>Ga0265322_10000359_pt1 | contig 18994 bp, 10 predicted proteins | sample 41222metaG_FD_193584 | JGI IMG/M metagenome (GOLD analysis project Ga0265322, IMG submission 193584) | Rhizosphere microbial communities from Carex aquatilis grown in University of Washington, Seatle, WA, United States - 4-12-22 metaG | ecosystem: Host-associated > Plants > Roots > Rhizosphere...
GTCTCCTCGTTGAGACACTCACCGACTGGAGAGCCGGATGCGGGAGACCCGCCTGTCCGGTTCGGAGGGAGGGGCGAGGCAAACCAATGCCTCGCTCCTACCCCTATCAAATCGCCCCGAGAAGGCGCCGGGCGGCTGGCACAAAAAAACTGGCGCCCGCGGTGGCGGGCGCCAGTTGAAACAAGGCTTTCGAGGGGTGCGAAAACCTCAAAGATCAAATCTCGCGCTGAGAACGTACTTCGCCGGGTCGACCATTCGGAAGGCATACGGCGTACCGTCGGGATTAATGGCGACAGCCTGGAGGCGACCGCGCTCGAAGAGATTCTGTATGTTGAATTGCAGGTGGCAACGCACCTTGCCGCTAAACAGCTGCATGTTGTAGCCTGCCCAGACGTCGAAGTAGTAGCGTGATTTGTCCCAGACGGGGCGGTTGGGATCATAAGAGTCGATGGCGCCAGGAGCAGGAGTATAATTGGGATCGCCCGGCGCTCCATAGTATCCGATGTTCGCCTTGTCTTCCCAACGGATGTCGCCGCCAACGTCGAGGTTCTTGAGGAAACGGTTCGCGGTGATGCCGGCGAGCTTGTAGTCGGTCAGCATGGTATAATGCCACTCGCGTGTTTGCGGGCGCTGCTTGTTCTGGGTTTGGATCGCGAGTGCTATGGGTGCCCAAACGTTGGAGTAGTACCAGACTTGTGGCGTAGTCGTACCGATCGTGGTCGTCCACCAAGGGAGCCCTGTCGTGGGGTTCTTGATGGTCGTCCAGAGGGGCATGCGTGCGTTGATATAGTCCTGCAGCTCGCCCGATATTGAGCCGTTGAGCGCCATATCCTGGGCGACAGTGGCCTTCACAGTCCAAAAGTTGGTTGGGTTGTATTCGATCTCGATTTCTTTGCCATGCGAAGTGGCAATACCCCGATCGCCATGGGTCTTGCCGTAGTGGCCGCTGATATAATTGGGATCCACTCCGCTCTCCTTGATCACTTCGGCCAGCACTTGATCAGTCGACCAGGTGGGGTTCAACGTCGTAAGCTGCGTGGTCAAGAAGCCAGTCAGGTTTGGATCGCTGACGCTCGTGCCCCCGTCCATGCGAAGTGTACGCTGGACGTACGTGTTGATCGCGCTGTCGGTGCGGCCGTTATCCACGGTCTCGTACTGCTGGGCGCGAATATTGAGACGTCCGCCAAACAGGACGAACTGGAAACCGTAGTCGCGGGTGCGGCCCTTCGGGTTGGGCAACGGAATCCCGTAGACGTCATAAGCCGTGGCGATCGGGCTGAAGCTGTTGGCCTTGTCGTAGAGCAGGTGCACCCAGCTGAGCGGTTTCACGACGATGCCCTGGGTCGTGGTGATGCCCCAGCCCTTCACCCAATCGTAAGCGGTGTACTGGGACTGCGACGATAGATCGTAAAAGCCATCGGTGGCGGTCGTCGGGTTGATTGCGCTGTTGGCGTCCTGGTTGCGGACGAAGTCATGGCGTCTGCCGATGGTCGGGATGATGCGATCGTCGAGGAAGTAGCCCTGCCATGTGCCGCCCATCGTGCTCAATATCTTCCGGTTGGGTTTATTGCCGAAATAGTATTCGGAGAAATTCTCCGACTCGTTGATCCACTGCTTTGTCACTCCATTGTAGTAGCGGAGCGTGGTGCTGAACGGGGGTGCAGTAATCCCATGTGGTCCGTAGTCGACATTGTAGCCCGCGGCATCGCCGACCATGTAGTGCACGTAGGGCCGGAGGCCGGAAACGTTGCGGCTGGCGGAAACACCAGTGGCGGAAATCCAAGGCTGGTCGGAAGACAGGGTATCCGTATAGCTCAGGCTCGAGCTCTTGCTGGCGCGGTATTCGACAAGACCGGTGAAATTATGGCGGCCGAGGTACTTGATCCAGCCCTTCTCATTGGTCAGGTTGAGTTCGTAGGCGAGGGTGGCCCGATAGTCATCGGTCGAGCTGCCGCTCTTGTTGTAACCAGGCCTCGGATAGCCGAGATAGGGATCCAGGAAGTACGGGTTTGGGGTGCCATCGAGCAGTTTTTCGTTGATGTCGATCGAGACCTGGAACTTGCCGCCGGAGTTGCCGTAGCTTCCGAGGAACGTGCGGTTGTTGCCGCTGAGCTGCTCATGCATCCAGGCAGCTTGAAACGAGAGGTTTTGATGCGGGGTATTCAGGATGACCTGTTGAAAATCCATCGTCGTGGTCTCGCCCTTCAACTTGCCGTAATTGGGCGCGCCGAGATTGATATTGCTCCAGTCGTAGAGCGCCTTGTTTGTGAATCCGGGCGTCACGAAGAGGGGATAGGTGGCGGAGTACCGGTTATAGTAGGTGCTGCTATAGAGCAAATGCTGGCCCGGCTTGGACGTTGTCGCGTCGACGCTCAACGGTCCCGTGCCGGTTGCCGTGGGCATCGCATTGATCTCATAGAGCTGGATCTGGCCGTTCAGAATGTACCAACTGGGATATTGGGTAAGGGCTGTATCGGTGGGTTGGATTGCGTATGGCAAATTGGCGGTTTCGTTGGCGACGGTGGTGAGAGGCAGCGAGCTTACGCCTACGCCGATGGGGGCAGCGCCGCTGCCGAAATGCACGACTTGGGCGATTGGATCGTAGGTGGGCTTGCCGTCGTTGATCCAGTCGGTGATTCCATCGCGCGGGGTCGTCGAATTCGGGCGGTTGAAGTTGTCGCGGTAGGACTCGAAGCTGGCGTGGAACGTGGAGTTCTTCAGTGGGTGGACGGTCAGGGCCACCATCAGGCGGCGGGTGATGTCGGAGGAAGGCTTCTGCAGATACTCTTTGTCATCGTACAAACCCAGCACACGGATCGCGGATTTGCCGGCCACAAGCGGGCGGTTAATGTCGAAGTTGGAGCGATAGCCGCCGAAGCTGTCTCCGCGGATGACGACGCCTGTGCTCGAGCGATTGAGGTTTGCCTGGGCGGGAATGACGTTGATGCCGCCGCCGGTGTTACCGGGGCCGAAGACGCTCGCATTGGGGCCACGGGAGATTTCCAGCGCATCGACATTGTAGGCGTCGAAGGGCAGGGCACTGGTGAAGCCGTTGACCGCCGTGTTTGCGGAGTTCAGGCCGCGCACGCGGTTGGCGGTATAGGGATTCGCCTGGATGTCATCGCTGACGGTGCCGCGGTCGACCGAGAAGCTGGTCCACTGGGCGGTGCCTTCGGTGTTTGCCTCATATTTGAACACGTCGTTGATGTCGATCGCGGCCGTGTCCTGCATTTGCTGCTTGGTGACGACTGAGATCGAGACCGCGAGATCCTCGATGCTCGAATTCAGGCGCGTACCGGACATCGTTGAGGAGGCCTCATAGCCACGATCACGCGTGGTGCTGACCTCGAATGGCGACAGCTGGACGGTCTCCGGTTCGGCGGTGGCGGACGCCTTCGGAAGGGCGATCGGTTTTTCGGTTGTGGTTGGCTGGGTGGATGCCGGTGGGGCAACCTCCTGGGACCAGAGCGGCGAGGCCACGACCGTGGAGGCAAGCACGAACGCCAGCCGGCGGACCATTTCGCGAGTCGATGTATTGCGTTTCATTGTTGGGTTCGGTTCTGAGAGCGGTTTGCTGGAGCGGAGCGAATCGGAAAATCGAACGGCTCTGCGCGAACAATCACAGCCTTGACGACCTGGGTCGATAACAAGGGTGCGACGGGATTAACGACAGAGCTGGGGGGTTTCTCGATCTGACGGTAGGAGAATGAGGAACGAAAACGGTGTCGACGTACCCCGATTCGTTCCGTCAGAATGGACTGTATCGTCCTTTTGAATCCTAATTTGGGCCCAGTCAACACCCGGCAAACGTGAATTCCGTCCCCCGTCCCACCATCCGCAGTCTCGCCCGGCAGCTGCACATCTCGCGCACCACGGTCTCGGAGGCGCTTCGCAACCAGCCCCGTGTGAGCGCGCGCACGCGGGAACGGGTGCAGGCGGCCGCGCTTGCCGCCGGCTATCGATTCAATCCGCTGGCAAGCTCCGTTCTGAGCGAAATCCGGCGCACGCACGTTTCGAGCTTCCATGGCGTGCTTGCCGCCGTGAGCCTCGAGGAGCCAGCGCGACCGCGGTTCCCGGGGCCCTTCTGGCTCAATCTTCTCCGCGGTGCCTCCGATCGTGCGGCGGAGCTCGGGTTCAGGCTGGAGCGATTCATGGTCGGGCAGCGCGGGCTCTCGGTCCACCGGCTCGACACGATTCTGCGATCGCGTGGCATTCGGGGGGTTCTGATCATGCCGGCCTGGAGCCGCCCGGACTTCACCCAGCTGAGCTGGACAAACTATACCGGAGTCTATGCCGACTACCTCATGGATCTTCCAGCGCTGCATTCGGTTTGTCCGGACCATCCCCGGGCAATGATGGGCGCGACGGCGCGCCTGCATGAACTCGGATACCGCCGTCCAGGACTGGTTTTGCTGGAGCAGGAGAGCAACCGGCTGCAGCATCGCTGGGTCGCTGCATTCCTGGCCTACGTTCATCTTCATCCGGAGCTGGCATTGATCCCGCCGTTGCTTTTGTCCGAGATGGCGCCCGAGCGGTTCATGGGATGGTTCAAGAAGTACGAGCCCGATGTCGTGCTGGGCCACCGCGCCGAGATGATCTCGTGGATGACGGAGTGCGGTGCCCGCGTGCCGGAGACGCACGGGTTCTGCTGCCTGAACATCCATTTGAACACCACTCCGTGCGCCGGCCTCGACCAACAGCCATACCAGATTGGCGTGCGCTGCATCGAGATCGTGATCAGCCAGCTGCACCGGAACGAATATGGGATTCCAGAACTTCCCTGCAATACGACCGTGCCATCCCGCTGGGTCGATGGACCGACGTTACCATCCCGTCCACGGTAGGAACCTGTCGGGCTTCGCCCTCCACGTTCCTAAACAAATGGCTGGCGCCATTTGGGGCGGATTCGTCCGGGAACCAAAGCGGCCCGTTGCATAACAATAGATCAACAACGCCAGCATCATCCTCGGCGGGTATTGCTCGCTGCTGCTCCCCCGGTCGTTCACCCGGAAATTGGTGATCGGGATCTGCTCCACGGCATCCAGGATGAAATGCACGATGTGACCGGCGGGCACCCCTTCGACTTCGCTCAGGGTCCAGACCCTTCGACTTCGCTCAGGGTCCAGACCACTCCCGCAGATCATACGGCAGAAACATCGGGGTCTGGCGGTCCAAGTCGACAAAGCGCGCAGGCATACTGGTCGGACGCACCATCCCGTCCAACGTTCAGAAGGTTCTTTCTAATATTCGCTCTCCAACCAAACGGCGTCCGCCGTTTGTTTAGGAGCATGGAGGGCGAAGCCCGACAGGCTCCTAGGGCATCCGGTTGAGACCTTCGCTTTTCACAGTCCATGTTCCGTCCTGCGGAAAGCCGGGCGCGTTCGTTGCCGGCGCTCCGTCCCAGCCGGCGGCCATGAGTCCGACCGCGCCAAGCAGGGAGGCGTTGACGGGGAGATAAGCGGGGCACCCGTCAGGTTCCTTTGGACGTCGCACATGTCCGTTGTTCATGAAACGTGCAGCCGGCGCCGGGTTGGTCAGGATGGCGACGGCGGTCTCTCCTTCGCCAAGCCTCGCCGCGGTCATCGCTCCCTGGCCCATTGCCCAGCTCACCCAGGATTTCATGCCGTTGCGGCGGGTCACCTCGTGGAATGTGTTGCGAACGATCTCCTCGTCCACGATCGAGACCTTGGGCATGAAACCGAGGATCATCAGCATCGAGGTCGGAAGCCCGCCCTTTGAGGCATAGATATTGGATTCGGTCTCGATCTCCAGATAGCGATTGCCGTTCACCGGAAGCTTGGAGAGCCGTGTCATGACATCCGCCCACTTCGGGTCCGGCGCCAGGCCGAGCCGGGCGCGCCAAGTCTGGGCCACCTGCAGCCCATAGTACCAATAGGCCAGCTCGAATGTTGGATTCTGGGTGCGGTTCTCACCCGAGCTTTCGCTCACGTTCTTGATCGGCGGCCCGAGCACGTAGCGCCCGGTCGCTTGATCCAGCTGGGCGAACGACGCCAGGAATTTTGCCGATTCGAAAACGATGTCGCGGTACTTCTCCAGTGTCGCCCGTTCCGGCCGGGCGCGGTAGACGAGCTCGCAGAGCGCAATGGGATTCGGCTGATTCCAGATGATAAAGGGATTGATCGTGCCCGGCGCCGGCTGACCGTCGATCCCGGCCATCTTGGGCCAGCGAACGCCGTCAAGTCCCTGGGCTGCTGCCGCCGCCTTTCCAAGCGGAAGGATGCTCTGATACCACGCCAGACCCTTCTCCAACAGCTCGGGATGGCCCCATTGGTAGAACTGGGCGGCGTGCCAGAAATACATCTCCGAGTTGTGCTTTCCGTACCAGGTGATGTTCGTGAGCCCATCCTCGGACGGCGGAAAACTGCCTCCGTAATTCACACGCATCAGGTACTGGGACAGGACAACCCGGCGCTCCAGCTCCGCCGCTCGCTTGTCAGTGCTGGCCGACAGGTCCACGACGCCGCCGCGCGTCCAGTAATCCCGCCATCCATCGGCGCTTGCGGTCCTGGTTTCCTCGAATGATGCCGCGGCCGCTGTCCCGGATGTTGCCGTGAAATCGCATGTGAACGCGAACGTATCAGTTGCCTGCGGCACAAGCCGGAAATCGTGAGGCGCTGCCTCCGTGAATTCGCCGGAGCCCGCCCAGCGCAGCGTCACGTAGTACCGGCTTTCGTCCAGGGTTCGCTCAAGCTGGCGCAACCCGGCGCCCTGGCGGACAACCGCAGTATGATGCCGATCCGGCTGGTCCCACACGAACGGGGGTTTGTTTCGGACGCCCAGCTGGTGGGAATACGGGAAGTGAAAGCGCACCTGCAGGGCGCCGCTCGCGAGCAGCGGCGATTTCAACCGAACGGCAACGCGGCTCAGGGTGGGGTGTGCGACGGTTTCGACCACGACGGGCTGACCGCCGAGCGTGTACGCGCTTCGAATCACACCGGTCCAGAGGTCGAGGGTCTGGTCGATGGCGCCGAGGTCATCCGCCGTGAGCGGACGCCCCTGGTACATCAGGCTGATCTGGCCAAGCGGGATCGGATGCGGATTCTCCCGGAAGTATGCGCCGGCCGGACTATTCTGCTTGCCGGCGTACTGGATCGTGCGGCCGTGAAACTCATAGGGCATCATTGCGTCCTCGATCCGGACTCCGGCGGTGTTCGGGAACGTATGCCACGCCCAGCTGGAGAGTGTTTCCAGCGGAATGCCGTCCTTGTGATACACCGTCTCGAAGGACTGCAGCCCGGTGACGTCCGCCGTGAAGGCGAAGTCTCCGTTGCCGACGCTGAGCGGGCTTTCGGGATCGAGCTGGTTGACGTGAACGGTTTGCCGGTGGACCAGGGCTTCGCGATCGATCGGCGGCCCGGCGGCGGTCAGCGGAGCGCGGTCAGCGGCGAGAGCAACCAGGAGCAGAACTCCTGCGCGGGGAAGAATTGGGGTTTTCATGGGGGCAGCACTAGATTGGATCGTCCTGAACCGCGGATGCGGTTGGTGCAATAGCCGGGTTCGTCGAGAGCGGGATTGTCGCCGGCGCCGAGATTATCGTTCCGGGTCTGCCACGCCGGACCGGGGATATTGAAGTCGAAACGGACATGATAGAGGCGTTGCGCTGTGACCGCTGGTTCGGCGTTTTTGGCATGCAATTGATATTAACCGTAGCAGGTAAGACCATCGCGTTGCGCGTGCTTACGGAAGGCACGCCTTGCCCGTGCCGTGGCATTTAGGACACGTAACATTTACTGCTAAAACGATACTAGACAAAATGCGAATGTTCATAGTTTATCCGCTTTTGCCGAACAACCAACAATACAGGCGTCGCATCGGCGACGTCCATCGGTGTGATTTTTTGCGTGGGCGCGAAAACCACGGTTCACGCTGAAGACGAAAATCGCCCACGGTACGCCCAAAGCCCGAGCGCCGGATTCGAGATGAAGAAGACCTTCTCGCCGTCAGGCAGGGTGTTCCAGCCGTCCTTCAATTTCGCCGGATCGTACCGCTGGGTCATCGTCTTCAAGTCGGAATAGCGGAAACCGACGCTCTCGATCTCCTGTTGCGTGAGGTTTCCCGGGCAGTAGGTGATGCTGAAACGGCCTTCGCTCGAACCGTGAATCAGGTGTGCGGCCGCGCTGAGGTTTTGCTGCAACTCGGCGTTGGCCCTGACCGCGGCCAGCGAGGCCGGAGTGCCCCAATAACCGTACTTGCGGATAAGGCGGTCGATCTCCGGGTCCTCGCCGAATTCCTTCAGGCCGGGTGCCAGGACAACCAGTTCGCCGCCGTCGGCCATGGCCATGCGCGTGCGGTAGATCGACTTGTTGCCGAGCCAGGTGCTCTTGAATTCGGAAGGATCGAGGTAAACGACAACCTTGCTCAGCGGCTGCTCGACCATCTCGAAGTTGACCTGAAGCGACAACTCCGCGGCCCGGTTGAACACGTCCGCGTCGTCTCCGACATACAATCCGCGCACCTGCAGCTTGCCGGCCGCGTCGCGGCTGACGACGGTGTGGACGTAGACGATCGGCAGGTGGGCGGTGAACTTCTCGCCGGCGTAGTTCAGGATGCGGCGCACCGGCGTATCCGCCCGCCCCATCATCCGCTCCATTCCGTAGGCGGCGCCGACGAAGTGACTCTTGTTGATTCCCTCCTGGCCGCCTGTGCCGACGAAGATGTTCTTGTTGTAATTGGCCATGCCGATGACCTCGTGGGGAACGACCTGGCCGATGGACAGGATGAGGTCATGCTTTCCGCTCCAGATCAGGTTGGCCACCTGCGCCGGCCACGGGAAATCGACAGCGCCTCCCGAAACCTGCTTCACGAACTCACCCGGCACCGTTCCGACCGTCGCGATTCCGGTGCGCCAGTTGTGCACCCGGAAAAGATCCGCCGGGACGCCGGCAAACATTTCCGCGATCTGCCCCGGTGTCACCGGCGAGTGCGTGCCCAGCGCGGGCAGCACGTCGGTCAGCCGCGGGCCGTAATAGTCGTAGGCCAGCCGGGTGAGCCGGCCGGCCTGCGAATGGAAGCGCGTGAAGTCGGGAGGAACGACCAGGACACGGTTGCGCGGGCCGAGCCGGTCGAGCGCCTGAAACAGGCCTGCCTGCAGGTCGTCCTGCGAGAACTGATCGGTGGCCGAACCGCGCGCATAGTACAGCATGGGAGAAGTGTCCTATCTTTGGATGCGGGCCGAGCCGCCCTTGGCAAAGGCCTTCACCTGATCAACCGTGGCCATCGTGGTATCGCCCGGATAGGTGGTGAGCAGCGCTCCGTGCGCCCAGCCGAGATTCACGGCATCCTGCTCGGATGCGCCGGAAAGCAGCCCGTAGATGAAGCCGGCGGCGTAGCCGTCGCCGCCGCCAACGCGGTCGAGCACGTCAAGTTCGCATGTCGGGGACACGTAGGCCTGGCCGTCGATCCATGCCACTGCGCCCCAGCTGTGGCGGTTGGTGGAATGAACTTCGCGCAGCGTCGTGGCCACGATCTTCACCTGAGGATGCTTCTTGCGCACGTTTTCCATCATGCCGAGGAAGGCGCTGGGATCCAATTTCGACTTGGCGGCCACCTCGGGTCCGGGAATGCCCAGGCCCAGCTGCAGGTCTTCCTCATTGCCAACGATGACGTCGACATTCCGTACGATTCGGTCGAGCACGGCGATGGCCCGGTCATGGCCTCCGACGATGTTCCAGAGTTTCGCACGGTAATTGAGGTCGAACGAGGTTACGGCACCCGCCTCTTTGGCGGCCTGCATGCCCTCGATGATGACCTCGGCGGTGGTCTGCGAGAGCGCGGCAAAAATGCCTCCGCTATGGAACCAGCGGACGCCCTGGGCGAAGATTGCCTTCCAGTCGATATCTCCCGGCTTCAACTGAGCCGCGGCTTCGTTGCAGCGGTTGTAGAAGACCACGGGCGCGCGGATGCCCTGCCCGCGATCGCTGTAAACCGTCGCCATGTTCGGACCATGGACGCCATCGTGCTTGAATTGCTTGTAGAACGGCCTGACGCCCATCGCGCGAACGCGTTCGGCGATCAGGTCGCCGATGGGGTAGTCCACCATCGCCGATGCGATGCCGGTCTTCAAACGGAAGCAATCTGCGAGATTGGCCGCGACATTGAATTCGCCGCCACTGACGTGGATGTCACAGTGGGTGGCTTTCCGGAAAGGGATGATTCCGGGATCGAGACGATGGACCAAGGCGCCGAGGGATAGAAAATCCAGGGCGCCATCGGGGCGGATATTCAGACCGTATTTCACTGGTTTTGAAGAGTTGGGATTTGGATTCAATTTGCGAGGGTTGAGTCCTGTGGCAAGCGGCGAATTCGGCGGCCCGGCCCGGATATTCTCATCATTTCGCAAACGGGGAATTGTGGCTGTTGCGAGATGCAAGCGGGAGCCGGAGGAATGGTGCGGCTAGACGGAATCGAACCGACGACACCTGCTTGGAAGGCAGAGGTTTTACCACTAAACTATAGCCGCTTGCGTGATTCAAAAGGGCCACTGCGATGCCCGGTGGTCAAGCATTCGTTTGTCGGTGCGCATTGCAGGCGGACGAGTCCATCGGCAGGCATGCCGCGCGGCCACGCGGTGTTTTCCCGGGTGGGCAGTGCGAAAATGAGATTGCCCAGAAGGATTAACGGCACATTAAACTAAGTGCATTATGGCATTCATCTCGAACGCCGCCACGAGTGCGCCAGCTTCGGCAAAGACCGGCCAGCCGCAAACCAGGAAGACCGATTTTCGTGCCGCACAATCGTTCGCGAGACAGCGGTCGAATGAGAAGAGGGCAAAGAAATACAAGCTGCCGCTTGGTGAACTCGCCATATTCACCCAGCAGATCGCCTCGCTGCTGACCGCCGGACTGCCGCTGGTGCAGACCCTGGAGGCGTTGCAGGAACAGACGGACGACCCGGTGTTTCGGATTATCATCCGCGACGTGCGCAACGACATTTCCTCCGGCAATTCTTTCTCCGCATCGGTCAAGAAGTTCCCGCGGGCGTTCAACACATTGTTCATCTCGATGGTGGAGGCGGGCGAAGCCTCCGGCGCGCTTGCTGAGATTCTCGCCAAGGTGGCGAGCTATTTCGAGTCGTCGGTGAAGCTGACCAAGAAGGTAAAGTCGGCGATGACCTACCCGATTGCGGTCATCTGCCTGGCGGTCGCGCTCGTCAACGTGCTGCTCATCTTCGTCATCCCGGTGTTTGCGGAGATGTTCTCGAGCTTTGGCAAGGCCTTGCCACTGCCGACGCAGATGCTGATCGATGCGAGCAACTTCCTGAAACATAATTTTCACTGGGTCGCGATCGGGGTATATGCGGTCTATTATATAATAAAGAGGTTCATCGAGACTCCCAAGGGCCGCCGGGTGAAGGACCAGATGCTTGTCCGCATGCCCATCTTTGGCGGGCTCATTCACAAGATGTCGTTGTCGCGCTTTGCCCGCACGTATGCCACACTCATCCGGTCAGGCGTGCCGATCCTGCGGACGCTGGAGATTGTATCGGCCGCCAGCAACCAGGTGCAGATTGAGGATGCATGCACGGAGATCTCAAAGCATGTCAGCCAGGGCGGGCAGGTATCCGAGATTCTGGCGGCGAACGAATACTTCCCTCCGATGATGAAACACATGGTGAAGGCAGGCGAGGCGACGGGAAACGTCGACGGGATGTTGAACAAGACCGCTGATTTTTATGACACCGAGTGCGATGCCACGGTTGCGTCCCTGACGTCCCTGATCGAACCGTTGTTGATTGTTTTCCTGGGTGTGATCGTGGGCGGAATCGTCATGGCCATGTTCCTGCCAATTTTCAACATGGCGGGCGTGGCGGGCGGTTTGTAGCCGGCGATCGTGAAATCACCTGCGGAATCGGTCGTCGCAGGCGCCGGCCGCGGTTCGTCCGTGCGCTTGTTGAGTTCCAATTTTCTCCGAAAACTGCGGATCGTGCGTGTGATGGTGCGGTTAGCCTTGCACAGGACGCCCGCAGTGTGTTCGCTCACATCAGTATATCCTGCTCATGCCGGCTGTTCTAATTGTTGACGATCTGCTTTCCATCCACGAGATGCTGGATGCAGTCATCCAACCCACGGGGTTCGCGACTGCGTTTTCCACCGACGGGGAGAAGGCGCTTGTGCTCTACAAGGCCGAGAAATTCGATCTCGTCCTTGCCGACATCGACATGAAGCCGATGGATGGCATCACGCTTCTCAAGCAGCTCAAGCAGTACGACCCCAGTTGCGTGGTCATCATCATGACCGCGTATGCGAGCACGGACAGCGCGATTCAGGCGCTGAAGTTCGGCGCGTTCGATTACCTGCAGAAGCCATTCAAGGTCGACGAGCTCATTGCGACGCTCAAGCGCGGCATGGAGTCGCGAAAGGCGAGCGCCGAACGCAGTGCGCGCTCGAGCCTGCCGGCGGTGAAGTCCGCGGAGATCGAGCAGCGTTTGATCGGTCAGAGTGCGAAGGCCAAGAAGCTCATCCAGCAGGTCAAGAAGCTCAGTTCCGTTCACACTCCCGTTTTGTTGTTGGGCGAGATCGGAACGGGAAAGGGGGCCGTCGCCGAGGTGCTCCACGCCACCGGCGGTTCGCCCGAGCGGCCGATGGTGCGCATCGATTGCGCGCTCAGCTCCGCCCAGAGCATTCGCGACGGCCTGCTCGGAGTCGACGGCGCCGGCGGCACGTGGGTGCAGCAGGCGAGCGGCGGAACGCTTCTCCTCGAACACATCAGCACACTCACCATCCCGGTGCAGAAGGAACTGGTCAGCGTGTTGCGCAACACGGGCCACAGCTTCCGTCTGATCTGCACGTCTCATGAGGACCTCGAGAAGCTCACCGACGAGGGCCGGTTCAACGACGAGCTCTTTTACCGGGTCGCCACGCTGCCGGTCGTGCTCCCGCCTCTCAGGGAGCGCCTCGATGATCTCCCGATCCTTGTGAAGCATTTCATCCGGGGGGTGACCAATCCCTATCTGGATGTCTCGCTCGTCGAGTTTACGGAAGACGCCATGGCGCAGATCCGCGCCTATCGCTGGCCGGGAAATCTGGCCGAGCTCGAGCAGGTGGTCTCGAAGATCGTCTCCACCACTGAAGCGCGCGTCATCACCTCCGAGCAGCTGCCACTTCGCCTGCGCATCGCCGAGCAGTGGCCGAAGCTGGAGGAATACATCGCGGGACAGGAGAAACAATACATCGACATGGTGTTGCACGCGTGCTCGGGGAACAAACAGCGCGCGGCCAAGGTTCTCGGCATCAGCGTGAGCAGGCTGGTCTGAGCGCGCGGAACGGAAACCGTTCGCGGGAGGGGCGGACGCATCTCCCGATTGACGGTAGCGGCGCGGCCCGCCTTCGCGCAAGGCTACGGCGTGGCAGGCGTTCCGCGCCGTCGGAGCCGGGGCGTTTCGAGGGGCGAAGCCGAGGGACGGCTCCGCTACGGAATCACCAAGCTTGCCGCTCCACCGTCAATCGGCAGATGTACCCTGTGGCAGCGGATCGGCACCTTTCCCGCTTGCGCCGGCGCACCCCGCTCTCAACCCTCCGTGCAATCTACGCCCATGCCCAAACGGACCGACCTTGAATCCATTCTCATCATCGGCGCCGGGCCCATCGTCATCGGACAGGCCTGCGAATTCGACTATTCCGGCACGCAGGCCTGCAAGGCCCTGAAGGAAGAAGGCTTTCGCGTGATCCTGGTGAACTCGAACCCGGCCACGATCATGACCGATCCCGAGTTTGCCGATGTGACCTACATCGAGCCGCTGACCGTCGAGTTTCTCGAGAAGATCATCGAGGCCGAGCGTCCGTCGGCGCTGCTGCCCACGCTCGGCGGGCAGACGGCGCTCAATCTCTCGATGGCGCTGCACAAGGCCGGCATCCTCGAGAAATATGGCGTCGAGATGATCGGCGCCAAACCCGAGGCCATCCGCAAGGGCGAGGATCGCGAGGCGTTCAAGCAGTCGATGATCCGGATCGGACTCGATCTTCCGAAATCGCAGACGGTGCACTCGCTCGACCAGGCGCGCAAAGCCGCCGACTACATCGGGCGCTTCCCGCTGATCATCCGCCCGTCGTTCACGCTCGGCGGACAGGGCGGCGGCATCGCGTACAACCGTGAGGAGTTCGACCGGATCGTTGCCAATGGCATCGAAATCTCTCCGGTCCACGAGGTCCTGATTGAAGAGGCGCTCCTTGGCTGGAAGGAATTCGAGATGGAGGTGATGCGCGATTACAAGGACCAGTGCGTCGTCATCTGTTCGATCGAAAACGTGGATCCGATGGGCGTGCATACCGGCGACTCGATCACGGTCGCGCCCGCGTTGACCCTGACCGACAAGGAATACCAGATCATGCGCGACGCATCGTTCGCCGTGATCCGGGAGATCGGCGTCGAGACCGGCGGATCCAACATCCAGTTCGCCGTCCACCCGGAGACGGGCCGCATGGTCGTGATCGAGATGAACCCGCGGGTCTCGCGCTCCTCCGCGCTGGCGTCAAAGGCCACGGGCTTTCCGATCGCGAAGATCGCCGCGAAACTCGCGGTCGGTTACGCGCTCGACGAACTCAGGAATGACATCACCCGCCTGACGCCCGCGAGTTTCGAGCCGACGATCGACTACGTCGTCACGAAGGTCCCGCGCTTCACGTTCGAGAAGTTCCCGGATGCAGACCCGACGCTCACGTCGTCAATGAAATCCGTCGGCGAGGCAATGGCCATCGGGCGCACCTTCAAGGAGTCGATGCAGAAGGCGCTGCGCTCCCTCGAGATCGGGGCGCGCGGTTTCGGCGGCGGCGGCAAGTATGGCGGTGATGAGCGGCCCGAGGACAAGGTCATCAAGCAGAAGCTCGGCACGCCCAACGCCGAACGGATCTTCTACATCCGCTATGCCTTCAAGGCCGGCTACACGGTCGACCAGATCTACGACCTGACGAAGATCGATCCGTGGTTTCTGCACCAGCTGCGCGAGTTGCATGAGATGGAGGAGGACCTCAGGCGGCTCGGCTTGGAACTCGCTGCGGCGCGCCGGCTCGGTCCGCAGAATGATCCGGCCGGACTTGAGGCGGCCGCCTGGGCACTGGTCTTCGACGGACGGCCGGAGACCCTGACGCGCCTGCGGCGCGCCAAGGAGGCCGGCTTCTCGGACGTCCAGCTCGCGCACCTGCTCGGAACCGACTTCGACACGGCTCGCGCCCAGCGGAAGAGCCGCGGCATCCAGACCACCTACCGGCTGGTGGACACCTGCGCGGCGGAATTCGAGGCCTTCACGCCGTATTATTATTCCTCCTACGGCGACGAAAACGAGATCATCCCCTCCACCCGGCGCAAGATCATGATTCTCGGGGGCGGCCCCAACCGCATCGGCCAGGGCATCGAGTTCGACTATTGCTGCGTTCATGCGTCGTTTGCGCTGCGCGAGATCGGATTCGAGACCGTGATGGTGAACTCCAATCCGGAGACGGTGTCGACGGACTATGACACGAGCGACCGCCTCTATTTCGAGCCGTTGACCCTCGAAGACGTGCTGGAGATCTACCAGCAGGAGAAATGCGAGGGAGTCATTGTCCAGTTTGGCGGGCAGACGCCGCTGAACCTCGCGACCGCGCTCAAGCAGCACGGCGTGAACATCATCGGGACCTCGCCGGAGAGCATCGACATCGCCGAGGACCGCCAGCTGTTTGCCGCAATCCTCCGCGAGCTCAATCTTCTGCAGCCGGCGAACCGGACGGCGCTCACGGAGGAGGAGGCCATCCGTTCCGCCCACGAGGTGGGCTTTCCGGTGCTGCTGCGGCCGTCCTTTGTGCTGGGAGGCCGCGGAATGTTCATCGTCTACAGCGAGACCGAGCTGCGCGCCGTCGTCCGGCAGGCCTTCGACGCGATGCCGGGCAAACCGGTGCTGGTGGACAAGTTTCTCGAGGATGCGATCGAGCTGGATGTCGATTGCCTGAGCGACGGCGAGACGACGGTGATCGGCGGCATGCTGGAGCACATCGAATTCGCCGGCGTGCATTCGGGCGACGCCGCAATGGTCCTGCCGCCGCACACGCTGTCCGACGAGATGCTGACGACCGTTCGCACGGCCACCCACGCCCTGGCGAAGGCGCTCAAGGTGATCGGCCTGATGAACGTGCAGTTTGCGATCAAGGACGGCGACCTGTACATTCTCGAAGTCAATCCGCGCGCGTCGCGCACCGTTCCGTTCGTCGCCAAGGCCATCGGCGTGCCGCTTGCCAAGCTGGCTGCAAAGGTCATGACGGGGCTGAAGCTCAAGGACCTCGGCTTCACGCGGGAGCGCTCGCCGCGCCACTGGTGCGTGAAGGAAGCCGTGTTTCCCTTCGTGCGGTTTCCCGGCGCCACGATCGCGCTCGGGCCGGAAATGCGTTCCACCGGCGAAGTCATGGGGCTCGACGACGATCTGGGCATCGCGTTCGCGAAGACGCAGGTCACGGTCAACGCCCTGCCGATTGCCGGGAACGTGTTTCTCAGTGTAAAGGATGCTGACAAATCCCAGGCTGTCGATCTGGGCCGGCAGCTCGAGGCGCTCGGATTCACGATCTATTCCACCAGCGGCACCGCGCGCACGCTGAGGGAGAACGGCATCGCCGTGCAGTTGCTTTCGAAGATCGACGAAGGCCGGCCGACGGTCATCGACCTGATCAAGAACGGGCAGCTCCAGATGATCTTCAATACGCCTTCCGGGATGATCCCGCGCAAGGACGAGAACAAGATCCGGTCGGCCGCCTACGCCCACAGCATCTGCCTCATGACGACGATTACCGGCGCGTACGCCGCGCTCAACGGAATCAAGGCGCTCAAGCAGAAGCGGGTCGGCGTGCGCCCGCTCCAGTCCTACATGACCAACATCGAGGCGGGCGGTTGAGGCGGTGGCTTGTGCTCCGTCCCATCGATCAGACAGACCGCCGCTGATCTGGTCACGTCTGGTGCTGTCAAGACACGCTCTCTCGGAGACCATCGGAGGCGCGGTGCTCGGCGTCGTGGGCGCAAGTTGCCTGACATGGCTCTAAGCCGTAACTACTCAAAACTCCCGGCGTTCACTCGTGGGAAGGATGTTGCCAAGTGATCGGTGTAGGAAGCCCGCTTGCGGGCGATTTTACCCAGGAATCGCGCGCAAGCGCGCTTCCTAGTGCGTCCATGAAACCATGAACTCAGAATGTGAAAGTCATTACCATCCCGGAGGCAGAGACCGGGGTGCAGTCGAAGGCAACTGCGTCGCAGCAATGCGGGGTGGAGAGCAGCCGGAGACGGACCGTTGGTCCCAAACGAAAGTGAACTCGATTCGGCGTGTCGCACGGGCGAGCCTGCTGGGAAAAGGTGAAGCCTGCCGCGTGAGCGGTGAATCAGTCCCGGTGCAAGGGCTGCCAATACTGGAGACTGGTCGGGCGGGGCGTGGGTGGAGTGAGAACGACGGGAAGGGGGCATGGGAAAAGTGGAGAGACCGGCGCCGGGGGTTGACCGGCGTCGGAGTCAGAGGGTCCATAGTAGCGATGAAGCCGGGTAACTCCGGGGGAGCCAAGGGACCCAGGAAGGTGAACGCGCGATGAACACAACACGGGAAGCAACACCCTCGTCAGTTCCTGCAAGGGATAAACAAGGGGGAGATGCTGTCCACCGACCGGTGGGCGCAGAACCTGAGGTGTGGACGGAGCGCATGCTGACAGCCCTCACAGGAGGGATGAAAGGAAACCGGTGGTTCAGTCTGATCGACAAGGTGTATGCAGACCGGACGCTGGAACTGGCTTGGGCAAAGGTGCGCGCCAATGCAGGTGGCAGCGGCGTGGATCGCATCACGGTAGATCGCTTCGCCAAAGACTGCCCTCGCGGTCTGCTCGACCTAAAAGAGCAAGTGCGCATGGCGAGCTATCAACCCCTGCCTGTTAAACGGACATGGATTCCAAAGCCCGGCACGAACGAGCAACGGCCACTGGGTATTCCGGCGGTGCGGGATCGGATTGTGCAGACGGCTCTGCGGCAGGTGATCGAACCAATCTTCGAGCATCAGTTTGCGGAACACAGCTATGGATTCCGGCCCGGACGTGGTTGCAAGGATGCGCTGCGCCGCGTGCAAGCCCTGTTGGATGAGGGGGGTACGTGGATCGTAGACGCAGATCTAAAAGGATACTTCGATACGATTCCGAAGGTCCGGCTCATGGGCCGGGTCGAAGAGCGTATTGCGGACACTCGGGTGCTGGCGTTGGTGCGAAGTTACCTCGACCAAGGGGTGATGGAGGAGCTGACGTTACATAAACCGACTGAGCGTGGCACACCACAGGGGGCAGTCATCAGTCCCTTATTGGCGAACATCTACCTCGATCCGCTGGATCATATGATGGCCTCGGTAGGCTTTCAGATGGTGCGTTATGCCGACGACTTCGTGATCCTCTGTCGCAGTGAGGATGAAGCGAAAGCCGCCCTGACTCGTGTTCAAACATGGGTTCTGGAAAACGGTCTGACGCTGCATCCTGAAAAGACTCGCATCGTCGATGCCACCCGACCGGGAGGTTTTGACTTCCTTGGGTATCACTTCGAGCGGGGTTATCGCTGGCCGCGCCGCAAGGCGATGGACCGGCTCAAGGACAAGGTGCGGGCGCTGACTCCGCGCACGAGCGGGGTCTCGCTGGGAGTTACCATTACGCGTCTCAATGAAGCCCTGCGCGGGTGGTTCGGATACTTCCAGCACAGCCACAGCACCACGTTCCCCAATGTGGACAGCTACATCCGGGGCCGATTGCGGTCGATCTTGCGCAAGCGTGCGGGACGTCGCGGCCGGAGCCGGGGGAACGATCATCAACGGTGGCGCAACCACTACTTCGACAAGCTGGGCTTGTTCAACCTCACACAAGCCTATGCTTTGGCACGTCAGTCTCCTCGTTGAGACACTCACCGACTGGAGAGCCGGATGCGGGAGACCCGCCTGTCCGGTTCGGAGGGAGGGGCGAGGCAAACCAATGCCTCGCTCCTACCCCTATCTTTTTGCATATTCA
>Ga0265322_10000361_pt1 | contig 18908 bp, 20 predicted proteins | sample 41222metaG_FD_193584 | JGI IMG/M metagenome (GOLD analysis project Ga0265322, IMG submission 193584) | Rhizosphere microbial communities from Carex aquatilis grown in University of Washington, Seatle, WA, United States - 4-12-22 metaG | ecosystem: Host-associated > Plants > Roots > Rhizosphere...
GCCCTGCGCAGCAGCCATATGCATCGGTCCAGTGTCGTTGCTCAAGAATATATCCATCTTTGTCAATATACATGAAAGTTCTTCAGTGCTGAGTTCGCCGCTAGTGTTGATTATCCTTGAATTTCCATTCTTTATGTATTCGTTCAGCTCTTTTTCCTGTCTTAATCCGATGAGTATTATAGTGATATTCTTTTTCTCCAAAAGTCTTTCGCATAATTCTTTGAATCTCTCTTTTGGCCATGCCCTCTCCTGTATAGATTCTCCGACACCTGCGCATATACCGACTATTTTTTTACCTGCGAGATGGTTCAATCTCATAAAAGCTTTTATTTTTTCCTCTGATTTTTTGGAGTAATTTAATCTTATAAGATTGTTCACATCCTGTCTTACACTAAGGATATTTCCCATCGATAGATACGTCTTCACTATGTGATTCTCCTTTGAGAACATGACTGTATGATTATATATCATGCTTCGCGGCTGACCAGAAAATCCAATCCTAAATTTTCCAAGATACCATGCAAATATCGCTGGAAGGTTAAGATATGGTTCAAGATCAAAAACTATATCATACTTTTTGAACGAGGATAACATTTCGGACAAGTTGTCTAACGTGATTATTCGATCAATAAATTTTTGCGTATATACTGAAATTAGTGATCCTTTCGTAAATACTGTAATCTTGCATTTCGGATATTTGTCTTTTATCCCCTTAATAAATGGTAACGTATTCACAGAATCGCCAATCGCCCACACCTTTATTATCAGAATTTCTTTTGGCTCTTTCCTTATTGTATCCCTTTTTATAGTAAAAAGTCCAAGAATTGCACTTATAATCACAAAGATATACTTATCTACTGCCCTGAGCACGTCTGTTTTCAATGTCATTGCCCCCTTCACAGAAGAACCAAAAGCTTTATAAATATTATTAATGTCCTATCTATTGGACGGTCATAGCAGGTTGGTTACACCCGATCCCATTTCGAACTCGGAAGTTAAGCAATCTCACGTTTCAAGGTGTACTGAGCTTATGCTTGGGAAACTTGATTAGCTGTCCACCTTATTTTTTCTATTTTGGTATTTGTGAAGCAGATTTTTTTCTTATTTTTGAGATATTTTTTGCTGAGCTCTCTTTAGCAAAGTATTTAAATCAATAATATCTCCTTTACAATAGTAAAATTATCATAATTTTTTGATTTGTTATGGCAAAAATATTAGTGTTAGGGAGTAATGGAATGCTTGGATCGGACCTTGTAGGAGCATTGCGATCAAGAAGCCACCAAGTCACGCCATTCGATAAAAAAAGTCTTGACATAACGAACAAGAGCCAAGTTTTAGATGCGCTATTGTCTGATCCTGCTATCGTGATAAATTGCGCTGCATATACTGATGTCGATATGGCTGAGACGGCTAAAAAAGAATGTTACGCCGTTAATGTTATTGGCGTCAGAAACATTGTCAATGCATGTGGAAAAATAAATGTTCCACTAATACAAATTAGTACAGATTATGTCTTTAGAGGAACGCGTCAGGGATATTATGAAGACGATACACCATCTCCAATAAATTATTATGGAGAGACAAAATATTTAGGAGAGCAGATTGTTCGCGAAACTTTAGAGAAGTATCATATAGTCAGAACGTCGTGGTCTTTCGGAAAGAACGGAGATAATTTTGTGGAAAAAATTGTTCGCGCCTCAGGCAATAGAAAATCCATAGAAGTCGTCTCCGACCAGTTTGGCTGCCCGACTTATACTCAAGATTTGTCCTTAGGGATAGTTAATCTTATAGAACAATCAAAGCCTTCTGGTATATATCATATGACGAATTCAAATCCGTGTTCTCGTTTTGAATTCGCTGTGGAGATAGTTAGGTTGTCCGGAAATTCTTGTGAAGTCATTCCTATACCTGGCAGTAAATTGAATACTGCAGCAAAGAGACCTGATAATTCGATATTATATAATTCAAAATCTTATCCAATGAGAGGTTGGAAATCTGCATTGAAAGAATATATGGGGTCAAGAAAATGAGGGGCATAATACTTGCGGGTGGCACAGGTTCTAGATTATTGCCTATGACAAAAGTGACGAATAAGCATCTTCTTCCAGTATATGATAGGCCAATGATAATGTATCCATTAGATAGGCTTATGGATATCGGCCTTCGTGATATAATGATAGTTTCTGGAAGAGGCCATGCTGGACACTTTCTTGAACTACTTGGCTCTGGATCAGAATATAACATAAGGCTTAGTTATGCCGTCCAGGAGAAATCAGGAGGCATCGCAGAGGCCCTTGGACTAACCGAAGATTTTGCTGACAATGATTCGATCGTCGTAGTGCTTGGAGATAATATCTACGAACATACGCTTGATGTAAGCGGGTTTTCTAGTGGCGCACGTATATTCTTAAAAGAGGTGCCTGATCCGCATAGGTTCGGTGTCGCAACAATTCTTGAGGATAAAGTAAAAAAAATAGTTGAAAAGCCGACTGCACCTGAAAGCAATTTTGCCGTCACCGGTTTTTATGTCTATGATAATACTGTATACACGAAGATAAAGAGACTATCGCCCTCAGGAAGAGGAGAACTTGAGATAACCGATGTTAATAATTTTTATATAGAGGAGGATCGGATGGAGTATAGGATGGTAAATGGTTTCTGGACAGACGCCGGAACCGTTGAGAGCCTATATAATGCATCGACCCTTGTTAGGAGGTCTAAGAATGATAAAGTCAAATAGCGAGATATCAGATGTCTTGATAATAGAGCCAGATGTTTTCTCAGATAGCAGGGGAGACTTCCGTGAGATATACGATGATGAGAAATACGCAATGATTGGGATTCCTAAAATAGGCAAGTTCAATGAATCCTACTCTCATAAAGGTGTGATACGCGGCTTGCATTATCAGGTTGAACCATTCGCTCAAGGCAAACTAGTCAGAGTTGTATTTGGGAAGGTTCAGGATATTGCCGTCGATTTAAGAAAAAGTTCAAAAACTTTCCTGAAATATGTATCAACGGAGTTGTCTCGAGAGAATAAGAGACAATTATGGATACCGCCTGGCTTTGCCCACGGTTTTCTTGTACAATCAGATGGCGCAGTGTTCCAATATGGATGCTCCAATCGTTATAGTAAAGAGCATGAGCGCGGGATATTATGGAACGATCCACAATTAGGCATCAAGTGGGATGAAAAAACATCTTATATGTTCGGATTGTCAGATAAGGATAAAACATGGCCGCTCGTAAAGGATGCCACTGATTTTTTCAAGTAGACGACGTATAGCTATAAAAACAGCAAAAAAATGAAGATACTAATCACAGGCGGAGCCGGATTCATAGGAAGCAATTTCTTATTGCGTAGGCGGAAATGCCGAATGCGCAAATGTAGATTTGGCAAGGACGATACTATCAATAATGGGAAAAGATGAGTCTCACATCGATTATGTCCTTGACAGGAAGGGCCATGATTTCAGGTATGCCATTGATTTTTCCAAGATATTCGGAGAACTTGGATGGTCCCCGAAACATCAATTGATGGAAGGTCTTTCGAAAACTATTGATTGGTATACTAACAACTACGATTGGTGGAAACCGTTGAAGGACAGAATAATTAACGATGTAACAAACCTACAGAAATGATTACTTAGCCAATGTATATTTTTTTATTCTATTCATTCTTCAAAAAATATTATTTTATTATCTCTTGACAATTTTTGCGATGAAAAATCCTTCTGTCCCTGTTTTTTCTGGCCAGAACCTTCTACATTTTTTTATTTCTGGATTCAATTTCTGCCCAAAAGGCTCCGTTAGTCCAGGGTCACCTATAGATATTCCCGTTTCCTCCAGTTTCAATTCAGGATATTTCTTGAGGATCCAGTCGACGTTCATCTCATCCTCTTCAGGCTCAAGCGAACATGTGCTATATACGAGTATTCCGCCTTTATTGAGGCATGATACGGCAGATTTCAATAATTCTTTTTGAACGCGTGCCCTCTCCCTTATTCCATAGACGCTCTTCTTGATAAAAAATTCTTCTTCTATTACGTAGTTTCCTGTGCATGGTGCATCTAATAGTATCTTGTCGAATTTCAAACCTAGATCTGTAGCGAATCTCGAATCTTTTTTGTATAATATAGTGTTTTTTGCTCCGCATCTTTCAAGATTATTTCGTAGAGCGAGCAATCTTCTATTGTCGTTATCCATAGCGATTATCGCTCCATTGTTTTCCATATGCATCGCTATCTGCGTCGTCTTGCTTCCTGGCGCTGCGCACATGTCAAGCACTGCGTTTTCAGGCCGTGGATCAAGAACCTGTACAGGAAGTTGCGATGCTGCCTCCTGAAGATAATAATATCCTAAAAGATATTCAGGCGTCGCCCCGAGTGAGAATTTTGCATCGTAATAATATCCGTGATCGCAGAACTTGACCTTCTCAAGTTTTACGCCCTTTTCCCTGAGCCTTTCTATTATATCTTTCTCTTCTATCTTTAACGTGTTGACCCTCAGCGATGGTCTAAGAGTTATACCTTTGCATTCACATCCTAACTCTGTATATCTTTTCACTAACGGATTATTTATAGGCATTTTCATTTTTCTACTTCCAGTATTATCTCTGTGTCTGTTATCTCCTTGATTATCTTTCCATACCTTGGATCATCTTTTATCTTCTGTTTTATCTCTTTCAATGGATATTTTTTCCTTGCCGATTTTATGGTCTTCAATATTTCATCTATCAATTGGTAATTGCTATATATCGCTTCTGCTTTCGATTGATTATCCTGATATGATTGCTCTGTTTCTTCAAGCAATTTCGATTGTTCATCTATGACTTTCTGTATCTTGTCGCGCGCCTGTTTGGATTTTACGCCGTCCTTGAAATCCTTTAATGACTCGTGGTTCTCGCGTATGGCGTCATTGAAGCTTGCATAGCTCTTTTCAGGCGGCGATGATTTTATGACGAAAGGATATATCGCGCTCAGGGATAAGTTGGCGTTGATATCTCTATTGAATAATCCTAAGAAATTTTTGTATAGCGATGAGTATTCTTTTGATGTTACAGAAAGTATCCCGCTATCATGTTTCACTCCTGACGTCGTGCATAATTCTTCAGCGTAAGTTCCGCCTAATGACATACTTATGGCAAGCGCCTTGACTATTGATTCCTTTCCAGAATCGGTCAATCTAGAGATGAAATCTTTTTCTGTAAGTTTCGGAACGTTCGCCTGTGATATCGGAAACACATACAGTTCCTTGCGCTTTATCTTCCTGTCTTTCCACTCCTGTTCCTCTAATACATTCAATATTGTGTAATCGTTGCTACAGAATATTATATTTCCTTTGCTGAATAATTCTATTATGAGCCTGAATGTCTCTGCTTTAGTCTGTATTTCCATCTCTATTGCTCTTTCGAATTCTTTCTGCTTGATACTCTTGAGCCTTCCGCCCTCAAGGTATTTCCTGAGCATCATGCATAGGCCTGTCGGAATATCTTTTTCATCCTTCGTTTCATCGAAATATATAATCCCTGGAAGGTTTATTATAAGAAATTTCTTTCCGACGCTCGTCACGTGGAAACCTATTATCAGCTCCTGCGGAGATTCTTTAGAGTGATATACTCGGTCTACTTTCGAATCTACGAGTATCTGCAACTCTTTCATGAAGTAGTACAATTCGAGTGATGATATGTCCTTTTTCATTTTTCCACAGTTAGTTATTGACTAGTATTACGTTTCTCTTTAAAGATTTTGCCTCGCTCAGGCAGATGTCGAATATTTCTGATTCTATATTGTCTGTGATTTTTTTCTTAGGGTAGCCTCTTGCCTTGAGCCTCCTGTTGATTTTCTTTATATCGCTTTTGACTACGACGCAATAATCGGATTTCAGGTAATGGCTCATGTGGCTGTCGATGATTATCCCTGATGATTTTTTTGATTTAGATATTGATGATAGGAATTTTTTTAGTTCGATGTTTTTTTTAACCAATTCATTCATAACTTTATTTTTTAAATGATATTTTAAAAATAATTTATTTAATTTCCATAATTTTTTTATATCGACATCATACGTCTTATCTTTCTTGTTATATGAATCGTATAATCTGTTATCTCTTATATATTTATTCAGGTCGAAATATTCCATTCCGCTCACTTTTGAGAGTCTCTTGCTTAAGTACGTCTTCCCTGTACCGGGCGTGCCCGTGATTGCAATTATCATATTATAGTTTATATTATTAGAATTATAAAGTTATTTCTTATTTCAACCTTGGGACTATAAACGCTATTATTGCGCATATTGCAACGATTATCCAGAACGTCAGCGCGTCGAATACCCTGAATGCGTAAAGGAGCATGTTTGCAAGAAGAACTACTATAGTGATTATAGATACAATTTTCTTTAACGGCTTGTTGTTTTTTGCTTTCATTTTAAATTCTTTAACTCCCATAAATTTGTTATTACTTTATCAGCGTCCTTGAAATCCAATTTCTTATTATGGAATTTTGTCAAGAGCGCAATGGAGTACATTCCTCCGCTGTTTGCGGCTTTTATACCGTCAAGTGCATCTTCGACAACTGCGCATTCTTTAGGGTCAACTCCGAGCCCTTCAGCTGCTTTCAGGAATATCTCTGGATCTGGCTTATGCTTCTCTGCATCATCAGCGGTGACTATCACACCAAACATACCATCAAGACCTAGCATACTCACAATATCTATCGCCCTATGTTTTGAGCTCGAAGTGGCCATGGCGATTTTAAATCCCTTATTTTTTAGTTCCTGCAACACTTTTTTTGGGCCATTTTCAACATCAATGCTACTTTTAAGAATTTTCTTCTGTATCTCCCATGACTCCTTAGAAAATTTATTGAGATCATACTCTTTTTTTAATCCGTGTTCCTTCTCAATAAGCTTTAACTGGTCACGTAGCGAGCGTCCCATTATTTTTGGGATTTGCTCATCTGTTATGTGTATGCCGTCTCTTGCAAGGATGCTGTTATGAGCCTTCCACACTACACCTGTAGACTCTATCAGAACTCCATCCATATCAAATATTATAGCTTTCAACTTCATAATTTTCCCCCACTCATTTCAGATTCTTCAACTCTTTCTCTAAATCATGTATGTCCTTGAACTGCCTGTATACTGAGGCAAACCTGATGTACGCTATCTCGTCAAGTTTCTTGAGATGCTTCATGACCAGATCGCCAAGGACATGGCTTTGGATGTCATTGCTTTCCATCTTATATAGCTCGGCCTCAATCTCTTCAACCGTTTTATCAATCTGTTCAGAGCTTATCGGGCGTTTCTCGCATGACTTTGTTATGCCTTTTATTATCTTATCCCTATTGTATGATTCTCTTCTGCCATCCTTCTTTACAATTTTAAGTTCAGGCATATCCACGCGTTCATATGTAGTGAATCTTTTGCCGCACGAGTTGCACTCTCGTCTTCGGCGCTCTGTATCCTCATCCGACTCTCTCTTATCAACGACCTTCAAGTCTTTTGAACCGCAAAACGGGCATTTCATATTGGTATATTATATGATATTATATATAAAGATTGTTCTCCTATCTCATGAGCAGCGTCATGCCAAGTTTATATGCAAGTATCGCTATGGCTATGTACGTGAAGAACCACGCTACGTTGAATATTAACATCAGGAGCATATAGAGCGCTATCACGATATCCATTATGCTCAAAAAATCGTTGAAGAAAATTGCCCCTTTGAATCCGAGATATAGTATGCACCATATATGAAATCTCCAGCCTGGTATAAAATCGAAATGCATTCCAAGTATAGACACTATCGAAAGAAGGTCCCCAACAAAAAATAACCATATTAGCATATATCGCCTCTGCAAGATCTATCGCTGCGAGTTTAGTATTGCAATTATATTAATATTCCACACCCTTGCGTGCAAGTATACCTTTTTCATAAGGATGCTTGACCAAGTTCACTTCTGATACATAATCTACTTTCTCATAGAGTGATTGCGGAAAATCTCTTCCAGTCATGATAAGTTCAAGATGCTCGGGTTTTCTTTTTACGAGATCAATCACCATCTCTTCAGTGAGCACTTTCCAATTCAGCCCCGGACCTACCTCATCGATGAACACTTCATCATACCTATCTATATCGCCAAGTTCCCTGTCCCAGAATTCTTTGAGGTCTACTTTTAAAGATTCAAAATTTTCTGGAGTGTATTTCTTGAAGTATGGATGGAGCGGTTGGAATTGCACATATTCAACCGGAATCCCTTTTGATTTCAGATCAGAAAAAAAATATTGTTCCCCAGTGTCTCTTTTGAAGAGCTGAACTATTTTAACTTTTAATCCCCGTCCAAGTGCGCGGACGACCATTCCCATGCCGGATGTTGTCTTTCCCTTGCCGTTCCCGGTGATTATGTGGACTTTGCCGAGTTTCTCTTTGATTTCGTCAGTCATGTTTTCTAGCTGCATTCGCTGTAGCCGCAATCAAAGCATGTTGGCTTGGAACATCCGCTAAGCATTCCGACGTTGTTGCTATAACACTTAGGGAAGCTTACGCCATCAACCTCCTTGCTTGTCTTGACGCCAATCACGGTGAGCATCTGCTGACCGTCTATCTGCTCAATTTTCCCTGTCTTTATCAGGTGGTCGCGGAGTGCCTTTGAGACTCCGTGTGGTATGCTATCCACGCGTTTAGAGCCGAACCCGAATGGCTTGTCGCCTTTGATGGAGTTTAGATGTTTGAGTATCTTTACTGGATCTCCTCCAAGTTCGAAGTATTTGGAGAGCATTATTCCTAGTGCGCCCGTAAGTCCTGAAATTTCTGTGCCGCATGGTGATATATTCAGGAAAATTCTCTTTGGTCCAAGCTCATCATAAGTTATGTTGATGTGCAGTGGTCCTTGGCCTGTCTGTACCTCATAATAATTTGACATTTCTCCATAGCCATGCTCATAATCGCGCTTCTTCTCTTCAGCTTTTGTTTCTTTTGATGATAGGTTTAGGACTTGGAAACTCTTGCTTCCGTCTCTATATATTGTTACGCCTTTTGCCCCTAGCTGATACGCGAGATTATAGACTGCGTTCACATCATCTATAGTTGCCTCGTTTCTCATATTGACCGTCTTTGATACTGCATTGTCAGTATACTTTTGGAATGCGCACTGCATCTTCACGTGATCGAAAGGCGTGAGATCGTGTGATGTCAAGAATAGATTCTGGATGTGTTCCGGAATCTCTCTTATTCCTTTGAGTGATTTGTGGTTCGTATCGATTTTTCTCCACAATTCTTCAGGTTTCATTCCAAAATAATTGTGTGATTCCGCCGTTCTCTTGAACAATGGATTTATCTCATAGAATACGTTCTGCTGGTCCGGTGTCTTTCCCTCTTTCAATGCATCAAGTCCTGCAGCGTTGTATCTTGTGTAAGCTACGGCAAAGAACGGTTCAATGCCTGCGCCCTGAAGTCCTGCTGTGATTCCTATAGTTCCAGTAGGAGCTATTGTTGTCCTTGCGCAGTTCTGTGGGTATGCTTCGATTCCCCTAAAATGTTTTCCATCTTTGTCGAATATGCTATCTTTGAAATTAGGGAAAACGCCTCTGCTTATCGCAAGACTCTCTGATGCCTCGAGCGCTGTATCGTTGATGAATTTCATCAACTCCTCACCTTTGCTGAATGCCTTCTCATCGTTGTATGCAATCCCTAAAAGTACGAGTGTCTCTGCCCATCCCATGACTCCAAGGCCTATTCTTCTATTGCTTTTTGCCATATATTCTATTTGTGGCAATGGATAATTGTTTATGTCAATTACGTTGTCAAGGAAATGTACAGATTCTGTAACGCACTCCTTTAATCTTGGCCAATCCATATCAAGTGTCTTTGAATCGACGAATTTTGAAAGGTTGATGCTTCCAAGATTACATGGCTCGTATGGTAATAATGGTTGCTCGCCACATGGATTTGTGGATTCTATCAGTCCGACTTCTGGCGTTGGATTGCTTTCAGAATTATTTATCCTATCTATAAAGATTATCCCTGGGTCGCCAGTCTCCCATGCACTCCTTACGAGCTCGTCCCAAATTTTCTTTGCATTCATCTTTCCTACAACGGCTTTGCCGTGTGGATTTATCAATTCATAATCCTGATTATTTTTTACTGCGTTCATGAACTTCTCATCAACTGTGACGCTTATGTTGAAGTTCTCAAGCATGCCTGGCTTCTTTTTTGCTTCGATGAATTCCATGATGTCTGGATGGTCATAACGCAAGATCCCCATGTTCGCCCCGCGCCTCGTTCCGCCCTGCTTTACGACATCTGTTGATTTGTCGAATATCTGCATGAACGTCACGGGTCCCGAACTTACGCCCTTTGTTGATGATACTGCATCGTTCTTCATTCTGAGTCTTGAGAAACTAAAGCCAGTGCCTCCACCGCTTTGGTGTATCTGCGCCATGTGCTTTACAGAATCATATATTTCCTCAATCGAATCGCCAACAGGAAGGACGTAACATGCGCTAAGCTGCTGCAATGGTCTTCCGGCGTTCATGAGCGTTGGAGAGTTCGGTAAAAATTCGAAGCGTGCCATAAGGTTGTAGAATTTTTTTCTTGTCTCTGCAAATTTTTTGGACTCTTTGCTGTTGGAATCAGCTATCTCTTGGAGATTTCCAATGAGTTTTCTGAAATTTGCGCTTCTTTGATTGTGAAGTTCAAGTCCTTTATGAAATAACGTCATGCTTCCTTTCTTTCCGTTTCCAAAATCGAATTCTTCTGTCTCATGATTGACGCCTGCGTATATCTTATCTTCAGGCATTCCCATGTTGAGCATGTCTGCAAGGGCTATATTATTTGCAATCGTAAAGAATAATTCCTCAGGTGTCTCAACGCCTCTTAGATACTTGTCTTTTATTACTTTTAGTTGGTTCTCTGTAAGTTCTATTTTTTCTAATTGCATGACTTCGGTCTTCATAATTCCCCCTCTCTATGCCATATGGCCTTTAATGATATCAATATATTGTGTCCAAGCTTCTAAATAGATTAGATAAACACCACAGGTTGTTCTGAGCTCCGAACTTATATATAAATATTATTGTGGTTAAACCATTATTTTTGAATGATTTCAACACAACCTATTGTGGTTTTTTCATATGGAGTAGAAAATAAATTAATCACTATATAGTGATACAACGATAGATTTATAATAGAATATTTAATCCTAATTATCATGTCGATTAACAAGAAAGCGTATACGCCCGATAGACTTGATAGACCTTTGTATAAGAGTCAGAGCATGAGCCTTATTGATAGGATAAGAGAAGATGTCTATTATGATATGAAAGAATCAAAAGAATCTTTTATAGATGACGTCTCAAAATCTTATAGAGGTACAATAGATCTTCTTGTCAAGGCAAGAAAAATTAACGTTTCGCTTGCCGCAGGAACACTTGCGAGCATCACATTCAATATCCTAAGTACACACTATGCCAAAAAACATGGATATGATAGCTCAGGGATAAATTGGGGATCATATTGGGGAGAGTCTATCCCTAACAGCTTAGTTTTCGGTGCTGTGTTCCTCTACAATTCTGTTAAAGAAGGAAAATCTCTGCTCAAAAGCGGCAAAGAATTGGTCTCGATTCTTCCTGTGTCGTTCAGCATAAGCATATTACCTTACAGATTGGCAAAGAATTTTATCACAAACGAATTGATAAAATTTGGATTGCCAGCTGAAGCATCGACGCCTATATCCCAAATGGCTCTTTTAATCCCTTATGGATTTTCGCTTGATTATACTCTTAAAAAATTAAAATATTTCAAAGATAATCCGCGAGCTATAGCGCGATCCATAAAGAACGGAAAAGAGAGAGTAACTAATGGCACGGTCAAAATTGTCAGAGATGCCAAATACAGAAGCATAAAACGGCGCAGAAGCAAGAGGACTTTCGACGATATTTCTGAAGAAGATTCATAGACTCGATTGATAGATAAAAAATCTTTGCGGGATTAACTTTTTAAGTCAGATAAATTCTTCATCATGATGATTGCGCTTGTGGATACTGATTTAAGAAAATTTGTCAAGGATGGGAATTTCACTTCTGAATGTGATATACTTAGCGAAGTGCAGCCTGCTGGAATTGATCTTCCTTTAGGTAGCCGCGCGTGTATGATTGCAAACAAGTTCATACCTTTCAGAAAGAAGATAAGCTATGTCGTAGGAAAGACAACCATAGAAGAGTTTGATCTTACGGATGGCGCAGTATTTTATAAAGGTCATACATATATTGTAAAGATTGGGGATATAAAGATCCCGAAGGGGATTGTTGCGAAGGTGAGCCCGAAAAGTTCCATAGGAAGAATCGATCTAATGGTCCGCGCGGTATGCGATAACTCTGGACTCTATGATTTCATACCGGAAGATACATCTGGAGAGCTATGGCTCGAGATAACTCCACAATCTTTCAACGTGAAGGTCTATAAGGGAACGACATTGACGCAACTCAGATTGTTCGATACAACCGTATACGAAAGTTCAAAAGAAAAAGATAATGATGCCGTATTTGTATATGACAATGATAATAAACGTTTGCCGCAAAAAATGTTTGACAAAAAATTGATACTTCATCTAGCAGTCGACATAGACTCGGTCGTAGGATACGAGGCTCTTCCTGTGAATAACCTAATAGATCTGAAGAAGACGGACCATGAGTGGAGAAAATTCTTTAAGAAGATAGAATACAGGAAGGACAGGATAATACTCGAGAAGGACAAATTCTATATATTATACACAAAGGAGATAATAAAAGTTCCAAATGGTTATAGTCTTGAGATGGTGCCATTCTCGCACCTTGTAGGAGAGTTGAGGGCGCATTATGCAGGATTTTTCGATCCAGGGTTTGGGATGCCAAACGGCGCGTCTGGCGTTCTGGAGATAAGGCCTCATGAGAATCTTGTCATCTATGATGGCCAGCCGATATGTCTCATGGAGATATACAAGAACAAAAGCCTACCTGAAAAACCATACGGCATCGAGGGCCACAATTATAACCTGCAGCGCGGCCCAAGGCTTGCGAAATATTTCAAGATAGAATGATATGTAACTAAATATTTTTAATTTCTATTATATACGTGTTCTTTATATTTTCTTGATCATGTACGGAGCCTCGAATTCGTATCCGATTTTTTTGTAGTAATCTCTGACTCCTACTCCTGATATGACGACCATTTTGTCACGCCCATTGCTCTTTGCTATCTCTTCTGCGCGGTGCATTAGTGCTTTTCCTATTCCGTGGTGTTGTGATCTATTTGAATCTGAGGCGCCGATTGCCACTGCTTGACCATAAACATGTAATTCTCTAATCAGTGCACTGGTTTTGGTTATCGCTGGATGCAAGCTTCTGGGAGGAATTCTCAATCTTACGAATCCAAGTAATTTATTTTGTAGCTCCATACTGATGAAATATTCTTTTCCAGAACTTGCTTCATATTCACGGACGATTATTTCAGGTTCGCCTACCGTTTTGCCAAATCCTATTTCTCGCGCCCTTATGTCTTTGGGAACAACACCCTTCTCATATGCAAGTTTATCAACGTCTTGTCTCAAGTTAGTTTTCCCTACGCCTGCAGTTGTTGCATATGTAGGGATGTCCCTTTGTATTCTCATGACGCGGCAATATTCTGGGATGAATCTGAAAGCCTCGACAAGTATTTCTGCTGCCTCTTCAGTGCTGAGCGGTTTGAAGATTCCCTTCTCAAATTGTTTTTGTAAAGCCGTTCCTGGCATCACCATACACGGATAAATTTTTAGCATGTCAGGCCTGAAAGATGGATCATCAAAGATAGTTCGCAAACTTTCAATATCCCTCTCTCTGCTTATTCTTCCACCATCTACATCTGGAAGCCCAGGCATCATATGAAAATTTAATTTAAATCCTAAATCACGCAAGTCAGCGATGGATTTTTTTGAATCCTCAATACCATGTCCTCTATTCACCACTTTCAGGATTTCGTCATATACAGTCTGAACGCCGAGCTCTATTCTTGTAGCTCCAAGATTCAGCATCTCTAAACCTTGTTCAAGAAACGCCCAGTCAGGTTTTGTCTCGATCGTCAAACCGATGCACCTTATTGCTGCCGTCTCGTTTATTTTATGTTCTTCTTCGAGCGTCTTGATGTTTTCTCTCTTTAATTTCAGAACCTTTTCCTTTATCCTGTCGCTTCTTTCTTTGCCGTGTATGTCTCCTGGCAGTTCAAAGAATTCCCTGAAGTAATCCAGATCCAATTCTCCGTCTTTATAGAATAATTTGGAAAAATCGTTGAATGCCTTAAATGAATAATAGATGTATTCCTCTTGGTATTTTTTTGGGAACGCTGTGAATGTCCCTCCCATGACTATCTGGTCTACCTTGTCTGGATTCTGTCCTATGACTATATATTGTTCAAGTCTGTTGAATATTATTCTATATGGATCATACTCGTTTCTCATCCCTCGCATCGTACTTGGCTCTTTTCCAGTATATGATTTCGGGGTGTCTCCGAAAAAACTATGCAGGCCTCCAGGGCAGTATGTGCATGAGCCGTGCGGACAGTTGATGGGCTTTGTCATCGTCGCAATCACCGCGACACCTGAGCCGGTCCTCATCGGTTTCGTCTGTAGCGATGTCCTTATCAATCGTGCATCCTCTGGAGATGCGTTAAGGTATATCGCAATATCAGTCGGGACATCTTTTATAGAATATTTTTTACATAATTCTTTCTTATGCTTCGAGAGTTTTTCTTTCGAAGGTTTGTTCTCCTTAATCCACTCGATTATCTCTGTTGAGAATTCTGTTTTCATTTTTTATCACTGCATACGCATCTCTTATTCTTTTTGACGTTTATCTTTGTCATGCTGTTGTCTCTCATGTTTATTCTTATCAATTTTTCCTCTATTTTTCCTAGGACTAAATAATTGACGGCTACGTTGACTATTATAGATGCTACAGCGACGATGATGCTGTTCAAAACTCCTATGTTGCATGATGTCTCTCCCGATTTCTCCTGATTAAAACATCTGAAGCATGGACCATCATTTTTGTTGTCTATGAAATATATCGAGCCTATATCGCCTACAGCCCCTGAATATATCCAGTTTATATTATTCTTCATGCAATAATCATTTATGAGCAATCTTGCCTCTACATTGTCTGTGCAATCGATGACTAAATCTATATCTTGAGGTATTCTTTTGCCGATATTTTTTGATGTGAGCTTTTCGCTTATAGCCTCAATCTTTGTGAACTGCGATAATTTTTCTTTTGCAGCATCTACTTTATTTTTTAGAATGTCTCCTTTGTCGTATAGTATCTGCCTTTCAAGGTTTGTATCGTCGACTATATCATTATCTACGAATTTCAATTTTATCTCTAGTCTTGCAAGGAGGTTCGCGACAGTGCATCCTAGGCCTCCGATACCTACTATGAGAACTCTCTTACTCTTCAATTTTTCTGCGGATTTTCCGAATACTTTTCTTGTCGACATTATTTTTTCACCAATTGCAGTTCTTCTTCTAGTCTGCACGCGTTACAAATCTCTCCGGAGCATGCATCGCCACATCTCTTGCAATAATTGAACGATCTCTTTTTCTTCTGGGAGCGATAATGCTCCTTTAGCGTCGGAAGTATCTCAAGGAACGAGTTCACAATTCCATTCTTTGCGCCTGGAAGCTTATTCTCTATAGCATTTATCTCGTCCCGAACTACCGCTCTAAAAGACATATTGATATTAGGGCACTCTGCAAAATCCACCTTGAAACCCTTCAATAATGCAAATAATCTTGTCTCTTTTTCGAGCATGAAATATAACGGCTTCACTCTCGGGACGAATTTATCGTTGTCGTTTAATCCAGTGATTGGCCCGAGGCTTGCATTGTGCGACATGTTCCCAAGCAATAGATTCATAATGTATGACTGCGCTTCATCGTCGAGATTATGACCTGTCACAAGCTTTGTCGCACCAAGTTCCCTAGCCGTTCTGTTGAGTGATGTCCTTCTGAATATCCCACATACTGTGCATGGCTTCTTATTATGTTCTTTTATTGCCTTGTCTTTTATATTATCTAATGTATCGCCGAATTTTTCTTTGAATGATACTACATTAAGTTTTATATCATATTTTTCACAGAATATCTTTAGATCATCAAGGGTATGGTCCCTGTAACCAGAAATTCCTTCATCGATAGCAAGGGCAAAATATTCTATGTTATACTTCTTGCAGTATAATGACGTCATGTATAACGCCGCAAGGCTGTCTTTTCCGCCGCTCGTCGCTATGCATACTCTGTCCCCATGCTGCAATAGATCATACCTGCTTATGGTCTTTGTCACCTTTGATTCGAAATACTCAAGAAAATGATTCTTGCAATAATTCTGACCCTGTCCCTGATAGACGGCTTTCTTGTCGCACTTTGAGCATTGCATACCACATCATCCTCCAGAGACCACTGAGAGGATCTTTATGTCATCTGAATCTTCAAGATATTCATCCTCGAGTACAACCTCGTCATTTCTTACGAGTATGACAGCCGATGCGTTAATCCCTAATTCTTCAAGAAGTTTTTTGCCAGTATATCTGCTTTTTTTTATCTCGAGATTCTTGTTATCTTTCTCTATATATACCTTCATTTTATTCTCCCTGAGACTAATTCCCAGTTAGTTTTAGGAACAGAAAAGGATTTATAAATCTATTGCGTTATGTTGTGCTAGGTAAAAATAAAATTTTTAAACTAACCACCTCTGAGAAAACCATATGTTCCGCAGATGGAAGTTTGCTTTGCCGATTACTCTTGTCATGTTACTTTCTGGAGGCGATATCAATAGAGATTATAGTGCCTCTGAATATATTCCATATACTCAGAAGAATATCGAATCGATGGTTGACAGCTCAGCTATATATAACAGTATGCACGGATTTATAGAAGGAAATGAGAATATAGCCATTGCAATATATGACCTGAACACGGATAAGTTATTAGCCCATTATAACGCTAATGTCAGGATGCTCTCTGCTAGTATGATAAAGATACCGATAGCTATCGCATTCTTTGATCAGGTATCTAGAGGAAAGCTCAAATATGATGACAAAGCAAAATCATTTATGGATAGCATGATAACTCACAGCAAGAATCATGAAGCAAATTATCTTATGTCGTGTGTAGGCGGCCCAAAAGAGACGACAAGATTATTGCGCAAAAATTATCCGCAAATATTCGACAGCATAAAAATAGTTGAATATATCCCTGAAGAGAGACGGATCGAGGGACAATCCTATAAAAATAGCGCTACAGCAATCGAGTATGTCAGGATGCTAAGAGAATTATGGAATGACAATATTCCATATTCCGATGAGATAAAAAGACTTATGCAACAGACTACAGGTAATCGCATCCGTGGCAAAGGAATACCGTCATTAGTTACTATATATAATAAGACTGGCTCGACCGCAAAGACGTGTGGCGATATTGGTATAATCTCAGGAAATGACAATTATGGAGAAACGAGATCTTATATCTTTGTTGGCATAGTGAATAAATCGGTCAGGACCAATCATTATGATTCTTGGATAGTCAAGCGAGGCGACCTATTGAGAGATATCTCTAGCGTCGTGTACGCTGAGATGAGAAGCCGCTATGTTCTGCCGTGATGCTATTAAGACAATACTATTATCTTGCCTTCAATAATCCCTATTCAAGGCATCATATATGGAACACGGCGCTTATTAGAGGAAATATTATCATCAAGAATGTCAGGATCATGACGATAATAGACCCTGCCCATGTGATTATATTATACGTTTTTGAATTGGTATATTCGCCCATTAATTCTTTTTTATTTACGAGTTTTAGCATGTATATAAGTATTATAGGTATCAATACTCCGTTGAGAATCTGTGATATATACATTACAGGTATCAATGGAATCCCTGGTATCATTATTACGACGGCTCCTATTATTATCATTGCTGTGTACAAGACATAGAATGCCTTTGCCTCAGAGAATTTCTTGTTTACTCCAGATTCCCATCCGAGGCCCTCGCAGACGGTGTAGGCCGTCGAGAGCGGGAGTATCGATGCGGCAAATATCCCTGCATTCAACAGGCCGAAGGCGAAAAGATAACTTGCCCACTGGCCCGCAAGAGGTTTTAACGCAATGGCTGCGTCAGAGGCATTTGTTATTGAGCCACCGACTTTGAATATGGTCGCTGCAGTAGCGATTATTATGAACAACGCTACAACGTCTGTTATTATGCATCCCATGATTACATCTATCTTGCTGTATTTGTAATCTTCTTTCCTTATGCCCTTTTCTACAACTGATGATTGAAGGTAGAATTGCATCCACGGTGCGATAGTAGTTCCTACAAGGCCTATCAGCATTATTATATAAGGCGAAGTGAACTGAAAGCTTGGGATGAGAGTATTCTTTGCAACCTCATGCCAGTCAGGCTTTACCATGATGCCTGATATTATGTATGATATGTAGAAGAGGCAGGCAAAAAGAAATATCTTTTCTACTACTTTATAATTCCCTTTCACAACGAGCCACCATACTCCGAAGGCGACTAGCGGCACGAGTATATATCTGCTCACTCCGAATATCTCGCCTGCTGCGGCTACGCCTGCGAATTCAGATACTGTGTTAGCAAGGTTCACAAATACGAGAACTATCATTAAATAGAATGTAACTCTTAGCCCGAAATTTTCTCTTATCAAATCAGACAGACCTTTTCCTGTAGCGACAGCCATCCTCGATGACATCTCCTGAACTAATATAAGAAGTATAGTTATAGGGATAAGGCTCCATAGCAATGTATAACCAAAATTTGCTCCGGCAAGAGAATATGTCGCTATCCCTCCTACATCATTGTCTACATTTGCAGTTATTATTCCCGG
>Ga0265322_10000362_pt1 | contig 18876 bp, 15 predicted proteins | sample 41222metaG_FD_193584 | JGI IMG/M metagenome (GOLD analysis project Ga0265322, IMG submission 193584) | Rhizosphere microbial communities from Carex aquatilis grown in University of Washington, Seatle, WA, United States - 4-12-22 metaG | ecosystem: Host-associated > Plants > Roots > Rhizosphere...
GAGATACAGGAATTTCCCGTCGCCATATTTTCTGCCGACCACTACGGGAGCTTCCGTTCGTTCATCGAGGCAGAACGATTCATCGTTGTGATCCACTTCGAAGCGCGACATGATATCGGGAGACCGGAGGACGAGCGCGTCTTCCGGATACATCTGGTCGCGCATCCGCTCGATTTTTATCGATGAAGAAGCAAACTTCACCCCGACTTCTTTTGCAAGCTCGTTTTTCCCGTCGGTAATCAAACAGCCGCCGCTTTCCACAAACTCGACGATGCGATCGTAATCGGCGTTCGATAACCGTTCGACGGTATGATACGGAACGACAAGCAAATTATACATCGACAAACTTCCGATGCTGTCTCCCGACAGCGAATCGATATCGATATTCAAGGAACGGAAAGCCGAAGCAAAACTCGCCTGATTATTCCAGTCGCTTCCTTTTGCATGCGAGTCCCAGACAATGCCGACGCGTGCCTCATCGAAAATTTCTTCACTCTGGAAAATGTTGTTCCACAGCGCCGCGGTTTGTTCTTTCAGTTTCTCGAGAAAAGAAATTTCCACTTCGCGATACTCGGACGGTTCCGCCATAAAAATCTCTCCCGGCGGAATATCGATGGTGTCCTTGATAACACCCTTCATCCGGTTCTCGGAAATTTCACTATGATCGACCTCACCGTTCGGAGCAAGCCACGTTCTCCTCATATATTGATCGTCCAGCGTGAGATAGAAAATTTGGTTTCCGGTCAGAACGATGCGGTCTTTCAACCTGACCTGATGCGGTTCGTTCTTCACATCCATAAACGTATAACCGAGATCGAGTACGCCATCGACATATTCCTTGATATATTTGATGTCGATAAATGCGTGAATGAATGCCGATGCAAACCCGTCACGCACGGCAAGCTGTGCTTTCGCTCCTTCGAGCAACTGCTGAACGGCCACTTCCTCAACTTTGGGATCGGGATCCTGCGGGATATATCCTAAGTTTTCCGGAATGATCCGTTGACCGTACAAGTCTTTCTCTATTATATAGGGAAAATATTGACTGTAATCCGGGTCTTCGATGACGAGCCGTTGTTCCATTGCGGTGGAGAAAAATTCCGCAAACACCGGATAATCGAGTTGTGAAGCGGTGTAATGCGGCGTTTCCCACACAAGCGGATAGAGATTGTTCTTCCAGAATTCTTCCAATCCCGTTTTCATTTTCTTTTCGACAAACTCTCTCGAGTCGCCCCGGATTTTTTTGTTCGTACTGCCGTCCCAAAATTCGAAATCAACCGCGGTCACGCCTTCATACTGGTGCGTGATGCCGTGCATAACAAGGGTGGCGCCGTGCGCGACCATATATTTCAGCGCGTCGACAAATTCCGGCTTGTCCGACATGCTGAGCCGCAGTCCAGCTTGCGGATCGACAAAGAATGGAATGACACCGACGAGAAACGGAAGATGTTTCGCGTACATCATGTCCGCAATGTCGCGCAGCTTGGCAGGGTTTTCAAAAACATCAACGTCTTCAATGCGAAGAAGCGCGTGATGATTTTCCTCATGCTGTTGACCAAGCAGATCGTGCAGCATGTCGGCAAAAAAGATATATCGATCGGTTTCCGTCGCCGAGGCGAACGGCGAATCCGCGATATACATGAAATTTCCGTTGCGGATAATGTACGGCGATTCGCGGCGTGTCGATGTGGAATATGCCGTAGCAATCACTTCCACCGCCTTCGTATTCGTGATGTTGATGATATTCAGATTCGGCTCGCCTTTGGTAAAGGTCTTTTTACCGGCGCGCACTTCATTGAATTGAAGAACGGTATCGAACCGCGTGAACGTGAAGCCGTACTGTTTCGAAAGATTGAATTGCTTCGAAAACCGTTCCATGCCGGTATTCATCCAGACGATGCGTTGAGTCGAATTGTACACATCGCGCATGAATCTCTCCGGCGGATCGTACCGTTTGGTAAAACCGACGAAGAATGTGACATCGTAATTATTGATCTCGCCGGGGGTGTAGGTATCGACGCCCTGCAATTTTGTATCAACGGTAAAATGCCCCATCAACATTGCAAGCTGGCGGGCATCGCCGCGGGCATAATTCGTCGGGACATCGCTTCCTTCGAAGAGAATGAGCACGCGGTGCGCCTGAAAATCCTGGCTCACACAAATTCCGCTCAATATCAAAATGGACAGCAAGAGAACGACAAATCGCAAAGAAAACCTTTCAGGCATGAATATGCGGTTAGATGATACTTTTTCACACATTTCTCAATGAATAATACTGTTTTCGCCGTAAAGAAGCAAAAATGAAATGTGCGACTCACCTTCAACGGAGCAGCTTGGCTGGAGGTGAGCCGCACGTTCAAGACCAAATTGACTAACGGACAAACTTTTTGTATACTCAAAGAAATCTTTGAGGGAAAAATAAAACGAAAACAAATCACGGGTTCTCCAACGTTTACGACGACAAGATTCGCGCAGAGGCATATGACCGACTCGAATTTCCCGGAACATACTACCTCGCCTACCGTGATTTGCCTTCGATCATAAGCAAACATGTTCACGGCAAAAAGGCAATCGATTTCGGATGCGGGACGGGACGCTCGACACGGTTCTTGCAAACATTAGGTTTCGAAGTTGTCGGTGTGGACATAGCAGAAAACATGCTCACACTTGCTCGCAAACGTGACCCTCACGGAGAATATCGCCTCGTTCCGGACGGCAAGTTAGGTGGGTTTGCAACTGGTGTGTACGATTTAGTGTTGTGTGCATTCACATTCGACAATATCCCGACGATGGAGAAAAAAGTTCTGCTCTTCCAATCGCTGAAGCATTTGCTCAAACCGAACGGATGTCTTGTGAGCATAGTTTCTTCGCCGGAAATTTATGTGAACGAATGGGCATCTTTCTCGACGAAGAACTTTCCGCAAAACAGAAATGCGAAGAGTGGAGAAAAAGTATTCATCGTGATGCTCGATGTGGAAGACAGCCGTCCGGTCGAAGATATTATCTGGACGGATCAGGCATACGAGGAAACATACAAACGTGCCGGGCTGGTACCGGTCGATATCTACAAACCATTGGGGAAAGAAGCCGAGCCGTACAAATGGGTGAGTGAGAAAACGATTGCGCCGTGGGTTATTTACGTCTTGCGAGCGATTGAATAGCTGAGAAATGTGCGACTCACCTTCTAGGTGCAACCTTGCGAAGGTGAAATTTATCCCGCCGAAGGCGGGAAACCTTCGCAAGGATGAGTCCCCGCGAAGTGAGTTGCACGTTCAAATTGACTAACGGACAAATTTTTTGTATACTCAAAGAAATTTTGGATGACTAGCTTCCATATAATTCTGAGCAACTTGAGTTCAAAGAAAATAAAAATGGAATATGGCACAGTTACAAAAGTTAGGCACAAACCTCGTTCGATGCCTGTTTTAGAAAACAGAACCATTTAAGGATGGTATAACGATGGAATGGTTAAAAAAAGCTGGACACATCTTTTGGGTGTATCTCATCAGTTGGAATATCTCATTCCTTTTTGTCTTTTCGCAACGACATGACTCTATCGACCTGAAACTGTATTTCAGTTATTTAATATTCATTTTCATTCCTGGTTTTGAGATACCTACAGCAATTCAATTCATTGCCATAGTTCTTACCGCACTGTACTTTTTTCTCAAGTTCATTTTCAATAAGATTAAAAAGAAAAAAGTTAAAAATAATTGAATGCGCCTCATTGAAGCCAACGAATAAAACCTCTTAATCCTATGCCCGACAAAAAAAACCTACGATCAAATTGTTGGACGAAGCGACGGTATCTTCACCACCTCCCATTGTAATTCAAACAAAATTCTCTTAGATTATAGAGAATCATTTCTTATTTATTGAAATCACTTCATGTTTCAAACATTTTGGCTTGCGTTTATACCGTTGTTCGTCGCCATCGATGTGTTCGGCGTGGTGCCGTTCTTTGTCGCGCTCACGACCGGATTGGATAAGCGCCGGAAGAAACTCCTCACCGTCAAGGCAACACTCACTGCCTTCAGTATCTCGATCCTTTTTCTTGCGGCGGGAAAACTGATTTTCTCGTTTCTCGGCATCACCGAAAACGATTTCCGCGTGGGCGGCGGCGTTGTCCTGCTTGTGCTCGCCATCAAAGACCTGCTGTTCTCCAAAAAGGAACAGCGCGATCCGGAATCGTCGCTCGGCATCGTGCCGATCGGCATCCCGCTCATCATGGGACCTGCGGCGCTCACCACCATTCTGATTCTTGTGGATGCACACGGCTACCTGTTGACGATCGCGTCGCTGCTGGTCAACATGATCATTGTTTGGTTTGTCTTCTCGCAGGCGCATCGTATCACCGATCTCATCGGCAAGGCGGGATCGCAGGCAATTGCAAAAGTCTTCGCACTCTTTCTCGCCGGCATCGCGGTCATGATGATCCGCAGCGGCATCGATCAAATGCTTCATCATTATTAATCACGCCAATGAATATCTACGCCGTCATCATTCTCTGCACCATCGTCATCGAGTTTGCAATTCATCTCATTGCCGATTTGCTCAACATGAAAACGCTGAACGCCGGACTGCCGGCGGAATTCAGCGGCGTCTACGATGAAGAAAAATACCGGAAGTCACAGCAATACACGGCGGTGAACACGAAATTCGGTATTCTCTCGTCGGCATTCAGTCTCGCGGTAACGCTCGGCTTCTGGTTCGGCGGAGGATTTCCGTATCTGGACGGCATCGTTCGTTCGTGGAACGCCGGATCGCCGTGGACCGGCATGATCTATATCGGCATTCTCATCCTCGCACGCAGTATTCTTTCACTGCCGTTCAGCATTTACTCCACGTTTGTCATCGAAGAACGGTTCGGCTTCAACAAAACAACAGCAGCAACCTTCGTCGCCGACATGGCAAAAGGATTAGGACTCGGCATTCTTCTCGGCGGACCGCTGTTGTTCGTCGTTCTCTGGTTTTTCGAATCTGCCGGAAGCATGGCGTGGCTCTACTGCTGGCTGATCGCAACGGCATTCATCGTAATTATCCAATTCGTAGCGCCGACATGGATTATGCCGCTCTTCAATAAATTTACGCCTCTGGAAGATGGCGAATTACGCAGCGCTATCCTGTCGTTCGCGGAATCGGTGAAGTTCTCACTTCGGGATGTGTTCGTGATGGACGGCTCGAAACGCTCCAGCAAGTCGAATGCATTCTTCACCGGCTTTGGACGCAACAAACGGATCGCGTTGTTCGACACGTTGATAAAAAATCACTCGGTGCAGGAGCTTGTCGCCGTGCTCGCGCACGAAATCGGTCATTACAAAAAGAAACATATCCGCCAGGGGATGATCATCAGCATTCTCCACACCGGCGTGATGTTTTTCGTTCTCTCGCTGTTTATCAGCAGGCAGGAATTATTCGATGCATTTTCGATGGAGCATGTTTCGGTGTATGCGGGAATGATTTTCTTCGGCATGCTCTTTACGCCGATCGAGGAACTGCTGTCGCTCGTGATGCATGCCCTTTCACGAAAGAATGAATACGAAGCCGACCGTTTCGCCGCAGAGAAAACCGGACATCCGGAAACGATGATTATCGCGCTGAAGAAACTTTCCGTCGATAACCTCTCGCATCTCACGCCTCACCCGATGTACGTCACACTCAATTATTCTCACCCGCCGGTGATGGCGAGAATCAACGCGTTGAAGAAATTCGCCAAGTAGTTTTTTAGATTGCTGATTTCCGGAAGGGCCACTCTCCTATTTTCCACGAACGGAACAGAAACAAAATCGTTCCGACAACGATGATCGCAATCGCGTAACGGATTTCGTTCAGAAAATTTTTTCTCATCAGGAGAACATACATAAACCCGGCGGCGGCAACGAATGCAGGAATCGGGTAGAGCCACATCTTGAATGGACGTTCCATCTGCGGCTGGCGAATGCGCAGGACGATAACACCGATCGTTTGCGCGAGAAATTGCACCATGATGCGGATGACGACGAGCGCCGCGATGACATCGGCAAGCCGGAACGAACAGAACACCATCGCTACGCCGCCGAGCACGAGAAGCGAAACGTATGGAAACCGATGAACGGGATGAAGTTTTGCAAATTTTTTAAAATAATCGCCTTCGGCCGCCGCGGCATACGGCACGCGGGAATAGCCGAGCAGAAGCGAAAACACAGAGGCGAAGGCAGTCCACATGATGAGCATCGTTGCAAGATTACCCGCCCAGCTTCCGTAGAGCCGTTCCATAAAAATTGAGATGACATACCGCCGCGCATCGGATGATGCGGTTGCACTCAGCTCCTGCCACGGGATAACGCCGAGGATGCTGACATTCATCACGAGATAAATAACCGCGACGAGCAGAATGGAAATGATAATCGCACGCGGAATCGTTTTCCCCGGATCGCGCATTTCGCCGCCGAGAAAACAGACGTTGTAATATCCCCAGTAGTCGTACACTGCAACAAGCATTCCAGCGCCGAGTCCGTTGAAGAAATTCGTGGAGAGATCGAACGCCCCGCCCGGAAAGCTGAATGCACGAGCACTGTTGAAATGTGTCACACCCGAAATAATAATCCAGCCGATCGTTATCATCACGCCGATCCATAAATACTCCGAAATGCGGCTGATGAGGGTAATTTTCCGATAAAGAAGAACGATGGCAATAAGACAAACACCCATCGCAACAAACACTCCCGAAGTAATATCGATGCTTGCATCAAGCGTTCCGGCGAACGGAAGCATTGTATGAATATCATACCGGAAGATCGACGTTGAAAGCGAAGGAAGAAGATAACTCGCGTATTGTGAAAGACCGATGCATCCCGAAGCAATCGAGAGCGGCGCGCTGAAGGTAAGTTGCCAGATGAACAGGAACGCCATGAACTTTCCGAAACCGGCAGGATTATAAATTTGTTTGAGGTAACGATACGAACCGCCGGATCCGGGCATTGCCGCACCCAACTCCGCCCACACGAGCCCGTCGCACATCACGAGCACCGCACCGACGATCCATCCCACCATTGCTTGCGGTCCGCCCATTGCCGAAACAATCAGCGGAATGGTGATAAACGGACCGACGCCGATCATATCGATCATGTTCAGCGACGTGGCGCCAAGCAGTCCGACGCCGCGAATCAAATGTGACTGTTCCTGCACGCGGTCGGAAGAAGCAGTCATGTACTGTTACTGTTGTGAAATCAAATTGAAGAAAAGTTTCATCGCGCCGTTGTTCATGTTGCGTAACTGCCGGTACAATGCAAGCGAAACATACGAATACGTTCCGTTGCCGTACTTCGTCCACAGCAGCGAAGTCGACGGCTGGTGATCATCTTCATCGCTCATGGCAAGCAAGCGTTCATATTTCGAGGATGTCAGCGTGGTATCTTCGCTCGGCAAATAAATACTCCGTTCCTGCACCCAGCCGCCCCAATCGTTTCGATCGATATGATTCGGATGATTGAATAACGGATGATTCGGTTCAAGAATCGTAACCGGTGCATCTTCTTCCGTCACCCGTTCGCTTGACACTGTCAGCGAATAGGGCGATACCTTTTTCTTATTCCAGTCACCGGTTTTATTGTAGAAGCAAACAACGTTTCCGCCATTCTTCATATATTCCAGCAACCGATCGTTATACCGCTCTGCATCCGAGCGATATGCATAAGTTCTCAGGTCGAGAAGAATCGTCGTGAACTGTTTGAGATCTCCTGCGGCAAGCTGTGCAGAATCGATAAGAGTATAATTGATTGAAAAAGATTTCATCGTTTCTTCGAGCGTGTTGTCGTATGTTTTCACCAAACCGATCCGGATTTTTCTGTCAAATGTCGCGGTGACGGATTTTGGAGAACCGGGTTCTGTTTTTTCGGATGTTGACGAACCATTCCACGAAACGATAGATGCCGTTCTCCGTTCGGACGGATCGATTCCGGAAAAAAGATCATGGGGATCGAACGGGTACGTTTGGTTCTGACGGAACAGTGTGTAGCGATGCGTTCGGAAAAATGTCGGGATATCATTGAACGTCAGTTTATCCATCCCCTGCGAGCGATGGCTTCGCAACGCTTGAATGGAGATTTCAGCAATTGAAGTTCCGCCGGCATCCTGCTTTGTCATATCCAGTTCGACAATACGCGTGCTGTCATGAACCATCACGTTTGTTCGGAACACACGGTAGTATAATTTTTTCACTTGCCATGGGGTAATGCTGTCGTTCAATTGTTCCGGATGAAAATGCGGATCGGCAGCTTTCTCGAACGCCTCCAGCGCGGTAATGCCGACAACCTGATGATTGCCGTGCTGTCGATTCGGTTTCGTCGTGACTGTATCATGATTGGTGATGATGATGTCCGGTTTCAATGAACGGATGACGTACACGAGCCGCTCAAGAACACTATCGTTGCCGCCCCATTTCGAAAAAGTTTCCTTCGCGGTTTTAGAAAAACCGAAATCGGGAAATCCCAGAAAATAAACCTCACTACCGAGAACTTTTGCCGCCGCTAACGTTTCTTTTGTACGGAGAGCACCAAGATCGTCGTACAATTCCGAGCCGGTTTCATTTTGACCACCTTCACCGCGCGTATAAAAGATGCTGTACGTTTTTACGCCGTTCAGTTTTGCATAATACGCGAGCGTTGCGCCGTCTTCATCGTCGGGATGAGCGGACAAACACATGAGGACAAGATTTTTACCGTTCTGTTTTTTTGATGGTTCATCCTGCGGAGAACCGGTCCCGGCAAGAACAGCCGCAGTAAACAGAAGCTGGAGAACAATAATGAATATGTGTAATAGACGTTTCATAGAATAGATAAAATTATGAGCATGGATAATGTAATCAAATGGAAAGAAATTCCAAAAAAAATCCTAACCAGTGATTGAATTATCCGGCAAAGCATTTCATCTTTGAATTTCCTATCTTTTATATCATAAAATTTACATGCTCATTATGGACATTCTCTATTCATATCTTAAGAAATATTGGAAAATCGTCGCGCTTGCACTCTTGCTTGCTACGATCAACCAGGTGTTTTCGCTTCTCGATCCGTTAATTTTCCGGCACATCATCGATCAATATGTAACCCGGTTCAAGCAATATTCATCTTCTGATTTCTTCAAAGGAGTCGGGCTTCTTCTGCTAGCGGCGATGGGCGCCGCGTTTGTGTCGCGTGTGGCGAAAAATTTTCAGGATTATTTTATCAATGTGATAACACAGCGGGTCGGTGCGCAAATTTATTCGGATGGATTGCGCCACTCGCTCGACCTCCCGTACCAGGTCTTTGAAGATCAACGGAGCGGTGAAACACTCGGCAAACTGCAGAAAGTCCGGGATGACGTTCAGCGTTTGATCAGTGCTGCAATCAATATTCTTTTTACCACGCTCGTCGGCGTCGTGTTTGTCACTATCTACGCGTGCACGGTACACTGGATCATCGCACCCGTTTACTTTGCAACGATCCCGATCCTCGGTTTCATCAGCTCGGCCATCAGTAAGAAAATCAAAAAAATTCAAAAAGTCATTGTTTCCGAAACAACGGCGCTTGCCGGATCGACGACGGAATCTTTGCGCAACATCGAATTGATTAAAAGTTTAGGGCTGGCACAACAGGAAACATTGCGTCTGAATTCGACCACGGAAAAAATTCTTCAGCTCGAATTGAAAAAAATCCGCTACCTTCGGCGGTTGAGTTTCATTCAAGGCAGTTCGGTCAATTTTCTCCGCACCAGTATTCTCGGGTTAATGCTGTACCTGATTTTCGCGCAGGAAATCACGTTCGGACAATTCTTTTCCTTGTGGATTTATTCGTTCTTTATTTTCGGACCGCTGCAGGAATTGGGCAACATCATCAATACATACCGCGAAACGGAAGTATCGCTCCAGAACTTCCAGGATATTCTGAACATACCGAAAGAATCGAAGCCCGAAAATCCCGTCACGCTCGGCGCTATTTCTACATTGGAATTCAAAAATGTTGTATTCAAACATCAATCGGCGACGAGCAATGCGCTCAACGGCATTTCATTTACCGTCAACACCGGCGAAACGATTGCGTTTGTCGGACCTTCCGGCTCCGGTAAAACAACGCTGGTCAAATTGCTCGTCGGACTCTACCAGCCGCAGGAAGGAACGATTCTCTATAATGGATTTGCCAGCACAAAAATCGATCTGGATCATCTCCGTGAGCGTATCGGCTTTGTCACACAAGACACACAGTTGTTCTCCGGAACAATCCGCGAAAACCTTCTCTTCGTAAACCCGCAGGCAACCGACGCGGCATGTATGGATGTTTTACAGAAAGCGGCGTGTCAATCGCTGATGGCACGCGCCAGTAAAGGATTGGATACGGTCATCGGTGAAAGCGGTGTGAAAGTCTCCGGGGGTGAGAAACAACGTCTCTCGATAGCACGTGCGTTACTCCGCAAGCCGAATTTACTCGTCTTCGATGAAGCAACATCATCTCTGGATTCATTGACGGAAGAAGAAATCAGCGAAACGATCCGCGATGTTTCGACACGAAAAGACATGATCACGATCCTCATCGCACATCGGTTATCGACGATCCTCCACGCCGACAAAATTTTCGTTCTGGAAAAGGGACACGTGGTCGAGTCCGGCAAACATCACGATCTTCTCGAAATAAAAGGACTGTACTACGCGATGTGGCGTCAGCAAATCGGCGAGCGGCAGGAGCGAACTCTCAACGGAGCGCGTACCGGCATGCCGGTGTTGATGAACAACTAATTCTTTTTTATAGATTGAATCAGAGAAGTGAATTCCGTTGCCGCTGCGCCGACGGTTTTTTTCGGACCGGTGAATTTAAAAAACACCAAACCATCCGGCGCTTCCACGATGGCACCGAGAAGCCGGTAGCCCGGTTTTTTGCCCTGCGATTGCATCATCGGTCCGGATGGCGCAAGATATGTACCATCGATCGTGACGAACGTTACCTTGATGCCGTTTATTTCTTTGGATGATCGATCCGGTTTCGGAGAGTTTTCAAATTGTGCCGCCCAACGGTCGATATTCATATCGATGCCGCCGCCCTGGTTGTTGCCGAAATAAAACACCGCGCATTCGCCTTCATCAACATTAACATCGGCGGAAGGAATTGCATACGTTGCAACGCGCATTTGCCGCTGGGGCTGTTCTTTCCATTGTTGCGGAACAGTCCACTCTATCCCGGCTACCATATTTGACGGACCCTGTTGTACCATTTCGGTCGAAGGCATTTGTGGCGGTTCCTGTCGTGCCGGTTCCTTTTGATTTGAACATCCGGCCAACATAAAAACTATGAATGCGGTGAATGAAAACCATTTGCGGCAATGCATATTTGTTTCTCCAAAACCGTTTTAGATTGTGTGAACTTTATAGTGAAATTTTCGTATCGATATAAGTATACAAGATATCGGTTCAAAACGCAATGATGAAAGTTGATTTTCGTCGCTTGTTTTACAATATTGATCAGACGAATTTGAAATCACTCAAAAGGAAGAAATTATGAAACGCAGTACAATAATCATTCTGGCGGTTATCGGCGTCATTGTTTTGATTGCTATCGGCATTTTCGGATGGGCGACGGGAATGTACAATTCGTTGGTAAAACTCGACGAATCGGTCAACCAGGCATGGGCACAGGTCCAAAATCAATACCAGCGGCGGGCGGATTTGATTCCGAATCTCGTTGAAACGGTAAAAGGATATGCCCAGCATGAAAGCCAGGTGTTTACCGATGTTGCAGAGGCACGTTCAAGCGTCGGTAAGCTGACGGTAACACCCGAAGTTTTGAACAATCCACAGGCATTCCAGAAATTCCAGGAAGCGCAGGGAATGCTTTCATCTGCACTCTCGCGGCTCATGGCAGTTGCGGAAAATTATCCCCAACTGAAAGCCAACGAAAATTTTCTCCAGTTGCAATCCCAGCTTGAGGGAACGGAAAACCGGATCACCGTTGAACGAAAAAGATTCAACGAGGTCGTACAGGATTATAATGTGAAAGTCAGGACATTCCCGACTGCTATTTTTGCCGGCATGTTCGGTTTCGCACAAAAACAATATTTCCAGGCAGAACCCGGTTCGGACAAAGCGCCCAAAGTGAAATTCTAAATGCGAACATTATTGTTTATAAGTTTGTTCGTTGTAATTGTTGTTGGTTCCGGACAATGTACCGTTATTCACGCTCAGGAAATTCCGGAACTTCACAGCCGCGTGACGGATCTTTCGGGAACATTGTCGGCAGGAGAACTTGCATCGATCGATCGATCATTAGCACAATTCGAACAGGAAACCTCCAATCAGGTTGTCGTTCTTCTCATCACGACACTGAACGACCAGAGCATCGAAGACTACACAATTCAGGTCGCGGAAAAAAATAAGCTCGGGAAAAAAGGGCGCGACAACGGGGTGCTGATGGTGATAGCGAAATCGGATCGCAAAGCGCGCATCGAAGTAGGTTATGGACTGGAGGGCGCGTTGACCGATGCCACTTCCGATCAAATCATACGAAAAGTGATGGCACCGTATTTTCGCGAAGGAGATTTTGCCGGAGGCATCAACTCTGGTATCTCAGCGATCATCAGCGTCACCAAAGGAGAGTTCAAAGGCGATCCGCGCAGCGCCAGGCACAGCAATCCTTCACCTATTCTTTTTTTGCTCTTCCCGTTATTTTTTATTCTCATACGATTTCTTTCCGGAAGCCGTAGACATTATCTTGGCTCCGGTGGTTATTATTCCCGCGGCGGATGGTGGGGCGGCGGATTTGGCGGTGGCGGGTTCGGCGGAGGAGGGTTTTCCGGCGGTGGATTTGGTGGCGGCGGGTTCAGCGGCGGCGGCGGTAGTTTCGGCGGTGGCGGCGCCAGCGGAAGCTGGTAACGATTGTTTTTTTATGGACTAATTTCAAAATATCATGTGGCGGTTTAAACCATATTTTTCTAAAGACGATTTGAAGACGCTTTCGGCAGCAATTGCCGAAGCGGAAAAAAAGACATCGGGACAAATCCGCGTCGTTGTACGCCACGGCAAGCATTGGAACGAAAAGCGACTATCACTCCATCAACTCGCACTCAAAGAATTCCACCGGCTCGGCATGCAGCACACACGCAACCGGACGGGCGTGTTACTGCTGCTCCTTTTTTCCGAACGAAAATTTCACATCATCGCCGATGAAGGAATTCATAAAAAAGTCGATGACGGCACATGGGAACGAATTGCAGAAGTTATTTCCGGCCATTTTAAAGACGGCAGATATGTTCAGGGTATTACCGATGCCGTTATGGCCGTAGGCATGGAACTGGCAAAACACTTCCCGCATTCGGCAGGTGATACGAATGAGCTTCCCACCGATGTCGTTGAACGGTAGTTTCTCCATCCATGAGCATCATTGAAGAAATCCAGAAGCTGGAACGCGTCGCGCGATTGCTTGAACCGTCGGCATCGCAACGCGAAACGGTACGCTCGCAGGTAATTACATACACCGAGCAATTCCTCAATCATATTTATGATCTTCCCGCATACGTCACCACCGATGATAAAGGAAAAGGACTCTTCGATTCTCCTATTTCCGAACATCCTGCCGACATACAATCATTACTTCAAATCATCGGTGAACATGTCGATCGTCCCGGGCTCAATCCCGCCTCGGGCGGACATCTCGGCTACATTCCCGGCGGCGGAATTTATTACGCTTCTCTCGGCGATTACCTTGCCGATGTAACGAATCGATTTGCCGGGATATTTTTTGCGGGGCCCGGCGCCGTTCGTATGGAACAATTGCTGATCGATTGGATGGCATCGATTGCCGGGTTTCCGAAAACCGCGGGAGGGAATTTAACGTCCGGCGGAAGTATCGCAAACCTTATCGGCATCGTCGCAGCCCGGGATGCCGCGGGATTGCAACCGAAAGATATCGAACGGTCGGTCATCTATCTCACGACGCAGGCACATCATTCCGTCGATAAAGCAATACGCATCGCGGGGCTCAATCAATGTATTCTCAGACATGTTCCGGTCGATGCACAATTTCGGATGGATACGGTCGAACTGGAAAAATCCATTCTCAAAGATAAGCGGTCGGGATTCAATCCGTGGCTCGTGATTTGCGCCGCCGGCACGACGGATGTCGGGGCGGTCGATCCGTTACAAACAATTGCCGATATTGCACAACGTCATAATTTATGGATGCATACCGACGGCGCGTATGGTGCTTTTTTTATTCTCTGTGATGAGGGAAAAAAAATCCTTCGCGGAATGGAACGTTCGGACTCGCTGGTGATGGACCCTCACAAGGGTTTATTTCTTCCGTACGGAAGCGGCGCGTTGCTCGTGCGGGACAAAACGAAACTCTATCATGCATTCTGGTATCAGGCAAATTATCTGCAGGATGCATTGAAGTCCAGCGACGAACTTTCACCGGCAGATCTTTCACCGGAGCTGACAAAACATTTTCGCGGACTGCGCTTATGGCTTCCGCTCAAATTGCTCGGTATCGCCCCGTTCCGGGCGACGCTTGAAGAAAAATTACTGCTCGCACGGTATTTTCATCAGGAGATTCAGAACGTCAGCGGGTTTGAGGTCGGCAGGTTTCCTGATCTTTCCGTAACCACGTTTCGATATGTTCCCAAACATGGCGACGCCAATACGTTCAATGAGCGGTTGATACAGGAGGTTGTTCGTGATGGCCGCGTGTTCCTTTCTTCCACACGCCTGAACGGACAGTTCGTCATTCGGATGGCAGTGCTCAGCTTCCGCACACATCTCGATACGATCGACTTAGCACTTTCGATCATTCGGGAAAAAGCGCGCTATCTCGAAGAGACGCTTTAGGAATGAATTTGTAAAACCGGTTCTATCTTCTCCAACCGTTTCTCCCCTTTATAATAGACACGCTCGAGAAATAATCCGGACGGCGGTGCGGTATAACGCGCCGGTTTGTCGGAATGCGTCCGCAAGAGTTGTTCGATTTCATTCTTCTTCATTTTTCCGCGTCCCACTTCGACAAGAATGCCGATCATCTGCCGGATCATCTTCCACAAAAAATGAGACCCTTCGATGCGCACAAGGATCAGTTCTCCCGATTCGGCAATCCGCATTCGTTCGATGAGAACTGCCGTGGATTTTTCTTCGGGATCGTCCGCAGTGAACGATTGAAAATTTTTCATTCCTTCGAATAACGGAAGAACGGAATTCATGGATGGAACATCAAGCGGATCTTTGATCCACCAGACAAACCGTTTGCCGAACGCTGTCCGCCGGCGCGAAATCTGATAGAGATAGCTTCGCGCAACGGCATCATGCCGTGCATGAAATGTTTTCGGGGCTTTTTCAACTTCGATAATATTGATGTCGGGCGGAAGTTCATCGTTCAGTTTCATCCGAATGATTTCCGGCGCAAGAACCGTTTCCACATCGAGGTGCGCAATCTGATAGAGGGCGTGAACGCCTGCGTCGGTACGGCCGGAACCGTAGATTTCTATCGTTCGTGTTTGGAAAATTTCCTGTGCAACGCGAAGAATTTCACCCTGAATCGTGCGTGCATTGTTCTGTATTTGCCAGCCGCTGAACCGTGTTCCTTCATACTCAAGAATGACTTTGAATCGCGCCATACTATTTTTTCGCCGCTGAGTGTAAAATATTAACCGCGCGGTCGATTTCCTTATTGAAATTTTCAATGGCGGAAGCCGTCGTGACGATTTCTTCGCCGGCTTCTTTCCAATTGCGCTGTTCGATTGCTTCACGAATGCCCGGAAGCGTTTTGACGCCGTATCCCGTATAAAATCCCGGCGCGTATATTTGATGAACAAACCAGGGACGCCGCGGCAATCCTTCGGACCGCGTGAACGCTTGTTCCATCTTCATCAATATTTCATCGAGAGAGGTTTGAAGACCGTTTGACGCCGGAATTCCATCAAGCATTTCATGAAGTGCGGTATCAAATTGATTTGCATTACTGGTGAGATGTGCGACGGCATTCTGCAGAGGAGAAAAATCCAAATACGGAACCGGATCTTTTTGCGTCGGTGGGACATACGTTTTAGTCGGATCGGAAATGATTTCATACGAATGATTACGAATCCTCTTGTTTTTTTCCTCGGTTTCATTTCTCATATCATCGAGAAATTTTTGCACTTCACGGGCATATCTCGAAACGGTTTCGGCGAGATTGGTAAATTCCAGCGGGAGAACATCGGCATCGGCGAGACGAAGAACGAGCCGTCCGGTCGTTTTTGCCTGTGTAATGCCGTAGGCAAACCCGGGATCCCCGAACCGGAAATACGCACTGTACGAATCGTAAACGGAATGGTAGACACCGGCATCGTTTTCTCCACCATAACCGATAGCGCAGGAAGCAATTCCGAGATGCTGAAGAAACGGCGTATAATCGGAACCGGAACCGAGCGCATAAATGTGAAGATCGGAACGATCCCGTACTTCTTTCATGTCTTCCGGCGAGCCGTTCAACATCCGGCGTGTGCGTTCCCGCTCAAGAACTGAAATATTTTTTTCCGGATCGAGAACATCGCGTGCCGCCTGGTTGATAAATTTTTCCAACGTGTGAGAACCTCCAACACCTAAAAAACCGCGGCCGTTCGAATCGGAGTTGATATAGACCGCCGCTTTGGTTTTCAATTCATCGGCGTGTGTTTCCGCCCATTCTGTCGAACCGAGCAAGCCGGGCTCTTCGCCGTCCCACACACAATATATAATTGTCCGTCTCGGTTTCCATCCTTGCTTTGCAAGCTCGCTGACGCCGCGCGCTTCTTCCATCATGGCGACCGCACCGCTGATAGGATCGTCTGCGCCGTTCACCCATGCATCATGATGATTGCCGCGAATAATCCACTCGTCGGGACGTTCATTTCCTTTCATCTTCGCGATCACATCGTAAACCGGTTTCATATCCCAATTGAATGCAACATGCAAATGCACTGTTGCCGGTCCCGGTCCGATATGATACGTGATCGGCAGTGCACCGCGCCAATCGTCGGGAGCCACAGGGCCTTCCAGTGCCCGCAGAAGCGGTAACGCATCGCCGTACGAAATAGGAAGCACCGGAATTTTAGTCAACGTTTTTGCGTCGCTCAAAGACAGACGCTTGGCATTTTTCGTCGCACCGACAAATGGTGTCAGCGGGTCACCGGCATAGAGCGGCATATCGGCAACGGAGCCGCGTTGCGCGCCCTCCTGGTTTCTGAACGGCCCTTTCGGATACACATCCCCCTGAAAATATCCGTCATCGCGCGGGTCGGAATAAATAATGCATCCGATTGCACCATGCTCGGCAGCAACTTTCGGTTTGATACCGCGCCATGCTCCGCCGTACCGGCTGATGACAATTTTTCCTTTCACATCGACGCCGAGACGTTCGAGTTCTTCGTAGTCCGTCGGAATGCCGTAATTGACATATACAAGATTTCCGGTGACATCGCCATCGATCGAATAGGCATTATACGGCGGCAGTTGTTCATCAGTCTGGTATGACGTCGTGTCACCGACAACCGGCGGTTCCACAAGCTTTGCAACATAGGTTGTCGGAGAAATCATTTCCAGAACCCTGGTCTTCGGCGTCGGAAATAATACCTGAAAATCTTCGATGGCTGTTTCGTATCCCCAGGAACGAAATTCCGAAGCGAGAAATTCCGCATTTTCTTTATCATAGGGCGAACCGACGTGATGCGGCCGCGCGCTCAAATGTTTCATCCACGCCCGCAGACTGTCGGGTTTTAACGATGCATCAAACCCGGTCTCCAAAGAATATTGTTCGGCGGCATGAGACCTGGTAAACCCAAGCAACGGCTTTGATTCATCACGTGACTGTCCGTCTGAAATGAGCGGCATCATGAAAATGATCAACACGGGAAATATGCTTCGCACCATCATAAGAAATTCCTTACCAACAATTGATGAAAATATGGGAAAATCAAATCATGAATAAAGTAGGTATATTTTTCAGGAGTGTCAAGCATGAACAATTACCGCCGTGCAATCCACACGCCAATAACGGTTATACCGGCGCCGACCAACTGAACGGGCATGAGTTTTTCATGAAGAGTGAAATACGAAATTGCAAGGGCGAGGACAGGAACGAGGTTGTTAAAATTTGACGTTTTCCCTGGACCGATATGCAGAACGCCGCGTGACCAGATTGCATTGCAGATACCGATCGATAACGCTCCGGAAAGGATCGCGGCGGCATAACATGTCCAATCCGTTGTTGCCCAACCGAACGTGATTGCGGTCGGAATCGAAAGAATGGAAAGCCCGATCGCTCCGATAGAAATCATCATCAGCGAAAGTTGTGATGGAGAATAGGTTGCGAGCAACGGTTTTTGAAGAACGGTATTCAGTGCCCAGAGGATGGATGCGCACAGCGCAATGCCGTCGCCTAAAAATTCATGATTGCCGGGAACAATATCCGAGCCGCCTCCGAAAACAATCATGAGAACACCTAATAATGAGATCGACATCCCGATCCAAAGGATTTTGTGAATCCGTTCCCGATGCAAGCGGGCATTCAACAGAATTGTCCAGAGCGGAGAGGTCGAAAGCAGCACCGAAGCAGTGCCCGCAGTTGTCATGCTCAACCCGATAATAAAGGCAATCTGATACAGAACGTTCGCTTCAAAACCGGTGAGCAATAATCTTTTCCAATCACCGCGGGCAATCGGTCGCCATTCGGATCGAAAAAGAAAAAGAATCAGCAGTGTTGCCGCGGCGACGATGTACCGGATCGCGTTAAAGACAAACGGGTCCATGCCGGACAAGGCGTATTTCGTCAGCGGATAATTTGCCGCCCAGACGACAACGACAAACAGCAATCCGATTTCCGTTACGACGATATGCGATCGTGTACTCTTATTCATTGGAATATTTTCAGG
>Ga0265322_10000363_pt1 | contig 18852 bp, 11 predicted proteins | sample 41222metaG_FD_193584 | JGI IMG/M metagenome (GOLD analysis project Ga0265322, IMG submission 193584) | Rhizosphere microbial communities from Carex aquatilis grown in University of Washington, Seatle, WA, United States - 4-12-22 metaG | ecosystem: Host-associated > Plants > Roots > Rhizosphere...
GGGAATGGCCGGTGGCCGCGCACACCGCCACAGAGCTGCGCGCCGCCGCGGTCGCCGCGGAATCGGCTCGCGCGCCGCTGGAGCGCGAGCTGAAGCAGGCCCAGCGGTCCGAGCAGAACCGCGGTCTGCGCGAGCGACATGCCCGCGTGACGGCTCTGGCCGCGGCGGTGGAATCCGCGCGCACGGCACTCGAGGCGGTCCCGCGCCTGGAAGCGAAGACGCTGGCCGATATCCGCGCCGCCAGTCTTTCCTTCGAGCGCTCGCACGCTCAAGCCGAGGGTCAGGGACTTTCGGTAACGATCGTTGGGCGCGGCGCGGCGACGCTCGTGGTTCGGGTGGATGACGGGGCTGAAATTTCCTCGAGCCTCGCTGCCGGCGGGACCGCCCGATTCCAGGCCGGCGATCGGATACGCATCGGCCATCCCGAGCTGGATATCGAGGTTCACGCCGGCGCCGAGGCGCACGGGCGCGCGGAGAAGGCCCTGTCCGCCAAACGAGCGCTTGACGATCTGTGCACACGTTCCGGCGTCGCTGATCCGTCCGCCGCCGAGGAAGCCGCGCGCCGCTACGAATTCCTCGCCGCCGAGCTGGTGAGCGCGCAGAGGAATCTTTCGAGCGAGCTCGCGGGGGATAGCGTGAAGTCGATCTCCGAGCAGGTGGACGCCCTCGGTCCAGCCGAAGAGACCCGCGCACTGGCCGTGCTTGCCTCCGAGCACGCCACGCTGGTCGCCCAGGGGCAGGGGCGGGAGAAAGAGCTCGCCGCGCTTGCGGCGCGCCTGGATGCCTGGGAGCGAGCGTACCTCTCGCAGGACGGATTGCTGGATCGTCTCGGCGAAGCCAAAGCGCGGGAAAACGACCTGCGGGCGCGCATCGAGACAAGCGCACCAGTGCCGAAGGATTTCACGGACGCTGTGGAGTTCCTGAGCGCGTTCGAGTCCGCGCAGACCGAAAGCACCAGCCTTCGTGTGGAGCTGCGGGGATTGCAGGTTCGCAAGGAGGAATTGGAAAAGACCGGACCGGATCAGTCGGCCGAGGAGCTTGCCTCACTCGTCAAAGATGCGGAAGAGGCGTTCAAGAGGTGTCTGCGCCGCGGGGAGGCCCTGGGCCGGATCCGCGCGGAGACGCGCCGGCTTCTGGGCGGCGGCGATGCCGGTCTGTACGACGGGATGCGTGCGCGTCTTGAAGAGATACTTTCCGGCATCACCGGGGGCAAGCATACGCAAGTGAGTCTGTCCGGCGCGCTTCCCGCGGCTGTCGCCGATGAGCGCGGCGCCCCGTTGTCGTGGGAGCAGCTTTCCGCGGGCACCCGGGACGGATTGGGCCTCGCGCTGCGCCTCGCAATGGCCGGTTTTTTCCTGGGCGACGCCGATGGATTCCTTCTCATGGACGATCCGCTGGTGGACATGGATCCCGACCGACAGGGGCGCGCCGCCGAGGCGCTGCGCTCATTCGCCGCGACTTGCCAGCTTGTCCTTTTCACGTGTCACCCCTCGACCGCCGCGTTGCTGGGCGGCCATGTCGTGACCCTCGCGGGGTAGAGCGGCGGCAACATCGCGTTCGGCTTGCGCGAAACACGCGCTGAACTCCCTCGCGTCGATGGGGACTTTTCTGCGACTCCTGTTGAGAAACGCCACAATCCCGTCAGGCTTCAGAACACCTTGATCGATCATCGACCGCATTTCCTGTTTGGACGCCACCATGCCGGGCGGTACGTCGCGCTTCCTTCCATAATATTCACGGGCATACCAGAGAATTTGAGCGAATGACCGCAGCTCGCGGGAAAGCCTGTTGAATCCAGGGATGCGCGTGTAGTTGGCCAGGGGGTTCCACGTTCGCTCGGCACATTCCTGTTCTTTATTACGTTCCTGGAAAATCTGGCCGAGCCCGCGCCGCGCGAGCTCGGCCATGAGGCTGTCGGCGAGCGGCAAGAGATGCATGACGTCGGAAATCGCGTAGTCGAGCATCGCGCGCGAAATCGGTCGCCGCATCCAGTTCGATTTTTGGAACCTGTCTTTTGCCGAAGAGGATCCTCCCTGCTGTGTGAGCGCCTGGAGTCCGCCGGGTTTGCCCAAAAGGCGCGCCGCGACGGCGAGATCCAAAATGGGGGAAGGACGGATGGAAAGGGCATGCTGGAACGAGAGCAGGTCGTTGGCGGCGTCGAACCAGACGAGCGTCCAGGGGACCGCTTCGAGCAAAGCGCGAAGCTGCGCGCGGTCCCGAATCGAGAGGACGTCCACGACGTATCCGCGCGTTCCGTCGAAGAGCTGGATGAGGGCCACATGAATGCCGTAGCTATGAAGGTTGTTCTCTCCCTCGACGTCAATGGCAAGGCGCGTGCAGCCGGACGAGCGCAGCGTGCCGACCAGGGCCGCGAGCTGGCTGTCGGTCTGAATGAGGTCGTAGGACACGAAGGCCACTGTATCCCGCCCACGAGCCGCTGTCGAGGAGCGGCCTGCCTTAGGGCGACGGGGGTGTCCGCTTCATGCCCATCTCGGCGTTGAAGTCCTTGGACTTGCCTTTGGGCACCGATAAGGATTTCCACCCCGTTGAACGGAGCGCCTTGGCGATGAAAACGATTTGTCCTACGTGGTAGGCGGTGTGCGTGAGACTGCGATTGAGGGCGCGCAGCACGGTATGCTCCTCACCCCGGATGGTGATGATCCGCGACAGCGTCTCTTCATTCATCGACGCCATTGCATCGATGACGCATTTCCAGCCCTTTTCCCACTGAAAGATGATCTCCTCCGCGCCGCGCGGTCCGTCCTCGAACTCGGAATCCCTGTCACGCCACGGCTTCTCCCCATCCGTGGTGAGAAAGTCCGTCCATCGCGAGAGCAGATTGCCGCTCAGGTGCATGACAATGGTGGCAATGCTGTTGGACTCCGGCTCGACCTTCGCGTGAAACTCGTCGCCGGTAATCTGTGCAAAAGCCTTGTCGCCAAGACCCTTGTACTGAGCGAAAACGACCGTCACGTTCGATAAATACTCGCGTCCAAGTGATGAACCGGGCATCGACAATTCCTCCTCTCCGTCATGCGAGAAATGTACATTGACTTGTATGCCGCGAAAAGCTTCATTGGGTGGGAGCGGGAGAAAAATGCACAAACACTTGTGGTTCATTCTGGCCGTTCTGGTCTTCGTGGCGCGCATGCCGCTTGCCGCGGATCCGCTGGCACTTGATCCGTTGGGCGACTCCTTGGCCCTCGGCAGCGGTCTGGCGCTGGCCGGAGCGAGCCTGTTTTTTCCCGTTTCGATGGACCACGAGACCGTCGATATCGCATCCGTGAATGTCATAGACAGGGCCGCGATGTTTCCCTACTCGAAGCCGCTGGATCTCTTGAGCGACGTGACAGAATACGCGACTTTCGCGGCCCCGCTGTTCATGGCGCTTCTTTTGACGCCGGACCAAGATTGGACCGCTGGTGTGATTTATGCCGAGGCCTTCTCTTTTGCACTGTTTGCAAAGAGCGCGGGCAAGTCCCTTTTCCCTCGCGTGCGGCCCTGGGTGTATTTGGCGCCCGAGTCCGGCACGGCGCCCGATGTCTGGGAAGGCAATGATTCCTTTCCGTCCGGCCACGCGACAATGACGTTCGCGGCCGCGGGATTCGGGATCACCTATGCGGTCCTCTATTTCCCCAATGCACCATGGCTGGTCCCCTTCATCGTGGCCGAAGCGGGCGGAGCCATGGTGACCGCCTCTTTGCGCGTTTTCGCCGGAATGCATTTCATCTCAGACGTGACCGTGGGTGCTCTTCTAGGTACCGCAATCGGGGTGGCCGTTCCGCTTCTCCATCGGACCGCCTTGGGAGGCACCGGTGGCACGTCACTGAACGCGCTTCGACTGGAAATCCCGCTCGTGTCGCTGCAGCTGTAGCGTCTTCTTTACGCGACGCGCACGATCCGTCCGGCGCCGCTCACGTGGCTTGAAACGCGAGGGTTGCCCCTATAGCGGACCTTTCCTGCCCCGCTGATCCAAACCTCGAGTGACTCGCGCGAATCCACGCCGATCCGCCCCGACCCGCTGATGTGTGCCCGAGCACGATTCGCGGCAAGAGCTTCCGCCTCCACGCGTCCGGAACCTGAGATCCGCGCCTCGATGCTCTGCGCGCTACCTTCGCAATCCACCCGGCCTGAACCCGAGATGACCGCCTCCAGTGCGCCGATTGTAAGCCCTCCGACGGAGACGCGCCCCGAGCCGCTGATACGGAGTCGCAGATTGTCGCCATTGAGCCCGGTGCACTGCACCGTGCCCGAGCCGCTGATGGCCACGTCTTCCACCCGAAGAGCCACGAGTCGATACGTGATGTGTTTGTCCGCCAAGAGAAGCCAGGTGAACCAATAACCGATCCACTCGTACCAGGGCATTGCGAAGCCGAGGAGGAGGCGTCGGCCGCGCACCTCGGTCGAGATCCGGGGCAGCAGTTCCTCATCGGCCTCGACGCTGATCCCCTCAGCCTGGGGATCCGTGGTCTGCTCGATGATGAGCTTTCCGTATGCACGGAGTACGACCTCACTGAAGCCGTGCACCGGGCGTGTCTCACTTTTCAATGCCATGGTAACTCCTTTTTTATTCAACACCGCATCAGTCCGCGAGTGACCCCATGGGATCCCAGGCGGGCAGAACAATGGGTTTTTGGCTCAGAGCGGCCCGCAAAGGGGCGGGAAGCCGGCTCACCCGGGCGGCGATCTCGAACATGTGCTGGTCAAACCAGGAATCGTTCATGACGTAAAAACCCTTGCCATCGCCTTTGTCACCCCAACTGTTTTCCACGCGCCATTTCTTCGGCTGTCCGTTCTCTTCGTCGACGCCGGTGAAAAGCATGGCGTGATTCATGGCGGTGCGCCGATAGAGAAGCCTGTCCTCCTTGGAGGGGAAATCAAGCGTCGTGCCGTACAAGGATTCATAGTCGAACATCTTCGAGTCCCACAACGCCATGTCACGGTGCATCATTTTGCTGCAGTCGCAGCCGAACCAGACCGGCTCCTTTGCCTTGAGACCCTTGAGCGCCATGCTCTTGAGGGTCGCGATGTCCACGTTGAGGTAGGTCACGAGCCCTCCCTCGACGACATTTCCCAGATACTCGACGGTGAAGAGGCGCCCCACGGGACTGGTGGAACGGGGATCGTGCACGAGACACACGTACTCATCCAGCGGGATGGTCACGTACTTCGCGAAAAAACTCCTGGCCGTCATGTTTTTCTCGCGATGGAACTTCTTCTTTTCGTCCGTCCATTGCCAGTCGAACCGCTCTGGGGGGTTTCCCAGATGCAGGCGAAGAATCAGATACGCATCGGTGAGGATCTGACGCTTCGCGGCACGGAGATCCGTAAGGGGTGCGCCTCCGGCGGCCAGATCGCGCAGCGCCTTGGCTCCCACGCGCAGCCTCCCCACGAGCGCATTGTTCATGCCGCCCGTTGCCGATGAGGAGAGGGTCTCGGGCATGACGCCCTTGGGTACGAGGCCGTACTTGCGCGCAATGTTGACGAACATATTCCACTGCCCGCCGTCGTTGACGCATGTGTCGAGGATTGTGACCACCGTGCGATCGTCCAGATCGCGGGAGGCCGTATCGATGATGGCTTCCAGGAAATAGTTCGCTTTTTCCAGCTTGTCCCAGAACATGAGCCAATTCTGGCTGAACTCGAAGCCTTTGAGATTGAGCTTTTTCATGACATTCACGCGCAAGAGATTCGTGGCCGCGAACAGCCAGCAGCGTCCCGAGCGCTTTTGATCCGTGGGTCCCCAATCGTCGAGCTTGATGGAAAAGTTGCGATCCACCGACATGGCGACGCTCTGGTTGAGGACGAGCTTGTCGGCCTCCGATTCTGCCATTGCGTTCTGTCGGACGCGATTGAACGGGTCGGCGTCGAAGCCCTTCCCGACGGCGTCCAGAAATTGAGGCATGAGTGCGGCTCCCGCCGGGTCACGGGGAGCTATCGCGGTCGTTGAAGCTCGTGATGTCTTTGCCATTACAGTCCTCCGTAAATCCGAAGGAGTGTACCGGCGCCCGACATGAGCGGTCAAGTCGGCAGATGTGCTATGATGAGGCTCCATGATGCGTTCCCCCCGCACCGCTCTCGTGGCGATTGTCGCCATTGCACTGGCGGCGGCGGACGGAGCGGGCGCCCGGTACCTGCTCTTCCCCGGCAATTCCGTGCCGTCCCTCGCCCACGAGCTGATTGCGGCGGCCCGATTTCCCGGTGTTGCCGCCCGCCTCGCCGCCGCCGAACCCGCATACGTCGCGCCGCTGCCCACCGGACTCGCACGCGGAGTGCTCATGCCGTGGCGTGTGGGTATTCAGTCCGGCCATTGGAAGGTCGCCGCGCTGCCGGATGAGCAGGCGCGTCTTCGGGGAGATACCGGTGCCCAGTGGGGAGCGCTCCATGAAGTCGACGTTAATCTTGCCGTCGCGCGCCGTGTCGCCTCGGATCTCCTGCGCGCCGGCGTCGATGTGGATCTCCTGCCCGCGACCGTACCGATGGGATACGACGCGGATGCCCTGGTGGCCATCCACGCGGATGACGGCGGAGGAAGCGACCTGCGCGGGTGGAAGGTTTCCGCGCCCTGGCGCGCTTCCGAAGGTTCCCGCGCCTTGCGCGATAATCTGTCCCGCGTCTACGGCGCCCTCTCCGGTCTTCCTTGATCGTTACGGGGTGACCTACAACATGCTCGGCTATTACGGCTTCAGTTGGAACCGCTTCGCCCATGCCGCCGCTCCCGCGACACCCTGCGCTATCATCGAGACAGGCTACCTCACTTCAGCCGCGGATCGAACGGTCATCGTGGATGATCCTGATCGCGTCGCTTCTGCCGTCAGCCTGGGCATCCTGAGCTACCTCGCGCAACGGGGAGGGATGGGCCCGGCGGATCTCGTGCCAGTCTCCCTTCCGCCCATGGTGGTCGCCACGGACGAGGCTGTTGTCCGCGCCTTGCCACGGGAGGATGAGCGAGTCGTGACCAGGCTGCCGGCAGGCACGCGGGTGCGGCCCTTCGGCATCGAAAACGGTTGGGTGGATTTCGTGGTATTCGGCAATTTCCGCATGTTCGGGTGGATCCAGGAAGACGATCTCAGGTGACGGTGAGAACCTCGCGCAGCTTTTGCTCGAGAAGGGATAGTTGGTAGGGCTTCTGGAGGAAACCGGCCAGCCCCTTGCCGACAAATCTCTGCACCGCTTCCTGCTCGTTATAACCGCTTGAAAGAAGAACGCGGATGGTGGGGTCGATGAGACGAATCTCGCGAAACGCCTCTTCGCCGTCCATTTGCGGCATCGTGAGATCCATGATGACGCACTTCACGACAGCACGGTTCTTGGCGAATACGGCGAGTGCCTCCCGACCGTCATTGGCGAGAAGCACGGAAAACCCAAGTCGCTCCAGCATTTGCTTGGCAACGATGCGAACGCTTTCCTCATCGTCGGCCAGCAGCACCGTGCCGCTGCCCTTCCAGCGCGCCGCGCGCGCCGTCGGCGCACTGATGTGGCTCACCGGTTCCGCGCTCACGGGTATCATTACCTTGATCGTAGTGCCTTTGCCAATCTCGCTGTATACCTTGATGGTTCCCCGATGGCCCCTCACGATGCCCAGCACGGCGGCAAGACCCAACCCCCGACCGGTGAATTTGGTCGAAAAGAACGGCTCGAAAATCTTCTTCTGCGTATCGGTGTCCATGCCGCGTCCGTTGTCGCTCACTTCAACGAATATATAGCGCCCTTCCGGTAGGTCTTCGTCGAGACATGCCGTACGCAAATAGGAGCGATCGCATTCCGACTCGCCCGTGGACAGGGTGATGACACCGTTGGCCTCCCCGATGGCCTCCGACGCGTTGATCACGAGATTCATGATCACCTGGCGCAGCTGCGTAATGTCGGCCTCGATGGCCGGAAGTTGCGGAGCAAGATTGTTGCGCAATGCCACCCTCTTGGAGATGGAAACGGCGAGCATCGGCTCCATGTCTTGAATCACCTCGTTCAGATCGAGGGATTGAATGACGAATCGCCCCTTTCCCGAGTAGGCGAGCATCTGTCGGCAGAGGTCGGCAGCCCGACGGGCCGCTTTTTCGATTTCCAGGATATTCTCCTGCGCCGGTGATCCGGGGACCATTTGGGCCTGGGCGAGATCGGCGTGTCCCAGAACGGCCATGAGGATGTTGTTGAAGTCGTGGGCGATCCCTCCAGCCAGCACGCCGAGGCTTTCCAGCTTTTGTGTCTGGAGCATGCGTGTTTCCAGCGTCTGGCGTTCACGCGCGGCGCGCCGACGCTCCGTCACGTCCAGCACGGTGAATGTCACCCCCGCCTCATGCGCGTCGGGAACGATTGGCGCCGTGCCCATCAGGATATCCACACTCGACCCGTCCTTGCGGATCCAGTGTGTCTCGACGAAACCGGATCCGCTCACGGCCTCCGCCGTGCCGAGCTCCTGCCCGACTCTTTGATACTCCTCGTCCGAGTCGTAGAAGCGGCGCGTGGAAATCCCGACCAACTCATCATGGCTGTACCCGGTTATCTCGACGAGGCGCGCGTTCGCTTCCATAACGACGCGATTGGACGCCATGCCGATGCCGACGGGAGCGGCGCGGAAAATGCTCGTGAGCCGTTCTTCACGCTCCACGATCAGGCGCTGCATCTCCACGCGTTCGGTCATGTCGCGGGCGGCCGCGTAAACCAGCGGCTCGTGCATGGACACGCGCCACTCCAGCCATATGCTCGTGCCATCGCGGCGCCGACACCGCGTGCTGAAAGACGACACCTGACGGCCGCCGCCCAGGCTCCTCATGGCCCCACGGGCCACGTCATGGTCATCCCCGTCCACCAGCTCGTACATGCTCATCCCGAGCATCTCTTTCAAGGGAATGCCGAATGTCGTCTCCCACGCCGGATTGAGGCGGCGGAAGACGCCGTCACAATCCATGATGCAAAAGAGATCCAGCCCAAGGCTGAAATAGCGGTCCAACTCTTCCGTGCGCTCGTGAAGCTCTCTTTCCGCTTTCCATCGTTCCGTGACGTCACGAAAGAGCACCGCCACTTCCATCGGTCCCGGCTGAAAGGCGTGCACCTCATAGGCGCCTGAAATCCTGGCATCCGAATAGGAAAGCTGCTCGTCGAAATAGACCCCGCCCGAGCGCGCTACGCGGCGGTATTCGGTCGGTATGCGCGTGTCGGAAAGGTTGGGAAACGCTTTTTCGATGGTTTTGCCGATGAGGTCTGCGTGACGGATGCCGAGCACCCTATCGGCCTCTTCATTTGCGCTGACGAGAACGAGCGCACCATCAGGGGCAAGTCGGTAACGGTGGACTCCGAAAGGGGCCTCTTCAATGAATGTCTGGAGGGTTGCGCGTGTCCGTGCAAGCTCCTCCGCGAGCCCGTTTCTTGCCGGCTCTTTTGGACGTATCTCGTCGCTCATAAGGTCCAAGGATCTCACTTTCCTCTGTTTTGCAATGTATCACGATTTTTCGGTAACTGTAAGACTAAATCGACTCTGTCGATTTCGTTGACAAGTGGCACCGCGACAATCTATCGTGCAGGCAAATATTCCCATGAAGGAGTCCGGAGTGGAGAAGGCCCAAACGCGCGCGTATTCCGCGCTTCTCGTCGTGAGCATCGTGCTCGCCCTGCTCGCCGTCGTGACGATGCTGCCCAATCCCGGGGCGTCGAAGCCCAACGTCCTCGGCTACCGATCCATCTGCACCTTCGCCCCAACGGCCAGCGCCTTGTGCTGCCTTCTGGCAGCAATCGTCTGCACGGTGCGCAATAGGCGCTTTTCAAAAGATGCCGCCGCCGCTCGGTATCAGCCCCTCTTTCTGCCGGCCGGTGTGGGGCTCCTCCTCCTGGTATTCGCATTGGTGTTCGGGATCCGGTTCGGGCAGGCGCAAAGCCGTTTCGGCTCGGTGATCGCGGAGACGAAGGCATCCCTCCCGGTGGGGACGCTGTCCTCGCTGGTGGATGGAACGCGCCGGGCAACGGCGACCAACGGAGAGGTCGCGGCCACCGTCGAGGTTACCGTCAGCGGGGGAAGCATCACGGCAGTAAAGCTCGTAGACGGGGAGAACGTCGATCAAGGATTGGCGGACACACTTTTGGCACGGATGCGGGAAAAAGGATCGCTTTCGGTGGACGCCGTGAGCGGCGCGACAGCCTCGAGCGACGTCCTGTTGAAAGCAATTGGGGAGGCGGCGCGCGCGCCCTAGACTCCCTATGCCCGGGGCAGCTGCCCGAAGACTTTCGAGAACCAGCGATGCGCGGAATGGATCGAGTTGACGGGCTCCGCGAACATCATGATGCACTTTCCCGAGACCGCCGAGAGGCCACGCTCACGGCAGAGCTTTTCCGCCGCTGGAGTGCTTGCGCCCTGTTGGATCCATACGCGGGTGATGCCCTGGTCGGCGGCTTCCCGCACAACTTTGTCCGTCTGTGCCGCGGAGGTCACGATAAGGACCCCGCCGACTTTCTCGGGGAGAGAAGCAATGGAGGGATAGCAGGGGCGGCCGCCGATGCTCGTGGCGTTGGGATTCACCGCAAGGAGCTTGTAGCCCTTCGTCGTTAATTCCTTGAAGATGTTGGCGCTGAATGCCTTTTCGTCTCGGGAGAGCCCGACCATTGCGAGGGTCTTTTGAGCTACGAAATCCTTCACTTCTGCAAGAGAGTTCATGAGCGCTCCTTTGTCATTTTCAACACCATGCGGGGCCAAAAGTGTCCCCCATTATAGCAGAACCAACGCCGCCTATAGGAACAAATCGCGTGAAATGATAGGATTTTTTTTGGTGGACAACGGACTTTCCGACCTATCAAGAAGGTAGAAAAGGGGTCAGCGCCATGGGATTTTTCAGAAGGCCACGCGTCGCGTGCGCCGCAATCCTTTTCTTCTGCGGGGTCGTGCTGGGACACTCCCAGAGTGTCGACCTCGATTCATACTACGCCTATCCTGTCTCTATTGGGCTCGGATTCGAGAACATTTCTCCCTACGGCGGAGATCAGGCACAGGCCTCGACATATAACGGCTTTTCGGCCCTGGCGCGCATCCCCATCCCGGGTGCTCCCTCATGGCAGCCATTCGCGAGGCTCGGCTTCAACTTGTTCACTGCCTCCACGACCAACTCCACGACGAACCTGGCGAACTTCAACAATAGCCAATTCTACGGTTTGGCGGGCATCGGCTGGGCCACGCACTTTTCGAAAAGCTTCGAGCTCGGCGCCGATTTCGGCCTCGGCTACGAGATGATCTACTTTCCGACACTGCTCGAGAACAGCCCCGCGCGTACCGACAACATCATCGCCGCCCTCGGAGCGCACGTCTCGCTGGATGCCGCGTACAGCTTCAGCATTGACCTTTCCCCCACCCTGAGCTATCGCTATGGGCTCGAGCCGCTTACGAATTTCACGGGCTTCACCTTCGGTATCGGGGCGACCGTCAACTATCGGTTCGGCGACGATCCCGACGCGCCGAAAGCGTACATCCGGAGCATCAGTTTCGGCGATGTTTCATTTCCACCCCTTTTTGCCGCCATGCAGAGCTACTACGCCAAGAATGCCTTTGCCAAGGTGACCATCAAGAACGTTGAGAAGTTTCCCATCACGGACGTCCAGGTCTCCTTCTTTCAAGCCGGCTACATGGATGCGCCCACGAAGCTCACGAGCATTCCGTCACTGGACGCCGGCAAAAGCGTGGACATCCCCGTGGTCGCCTCGTTCAACGGTGAGGTGTTCAACACAAACGGCGACACTCCCCTCAACGGGGTGATCGACGTGGAGTATACCTCGCACAACCGCCCCGCCAAGCAAACGCAGACGGTGTCCTACGTCCTGTATGACCGCTCCTCCATCAGCTGGGACGACAATGAAAAGGAAGGTGCCTTCATCACCAAGGCGGACACGGCGCTTCGCAACTACGCCACATTCATCCGTCAGGCGGTGAAAGATCGCATGATCCCCGGTTACAGCGAGCCGGTTCAGACCGCTATGGCGGTGTATTACGCGCTGAAGGAGCTTGGCGTCATTTACCAGCTCGCCCTTACTTCGTCGTTCGCCGCCGCGCAGGCCAATCCCCTTACGGTTGACCACGTGCACCTTCCCCGTGAGACGCTCCAAAGGAAGGCCGGCGACTGCAGCGACCTCACGGCGCTGTTCTGCGCCATCATGGAATCGGTGGGCATTCCCACCGGGTTCATAACGGTCCCGGGACACATCTACCCCGTGTTCGGCACGAAGGTGGCCTCTTCCAAGTACCGCGACCTGTATCCCGACAAGAACATGACCTTCGACGTCAACGGCGAGCTTTGGATACCGGTGGAAATGACCATGGTCGGGACGTCGGACTACCTCACCGCCTGGCGCACCGGTGTGGACGAGTGGACGGCTCTCGTTGACAAGCCCAATGATCGTCACATCTATTTCACGTCGCAGGCGCAGGACCTGTATCACGCCGTCGGACTGAAAGAGGAAGACCTCGGTCTCCAGTACGGCGATACGCACAAGATAGCCGACAACTTCCGGGACACCGCGGACAAGATCATAGACTCAGTCATCGACAGCTACAACAAGAGCGCCCTCGCGAGCAATTCCAAGGCGGACTACAACCGGGTCGGGATCGTGGCCGCGCAATATGGACGCTGGGATCAGGCTTTGAAGGCGCTGAATACCGCCCTCGCCCTGGACAGGAATTACCTCAGCGCGCAGGTCAATCTCGGCAACGTCTACTTTCTCCAGCAGGATTATCAAAACGCGCTGAAGGTCTTCCACGAGGCCGAAGGTGCCATGGTCGAGCAGGGAAATCAAAGCTCGGCAACCTACGGCGGCGTTCTTCTCAACATCGCCCGTTCCTATTACGAGCTGGAGAACTACGATCAGGCCGGCCTCTACTATGACAAGGCAGCCGCCGTGGACCCTTCCATCTCGAAATCCTACGGGTATCTGAAAGCCGGCCCCTCTTCGGGCGGCGGCGGCACGAACGCGGCGCAGGGCGGGAATAGCGGCTGATGAAACCTCGTAGCTACGCGCTTCTCGGCGCAGTGGCCCTCGTCATTGCCGGCGGCGTGCTCACGACGGTGCTCGTGTCGCATCGCGGCCCGGCTCCCACCCCGCCGATTGCTCCGACCGTGAGTGAAAACCCCGTCGCGCCGCAGAAGACCACGCCGGCCCCGGTGGCTCCGCGGGCGACCACCCCTGCCGCCGTCGTCCCACCGTCGAAACCCGTGGTGCCGACCACAACCGAGGTGACCCCGAACCCGGCGCCGGAGCAGGCTCCGGCGGAGCCGCCATCGTTACGTATCGATTCGCCGGCCGCGGGGAGCGTATACCACTCGACCGTGACCCTTGAAGGACGGTTGACCGGCCCAGGAGGAGCATCGGCGCGCTCAACGATGCAAGCGGCAACCTGGAGCATCACCGGCACCGACACAACCGGCACCATAGGCGTTTCCGATGACGGCTCGTTCCGTGCCGTTATTCCCACCGGCGGAATGCGCAGCGACCTCACAGTCTCGGTACAGGCGGCCTGGAAGGACGGGACGACCACGGAAAGCTCCGTGCAGCTTTCGGGTAACGCGCCAGGCCCGGATATCGTCATCGCCACCCCGCGCAGCCAGACCTCCTACGGATCCAGCGTCACGGTCACCGGTCATGTATCCAGTCCGTCCGACGTCGCCAATCCTCTCGCTGAGATCGATTCAGTGTCGTGGTCTCTTTCAGGATCGAATCTCGGCGGCGCTGTTCCGTTGGCCAAGGACGGGTCTTTCGCGTTTTCATTTTCCACCGTCGGTGAGCGGGGCGATCTTCCGTTCAGCGTAACCGCCCGGGACAAGAACGGCAGATCGAACATTGCAACGGTGACCTTGAACGATCGGCCCACGGGTCCGGCAATACGCGTGGATGGCCCGGCCGATGCCTCCTCGTACGGAGCAAGCGTGTCGGTGAGCGGCCGGGTCGGCGATCCCGCCGATTCTTCCGGAATGCCCGCGGATGTGAAGAGCTTTTCGTGGCGTGTCGTGGGCGCCACCTCTCTGACGGGGGAAGTCTCGTTCCAAAAAGACGGGGCGTTCCGTTTCTCATTTCCCACTGACGGACTTTCCGGGGCGCAGATTCTCGAGCTGCGAGCCGTGGACATGAACGGCCGCGCCAGCATTCGTACCCTCGCCATGCGAGGTCCGTCGCAGCCCCCGGCTCAAACCGTGCAGGGCGATCCTCCCGGGCTCACCGTGAACGCACCCCTTGACGGCACGGCGTACGGCGCGACGATCACCCTCAAGGGCACGGCCACGAACACGGCAACAGACGCGGGCACCGACAAGGTGGCGAAGGTCGGCTGGTCCATTGCCGGCAGCCCTCTGGCGGGAACCGCCGACATCGGATCCGACGGCGCTTTTACAGTGACGGTAAAGACGGCGGGCTTGAGCGGCACCATTGCCTTGAGCGTCCGTGCCACCGCGAACAGTGGGCTTGCATCCGAGAAGGTGGTCGTCCTTCTGGACAACGAGAAGGGCCTGGCGGTGGCCATCAGCTCCCCGCAGAACGGCGGGTACTACAAAGACGCGACGAGCATCAGCGGCCGCATCGGCGACGGATCGTCCGACGTCGACATCAAATCCCTCACCTACGATGTGGTCGGCACCTCCTCCCTGAACGGACGTTTCGCGGCGGATGCCACCGGTACGTTCAAGCTCGCCCTGCCCGGAAGCCAAATCTCGGGGGACATCACGGTGCGCATCACGGCGGAGGACTCCCGCGGACACCGAAGCAATGCGAGCGTTCAGCTTCACGACGGGCGACTGAAACCGATCCTGGTGATCTCGGCTCCCGTCCAAGGCGTAGCCTTCGGCAGCCAGCTGCGCATCGCGGGCAAGGTGACGGATCCCTACGCCACTCAGCCCGCCATGGCCGGCATCGACTCGCTGAGCTGGCTCGTATCGCCGGTCGACTTCGCGCGGACTTCGACACCAGCCCGTGGAACGGCGGTGGTCGGGGAGAATGGCGCATTCCGTTTCTCCGTGCCCACCGCGGGTCTCTCGGGTCCGCAGGATGTGACTCTCACGGCCGTTGCTAAAAACGGCAACAGGAGCGAGTTCAAGGTACGCGTCATCCAAGGCGATGGAGACGTGCCGCAATTCACCGTGGTTCCCGCCGATAGCAAGATCACCGTCACCTGGCCACCGGTGCAGTTTGCAACGCGCTACGACCTGTCCTGGGCTTCCGGCGGCGATGTACCAGAAAAGGGGCGTACCACCACGGGTGCCACGTCGCCGGTCGTGCTGTCCAGCCTGGATAACGGCACGCTCTACTCCGTGCGCATGGCCGTTCAATTCGATGATGGCGGGGCCGGCACGACCCCGCTGGTAAGCGCCATACCATTGTCGCCGCAAACCCTGGTGCCCACGGTGAAGGGCGACTACATGCAGATCAAGCTGTCTTGGAACACGATCACCGGTGCGGATTCCTATGACGTCTGGCGCTCTCTGGCCGGTGCGGGGACATACGCGAAGATCGCTTCCGCCGTCAGGATGACCTCGTACACGGACAGCTCCATTGATTTTGGCAAGGACTACTCCTATCAGATTTCCCCCGCGGGGCCGATTGCGCCGATGAGCGCCGCCGTCACGGGTCGCGGCCTGGCATTCCCCTCTGAAAAACTGGCCTCTCTGGGCAGGGCCGCGGTGAGCACGGTTCGGCGCGTGACACTCGCCGGCGGTTATGCGTATCTCTCCGCGGGAGCCGCGGGTGTTCACATCGTCGACGTGTCCAACCCGGGGAGCCCTGCGGACGTCGGGACGATGGGGACCGACAATGCATGGGATGTCGCGGTCACGACGGATTACGCCTATGTGGCGGACGGCGAATCCGGTCTTCGTGTTTTCGATATCTCCGCTCCGCGCACTCCGATTCTCATCGGAACGCGCAAGACGAGCGACGCTCGCGGTGTGGCCCTGAGCGGCTCGTACGCGGTGGTCGCCGACGGGGACAAAGGGATCAAGATCATCAACGTTTCAGACGCGCGTACGTTGGAACGCGTGGGAGTTCTGGAGACCCAGAACGCCCGGGATGTCGTCATGAGCGACGGCAGGGCATTGCTTGCCGACGGCGCGGGAGGGCTCAAGGTCATTGATATTTCCCGGCCGGCCGCACCGACGATCATCGGCTCCCTTGCAACGACCGACGCGCGGGCGGTGGCCGTGCAGTCCGGCCTGGCCGTTGTCGCCGACGGAACCGGAGGTCTTCGCGTCGTGAACGTGAAGGACCCGAGGAATCCGACCCTTCTCGCCACATTCGACGTGGGTATGGCGGCCGCCGTCTCCCTGACGGATGGATTCGCCTATGTCGCGGACGGATCGAGCGGCGTCAAGGTTGTCGACCTCTCGGACCCCGCCCATCCGAGCCTCTTTACGACCCATGCCTCCAACGGCGCGGCTGACGTAGCCGTGGTGGATCGGGTCGCCTATATCGCGCAGGCCGACGGTCTTGAAACGATGCGCGTTCAGATCCAGGGCAAGTCGTTCCGCGTCGCATCCGCGGAAACGGGCGGCAAGGCGTTCGCGATCTCCGTTGCCGGCACCTGGGCCTATGTGGCGTCCCATGCGCAGGGCTTGCGCGTTCTGGACGTGAGCGATCCGACGAAGCTTTCGGATGCATCCCTGACCGGCTCGGCTACCACGCGGTTTGCAATGGCGGTCAATGTCGCCGACACGCTCGCGTTCGTGGCCGACGGGTCAAACGGCGTGCGTATCCTGGACGTGTCCCCGTCCTGGGACCTCAAGAAGCCGTCGCCGCCACTCGATGTCGGGGCGTATCGGCCCGGGGGAAGCGTCAATCGGGTCTTCCCCAGCGGCTCGTTCGCCTACGTCGCGGCCGGAGATCAAGGCCTTCGTGTTCTGGATGTCAGCGCGCCGGCAAATCCCGCCGAGGTCGGATCGGTTCGAACCGCCAATGCGCTGGACGTTCTGGTGAGCGGCAGCTGGGCGTACGTGGCAGATGGCGACAATGGGGTGAAAATCATCGACGTCTCGACGCCCGCAAAGCCCGCGCTCCAGAACGCGGTCATAAAGGGCAACGCGAAGGCTCTCGCGCTTTCAGGCTCGCTCCTTTTCGCATCGGGAATAGACGGGGTGAACATCATCGATGTGACGAATCCCGCGGCGCCGGTGCTGAAGGGCCGCTATGCCACGAGCTATGCCGAAGCCATAGCGGCGGCAGGCAATTATCTGTATGTCGCTGAAGGATTCCGAGGCCTCACCGTGGTCGATGTCTCGCGCCCCACGCGTCCCGCGGTCGTCAGCGGTTGCGACGACGTGTTTGCCGTAAGTGTCGCCGTCAGGGGCAACTATGCCCTTGTCGTGGATTCGTACGGAGTGCGCGTCATCAGGATCCTCATTCCCGACTGGCTCTCGCAGTAAGGCCGCAAAAAAAAAGAAAGCGCCCAGCCGCGTGTACGCGCGGGGGGGCGCCTATTCATTCGTCACGTTCCGTCTGGTCCTATCTTCGCTGTTTCGTGAACCGCCGTATGCCAACCCACGCCCCCGTCCCCAGTAGCGTCATGGCGAAGACCGCGATGATCACGAGCCACCACGGAGCGAGCGGGCTTGTGGCAGCCCCTTGCGCTGTGCCCGGCCCGGCCAGCGTTAGCTGCGCCGTCACATGAGTTGCCGGTGCTGCCGCCCCAAAGGAGGGCGCCGCGGCGCGTGTGGCCGCGGGCTGGGCCGCTGCTGCCGAGGGAGCCGCAGAGGACGCGGCAGCAGTGCCTGCCGTCGGCGGTTGAATCAGAGTGTTGCTTGCTTGCATGGTCATGCTGGAGAGAGCCACCGGCGTACCGAAATCCTTCTGGAAGGCATCGGGTCGGGAGAACGATGCGGCTCGTGCCGGCTGATCGGTCGACGCCACTTGGGCCGCGACTGCAGAAGCGGATGATCCGGTCGCAACAGTTCCGAAAAACGTTGATTGGATCAGATTGACCGCGCGTCCGAAGATCGTGGTTGGTCGTGAGCTCGTGACCACGGGGGAAGTCTGTATGCCGAACAAGCTCAGAAGCTTCGCGGCTCCCGTTGTTGGACTGGTCCCGGACGACATCACGTTTCCCGCTGCATCATAGATGGAATTAGCCGCCACCGTTGCGGTAATCACGTCGTTGTGACCCACCGAACCGCCGGTCCAGACTATGGTGTACGTCGCCGTGCTGCTTCCCGCGGCATGGCTGATGCCGGAAACCGTCGCCGTCAGTCCTCCCGTTGATGTGTCGGCGAACGTGATACTGGAGGTCGCAAGAGGGCTGGAATGGGCAGGTAAGGAATTTCCGTATACACCTTCGTCGAACGTTACGAGCCATGAATTATTGTCTCCCACATAAGCCAAAGCGGTGATGGAAGACGGTGTGTTGTCGGTGGTGTAGGTGTTACGTCCCGTTGCGGCGGTATTGGAGTTGCCCGCCACATCCGTCGCGGTGATAGTCACCGGGGCCGACGCCCCGTTGCCTGACGGCGCCGACCAATCGTAGGTCCAGTGCAGATTGTCGCTTCCAACGCTCATGGTGGCGTTGGTGACGAAGGCGCCGATCGAGATAGTGGGAGCGGGACTGGTGCTAATACCATTGGCCTCGGTGAAGGTGGCCGTGATTGTCAGCGTTCCCTGTTTGACGGTCTGGACGCCGCCGTTGGAGTCGGAGAGTACGACGCTGGGCTTGGTGTTGTCGATGATGTAGCTCAAACGGGAGCCGGTGGCTGCCGTGTTGGGGTTCCCTGCCACGTCGGTGGCGATGATGCTGAGAGCCTCGGTGGCGTCGACCCCCGTGGGCACTGTCCACTGATAAGTCCAGTGCAGATTGTCCCCGCCCACGCTCATGGTGAACGGACCATAGGTGCCGATGGTGATCTTCGGTGCCGG
>Ga0265322_10000365_pt1 | contig 18838 bp, 20 predicted proteins | sample 41222metaG_FD_193584 | JGI IMG/M metagenome (GOLD analysis project Ga0265322, IMG submission 193584) | Rhizosphere microbial communities from Carex aquatilis grown in University of Washington, Seatle, WA, United States - 4-12-22 metaG | ecosystem: Host-associated > Plants > Roots > Rhizosphere...
ACAACTTCTTTTCTTTTGGTTTGTTTTGTTCTGGGAAAATTTCGACAAGTTTTTTGTGACCTTCTTTCAAAACTTTCAGGTTAATTTGTACCACTGCAGGTGAAATTGTTTTACCCCTAACTGTTTTTCTCAATCTCAAACCCTTGGGTCTGTTTTTTGAACGCAATCTTTTTCCTTCTTTCTTAGGTCTCTTTTTCATTCCTTTTCCAAAACCTAAAAGAACTTTTTTTAGTCCTACGCCTTCAACATCTTCCATTGATGGAAATCCAGCAATATCGCTTGCCCCGGTTATTTCAAATTCATATCCGCCAAGCTCGGATGAAATTTCAGTTCCTTCTACTTTATCATGAAGGGATTTTCCGACTAAGTCTTCCTTGTCAGATTCTATTTTGAACGTTCTTCCATTCTTTTCAGACATGTTTATTTTGAATACCATAATTATGATATCAAAAATCGGTTTTTAAAACTTTTCGGGTGGCAAAATATAGAAAATTTGATAAATAAGTGCGGGTTTTTCCACAAATGAGAGTCTTTTCCCATTCCAGATTAAGCACTTTTGAGCAATGCAACCTCAAATACAAGTACCGGTATATCGATAATATCATCCCGGAAATAGAAAAAACGATTGAAGCACATCTAGGAAGTATCGTTCATCAGACTTTAGAATGGCTTTATTCCGAAGTAAAAGGAGGTCGTGTTCCAACTATTGATGACATGATTGTATATTTCTCAAAGAGTTGGATGGAGGAGAATAAAGAAACCTTAATGCAGGACAATAATGACGAAAAGAAGTTTTTTAACAAAGGGATACAGTATCTGTTGGATTATTACAATCGATACAAGCCATTTGATGACAATACTATTTATCTTGAAAAAGAAATTTTTATAAATCTGGATGAAAGAGGCGAATATAAAATAAGAGGATTCATTGATAGGCTTGCTTATAACCTTAATACTAAAGAGTATGAAATTCATGATTACAAAACTTCCAAAACAATGCCTCAGGGAGAAAAAATTGAAAGTGACAGACAGCTCGCGCTTTACTCTGTTGCAGTAAAGGAGATGTTTGGTTCTGATAAAGAAGTCAGATTAATCTGGCATTATCTATTCTTCAACAAGAGAATAGAATCAAAGAGGACAGATGAACAACTTAAACAATTAAAAAAGGACACTCTTGAATTAATCAGAATCATAGAATCAACAACAGTATTTCATCCACACAAATCTAATTTATGTAATTGGTGTGCATACAAACCAATCTGTCCCGCATGGAATAATACAGAAGTATATGAGCCCAAATTTGAGAAGCAGAAAAAGCTCGGCGATTTTTAAGCAACGTCACTCGCAAGTTCATGAACCTTAACCAAATCGGTTACCGTGTCTCCCTCTTGGAGTTTTACAATTCTAACACCTTGAGTTGCTCTTCCCATGACTCTGATATTATCGAGGGTTGTTCTAATAACCATTCCTTTTGCCGTCGTAATTATTATGTTATCGTTTCCGTTTATTGAAACAGTGGTTACAACCTCGCCAGTCTTGTCAGATATTTTCAAATTAATAACTCCTTTTCCGCCCCTTGCAGTTTTTCTATAATCCTCGACGCTGGTTCTCTTTCCATAACCATTATGTGTGATTGTCAAAACTTCCTTGGTTCTTAGAATTTCTAAACTAACTACTTCATCATCTTTCTCCATTCTTATTCCTGTGACCCCATAACTTGCTCTTCCCATTGAACGAACATCATTGCTGTTGAATCTTATTGCCTGCCCGTGCTTTGTTGCAAGCAAAACTTCTTCGCCTGCTTTAATGATTTGAGCGTCAATTAGTGCATCAGAATTATCTGCGGGAAGATTAATTGCCCTTACTCCAGATGCTCTTGGCTTTGCAAAATTTGACAATGAAATTTTCTTGACAAATCCTTTCTTTGTTACAAGGAATAATGAATCATTAAAATCGCTCATCGCGATAATATTTGTAATCTTCTCATCTTTGACTTCAATCAGATTTATCAATGCCTTGCCTTTGCTATATCTGTCCGCTTCAGGGATTTCATAAGCCTTCAAAAATAAAACTCTCCCCCTCGATGTAAAGAACATTAGGTAATCATGTGTGGAACAGCTGATTATCTGTTTAACAAAATCACCAGTCGCCAGATTGTTTCCAATTACTCCTTTTCCACCTCTTCTCTGTTCTTTGTAAGTTCCGATGTCAATTCTTTTACAATAACCTTTTTCTGTAACTGTAACTATGACTTCTTTCTTTTGCACTAGGTCTTTTTCCGCAATCTCTCCGATTCTCTTCATGACTTGTGTCTTTCTCTCGTCGCCATATTTCTCTTTCAAAGATTTAACTTCATTCACAATTATCTTAAGAATCTCTTGAATATCAGCAAGAATCTTTTCATATTCAACAATCTTGACCTTCAGATTAGCATGTTCCTCTTTCAATTTGTCCTGTTCAAGTGCAGTTAATTGCCTTAATCGTGTTTCAAGAATCGCTTCTGCCTGTCTTTTTGTAAAATTAAATTTCTTGATTAAATTTTCAGCTGCTTCTTCACGGGATTTCTTAATAATTGCAATAATTTCATCAATATTTTTTAAAGCAACAAGAAGTCCTTCAACAATTTCTATTCTTTCCTGCGCTTTCCTTAAATCGTACGCGGTCCTTTTTGTTATTACCTGCTTTCGATATTTTACATATTCCTCAAGGATGTGTTTTAAATTCAAAACTCGTGGTTGTGATCCAACGAGAGCAAGGAAATTAGCATTAAAAGAATCCTGCAATCTTGTGTATTTGTAGAGGCTGTTGCTGATGTATTTTGAATTAACGCCTTTCTTGAGTTCAATAACAATTCTTATTTTTCCTTTCGAGGATTCATCTCTTAAGTCTGAAATTCCAATCAATTTCTTATTCTGTATAAGTGTTGCAATCTGTTCAACCAAAGTAGATTTATTCAGCATGTAAGGAATTTCAGTAATAATGATTTTTTCTTTTCCTTTTGATTCTTCAGTTGTTATTTTTCCACGGAGAATTAATCTTCCTTTTCCTGTCCGGTACATATCAACAATATCTCCGGACACTGCTCCTCCCGTTGGAAAGTCAGGTCCTGTGACAATCTGACATAATTCTTCAATTGTGATATTTTCATTTTTGATGTATTCAACAATAGCATTGCAAATTTCAGTGAGATTATGGGGGGGAATATTTGTAGCCATACCGACGGCAATTCCTGATGCACCATTAATCATAAGATTAGGAAGTTTGGCAGGAAGCAAATCCGGCTCTTTCAGGGAATTATCAAAATTAGGAGAGAATTTGACCGTCTCTTTGTCCAAATCTTCAATCATCTCATCTGCAATCTTGGCCATCTTGGCTTCAGTATAACGCATAGCAGCAGGAGGGTCACCATCAATGCTTCCAAAATTTCCCTGTCCAAATACAAGAGGATATCTTAAAGAGAATTTCTGCGCCATTCTTACTAAAGCATCATAAACTGCAACATCACCATGAGGATGATACTTACCCAGAACATCTCCGACAATTCTTGCAGATTTCTTTGTTTGTTTGTTGAATTGCAAGCTTAACAAATCCATCGAATATAAAATTCTTCTCTGAACCGGTTTCAATCCATCTTCAATTGAAGGCAATGCTCTCGCAACAATAACTGACATTGCATAATCCAGATAAGATTTTTTAACTTCTTCAGAAATTTCAGTATTGATAATATTTTTCTCACCAGATATTTTTCCTTGAGAATCCCTTTCTTCTTCGCCTTCATCTTCTTCTTCAACAATCTCTTCATCTTCAAGGCTTTCTTCTATCTCTTCCTGTTCTTCATTTGCATCTTCTTCAACAAAATCTTCGTCGTCTTCATTTTTTGCCATTATGAAAATTCTCCTGAATTTTTATCCGCAGGTTTCCTGCTGAGGACAGAGAAAAATTTCCTATTTTTCATACTCATATTACTTCAGCTCCTTGCTCATCTAAATATTTCATGAATTGTTCTTCTGTCAAATTGTCTTCTTTGATATCCGTTCCTTTCCAATGGCATTTCTTGCATTCCCATTCTCCTCTATTCTTTCCTTCTTCTTCACCAAGAACAACTCCAACATTATCGCTTCCGCAATTTGGGCATCTTCTTAATCTAAAAGTCTTTTCGGTCTTTTTCTCTTTCTTGGCACCATGCGCTTTTTCCCAATCATCTTTGGAATCAAATCCTTCTCTTATCCAATCTGGTGTTGCAAGTTTTCCCATTTTTATTATTTAGATATCTAGTTTCGCCTCCTTCCGATTGTCGTAGACAATCATGGAAAGAAACGAGACTTAAATGTCGAGTTTCGCCTCCTTTGCGTTTCTTGAAATGAATAATTTTCTTTCGTGAACATCGGAACCCATAAGCATAGTAAAAACATGGTCTGCTTCAACAGCATCTTCGATAAAAATCTTTTTCAGCTTTCTTGTCTTTGGATTCATTGTAGTATCCCACAATTGCTGTGAACTCATTTCTCCCAAACCTTTGAATCTTGTAACATTGCTTGTTCCTAATTCTTTCTGGAGAGTTTTCAGTTCTTCTTCAGTATAAACATAATAGTCCTTCTTCTTCCTGATTCTGAAAAGGGGAGGCAAAGCCGCATAGATGTTTCCATTTTCAATAAGTCGGGGCATGAACCTGAAAAAGAAAGTTAACAGAAGAGTCTTGATATGTTCTCCATCAACATCCGCATCGGCCATGATTATGATTTTATTGTATCTCAAATTTTCCATATTGAATTGGTCTCCGCTTCCGGTTCCAATTGCAGTTATCAAATTGACAATTGCTTCGCTTGAAAGTGCTTTTGAGGGATTGACTTTTTCAATGTTCAGGATTTTTCCTCTTAATGGAAGAATAGCTTGATACTCTTTGTCTCTTGCCTGCTTTGCACTGCCTCCTGCACTTTCTCCTTCTACAATATAAATTTCAGTATTCTCTGTTTTTTTGCTTGAACAATCAGCAAGCTTACCAGGAAGTCCGCTTCCAACAGAAAGAGCATTTTTTCTTCTTACTAAATCTCTTGCTTTTCTTGCAGCCATTCTTGCTCTTGCAGCGTCGATAGATTTTGAAATTACTTTCTTGGCAATAGTAGGATTTTCTTCAAAGAATTCAGAAAGGGATGCATTAACAATTGATTCAACAAGCCCCTTGACTTCTGAATTTCCTAATTTTGTTTTTGTCTGGCCTTCAAATTGAGGATCGGGAATCTTGATGCTAATAACTGCAGTAATTCCTTCCCTGACATCTTCTCCTGAAATGCTTTCATCCTTGTCTTCCTTCAGCAATTTATTCTTCTTGGCGTAATCATTGATTACTTTTGTTACAGCAGACTTGAAGCCTGAAACGTGAGTTCCGCCCTCAACCGTATTGATTGTATTTACAAATCCAAAAATATTTTCCTGATAGCCGGTATTATATTGAATACATACTTCAGCAATAATTCCCTCAGATTCTCTCTTGAAATAAATTGGCTTGTTAAGTGCTTCCTTGGATTTGTTTATCCATTTCACAAACTCAATCAAACCGCCTTCATAGCAGAATTCAATTTTCTTTTCTTGTTTCTCGTCTCTGAGAATGATTTTCAATCCTGGATTCAAAAAAGCAATTTCTCTGAATCTCATTTCCAAAACTCTGTAATCAAATTCAACCGTCTGAGTAAAAATTTCTTCATCAGGCCAGAAAGTCACTTTTGTTCCTGTTTTATCGCCGTCTACTTTCCCAACCACCTCAAGCTTCGTTTTAGCATCTCCTCGTGAATATTCCTGTCTGTAAATTTTTCCATCTCTTTTAACTTCAACAATAAGCTTTTTTGATAAAGCATTTACTACTGAAGAACCAACTCCATGCAAACCCCCTGAAATTAAATAAGATTTTTTGTCAAATTTTCCGCCGGCATGAAGTTTTGTGAGCGCAACCTGAACAGCAGGAATTTTGTAAATTGGATGGATGTCAACTGGAATTCCCCTACCGTCATCATCAACGCTGACAGAACCATCCTTATTTATAGAAACATCAATTTCTTTGCAGAAACCTCCAAGAGCTTCATCAACAGAATTATCAACTATTTCATAAACCAGATGGTGCAAACCATCTTTTCCGGTTCCGCCTATATACATTGCAGGCCTTTTTCTTACACCTTCGAGTCCTTCCAGAACCCTGATTTGTTCCCCACTATATTCTTTTTTGTCCATATTGAAAGCAAAAAATGGAACAGAAAATCTGTCCAGATTTAATTATTATATACAAAAAAGTGGGGGTTAGTTTATAAAGATTTCTACAAGAAAAATAAGTTTTATCGTCGGTAAATTACTATTTTGTCTTTACTGATTTAGCCTTAGGATTGGTATCAGATTTCAATATCCATCTAACTTTTCTCTTACCCATTTTCATGTTTTTTTGGCATTTTCCAGAACATAAATACTTAACATTTCCGTCAGTTTTGACTAAAGTAAGTCCTCTTGGGAATTCATACTGTTTACCGCAATAAGAGCATTTAGGCATGTTGTTTTCTCCCAATTATAAGATAATAAAGTTTAGACTTCTCTTCAATTTCCACGATAGATTCCGCAGTATATCCATTATTAAGAAAATATTGCTGAGATTGAGCTATTTCATCACTAAAAATATGGACTTTAGCTTTGTCTGCATGAGTTAATTCTTGCTTAACTTCTTTTTCCATATTTTCCAATCGTGCCCGTAAATTATTTCCGGTCATTTAACTGTAAACTCCCTTCGTAACTTTGGATTTAATTCTTCTTGCCTCAATTTCAGTTTCTCTGAGCATTAAAAAATCACCAATTCTAACAGGACCTTTGACATTTCTTCTTAAACTTCTTCCTGCATCCCTTCCTTGTTCTACTTTGGCTCGAACTTGAGTAATTTCTCCTCTGAATCCTGTTCTTCCAACAATTTCTTCAACAATAGCAGGAACGGCTTCTCCTACAATTTTCTCGCTTCCTTTTGAACCGCCTTGCTTCTTTTCCTGAGAAGTCTTCTGCTGTTGTTGCTGTGATTTCTGCTTATCTTGTTTTGCCATGTGAATATGATTACTTTAGATGAGAAATATCAACTTTGCCTGCATCAATTACTGCAATTGAAGATGTAGCCACAGGGAGTCCAGCAGCGATACCTAATTTTTTCTTGTTATCAACCTCTACGCAATGAATTCCTTTTTCCTTGCACAAAAGTGGGATGTGATGAACAATTTCCTTTGGTTCAACATCTGCAGCGTAAACAACTAATTTAGCTGTGCCTCTCTCTATAGCCTTGGTCACTTCATTGGTGCCCTTCTCAATTTTTCCTTCCTTTCTTACTTTTTCAATGATTTCGTATGTGTCCATGTTAGTTGATGAGGATTAGTATCCTCCTAATTTAGTCATCGGATAAAATATCCAGAGAAAAATGGTTTATAAAATTTGCTATCAATCAAAACAGCCAGTTATTCGGTAGGTCACCGTCCAAATACCATCTATTATTTACTAAAACCATCTTAAAAATCTGCCCTGAAATTGCATCCTTGCAATATCCAAAATCGCTTGATTGATTTACAACTTCCAAATATCGCCATTGGCAGTACCCTTCAAAAGTTGCATGAGCTTCATAAGTTGTAATCACCTGATATAATATAAAACCTATAAGAAATAGCAATATAATTTATGATTAATTGGATTATTATTTGCCCCTGCTATGGGAGAATTAATTGCTATTATTGCCACAAAACAACCAGAAGAAGACGTAAAAGAAAGATGATTAAGAAAAATCAAAATGCCAATTGCGATTAATAAAATAAGAGGCAAAATAAGGAAATGATTGATTTTCTTAACACTACTTACCCACTCTCTTTTCATATTATAAAAACTGTCTTTTATTATATAAGTCTTGTGGGAATTTCTATTTTCTTTTTTTCTGAGGGCTTCTTTTTCTTATCGCATTAATCAAAGTAATGTAAGCAACAACTATTCCCGATGTAATAATAATAATCATGAAATAATAAACTGCCCCCCCAATGTTAAAATTATTACTAGCAAAGGTGCCTACAGCATTAAATATATTCTGGAAAAAACTTATAGCCTCACTAGTAGTAGTTATGCATTGGCCATTATTGCAGCCTAATTGACAATTTTTAGAATTGATCCATACCTCGCTAGTACATATTTGTGAATTATTCAGGAAGCATCTCATTTTTCCATTGTTACATGAAAGATCTCCTGCAAATATACTATAATCTGAAAATCCTGGAGAGGCAGCAACAAAATAATAATACTGGGAGTCTTGTGAAATCAATGTTGTTGGAAGAAGGGTCCAACTTATCCCATTTATAGTAATATTCATATTTCTATACAGTCTTGTACTTAAAGGATCAAGATTATTTTCACTAAACCATGAAATATTGACTTGGAATCTGATTGTGACCTTTGCTATATTACTATCATTCAAGCCAGTTGTTGAAATAATAAATGCTTGATAGACTGAACCATTGTTTGAAATCTGTAAATCTGCTCTCGTGGGATGACTTATGGGTGCAATTGAAAAATTTGCATTTGAAATTGATTTATTTGCCATTATTATTAATTGATTTACTCCTATTGTGCTAGGATTAATATTAATTGTAAAGGGTGCTCCAGAAGTTATACTTGAAATTGTTGTTGAAGCAGATGCTGCCGTGGCTGAATTACTAGTTGTGTAATTAAAACTCCCCTCAGGAGGCATACAAGACTGGGTTGTAACTGGTTTACTTATAGTTGTTCCGCAAGAATTCGTATCTGTACATGTTCTAGTCTGAGTCCCAAGTGAAGAACAATCCCCCCAATTTCCACAACTCCAAGATTCTTGACAGAATATATTATTAATCTGATTTATATTAGAAGCATTAAACTGATAAACCCTTCCACTGTTATCTGCAATATAAACATGATTACTCGAAATTGTTGGTGCAGAAAAAATTCTTCCAACAGTGGTATAATTTGCAATTTGTTGTGAAACATTAGAAGCATTTAGTTGATAAAAGGTATCATTTTCATTTCCAACAAACACGTTATTTCCAGAAATGGTTGCAGAAGTCCAACAATTTTCAACAAGAGTATTGTTAGTAGTATAATTTGCAATTTGTTGTGAAACATTAGAAGCATTTAGTTGATAAAAGACACAATTATTATTTCCTATATAAACAGAACCATTGACAACCGTAGGTGAGCCATAAAAATTTCGACTTCCCGTAGAATAGTTTGCAATTTGCTTAGAGACGTTTGAAGCATTTAGTTGATAAACAAAACCATAATAATCTATTAGATAAACATAAGGACTGACGACTGTAATTGAGCTGTCTAATTCCGGCGTACCAATACCAGTATACGTAAAGTTTGCAATTTGTTGTGAAATATTTGAAATGTTTAATTGATAAACATAAGTTTTAGTGCCTCCAATATAAATAAAACCATTAGTAATATTAGGTGAACTAAAAGAATCATCAATTATTGCTGTGAAGTTTGCAATCTGCTGAGAAACACTTGAAGCATTTAGTTGATAAAGAATATTGAATCCACCAACATAAATAGAGTTGTTGAAAACTGAAGGGGTAGCCAGTTTACTATCAAAAGAACCTACTCGAAATGTATTATAATTTGCAATTTGTTGTGAAATATTTGAAGCATTTAGTTGATAAAAATAACCCGCATGATCTCCGACATAAATCGAATTGTTGAAAATTAGAGTAGTCATTCGCACTTTCCCACTAGCGGAATATATTATTGCAGATTGAGATAAGTTTGAAGCATTTAATTGGTAAATATTATAATCATCACTTCCAAAGTAAAGGGAGCTATTAGATATCACTACAGAAGAATAGATTGCACCTGCGCCGGAAAAATTTCCGGTTGAAACAAAGGTAGCATTTGATAAATGCAAACAAAAGAGAATAAAGAATATGAAAAATGCGAGATAAAATAAATATCTATATTTATTTAAAAAGTTTGATGTAATAACTTTATCACTCACTTTTATATTCATAAAATTTTTAACACTTAATAATTTAAAAATCCTTTCTCCACGTCACTTCAACGTCATCGGTTCTTTGCCTCGGCTTGACATCTAAACTATCAAGTTCTTTAGGAGAAGTCTTTATTCCGGATTTAAACAAAATTTCCCCCGCATATGCAATCATCGCGCCATTATCAACAAGCAAAGAATTGTCCGGAACAAATAATTCTGTTTTCTTCAATCGCTCATCGCACATCTTCTTTGCCATTTCTTTCAATCGAGAATTGCAGGCAACGCCTCCAGCTAAAAGAAGTTCGGTCTTATCTGTATAAGCCAAAGCTCTTTCAGCAACTTCAATCAGCATTGGAAAAACAGTTTCTTGCATTGAGTAAGCCAAATCTTCAGAAGAAAATTTCTTTGATTCAACTTTTTGTTTTAAGTTAGTTAAAATTCCCGAGAGAGCAATATCCATTCCCTTAACAGTATAAGGCAGTTCAATATAGTTCTTGCTTTGTTCTGCAAGTTTCTGTACCTTGGGTCCTCCTGGAAATCCTATTCCCAAAAATCTTGCAAAATTATCAATGAAATTGCCGACTCCAATATCCAAAGTCTCTCCAAAGATTCGGTATTTTCCAGAAGAGTAAGCAATCACCTGTGTGTTGGCACCCGAAGCATAAAGCATAACGGGGTCTTTCGAGCCAGTGATTTTCCCAATTTCAAGATGCGCAATGCAATGATTGACCGGAACCACTGGTTTGTTCAATTTAAGAGAAAGCGCTTTTGTGAATCTTATTCCTTCCATCAGGCAAGGAGTCAAGCCAGGACCCTGCGAAAATGCAATTGCATCAATTTCTTTTTCCTTTATGCCAGCATCACTTAAAGCTTTATCATAAATATCGTTTGCTTTTTCCTTGTGGTGCTTCGCAGCTTCAGTAGGGATTATTCCGCCTTTCTCAGTTGTGTAAGTATCCTTGACATTTGCAAGAATTTTTCCGTCTTTAACAACGCCAATCCCAAATGTATGTGCAGTCGATTCAACTCCTAGAATTATTGACATATCATTTATATTAAATATAGATTTATAAAGAATTTTACTCGTCTGTTTTTATGAAGAATGTATGGGTAGTTTGTGGGATAAATGCTTCAAGAAGCCAGACAATAGAACAATTTCTTAGTGAGAGATATGTCTCATCGCCTCAGATAAAAATCAGGTCAGCTGGATTGGATGTTGATATAATGAGAGAAGATGATAAACGTACGCTTTTAACAAAAGAGATGGCTGAAGAAGCAGATATAATCTTTGCTTCAGACCACGATAAATTCCATAGAATAAGTGATATATTAAACAACCAAAGTATAGGAAAATTGCATCTACTAAGAATACCGGATGTTTTTCATACTCATAGAAATGCTTATCTCCCGGGTAAGGATAACTTAAGCTATGAAGAATATATGCAAAAAATTGAAAGTGAACCTGAATTTAAAGAACTCCTAAAATATGTCGATGAATTAAATCCTAAAGAATCTTCTGCATTAACAGAAGCGCTCTACGTAAAAGAATTATATTCTGCTCATTTACCACCAAATAAAAGACAAGATAAAAAATTTCCTTTTCAATTGCTTTACAAAACCCTAGAATTTAGATTCCCAGAAATATCGGAATTAATCTCCGAAGCGAAGTAATAAAAATTTACAAAAATTAAAATAAAAGGTTAATTAACTGCGGATTTACTTTTTTTTCTTTTTAGGCTTAGCCTTTGTACCTTTCTTTCTCTTTCCGCCTCTTGCCATAACAGCTTCACATACATTTCCTGCCCCATCAACATAGTAAAGATGTCCTGGTTTTCTAGTAATCACCTTATGAACAATAATTTTTCCCATTTTAACCTCCTTTTTGTTAGATGAATAAAAAAATCTAATCTTCTATTTAAACTTTTCTATATCGACGACGACATCTTTGTTTTTCTTATTGAGTGGTATCTCAACAAAAGAGGAAAAGTTTTTTTCAGGGCAAATAGTCAAAGAAAATGGTTTTACTTTTTTAACTTCAATGATTTTTCCATCGTCGCCAATCCAAATTGCGATAAAAGGAAAGAATACAAACAGCGAATGTATCGCAAGCCTTACTGGTCGGGAAAATTCAAATAATAAAATCTTGGCTTTTTCTTTTCGTGAGAACATTAAACCCGAAAATCTTCTGAAACCCCAAGCAACATGTGCTTCAATAGAAATTTTATTTTTACCAAAATTTAAAGATATTCTTTTGTTCATCTCCTTGACCGCTCCTTTTTTTATATTCCTTATAATATAGATTCACATTTCTCTCGCACACAAAGTCGTGATGCTTGAATCCGCCGCCAAAAGTTTTTGGAATATGCATCAGCTCATGCATTATGATTTTTATTCTTTCTTCCTCGTCCATTTTATCGAATCTTTCAGAAATAAATTCAAGGGCATAATAAGCTTCAACACCGATAGTCTTCTGCAAAATCTTTCCTAAAGCATGGCATCGCGCAATTGTTCCTCTGGAAGAACTCCCATAGCTTCTGAAACACTTTATTCTTTCAAGCTTTATATGGGGAAACATTATCTTAGAAATTTCTTCTGCTTTGTTCTGCAAATCAGGAGCATCTTCATATCTCATTTTCTTGATAGAGATTTATCTTTTATATTTTTATAGATTCAATTTTAGACTATTCTTTTATTTCAATGATTTTATTCTTTGATTTAAGTCCAATTTTTATTTTCACGTCAGCCTTGAAATAATTATGCAGCAATTTGAGTAGTTCAACATTGGCTTTATTATCGTCGGGTTGTGATTTTAAATAAACAGTATAAGTATCGCCGCCATCCTTGATTACTTCCTGTCTTCCAGAAGAAGGTTTGACTTTGACATAAATTCGCATAACTATCTATCCCACGGTTCTTTATATGGTCTTCCTAAAGACCTATAAATCTCTCTTTCAGTTTTTCCCGCTACTTTCTTGCCATTTGAGTTCCTAAAAAGCCCATGGCTTGTCAACTTGAAACCTTGCTTTTCTGCAACAATTCTCAATCCAATGTTAGAACCTTTCTTTCCAGAATAAGCTAAGAGCGTCGCACCCCACTCATCTGAAACTGAAAAAAATAATTGAACATTAATTCCATTGATTCTGAAAAACATTTTCTTATCTCCGCCCTGCAAAAATCTTCCATCTTCACTTAATTTGATTTTTATCATTTCTTTATTCTTTTCATTCTTCGCTACAAGCACAATATCAATATCTCCCGGATTTGGTTTCTTTCTTCTTATGCTTCCTGCAATTTCAATTCTTTTGCAATAAGGTTTCAACTCTCTTACAATTTTTTTCGCAAGGCTAAGAACTTTTTCACCTCGGTTCATTGAATACAAAAGTTGAAGAAACTTATAAATTTTATCTAATCTTTTCTGAATTTTGTCCAATCATAGAGCGGTCTTTCAACAGCATCCCTCACTGTTTGAACACTGGTTGAAACTGTCCCATCATCATAAATGAATGCCCCAGGGAAAACATCTTGAATCGCTGCTTCAGCCGAAGGCGCGTTTGTATCAAAATATTTCTCAAAACTTCTCACTTGGAATTTGTTGTCTTGCGTTTCCATAACAATTGCTCCATGGCCATAAACTCCTCTTAACCCTACAGCCCAAACATTCTTGTAAATATTAAGCGCTTTTTCCAAAACTACTCCGAGATTACCGTTTGTATCTTCACAGTCTCCCCAACCAGTCTGTTCATATTCCTGTTGGGCAGTAAATGCTCCGTCGGGATGATCTTTATACTGAATAAAGGACATTAATCTGGATATATCCTGTTCATTATGCACATTCTTAACAGCTTCCTCTAATGTATTTCCAAATTGTGTGTGAAGAGCAGCTAAATTGGCGGAATTTGCCATATCTATAGTTGGGTTGCTTCTTGTTGAATTATCAAAATTATTTCTTGTTTTGCTTTCTCTGCTTGTACTCTTATCTAAAAATTTAGTTGAATATTGCAGTCCAAAAATATTATTTTGTGAACCCTGCGGATCATGTTGTGAACTAAAATAAGCTTCAATATTTCCCCCATCTTTAAATTTCCACCCAACTGCAGCAGTTGCACTAAATTGAGTTTGTGTCAAGAAGTCTACAAGTGCTGAAGCTTCGGCTTTGAAAAAAAGACCACTATCAAGAAGGTAAAATCCTGTAATATCAAATTGTAATTCATTTCTGGTTGGAGCAATAATTTGATCAAATGAAAAAGGAGGTTTAGTAATCAAAATTACATCATATTCCAAATCCATCTTGTCTCCATCGTGCATACGCAGTCCAAGCATGTTAGTAAAATTAAATATCGGAGGAAAGGGAAAGATTGGCTGTCCTTCATACGTTCCTTTGTATTTCAAATCTAAATATTCTGTTTTAAGGTCCAGCCCCCCTTCAATACGAACATGTTGAAAAGGAGAAGCCATTAAGCTAGAAATGTCTCCGGGAAAGATTGTATTAACTACCTGAAGGTCGTCTGTAACCTGAGGGTCTGCTAGATATAAACTTCCAGTAGTTGAAAGCCAAGGAAACAAACTTAAAGAAGGATTCAATGAAAATTCTTTTCCAATATTTAAATTCCATCCCCCTGCATAAAGTGTAAGAGGAGTATTATATACAACCGGGGCACTAAAGGGTGTAGAAACAATTGAAGTGATATCTACATTATTATTTGGGATATCTATCCTTGCTCCTGTAACAGAAAAATTAATCCAATCAGCAGGTTTCATTCCCCATTGGAATTTAAAAATATTTGAACCATTAAGCATAGTTTCAGTTGATAAGTCTTCATAAGAAGCTCCAAAATAGAAATTTTCTCTTCCAAGAACTAAATCTAAATTATTTATCTTAGGAGGACCTGAATATTCCATATCGGAAAAATTCACATCAGAAGCGAAATTCAAATTCCATTCATCCCCAACTGGCAAAGAAAGATCAAGAGAGAAACTTTTATTGTCAGCATTTCCTCTAAAGTCAACCATTTCCGTTTTATTTTCTTCTTTTACTATAGTTGTTTCTAAAGGATTTCCAAATAAGGCTCTTGCTGTTAAGCCTAAAGCCAATGCAATAGGTGCAACTTTCTTCATAATTCTCATAAAAATCCGTGTACAGTATGTTTTTTAAAACTTGCTTTTATGATTATAGAATGCTTATAGGACTTGTAGGAAAGCCGTCTGTGGGAAAAAGCACGTTCTTCAAGGCAGCAACGCTTGCAGAAGTAGAAATCGCGCCTTACCCTTTCACAACAATAAAACCGAACCATGGAGTCGGTTATGTTAGAGTTGACTGCATAGACAAGGAATTCAATACGCAATGCAACCCAAATCATGGATTTTGCATAAATCACCAAAGATTCGTACCAATTGACTTGTTGGATGTTGCGGGTTTGGTTCCAGGAGCAAGTGAAGGAAAAGGACTTGGAAACCAATTTCTGGATGATTTGCGTGAAGCAGATGTTTTTATTCATATTGTGGATATGTCCGGAACAACTGATGAAGAGGGAAAAGCTACAGAGAATTACGATGTTTCAAGAGATGTTCTATTTCTTGAAGATGAACTGAACAAGTGGTACCATAATATATTCTTGAAAGTTTGGAAGAGTTTTGCAAGAAAAACCGAAATTGAAAACATTAATTTTGCGCAAGCTGTTTTAAAGCAATTTTCAGGATTGAAAGTTAATGAGGAACAAATCAAGAAAGTCCTAAGAGATTTGAATCTAAGTCAAAAACCAAATCAATGGACCGAAAATGAAGTGAAGAAATTTACTTCCGAATTAAGAAGAGAAAGCAAACCCATGATAATCGCTGCAAACAAGATAGATACTCCAAAAGGAAAAGAAAATTATGAGAAACTTGTTAAGAGATTCCCAGATTTGATAATTATCCCTTGTTCAGCTGATTCTGAATTAGCCTTGAGAGAGGCTGCAAAGGCAAATATGATTGAATACATTCCGGGAGATAAAGATTTCAAGATTATTGGAAATATAAATGAAGCACAGGAAGAAGCTTTGAGAAAAATCAAAAAGAATGTTCTTCATGTTTTTGAAACTGGAACAGGAGTTCAAGCCGTCTTAAACAAAGCTGTTTTTGAATTATTAGGTTATCTCGCAATCTTCCCTGCTGGTGCAACAAAACTCAAAGATAGCAAAGGCCGCATTCTCCCGGACTGTTTCCTTCTTCCTCCTGAAAGCACCGCAATAGATTTCGCTTATTATCTCCACACAGATTTCGGAAAAAATTTCATAAGAGCAATTGATGCAAGAACCAAGAAAACTCTTGGGCGGGATTACAAGTTAAAAAACAGAGATGCTCTTGAAATTGTAAGCAGATAGTTGACAATTGTTAAGACAAAGTTTTTAAATTTGCAATTAATTTTCTATAATATCGAAGGAGAATTATAGGGGTAATATAAATGGTTATAAAAGAAGAAGCCGAAAGGCTCGTTCAAGAAGTTAAGAAAAAAATAGAAAAAGAACGTAGTGGAAAGACAAAAGATAAAATCCATGAAGAAGCAAAAATAAAAGAGCATATTGAAAGGTCTCGCAAATACAGCTTGAAAGATTCAGCTTCCGCCAATATAAATGTTGGACTGGGAGAGAACTATATTTCTGCTTATGCGGTCGCATTAAATGCTTCTCCAACAGAGATAGGATTGCTGACTTCAATCCCAAATCTTATTGCTCCTCTCGCACAACTTGCTACTTCGAGGGCAATGGAAAAAAAGTCCAGAAAAAAGGTGTACTCCAAAGCAATTTTATTTCAGTCTCTTATTTGGCTCCCGATTATTTTCATTTCTTTTTTATTTCTGCAGAATTTAGGGCAGGCGCCTCTGCTTCTCATAATTTTCTATACAGTCTATGCTTTATTTGGAAATTTTGCGGCACCTGCATGGGTAAGCTGGATGGGGGATTTAATAGACCCCAAAGAAGCAGGAAAGTTTCTCGGTTTGAGAAATAAGATTGGAGGAATTACTGCTCTAGTATCTATGATTACAGCGGGTATCATTCTTGACTTATTTAAATCACAGGCAGATCTTACTTCAAAAGTGTATATTTCTTTCATAGGATTTGGGATAATTTTCTTTCTCGCTATGCTATTTCGTCTTTTATCCAGACACTTTGTATTAAAACAGCATGAACCTCCTTTTAAATTTGAAAGAGATAGTTATTTTTCATTTTTTCAATTCATAAAGAAAATACCCAAAAGCAATTTCGGTAAATTCTCATTATATGTTGCTTTGATTGTTCTTGCAACAAATATTGTTTCGCCTTTTTTCACACTTTATATGCTGAAAGATTTGAATTATTCCTACGTTCAGTTCATGATTATCAGTGTTGCTTCAGCTGTGGCTACTTTCGTGTTCATATCAAAATGGGGGAAATTTGCAGATAAGCATGGCAATGTCCAGATGTTGAAAATTACATCATGGCTGATTCCAATAATTTGTTTCCTCTGGCCTGTAGGAGCTTATTTTGTTCCGGAACCATTTAAATTTCCATTCATAATTCTTATAAATTTCTTTTCAGGATATGCTTGGGCTGGTTTTAATATGGCTGCGGGAAACTTTGTCTTTGAGGCAGCAACTCCTCAAAGGCGTGGTTTGTGTTCGGCTTATTCAAGCGTAATGAACGGAATTGCTGTATTCCTTGGGGCAACAATTGGTTCTATAATTATTTCAAGAGTAAACATCAGTTTCATGAACATAATATTGTTTGTGTCTTTAATATCGGGAGTTGTAAGATACTCCATCTTCTTTGTTATGCACCGGTCTATAAAAGAAATAAGAGAAGTCAAGAAAGCGCATTGGAGAGTTATTCCTATGGCTTCAGACATATTAAACTTGCAGCAGTACGTAACAAATGGAATCTTGCTTAGGTTTAGAAGACATAAAAAAGTAGACATATCTTCAGATGTTCCTCTTATGCATGAAGAGCCCAAAAAGAAAGTTTAATTCAAGATACACAATCTTTTTATATGACATTTCTCTCTAAAAAAAATGAAAGAGCTGAAAGGAGGTAAAAAATGGCTGAAGAAAAAATAGAGAAACATGAACATCATGAGAACAAGACCGTTTCCATAAAGAAAAGCACTTTGTGGGGGGTTGGTGTCTTTGTCCTTTTGGCTTTACTTGTAGCAAGCGTTTTCACAGGGGGTTTTGGAATAATGAAATCCAATAATGCCAGCACGGGCAATGCAGCAGCAAATACGGCTAATACTGCAACAGGTGCTACAGCAGTAGACCCAAGCATATTCTCGGATTCTAGTTTGTTTCCTAAACTTGGACCAAGCAATGCAAAATATACTGTAATTGAAGTTGCTGATTTCCAATGCCCATATTGCGCACTGGCTTCAGGGTTGCCTAGCTGGTCAACTCAATATGCAAGTCAATACGGAGATTTGATTGGTGCTGCAGGAAATGTAGAACAATTAGCTCAGCAGGGAAAAGTACAATTCATATTTGTACCATGGAGCTTCTTAGATGCAACAACAAGAGGTTCGGGTACAACTCAAGAATCAACTTGGGCAGCAGAAGCAGGATTCTGTGCTCTAGATCAGGGAAAGTTCTGGCAAATGCATGATGCAATCTACACCGCAAGCGATGGACCTAATGAAGACACGGGAAAATACACCAAAGCGAACTTGACTGTTCTTGCACAAGATATTTCTGGAATGGATATGACTAAGTTCAATACTTGTTTGAATACTGATGCAGATTTGGCAAAAGTTCAACAAGTAGAAGTAGATGTACAGAAATCAGGAGTAACTGGAACACATATGTTCTTTGTTAATGGA
>Ga0265322_10000368_pt1 | contig 18739 bp, 26 predicted proteins | sample 41222metaG_FD_193584 | JGI IMG/M metagenome (GOLD analysis project Ga0265322, IMG submission 193584) | Rhizosphere microbial communities from Carex aquatilis grown in University of Washington, Seatle, WA, United States - 4-12-22 metaG | ecosystem: Host-associated > Plants > Roots > Rhizosphere...
GAGCTGAGGCACAGGAGCAATACGAGCGGCGAGAGCTTTGACACGGTGGTCGTCCTGTTTGGCGCCGGCGATGGTGCCGGCCGCTTGGTTGGATGAATTGGCGACGGCGGCCTTGGCTGCAGCAGCGAAGTCGCCGGCCTCGCAGCCTTGGGCGCCGCGGTGCTCGAGCCACATCACGGACACGCCGATGAGCGCGAGGAATAGGACGGCGACGATCGCCTTTTCGGTCAGGGTGGGGAACATTAGGTTGCGTCTCCATTGCGTACGAAGCCATGCCAGCTGCAGCCGCCTGTGAGCGCCACGGAAACTGGCCGCGGCGGATTGCCGGGAATGAACGTGAGGTCGTCGATGCCGGTACCCGAGGGCGTCCAGCGCCCGGGCCCGGGCAGTGTGTCGTCAGGGACGCGGCCCACGAACCAGCAGATGACCGAGTGGGCGCCCTCGCGCTTGCCCGCGTCCGTCCAGCACTTCGGGCAGACGAATAGGATCCCGTCGGCCTCGGCGAGCGGGACCTCGCCGCGCAGGTGCGTGCCCTTGCCCGTGAAGCGCAGGAACTCCGCCTCGAGGTCGCGCAGTCTCACTGCGGCGGAGCACTGACGTCGCGCCGCACGCGCAACCAGATGACACCGAGGAACCCGGCCGCGAGCACGCCATGGTGAATCGTCTCGCGGTGCTGCGGCGGGATGAAGTACGCGAGCTGATCCCACGAATCGGGGAGCACTGACGGGACGGTGGCGAGGCCAGTCATCCCGAGCGCGAACCACGTCGTCCACTTGCCCTTTGCGGCCTTCAAGAATCGAAGCATGTAATTCACCTCATTCTCCCGTGTCGATGAGCGATCGCCAGTTGGGCACCTCGAAGTGCGCCTCTTCGTGGAATGGGTAACCAGGCGCGCCCGCCCACGCGAGCCCGCGTGCCTGGCCGAGCGCGCCGAGTTCCTGCCAGATGGCGCTGGTACCGGACCAGTCGGGCTTGCCGTTCACGATCGGCACGACGTCAATCGCGAGCCCGTAGTTGTGCGCAGACTGCCCGGGCTTGGCGTCGGTGACGACGTGGCCCGGGGCCGTTCGGCCCTGTGCGAAGAGCGTGGCCTGCTCGGCGAGACTGCGAAGGGTGCACGTTACGACGAGGTCGATCCCCTCCGCTGCGGCATCGTCGAGGAACGGGTCGACGAGCCTGCGGCACTCCGGGCGCAGGTCGGTGAGCAGCCGGCTCATCCCCCGAGCCTGTCGTAGCGCAGCCGTCCCCAGCTGTCGTGCCCATCGAGCCGGCCGTGGATATGCTCGACGTGGGCGCGGACATCAGCAAGCTGCGAGCGCATCACCTCGCGCTCCCGCTTTGAATCGGCGAACCCCTCTCGCATCTCCTCGCGCATCTCCTTCACCGCTTCGGCATGGGAATTGATCGTGTGCTTCAGCAGCCAGAAGAACCCGGTCGAGAGCCCGGCCCATGCCCACGGAAACAGGCCGGGCCATTGCGAGGTGGCCTCGGCGAGGTGGCGTGCGTTTTCCACGTCGTCGCTCACCTCAGACGGCCTTCTCGATCTTGGCTGCGGCGCTTGTCGCGGCCGCATTCACCTTCGAGGCGTCGGCGGCGATGGCCGCTGCGATCGCGGTGGCCTTGGCGCGCTCGGTGAACCAGAACACGACTCCGCCGCCGGCGGCGAACGCGAGCAGATGGGTGAAGATCGTCATATCAAGCTCCTAGTTGAAGCGATCAGGGACGGCCAGCGATGGGCCAAGCGATGTCGCCCGGCGCCGCTTCGCGGTGAATGTTCCAGCCGATGCGGATCCGGCCGGTCGTGAGGCATTGCCGCCAGCCGTCGGTGGCGACGTAGCCCGAACCGGTGTCGCGGAACGCGAGCGCCGGGGTAATGACGTAGGTCGCGCCCGGCAGCTTGCGCAGGCCGTTGGCGAAGTTCCGAAGCGCGGACCAGACGTAGGCGCGATACCGGACGTCGGAGGTCGGCAGGAATGGCGCGGATCCGACGACGGCCGGCGGGATGACACCGTCCTCGTCGTTGTCCCACGCGCCCCAGCCGCCGATCAGGCCGCCGAGCAGGATCCACATGGCAAGGTACTCATGCCACGCGATCGCGCCGATCACCGCGCCCGCGAGGCCGCCGGCGAGCGCCGCGGCTGCGGGATGGAAGGCGATCACGGTCCGGTTGCCGAAGGCCGCGAGTTCGCTCGGCCGCGAGTGCCAGAGCTTGAACGCGCAAAGCGGCAGGAGCGCGATCAGGCCGTAGGCGCCGACGACGAGGGACGCCAGCTGGTAGACGGCCCAGTAACACCAGCCGAGGACGCGCATCGCTACATCCACGCCGCGCGCGCGACGACCTTCCAGTTCCCGCCGGTAATCTGTGTCGGCGCTCCGGTCGAGGCATTCCGGATCGACGGATAGACGTTCGACGAGGATGCGTGCATGAACCGGAGGTTCGTGGCATTGGCCCAGAACCGATAGCCGTTGGCCGGGTCGCCGTAGTCGTCCTCGAGGTCGACCTCGTCGCCCACCGAGTAGCCCAGCTCCGCCGTCTTGCAGCGGAGGAACCACTTCGTGAGGAACGGCGCCGCGGCCTGGCCGTGAGCGACGGTGTACTGGTTGAGGGTGCCGGAGAGCACCGCGAGCTCGCCCGATTCGTAGCGGGTCAGGAGGCTCGCGGCGACGTTATGGACGAAGGCCGTGGTCGCGACCTTGGTCGTGCTATCGGCCGTCGCCGGCGTCGGTGCCGCGGGCGTCCCCGTGAAGGTCGGCGAAGCGAGCGGCGCGAGGCCCGCGACTGCGGTGTGCACGAAGGACGTCGTCGCGACGTTGGCCGAGTTGTCGCCGCCGGTCGGCGTCACCGTCTGGATCGGGCCCCACTGGCTCGGCGAGCTCGCCGGCGTGTTCCCGATGTTGCCGTTCGTCAGCGACGCATAGAGGAGCCCATCGGGCCCGAGGACAGTGGCGTCGATCTGGTACGTCTCGCCCGCGTCGTACGAAACGACACCGCGCTGCATGAAGTAGCGCACCGCGTTCGCGAGGAAATTCAGGATCCAGTTGAAGTACTGGCGCGAGGGCGGCGTCGTCGTGCCGGTCCAGCCGGCCTTTACGAAGGCATCGCCGGCTGTGGATCCAAGCGCCGTCTCCGGAGACTCGAGATCCGTTACGGGCGTCGCTGTCTCGCCCCATGCCGGCATCACCGGGGGCTTGCTGTAAGTCGTCATGGATTCCCCTTACGGGAAGCTGAAGGTGTAGTTGACGCCCGCGGGGCGCGGCAGGATGTCGTACTGCTGGACGATGGTCTGCAGCACCTGGTCGACCTTGCCGCCCGCGGTGATGTTGACCGTGAGGTTGTTGCCGTCCTGCAGCGTCACCGGTACGCCGAGGATGTCCTCGAGCGCGAGCTCGAGCGAAGCTGAGGTGCCATCGAACTGGTTGCGCAGGATCCGCGCGTACAGGAACTGCCGGTAGAGCGTGTCGCCAAGCACCGTCGTCGACGTGTATGACTCGCCGAGGTTCCACCAGGGGCCGCCCTTCGAGGCATCACTCAGCTCGCCAAAGGTCGCGGCGCCGACCGTGTCCGCGAAGCCGAAGAACCCCACGGTGATGACGTTCGGGATCACGCGCGGCTGGCCGAGCCACTGGCCAACGATGTCGAGCTGCGCACCGGTCGCCGCGTCCAGATCGAAGTCCGTCGAGAGCGACTGAGCGACCGCCGTGATCGCCGCCACGCTGTTCGCAAGCGCATTCACGACCGCGACGAAATTTGGCTTGTTGGCGTGCTCGCTTGTGATTAAAGACGTGTAGTCGGTCACGGCGGTCATCTCAGGTCAGCGTGAAGGTCACGTTCGTCGTATTGCCGACCGCTGCCTCGTTCCAGGCGATCGCGATGTCGGCAGTCCCCGGCGAGCCCGCGCCCTTCGCCGTCGTCATGGCCGTAATCAGGTATGTGCCCGGGTACTGGGCGAGCGCGGCGTAGGCCGGCACGAAGAGCTGGGTGTAGCTGACGTTGGTCCCGATCGGCAGCGAGTTCAGGTAGTTGGCGATGGCCGCGGCGATCACCGGCTCGATCGCCGTCGACCAGCCGGTGAGCTGCTTAATCGTGAGCGCGACGCTGATTGTCGATTCCGTCGGCGCCGAGTACTCGATCGTCCGGGTCGATCCGGCCGGGCTCGTGTAGGTCGCGCTCGTGCCGCCGTAGGTCATGGCGCCGGGCGGGAGCTTGAGGCCGATCTGCTGCACGATGGAGGCCTGCACACCGCCTTCCACGACGAAGGCTGAGGAGCGGGCCGGCACGCCGCCGGAGCTCGTCCCGTTCGTGTTGTTCTCGACACCGCCAGCCCGGGTGACCCCCGACAGGTTCGCGAGCGCCGCAACGATGCCATCGAACACGGTGACGGACGGCAGGGACACCGACCGCGACTGGCGGGCTCGGAGCGCCGCGTCCGTCTCGACTGGGTTGCCGGGCGCCGCCGCGATCGCGTTCGTGACCGTCTGCCACCCGAAGGTCGGCGTCTTGATCCCGGTGATCGTTGCGGCCGAGGCGGTGATCGCGCCCGGGGTGGCGCAGGTCGCCGTCACGATGATCGACCCGCCGGACGGGATCGTCACGGTAGGTGGCAGCGCCCAGATCTCGCCATTCGTGTCGATCGCGAGGCCGTTGTTGATGACCGTGCCCGAGACGCCGGTGACCGTCACCGAGCACACGGACGACGTCGCGACGAGCTTCCGGAGTCCGTTGATCTTGACGACCGTCGAGAGGCCTACCCCCTGGGCGGTGAGCGGGCTGAACGAGTTGTAGGCCGCGATCACCGCCGAGCAGCAGTCCGACAGCGAGCTCGCGAAGATGGCGAGCAGTTGCCCGTCCTGCGAGTCGTTGCCGAGGTAGACATCAGCGCCGAAGATGCTCTGGTATTGCTCGGTGAGGTACGCAAGGATGTCCGAGAACGCCGGTGCCGAGATGCCGGTCGTGCTGATGGTCGGGGCGACTCGTGACGTCATGATGGGATCACCTGCGAGACCGTGATGGGCGCGGCGCTATACGCCGTCTGCACCGAAGCATTGACCGAGAGCGCGCGCGGCCCGCCGTCAAAGCTGCTCGAGTACGACACGATCGACGTGACGCCGGGCGTACCGAGGATCCGCTGCTTGATCGCGGCGTCGGGGTTCAGGTTCGCCCGCGGGCCAAGGATCTCCGTGAGCCACGGCGTGCCGTCCGTCGTGTCGAGGAAGAACTCGCCGAGCGATAGCCGGAGCCGTGTCTGGATCGCCTGGGCGACCGCGGCCGGATCGTTGGCAAGGAACGGCCGGCCGACGGTGTAATCGCCGGCAGCGTCGAGGGGTCGATAGCGCATCAGGTCCCCGGTGTCGGCGGCGACGGCGAGCCGGTGGCGGCCGTCGGATGTTGGTGCGTCGTCAGGTGCACGGCCGAGCCTCCGGAGCCGGCGACGACCTGCGTCTGGCCGGTCACCGTCGCCGGAGAGACCACGTTGCCGCTCGAGTCGATCGTGACGCCGTTCAGGTTGATGCCGCCCGGCGCCGTCATCTTCAGCGTGTGCGCGGTCGGGTTCAGCTGGACGTAGGTCGTGCCATCGTCCGACATCAGCGCGGCGACGCCGGCCGGCGGCGTGTAGGCGCGCGTCGCATTGCGGACGCCGACCAGCGCGAAGCCGTCCGACAGGTTGTGCATCCGGAACTCGGGCGGGTCCTGCACGCCGCCGAGCGCCCACCAGTTGTCGATGCACCGCGATGAGAAGACGACCAGGCATTCGTCCCCGGCCGCGATCGGGAAGACCGCCGTGACGCCGCCGCCGCCCTGCCAGAGCACCGGGCAGTCGAGCAGCACCGGCATCTGGATCGTCGTGAACGTCCCGTCCGTCGCCTGCAGGCGCGCGTTGATCGTCGGCTGCACGGAGATCGTCATCTTCGCCGCATTGACGGACTTGACGATGCCGGGCAGCGCCGTCCAGATGCGGCCCTGCAGCGCCTCGAAGGCGGTGCGCAGCTCCTCCTCCCGGTTCGAATATCGTTCGCGGCGATCCATGTCAGTTCATCTTGATGGCGGCGGACTCAGGCGCTACCGCGGTCTGCGCCAGCGCGCTGAAGGGGATCGTCGCGTCGACGGCAAGGCAGATCAGGTCGGTGTACCACTCGTTCCCGCGGGTATCGCCACTGTGATTGGCGACCATCACATAGTAGAGGCCGTCGGCATTGGTCTTGATCGACGTCGACAGGAGCTGGTTCGCAGCCTGCGACTGGATATCGAGGCCGTAGCGGTAGCGATTGACCGCCGCGGCGTTGTCGAGCTTCACGAGCTGGCCGATCCGGATCGACGGGTTCAGCAGCAGCTTGATGTGGATCCCGTTCTGGGTCTGCTCGGGAACTCCGATCAGGCCGGTCGTCGACGACAGCAGTGGGATCGGGCCCGGTGCATACGACGTCAGCGGGATCAGCGTCAGCGCGCCGTCCTGAATGCTCCACGCGCAGTTGTAGTTCGTGGCGAAGCCGCGCAGCTCCTCCTTCGTCATGCCGAAGTACACGCGGCCACGGACATTGCCGTTCTGCGGCAGCTTCGGCACGTAGCCCTGCGTGATGCCGAACTTCGCCATCGACGAGAGGAAGGCCGACACCGCGTCCGCCGGCTGGGTGCCGGCAGCGATCGACACCGACATCGTCGAGAAGTTGTAAGCCTCATCGCCGTCCGCCGCCGTCACGGCGACGTAGCTGTCTTTCTGCTGCAGCCGTCCCTTGCGGACCTGCTTGATCGTGCCGCGGAAGATCAGGCCGTAATTGCCCTCATACCCGGCCTGGATCTCCATCTGCGTGAACTCGTTCTGGATCCGGTTCGCCGTCGTGTCGGCGAGGTTATAGATCGTGAGGTCACACGAATTTGGGTTCTGGTAATCGCCGCGGCGCACGCGGAACGTGCATTTGAAGTCCGAGAAGTCCAGACCGTCGCCGCTCGCGCCGGCGAGCGCGATCTTCATCTTCCGCAGGTACTGGGTCGCGCTCATCGGTGGTGCAGGTCCCGAAGACCGGTCACGAGCGCGCCGATGATCGCGTGCGCCGTCACGTCGTTCACATTGGCCCGCAACCAGGCGGCGACCTGCTCGTCCGACATGGCGAGCAGGCGCTGCAGCAGCTCATGGCTCTTCGCCTGCTCACGCGCGTGCTGGCGCGGGGTCGGCTGGATGACGTGCTTCTGGCTCATGAGACGACGAACTCCTGCGAATAGGAGAGCGCCGGGAAGAGGCTGCACGCGAAGCGATAGTTGCCCGCGGCGGGGAGCGTCACCTCGAGCTCGCCGCTTGGGTCGCTCTGCGTGATTGACTCGATAGCCTCGCCATCGATATTGATGACCGCGCCCACCGGCATGCCACTCAGCGTGACGACGCGCCCGGCGAGGGTGGCTACGATCGGGCAAGCGGCCCGGGGGACGATCTCGCCAGCCTCCACGTAGTTCGCATTGCCGTCGGTCATCGGCGCCTCGAGGAGCGTCTCGCCGTCGCGCGCCTGGTACTCAAGGTCGGCGTCCGGGCAGACCCCACACCGCAGGATCCGGCCGGTCGCGTCATGGATCAGGAAGGACTTCACCGCTTGAGCTCCGTCGCTTGGATCGTCGTCGGGACGCGGACAATCGCCGCGCCGCCGGCCGCGGTCGCCGTGACCATGAGCCGGTATTCGCGGTTCTGGGTCGAGTTGTAGGTGTCCTGAAACTGCGACGTGAACGACAGCGGCCGTCCGGAGATCGGGAGCTGGTAGTACGTCGACCCCGACCCGGGCCAGTTGGCAATGAGCACCTGACCGCTCGCCGCCGTGTATCGATAGAGCTGGAACGTGAAGAAGGGGCTCGTCCCAGTATTGTCGACGACGGCTGAAACCGTCACGACTGTCGGGATATTCGCTTCAGTCGGCGTGTAGTTGAGGGCGAAGATCTCCTGCGTGCTGTTTGAAAAGACCGTCGTGTCCGTGCCGAGCGCGAGGAAGTGCGCAATCGTCGTGGCATTCGCCGCGATCTGCGTCGACCCGACGCCAGAGTTGCCGACGACCAGCGTGCCGCCGCTGTTCGTCAGCGTGATGCCGTCGATGGTGAGCAGCGACGTCGAGATCGTTCCCGACGTAATGCTCGCCGCGCTGAGGTTCCCGACCTGCAGCGTGCCGCCCACGCTCTTGATCGTCGCGCCGTCGATCGTAATCCGGTCGGCGCTTAGGGAGCCGGTCGTGATCGTGTTCGCATTGACCGAGCCGATGTAGGCGGCGCCGATCGCGGCCGAGGCGATATAGGTCCCGATGTTGCCGGAGGTGATCGCGCTCAGGAACGCGAAGGAACCGGCCCCGAGGCCTCCGAGCGTGACGCCACCGCCGCCCGCGCCATTGATCGTCCCGTTCGAGTTCAGCGAGATGTTCGAATTGAGCCAGCCCGGCGACGCGATGATGTTGGCGTAGTTGAGGCCGGTCCCGGCGCCGAAGAGGACGTTGCCTGATCCGTCCTCGATCGTCAGATTCCGCGAGTCGATATTGCTCGCGGTGACCCCGCCGACCGCGATCTGCGCCGAGGTGATCGTGCCGGCCGAGATCTGCGCCGCGGTGATCGCGCCGGCGACCAGGTTGTTGCCGGTGATCGTCCCGGCGGCGATCTGCAGCGCCGTGATCGAACCGGCGGCAATGTTCGCGGCCGCGATGCCGCCGGCGGCGATCTGCGCTGAGGTGATCGTGCCCGCAGCGATGGTCGAGGCAGTGACGGCGCCCGCGGCCAGCGCGGCCGTGTTGACGGCGCCTGCAGCCAAGAGCGGCGTCGTGATCGCGTTGGCCGCGATCTGCGTCGTAGCGATGGTGCCCGTGATCTTCGCGGCGGCGATCGCAGCGAGCTGCGAGTCCGAGAGCGTGCCGGTGATCTTGGAGGCCGACACCGCGCTGATCTGGCCATCGACCAGCGTCCCGACCAGGTCACCGGTGTTGACCAGCGGCACCCACGAGGCCGTGCCCGACTGGTACTTGTAGAGCAGGTTGTTCGCGGTATCGAAGAAGACCCGGCCGTTGAACAGGTTCGTCGCTGGCAGGCTCGAGCCCGACTCGATGCCGGCCGGAACGATGCTGACCGAGAACGTCTCCGTCAGCGTCGAACCACTGTAGGTCGCGGAGATCGTGAGCGTGCCGCTCGTGGTCCCGGCGGTGATCGCGGTGATCTGGTAGTAGCCGATCGGCTCGCTGCCGACGGGTGTGTTCGCCGCGGTGTTGACCGTGCCGGTGATGCCGCTCGAGGCGACTGCGCTGAACGTCGAGCTCGCGGTGACGTCGGTGCCACCGCTGTAGACCTTCGTGAGGCCCGAGAGGCCGGCGACGCTCGCGATCACACCGTTCGCGTAGGCATACACGGTGAAGGCCGTGTTCGTCAGCGCCATCGTCGTGACGTTGCTGCCCGAGGGCCCGGTGCTGCCCTGCAGGGCCTTCGCGAGCGCAAAGTTCGCGACCAGCGTCGCGCCCTGGTAGGTGGCCGAGTACTCGACCACGGCGCTGTTGACGCCAGCGCCGAAGCCGGCCGTGACCGAGTAGACGCCGGCCGAGCTGATGCTGGTCGTGAGTCCCGAGGGATTCGCGACGACCGCGAAGGTGCAGCTCGAGGTGACGTCGGCGGTGCCGCTGAAGACCTTGAAGGTGCCGGTCGCGCTTGCGTAGCCGCCCGTGAGCACGTTCCCGGAGCTGTCAGCGGGGATGACGGCCGACGGCGTGGTCAGGAAGCCCGCGAGGCCCGGGACGCCCGGCGTGCCCGGAGGGCCCTGTGCGCCGGCCCCGCCGCTGACACCGCCGCTCGAGCTGCTCGAGGACTGGCCGGGCAGCACCGCGGCCGCGCCGGTCGTGACCCAGTAGAGGAGCGCATCCCCGCCCAGGTTGTCGAAGGTCGGGACGGCGTCCGGGTCGCTGGTCGTCTGGACGTAGAGGCCGCCGACGAAGCCGAGGTGAGCGTACTGCTCGAGCAGGTTGATGCCGGTGACGAGCGGGATCCCGGTGACGACCGGGTTGCCGGCATTGTCGCCGATGTCGAGGACCCAGCCACCGGCCGGATCATCACGGTAGCGCAGCGTCAGGGTGTACTGCAGGCCGTCCAGCGTGGCCGCAAAGGTCTGCGGGACCCCGGGCTGCAGCGGGATCTTGTAGAGGCTGGGCGCGGTCATGGCTGCGTTGGGGCCCATTGCGTCGGGTCGACCGAACCCCCGGGCGCCGGCGAACCCGGGACCACGGTAGCGACCCCGACGTTCTGGGTCTCAGCGGTCGCCGCCGGATTGGTCTGGCTGGTCTGCGGCGGCAAGCTCGTCGATTGGGTCGTCGCGAGAATGACCTCGCGGCAGGTGGCCGTGACCATCAGGGCCTGCGCCGTCTTCTCGTCCCGGGTGACGTACAGCGCCGGCATCATCATGTTGTCGTAGGTACGCGCCGTCGTCGTGATCGTGAAGGGCTGCCGCGACTTCTGAAGCGCCAGCAGCTGCGAGTAGATGCTCAGGACGTAGTCCGATGCCGAGAGTCCGCCGCCACTGAAGAGCGACGTTACCGCGCCGGTGAGCGCCTCCGGGCTCGCGTTGCTCCATCCGCAGCGGAGCATGACCTCGGTCGGCTTCAGGAAGCTGTGATCGGAGATCGGCGTGCCGGACTCGACCGGGTGCTCGGTGACCTCGAGCCGGTCGACGTGGGTCTCTTCGAGCACCGCCTGGACGGCAATGCCGCCGATCGTCGACTGCGGCGTGATCTGGACGAGATTCGCCGAGGAGAGCCCGACACCAGCGAGTTGAGTCAGGACCGCACTCACTGCAGCTGAGCCTTCACGTTCCGGATCATGTCGTCATTGACCGAGTCCTGCTGCCTGGCCACCTCGGCGCCGGTCGCGGCCGCGTCGCCGCCGTTGACCGTGATCGTCGTGTGCTGGACGAGACTGGCCGCGAGCTCGCCACGCGCTTTCGCCTCCGCGTCCGCGGCAGCCGGCCGCTCATAGCCGCGCGAAATAATGGCGGCAGCCTGCTCGGGCGTCTGCGCGCCGCGGAGCATCTCGGCGACCGCGCCGTACTTGTTGCGCAGCTCCCAATCGTAGAAGCCCGCCTGCTCCTCGGTGCTCGAGCCCTGGATGTCGTGGCCGGCCCACTGGCGGAAGAGCGCCTGGCGGTCCTTGTGCCACTGCCCGAGCCCGTAGGCCTCGCCACCATCGCCAATGGCGCCCGGGTTCTGCTGGCTCTCGGCCTCGATGTTCGCGACGATGCCGGCGGCCTGCGCCTCGCTCCACCCTTTCCGGCGGAAGAACGTCATCAGGTCCGAGGACGGCTTTCCCTCGAGCTCGAGCAGCTCATCGACCTGCTTGCGGATGCCGAGCGCATCGAGCAGCCATCCGACGGTCTCGCCGCCCTGGGCATCGGGGTGGTCCTTGGCGACCTGCTCGCCCCAGTCCTTCATCACCTCGTAGATCTTGCCCCAGCCCTCAGCGACCTTGCCGAGGACCGGGAGCGCGATCGATCCGAATTTCGTGATGCCGTCCGCAAACCCGGTGACCCACTTGGTGATGTCTTCCGCGTGTTTGTCGAACCAGTTGGAGAGCTGCTCGAGTTCCGGTGTGAAGGCCTTCAGCAGGCCGTTGCCGATCTTGATCCGGATCGACTGGATGCGTTCCTCGAGGACGCGCATCTGCTCATTGAATTCGTGCGCGTTCCGCGCGGCCTCGTCGACCCCGGCGCCGGCCAATATCGAGCGGTACTCCTCGAGCTTGGCGACGAAGTCGCCATTCAGCATCGCGAGCATCATCTTCTCGGAGATGCCGAAAAGGTTCGCGTACTGCGGGTTGAGGTAGCCCTGGCCGGCTTCCTTCCTGAGCTGGAAGGCCTTGGCGATGAATTCCGTCAGGAGGACGGTGTCGCCGTGGGCGTCGGCGACGGTCTTGCCGGTGCCGAAGAGGAACGAGTTGAGGTAGCCCTCCGCGCTCGGGTTGTTGCGCAGGAACCGTGCGAGTCCCTCTACCGACTGTAGCGCCTCGCCGGCGCTCGCACCGAAGCCCTGGGCGGCACGGTCGATCGCCTTGAGGTTGACGGCCGAAGCGCCGACGCGCTGCGAGGCGAAGTAGAGCGCCTCGAGGTTGTTCGCGAAGCGCGTGACGCCGATTGCGACGCCGACCGCCATGGACTCGACGGCGACGCCGAGCGCGAGGACGGTCTTGGTGGCCGCCTCGATGCCCGCGACGAACTTCTTGAGCCCGGCCTCGTCCTGCTTATAGCCCAGCGCGACGAAGAATTCGCGGATGACGTTGCTATCGTTTGCCATTGCTCCGTTCCGCGGCGTCTCTCAGCAGCCGCTCGTTGTCGACGCGCAGCGCGAGCATGTCGTTCATCAGGGCGATGTCTGCGAGATCGAGCGTGCCGTCCTTGAGGGACTCGTAACGGCACATGCCGGCGGCCACCGGCGCGAGGAGCCACTCTTCGTCGTCGGGCAGCTTCCTGAGCTCTACCCGAGAGCCTCGGCCAGTGCGGCCTGCTGGCTCATAAGCAGGCCGTTGATAAAAGGGCCGAGGCTATCCTTGAGGACGTGCATGGCGATGGGCCAAAGCTGACCGACGTCATTCAGGTCGTCGAACATCGGCATTTTCGCGCGCGCGTTCCACACCGGCTGCCACGCATCCCCGACGCGGCGGCGAACGGTGAGCAGGCACGTCGCGAGGACGTACTCCGCATCCTCGTCCTTCATCGCCGCAAGACCGTCCATGAACGGCTGGAAGAGCATGGCGAGACGGTCGAGGTTGAGCTTCGGCACCTCCAGGGTCTTCTTGCCCTCGCCCTCCTCGGCCGGCGTCTGGATCTCGAGGATGCCGCTGCGCGCGACCTCGAGGAAGATCGGCACGAGCGGTGGGACGAGCGGCCCGACCTTGCGGCTGACGTGGAACTGCTGCATCGCCGGCAGCTTCTCGGCCTTGTATTTCTGGCCGTTCTGTTCGAACTCGATCATCGTCACGGCTCCTAGTAGACGCCGAGGACGGTGTCGATGTGGATCGCGTCGAAGCCCCACTCGACGATGTCACCGTCCTTGGCGTAATCGAGGTCGGGCTTCTTCTTGAACGCGCAGCGCACCGCCGTCGTGATGTCGCCGCTCGCAGTCTGGCGCACGACGATCGTGTTCTGGCCCCAGAGCGTCGAGGTCGCGGCCTGGGCGTCGTACATCGCCTGAAGCACCGCGTTCATCGGCGACACCTTCAGGAGCCGTACCGTGACCACGCCCGACTTGTCGGCGTGGAGCGAGTGCATGCCACCGCCATCGGCGCCGATCCGCATCGTGTTCTTGTCGCCGGCGGCCGCGACCTTGATGCCCTCGTCGGCGACGGAGGCGCCGTAACCGAGGTTCGCGGAGCCGGTTGGCCCAGCGAGCGTCGCAACGACGTCGTTGAAGCTATAGGTTGCAGACATGGGGCGCTCCGGTTACTGGTTGACACTGACGAGGACGTTCGACGAATGGATCGCGCCGGCGAGCTTGATCGCCGTCTGGATCACCGGCGCCTTGCGCGCGGCGCGGTCGGCCTGGCTCTGCGACGCGATCGGCGGCGCGTACACGTAGTAGCCATTGCCGAGCGTCTGGCCGGTGGCGAGGTTGCCGATCGGCGGACCGGTCCACACGCCGCGGCCGATCATGCCGTTGATGCGCGCCTGGTCGCACTGCTGCGAGACCGCGGCGATGAGCTGGTTCACGCCGGCATCGCTCTGCGGGACCTTCGTGCCGACGGTGAACAGCACGTTGAACACTGCGGTCTGGATCGCGTTCTGCAGCCAGTCCGAGCTGTGGACGACGTCGAAGTACTGGCCGTTCGCCATCGTGCCCTGCTGCAGGATGGCGATCTGGTTGTTGTAGTAGACGAAGACGTTGCAGCTCTTCGCGGTGAGCGCGGCCGCCTGGGTCTCCGTGAGGAGCTCCGGGACGATGCCCGGCTCCTGCTGGAACTTGAGCGTAATCATCGTGCCGGCGCCGTTGAAGTTCACGGTGAAGGCGCGGCCGAAGATCGACGCCGAGGCGTACGGGCTCGAGCTCGAGTACTGGACGAAGGTCCGGTGGTAGCCGGAGGCCTGCATCAGGTACGCGAGGTCGGACGTGCTGACGGCCGAGAGGGCGCCCGGCTCCTGCGTCGTGACGCCGAAGATCCGGGTGACGCTGGCCGCCTCGATGTAGCCGGCGACTCCGACGTACTGCGGGTCGGTGATCGCGGCCGTGGCGGCGATCTGCAGGCCGTACCAGGCGTTCGACTGCAGGTCGAGCGCGGTGACCGCGGCGAGCAGCGTCTCGGCGTTGATGCCCGCGACCGCGTAGCCGCCACCGGTGGAACCGAGACCCATGAGCACCGACAGGTCCGTGCCGGCGCCGACGGTGGAGAAGGCGACCGTCGAGGCGACGCCCGTGGTGCCGCTCGTCACCGCGAAGTTGCCGTTGGTGGCATTCCAGGTGACGGTACCGGAGCCACCGAGCGCGGTCGTGATCGCGGAGGCGACTCCGTTCAGGTTGGTCACGCCCGACAGGTTGATGCCGGTCAGGTTGTGGACCGTGCCGTTGATCGTGATGCCGATGCCGCCGTTCGAGATCCCGGTGAAGTTCGTGAGCAGCTGCTGGCTTGCACCCAGGACTCCGCCCTGCAGGACGCCCGGCGTCGCGGTGCTGGCCCAGCGGCCGACGTAGCACTGCGCGGGCTGGGGCGACTGGCCGAAGAACAGCGCGGCCGCGGAGTACTCCGGGGCGCTCGAGCCGAAGTCGCCGGCGACGCCCGCGAGGGACGTGTAGAGGCGCATGCGCTGCGTCGTGTCGATGACCTGCGAGTCACCGAGGATCAGCAGGCTGCCGAAGTTGCGCTGCTGCGCGGCCGTCGGGGTCAGCGAGACGCTGACGTTCACGACGTCGTTCAGGGACAGACCGATGTTTGGCATTTCAGATGCTCCGGGGAATTAAGCGGGTAGACGACCGTTCGGCGGCACCGTCACGTCGATCTCGAGGTTCGTGTCGTCCTGGACGACCGCCTCAGCCGACTGCAGGTTGAGGACTGGGTAGCTGCGCGTGATCTTGCGGCGGAACTGAAGCGCGATATCCCGGCGCCGCAGCCACTGCTGGTTGACGAGCTCTGGCACCGCGCGAATCGGATCGCTCGAAACGAAGCGCATGTCGAGCGCGAGCAGGCCCTCGGTGTTCTGCGGGATCGCGATGTCGTCGCGGACCAGCGAGGCGAACTTGTGGCTGTTCGGGCCGTAGAAGGTCACGAGGACCGTGATCGCCTCGTGGCGGATGTAGATGTCGGCGCCTGAGCCGGTGCCGTCATGGAGGATCGCAGGGCCCGCGTCCGCCGCGTTCGTGGTCACCCCGATCGCCGCCCAGTTAGTCGTCACCGAAGGCTGTGTCGGGGGCACCGGCTGCCAGCGTGGGCGCACCAACGTTCCGGGCAGCCCCGTGATGCCGACGACGAGCGCCTGGAACACGGCATCGAGCGCCGCGTCCATCAGCGGCGAGGTGGTGACGACTGCGTTCATTGGATCGTCGGTAGCAGGTAGCCGTAGGGAGCCGGGAGAGCCTGTGCGGGCTCATCCTCGGGAAGCATCGAGCCACCGGTCGCCGACGTTCCGAACATCGTCCCCGATGCATCGCTCTCGGACACCGCGCCGCCCGAGAGCGCCATGGTGACCGTCAGGACACCCGTCAATTGATCGACGGAGATCGCCGCGCCTGCGAACTGCAGCGCCGTCGTGAGGCTCGCGATCGCCGTGCTCACCGACTGGGCGGCCGCCGACAGGAGGGCCCCGATCGTCAGCTGGCCGGTCGCCGTCGAGGCATCGGCTGCCGCACCCGCGAGCGCCGCTGCGCCCGGCAAGAAGCCCGTTGCCGCGGAACTATCGGTCGCCGCACCGGCCAGCTGGATGGCCGTCGTGAGCTGCCCGGACGCCGCCGTGGCGCTCGTCAGCGCCACGCCAAGCGGGATGCCGGTCGTCAGGACGCCGCTGGCGCCAGAAACCGAGGTCAGCGACGCCGCCAGCTGGACCGCCGTCGTCAGGGCCGCGGCGGCCGTCGAGACGTCGGCCGGCGACCCTCCCAGCTGGATCGTCGTCGAGAGCTGCGCCGCGGCAGCGGAGACCGAGGCCGCCGCCGCCGCGAGCTGGATCTGGGTCGAAAGGATGCCCGCTACGGTCGTCGAGGACTGGGCAGCGCCGGCAAAGCTCGATGCCGGCGTGCCGAGGTTCAACGACCATAGGAGCATCAGTCATCAGCCGATCAGGTCGGGACTTCGTCGTGAACGATCGAGCCGACCGCGGAGTGCGCGACCGGAGTCGTGGTCGCGAGCAGCGCCAGCACGCCGCCCGGGGGCACGATCAGCGAACCATCGAAGTTCTCGACGAAGCCCTGCAGGGTGGTCTGCATGCCCGCCGCGGTGCCGACGAACGAGGCATTCGACGAGGAGCCGCCACCCAGCGCCGAGCCGAACATCGCGACCAGGTTGTTCGTGAGACCGGTCAGGGCCACGCCGGACATGTTCTTCGCCTGCGAGCCGGCCGCGGCCAGCGTCTTGCGGCTGAAGGGCGCCGAGCCGAGCGTCAGGGCGTTGTTGCCGGTCGAGCCGCACCAGACGTATGGGCCGCCGCCGGTGGCCGTGAGCGCCGTGATCGCCGCCGCGAGCGTCGCCTGCGCGATGACCAGGTTGACGGTCGAGGTGCCCGGGTTCCACACGCCGAGGATCGGGGTGCAGGTCGCGCCGAGCGTTGCCACCGTGAAGGTCGCGTTCGTGATCGCCGTGAGCGCGGCGAGGCCCGAGACGAACTTGTTGCCGCGGTAGGTCTGCTCGTAGAGGCGGCCCTGCAGCTCGCTGACGATCATGTCGCCGAGCTGGCCGGCGCGGGAGTTGATGAGGGCACCGGGGGACGCCGACTGAGGACCGACGCCGGCGGCGACTGCGTTCTGTAGCTGCATAACGAAAACTCCTTAGTTGAACAATGTCGGATCGTTGAGGATTGCCGCCTCGTCATCGGCGATCGGGACGCCCGAGTTGAGCGAGCTCGACAGCTCGCGCAGGTAGAACGTCATTACCTTGAGCTGGGCAAGGACCAGCAACATCGTCTCGGGTGGCCCAGGCGTCCCATTGACTCCCGGCTCCGGCTGGATCGCGACGGCCCCCGTGCGATCCGTCAGCACGGTCCGCAGCAGCCCGGCGGGATCAATTCCGGAGACCCGCTGCGAATTGAGCGTCGGCGCCGAGCCGTCCGCGACGTTGCCGCCGACGGCGAGCGTGCCGGCGACGCCACCGGTCACGACGCCAGTGCCGCCGACGCTACCGACGTTGACGGCGGTGTAGGCCGCCGACGAGGCGATCTGCTCATAGGTGGCCGAGAACGCCGCCATGCTGAGCCGTGCAGACGCCTGCAATGTGCCCGCGGCAACCGCGGTCGAGATCCGCGCCCGGAAGTACCGGAACGGGATCGCCCCGGCGAAGAAGCGCTGGGTGTTGGCCCCCACGGCGACGAAGGTTACCGGCGCGTTCGTCGGACTCGCCTGGTCGAAGAGCGGCAGCGCGACGTACGAGACGCCGTCCTGCGAGCACTCGAACGTCACCGTCCCTGTGCCGTTCGTGACGGTGTTCAGCTGCAGGCCGATCGAGCGGTACTGCGAGCAGTCGACCGGAGCCGCGGTGCCCGTGAGGACGTTGATGTTGAGGTTGCCCGGCGGGAAGCCGAGCGGGCCGAAGTTGGCGTCGTTGACCTGCTCGTTCGCGAGCGTCACCGGGAACGAGAGCGCTGCCGGGCGCGGTCCGGTCGTCTCGATGCCGGCGGGCGCGACCGGATGCGGGACGAAGGTCTCCGACAGCGGGTCCATGACATCGAGCAACGTCCGCGGGTTCCCCACGTCGTCCGAGGATGTGCTGCCGAGTGAGGTCATCGAGCGCGTGATCTGATCGGCCGAGTTGGCGTCGACCGTCAGCTGCCGGCCCTGGCCATCGACCGCCATCACGCCGACGACGTTACCGGGGCCCTTCGCGCCGCTGATCGAGACTTCGGGGACCGTCGTCGTGGTGAACGCCGCGCCGATCGGAGCGCCGTCCGTCGCCGCGACCGGCAGCGGGTTCGTCGTGGTGACGATCTGCTCGTTGCCGGCGCCGGTATCGCCGCCGAAGTCGAGGCCGACGACCTGCGTCTTCGCGGTCGTCCGATCGACGCTGCGAATGACGTCGCCGCCCGTGCCGAGATTCAGCTGGGTGTTGTCAGACACGAATTGCTCCGATTCAGGCCGTGAGCGGGATGCGGTCGCAGGTCGCAGCCACGAAGCCGCGGCCGAAGGTCGAGTAGTCGTTCACCTTCGAGACCGTATAGCTGACGCCGTTCCAGATGACGATGTCGGCCGAGTAGCCCGCAGCGCTCTCGCGGAGCGGGTAGATCGTATGGATCAGGATGTTGTCCCGCGCGCGAGAGGATCCGTCCAGGCGCTCGAGCACTGCGCCCGAGCCCTGCGTCACAACCCCGGTAAACGTCGTCTGTGCAGGCGTCTGCACAGCGATGCCGTCCGCGCCGACGACCTCCGAACTCCGGACGCGGATCAGTCCGGTGGTCGCGAAGTCCGGGTCGAGGACGAGGTCGCTGACATCGAGCGTCGGCATCTCAGTAGCCGATGGCCTCGAAGACGATCACGTCGCCGCTGGTCGTCGTCGCCGTAACGGTGCAGCTGTTCACTGACGTTGCGGTCTGCGTGAAATTGACCGGGTGCGTGATGTCGGAGGCCTGGCAGT
>Ga0265322_10000373_pt1 | contig 18645 bp, 24 predicted proteins | sample 41222metaG_FD_193584 | JGI IMG/M metagenome (GOLD analysis project Ga0265322, IMG submission 193584) | Rhizosphere microbial communities from Carex aquatilis grown in University of Washington, Seatle, WA, United States - 4-12-22 metaG | ecosystem: Host-associated > Plants > Roots > Rhizosphere...
ATTTTAACTCCTATTATTATTGCCGATCCTACCGGGGCTGTATTTACATAAGCGAATATTTCCGTTAAGGTAAAATTCAGAGGCCAGGGAAATTTCATTTTTGCATTCCCGGAAGTTAAATCGGTTGTTTCATCACTTATTGCAACTTCAATCGATTCAGTGGTAATTCCGGCAGGTCCTTGGGGACCGTTTCCACCGGATGCACCTGTGTTTCCGGTTGGGCCGGTCGGTCCTGTTGGCCCTGCAGGTCCGGTTGGTCCGGCTGGCCCCTGCGGTCCGGCATTTATGGCAAGGGAAATCCCTGCAGCTGCACTTATGCTTGCCGTTATTCCTGCTGGTGCGCTTATGGTTACGGTTACTGGCATTTGGTAAATATTAATCGTTATTTACAATTACAAAACCATTAAACCAGGTACGGATCTCTCCCGTGGGATAGGTTGCCTGTATATCAAAAGCATAACTTCCAATTTCCCATACCGGGTTAGGGACTCCAAAATCAAAGGTTATATCCATGCTGTTGATTGTTCCGGCCTGGCTTATTTTCAGCCCCGAATTATTTGCATTCTGAACAAGCATGGCAAACGAATAACTTACCAGGGAAACAATGCCCCCTGTTACGGTAATAGTGAATTTCAGGGTATCTTTTTGCTTTACGGTTATATCCAGTCTCTGCGATACATCCAAATCGAGCTCGGTTGACATATATTTAGATTTTGCGTATTAAACGAATATTCAGGAAATCACAGGTAATCACAGGTGATCCGCTTGCTGCATAGGCTGCCGTTTGTACCCGGAACCCGGTAGAAAAGGACATCCCGGTTATTGCTGAACGAAATATTTTGCTCTTGGCTGCATTGGCATACCCGGAGGCATAATGAAATATTTCTGTTACTACAAGGGCGTTGGCATTGTCTATATAAATAACCTGGCTTTTGAATTTTACATAATCAGCAGAGCTTCCCAGGATGGAATCCGAAGCGTGTGAACTTTTATTCACATCGCTTGAATCGTTTATTTTTAGTTTTGCAACTCCAGTATTTAAAGCAGTTGCAACATAAAAAAGGCATTCTATCTCTATAATATCGCCAACTGCCCGTAAAAGATTGGGCCCAAAGAAAATATCCTCAATATTAACATCACTTCCCGCCCCGGTTGCATATGTATTCAGATCTCCATAAACCGAAGAGTTTATTTCATAGCTGGCAATTTTAGCGGCTTTTATAACCCCGGCAGGAAGAAGGTTAAGAAGCTGTGATTTTTTTGGAACCCCGCTTTGAATAATAAGTACAAAATCCCCATTATTTGAACTGGTTGATTCTGTCAGGCTGCTTATTTTAGTATCTGCCATAGGTTTAGTAGTTATAGTGACTTACTCCATCTTCCATCATAATATACCCGCTTCCATCTTCCAGGAGAAAATAAGAAGTGGTAAAGAGTTCAACCAATTCAACATCAATTTCATTATCTACCGGGCTCCAGTCAAACCGGTGCATCATAAAAAGGGCGTTATCTGCCCACGGTTCCCGGACAATATTCAAAGGGGTATAAATGCTACTTTCAAGTTTTCCACTGAGCTTTTTGCTTGGTAATTTATAGAGATCAATAAAATCCTGCTTAATTATATTCAGAAGCCGGCTTGTTTTAGATCCTCCCCTGATGCCCCAATTATATGTTCCTTTATTATCTGTTGTATTTACTGCCCAGGCCAATATGCCGTTATATTCAACATTCCCGTTATCAACATTTGGAGTATCTCCCCCGGCAATTGAAATATCATCACCCTGCAAATTATAAGCTGAATTTATCACCACTACCGTTGTAATGTCATCCTGTGGCAAGGGAGCATGGGTTATATCGTTATAAAGGTTAACCGCAATGTTTTTAAACCATGAAGTTGCTCCACCGCCACTCTGGGTATTGAAAACTTCAATGAGTACTGTATGGGATGCTCCTGCAGGTATATTATCCGATTCAAGAAATTTGGTTACAAATCCATCTGTGGGAGCTACGGTATATTGTATGAATGTAGGGGTTGTGGTCCAGGTTCCGGTACTGTCCAGGAACCAGGTTGAAGCGGCATAAAGAATTACCTGGAACTGGAACGTGGTTGTTCCGCCATCACCCGAAAAAGTAAATTCTACGGTTAAATTTTCATCGCTGGTACCATCAATATAAAAGGAGGCATGCATATACCCCTGCCAGGCGCCTATAGGCTGGTTAGCACAAATAAGGAGCGTTCCGTTATCTTTATCCAGGTAACGGGAAGAAAATGTTTGCACCCCTGATGCATTCCAAACGCTATGATCCCCTGCAATCCATTTGGCAAAATTGCCGTCCCCGGTAAAATCTGCTTTTGGTAAAAGTTTTTGGATTAGGTTAAATCCCTTCCAGGGTGGAAGCATAATCATATTTGCATCACCCATCCATATAAGCCGGGAACTGTCATCTGCGGAATTTGGCGTTATAGCGAGCTGCAGATCGTTTAACTGGTTGCTTATATATGCACCGGTATAATCATAGGTTTGTACCTGAATGGGAGTTGTTAATTCATCTATGCGAAGAATCTGCCACACTCCGGCATACTGCATTAAGCGGCATCCAAATTGCTTTAGAATATTATCAAGCACATCATAACACTTCCAAACCGTGCCATCATCATTTACATATTTATCATTATTCTCAAAATCCTGGACAAGCGCATTCGTAGCGTTGCTATCGGTGTTGTTTGTTTCCAGAAGCGCCAGGCCTATTACATATCCTCCATAAGAAGCATTATAATTCCAGATTGCAATTTTATCCAGAATAGTGCGGATAATATCAAGTAGTAAAACCCTTCCGGTATATTTGGTGGCTCCGTTGATATAATCCGTATCTTTTAAAGAGGCGAGCCTGTCCGTCGCCACTATATCTACAAAATAGCCTGCCTCGGCAGCTGCGTAAGGTTCTGTATATTGATCGGGCAGCAAATATCCAAGCCAGGTAACAACGGAATTTATTTTAACTACCATCATATATTTGCTCGGATCACTTGTATATAGATCGTAAAAGAACATGCTGGCATTGCAATTCAGCGTTAATGTGCAGGAGCTGGCCTTTATGGAATCATGCTTTTTGTCTTCATTCGTGTCCCAGGTAATTTTCACGGGTGGCATGCCTCCATCTATAAGCTGTGAAGATCCCGAATACCCGTTTTGCAAAATAGTTGATTCAATAAGGGCGCCCCGCCTGTCGTATGCCTGCATAATATATTTTGCCCCGTATGCCATTAATATTTCTGGCTCCTTATATTTTGTCCCCTGGCAGAAGTTAATGCCAGGTCATTTCCTTTTACTGTTGCCGTTAATACTACATTCTGCATTTGATTTCCCATGCCTGCCACCTGCGTACTCATTCCTATCTGCGGCATTTGCCAGGAGGAAGATGCAATACTTCCAACACCGCCGGAAGAACTACCTCCACCACTGCCAACGCTTTTTGCCCAGGCGGCTATTCCACCAGCTATTGCGAAACAGGCTAATGCAGCTGCAAAAGCAATTTCAGGCTGCATGGAATCTAAAGAAAGATGCACTGCTAAAATTCCGCTTCCAAGGACCATTAATTGCTGTCCGAGCGAATTAATAATGCTTGCAAGTCCTGAAAGAAGAGTCGCTCCAATGCTTTTCATTGCATTTCCTACATTTCCGCCCGAAATAAAGGTAAAAGCCAGTTCCCCCAATCCGCTCGCAGCTGTCTCAACTAATTTATCAAGGCCCTGGTTGATTGTTAAATTGAGATCATGCATAAAATCCGCCCAGTTCTTTTTTACAATATCCATTTGAGTATTTGAACTGGTAGGAATGCCAGCAGCGGAAGGTTTATCTACATCATTTTTTATTATATGCGAGAGATCAAGATGAGCGATGGGCTTGATAGGAGTAAGAGGATTTTTTCTATCCTCAAGGTCCTGGGAGGTTATAGAATTAATCCGCTTTAAATATTCTTCCTGTTCCTTTAATTTATCATTATAGCTCGCTATCTGAGTAAGGTCGGTTGATTGTGCCCGGGCTTCCGTGAGTTCGGTTACTTTATCTTTGATCCGCCCGATTATGGATTCATGCTCGAGGAGCTTTATATTTAACTTTGAAAGCTCATCATTGTATTTTTCAATGTCTTTTGCATTATCAGAACTATCCCTCAAAGCTGTGGTATCGGCAATGTCTTTTTTTATCTGGTCTAAAATGGAAAGTCTTTCTTTAAGTGCGTCATTTTTTGAGCCAGTTCCGGTAGAATCCGTTTGATTGCCATAAAGAAGTTTAAAAACATCATTATTCTGCATTGCCGGATCCGGCTTACCCTTTTTGGAATTTGCCTCTGCCTGCTTATTTGCCCAATCAAATGCCGCATTTTTAATCGAATCAGGATTATCCTGGAAGAAGGTAAGACTCTTCCAAAAATATTGCATTTTCTGGTTTGCATCCAGGGCAGAATTCCCCATTACCCGAAAAAATTGTGACCATTGGTCAGCTGCTTTGTTAAGAGTAGGCGCCACCGACTCTCCAAAAGCCGATTTTAAGTGATCCCAGGATTCTGATAAATGCTTTAAAGAAGATAATCCCGAACTTCCGGCAGCTTCAGCAAGGCCGGCCATGTTTTCGGTAACCCATTTTACTGCATCACCATGTTTAAGTTCTGAAAGGGTCATTTCCTTTAAAGCCTCAATTCGGCTCAATTCACGGGGCAGAACTCCAGTATATGATTTTGCAAGTGCTTTTACACTTTCATCCAGACTTCCGCCGGTTGCCTGGGAGAGCTGCATGCTTGCATTAATGGTTTCTTCAATCTTATCCTTCGTAAATCCAAGAGTTGTTAAATATTTCTCCTGCTGCATAATGGTTTTATCATCCACTGTGCCTTTATATGACCAATCCTCTGCAAAACTTTTCAGTTCTTCGTAAATATCCATTCTTCCTTTAAGCGCCGTTTTTAATCCCATTTCTGCCTGCGCCTGCTTATCATAAGCCTCAAGGCAGCTTTTTGTAAACTCCACAACTCCTCCAACTGCAAACGCTCCAATGAGTGTACTTTTAAGGTCCGAAAGGGTATCTTTAAGAAGGTCGCTTTGTTTTTTGGCCGCATTCATCTTGCTCTGGAATTCCGTTATATCGGCTCCCAGCCATGCAGTCATATTGAATATCGTTTGTCCTCCGCTCATTTTCTTTTCTTTTAGTCGAGACAAGGCACTGCCTTGTCCTTATCTCGGTCTCATACTCTCCGGCAATATTTTTGGAAACAGTGAAAGCATCTTTTCTTTTTCCTCATTCGTTAACGGTCTTAATTCAGGTCGTTCCGTGTCCCAGGGAAATTTCATCAGTCTTCCAAGCGAAACACTCTTATCTCTTGGCAGCTGGATGTTTATTAAATGCCATGTTTGCATTCTTGTTCTTTCCCATGCTGCCCGCTCTCCTTCTTCAAACCTTTTATTAAACCCTTTTAACTTGTTTACAAATTCACGAAGTTCAAGAACGTAAAGTTCATCAGGTAACATTCCCAATCGCCCCAGACCAATTTCCTCGAGCTTGTCGAAGGTTAATTTTTCGGCTGGGGCTTCGTCTCCCCCTGGTTTTCATCTTCATCTTTCTTATCCTCCGGCTTTGGTAATCCGTCTGCCATTATTTCAATAATATCCCTTCCGGTAATGGATTTGTCGCTCATCCAGTCTATTACATCATCCTGGCTTATGGTTACTTCCAGGTTCTTACGCCTCATGCCATTTTCGATTGCCAGTTTTGTTATAAGCGCAAGGTTTTCGAGGGCATCAATGGAAAAATTATCATTCACAATAGCTTTAAGGCTATCATCAAACTGGAAAAGCTCAATATTCTTTAGTTTGCAATACTGGCGAATGGCATTCAGGCCAAAATCACACCAGAATGTTTGATCGTTTACTTTTAGTTCTCGTAGCATTGGTTTAGGTTTATTGTCGGGACAAGGCACTCCCTTGTCTCTATTATTATTTTTCTATCTTAATAATGGTTGGGACAAGGCATTGCCCTGTCCGTAACCAAATATTGCTTATGCTGTGGTCTGTTTCGTCAGTACGCCATCTCCCTTCATTGAGAAGGAATATGTTGAATCTGCGCTATCAGGGAAATCGGCATCCAGGCTTTCAAGAAAGCAGTTCCCGGTATATTCAATATCCCCGGTTGTTTTTGTGCTTATCAGTACGGTTGCTCCTGTAGGGCCGGTTATTAGAGCATAGAGATCTGCAAAGCCATAAGCGGCATTGAATTCAAATTTTGCATTCCCGCTCATGCTCCAGCCTACACGCCCGGGGAGCATTTTTTGCCATTTGCCTGAATCCTTATTGGAAGATTCCCTCACGGCGTGAGTAATTTTAAGACTGCACCCGGTGGCAACTGCCACAAGGCTACCGGCAACATAGATACCCATGAGTCGGCCATCAATAATGTCTGTGTGCTGTGCCATTGTATTAGATTATTAAATTAATGAGTTGCTTTTGTTAAGGCGCCATCTCCTTTAATTGTAAAGGAATATGTGCTGTCTGCGCTATCAGGATAATCCGCCTGCAGGTCGGTTAAATAACCGGAACCGGAATAATCAATATCCCCGGCATTCTGCGTGGATATGAGAAAGGTTGCCGGGGTTGGAAGCGCTGCACCGGCCCCGCAGATCAAATCAAAAAGTTCGGCAAATCCATGAGTGGCATCAAAGCGGAATTTACCATTGCCGCTCATTGTCCAGCCTACCCGGCCACTTAATGTATGCCCCCATTTGCCGCTATCCTTATTGGCAGAATCACGTGCTGCATGACTTATCTTTAAGCTGCAACCGGTTATCGTTGCAATAAGATTGGCCCCGTTGTAGATTCCCATTATTCGGCCATCAATAATATCAGTTGTCTGTGCCATCGAAGTATATATTAATGTTAATATTCATCGTTATTAATTATTAATTCCTGCAAGCGCCATCCATGCTTTTGAACCCTGGCTAAGAGCAACAAAATTTCCACTTCCACCGGTTTGCATATAAATATCATGTCCATACCAACAGGTATAAATATTCCCGGTTATAGAGGCGCACATTCCTCCCCATGCTTTATTTCCCTGACTTAATGAAACGAAATTTCCACTCCCACCGGTTTGCATATAAATATCTCCTCCGCTAACCGAAGCATATATATTTCCATTAGGAGCAGCCGCCATTCCAAACCATTGTTTAGCTCCCTGGCTAAGAGCAATAAAATTTCCCGTCCCGCCGGTCTGCATATAAATATCATCACCACTTGAAGTCACATAAATATTCCCGTTTGGAGCTGCACACAAATTATAATAAGGCCGGTTTATTTGTCCAAGTGCTACAAAATTTCCGGCTCCTCCCGTCTGCATATAAATATCACCGCCATTAACAGCGGCATAAATATTTCCGTTAGGAGCTGCAGCTAAGCCTGCCCAATTTTTATTACCCTGACCTAATGCAACAAAATCCCCGCTTCCTCCTGTTTGCATATAAATATCACCGCCCGTTTCAGCCGCATAAACGTTTCCGTTATGGGCAATTGTCATACACTGCCAATATCTGCTTACCTGGCTTAATGCACCAAAACTTCCTGTACCATTAAGTTGCAGATAGATATCGCCATTCTGAACGCAGGCATATATATTCTGATGCGTTAATTTATTTAATTGGCCATCGCCCCTGATGGTAAAAATAAATGTGCTATCCTGGCTGTCCGGGAAGAGTTCTTCCAGATCTGTCAAAAAACCTGACCCTGATAATGAAAAATCAAGTGCATTCGAGGTGGCAATAATAAAATTAGCTTCTGTTTGGCCTGTAATTGCATCAAATAGTTCGTTGGCGCCGTGACCAACATCAAAGCGAAATTTTCCGCCCCCGCTTATTACCCATCCAATCCTTCCTGGTAAAATATGACTTGTTTTCCCGGAATCTTTACTGGAAGATTCACGCACATTATGCTGGATCTTAAGGTTACAATCCGTAATGGTGGCAATAAGGTTTGCCCCGTTATAGATCCCCATAAGGCGTCCATCTAATATGTCAGTTGTTCCGCTCATGTAAATTTTACTCTCAGTATATAGTCCTGGGCAATATGATGAACCTCGGCATCGTCTTCGTATAGATCCTGCTCCCCGTCATAGCTTGAAGAAAGAAATGTAATGCTTCCCTGAACGCCCGAGTAATGATCCATAGCATCCCGGCAGGCATCGGCAAGTGTTTGAGCTGCTTCATGGGTTTTTGCAAAAACCGATACCTGGTACCGGATCTCAAAAACGCTGCTTGCCTGGCTCTTTACCGAGCTGGGAACATTGCTAACCTTGAAATGCACAATATAGGGGAGAGCCTGCATCTGCGGAGCACGTGAAATAAAGATATTCCCGGAATTTATACTTCCAAGTATGGTTTTTACTGCAGGCGATATGTTAAGTGAAGTGCTCAAAGGTCAAAAAATGAGGGTTTATATTTCTTCACAAAGGCATCCATTGATTTATTCAGTTCCTTTACCAGGACAGATTTAGTTTGTCCCAGGGCTTCATCAATTGCCGGTCTCATAAATGGGTGCGCAGACTGATCCTTTCTGTAACGCTGTGATCCGGCAAAATGGGAGAACATAAATTTGAATATATCGGTACTTCCTCCTTTGGTATAAGTAAAGCGACTATCCGGTTTTGCCTCTGAAACATTTTTGCCTATGCTTTTTGATTTTTTACCCTTCGTTACAAAACGCCCTATACCAGAGGTTCCCCATTCAATGAAAGGAGCAAACCAGGCATCGTTTTTATATTTCTTTCCTGCCCGGGGCCCAATTCCAACTACCGGTCCGGTTGCCATTGCATTTCTTGGAAGTTTGCGTATGGTTCCAATCCCGGCGGCAAGGGTTTTTGATATGGAACTAGCCCTTCTCCTGGCAGCATCACGGATAGGCATTCCGGCAGCTATAAGAGCGGGAATAATGATTTTCTTTTGCACCTGGATAGGCAGCTGCATAAGAATATCATCAAATTCTTTTATCCCCTGTATTCTAACCTGTGATGCCATTATACGTTTGAATTATCTCTGCGGAAACAACTAACATGGAAATACTTTCTTCTCTCAATCTCATTAATAAATGTGATATTATATTGAAGGCTGTCATCATCGACAATAATCATTTTGTCTGTGAGGCCGGCTAAATAGCGAATGGTGAAAATGGTTTCTACTATTGCCGTGCGCTCAAATGACTGCTGTGTTTCAGCCCCTGACTTATTTACTTTTTTCGCCCAAACGGTTGCAAAATCACTATAGGTAATAACCTGCTCGTTGCCTGTATTAGTTGTTATTACAGGTTGACGTATGGTAATTTTGCGATCCAGGCTTCCAAGGTTCATTAAAATGGTGTTTGACAGGTATCGGTTAATAAATCCTTATATCCCATAGGGAGCTTGCTTATAGTTTGCCCTGCAATATTCTCCTGCCGGTTTTCAAACAAATGGCCTACCAAGAGAAGAATGGCGCTCTTATAATCCTGCGGCACATGGGCTGCATCGGTATACCCACCAATGTATTCTATGATAACATTGTTATGATCTCCACGGCTTGCTGGCCAGCTGTTCCCAAAAGAAGGATAAACAAAACAGGGTTCTTTTATATTATCCAGGACATAATTCCCGGAAGAGAGTGTTTGAACCACTCCTGATGGATCGGTATATTTAATTGAAGAAATACTCTGAACCGGGGGGAGCGGAAGATACATCCTGTCATCATTCCACGCCCTGCGGTTCGGAGGAATTGTGCCTAAAATATAATTGTAAAGCGAACGCTGCGGAACATCAAGAAAATCATCAAAAAACATCTGGAAAGTGGTCGGCATTAAACACCTTCCAAGATCCCTTTCAACAATGCGGCAGGCGGCTCCAAGATAGATATTGATAATACTATCTTCATCCGTATTGAAAACCTTGCAATGTTTCCTTGCCTGGTCCAATGTAATTGGAAAGCTAGTGGCAGGGGTCTTTATTTTCCAGTTTGGCTGCATTTTATTTACTTGCCAGGTAATCGGTTATTTTTTGAGCGGTTGCCTTTCCCACTCCCGGGATCTCGGTAAAATCAACGATCTTTTTCAGATCATCAAGGGTTTTAATACCAAAATCAAAAATGGATTGAAATGCGGGCAGATCTTCGGGCAATTGATTGGTATCTTCTTCCTCTACAGGGGCTGCAAAACCATCTTCCATAAGCTGGGTTGCCAGTGCATCTTCAAAAGAAGCCATCTCGCCGGGGAAATATCCCAGGCCATATTCTCCTGTAGGTGATTTGGTGAATTTTATCGTTTTCATAACCATAGGTTTTAGAAATTATTAATAAACCGGGATCTGATCGAGACAAGGCATTGCCTTGTCTCAACCGTTTATCCCAAAAACCTAGGTCGTTAACAAATCCTTGATTGCAGCAAACGATTCAGGGTGGCGAACTGCCACATCCCAGAAGGAATTCACATATACATTCACAATAGCCTTTTTGGCATCCACATAAGGATCAACTACTATATCCAGGCCGCCCCACTGACCGATAAGAAGGTCATTGAAGTTGCCAAACAAAGCTGCAGAGCAAACCGAAGTGGACGTTCCTTTTGTTAAGGTCGAAGGCACGTTATTGGTAACAGCTGTTTTATATCCATTAATTGGGTTGTCTCCGCCATCCCATAAATAAATCGGATAACCGGTTACCTTGAGGGTGGTTTTGAGTTTTCCACGGGTTTTAGCATTGATCAGGTAGGCAAGTGCTCCAAGATCTGCGTTTGAGGATGAAAGTTGACTTTCGAGTCCAACCATTGAAGCATAATCGGGTGCAGCTCCGTTGGTTCCCATTACTACAGAACCAATGCTGGCAGTATTAAGAATCCCGGTTGGCTGTCCTGAGCCGCCTGAACCGTTAATTGCAGCTGCTTCAAGTGCTATTGCTGTAGCCCTGATAATATCATCCTGGACAAATTTTTCAACATCAAGAGAAGTTTGATGAATCAATTGCCGTGCAATCTGGCTGTAAGCTCCAAGCCTGTGAGGGGTAAGGCTTAATTTATCCCAGGTACCCTGAACTTCGGTATCATCGCCAATTTCGGTTGCTACCCAGGATGCAGAAGTTTGAGTAGTACGGGGAATCTGCAATGTTCCCATTAAACCGGTAAGATAGGTTGTTCCAAGAGGAGTAAGAACTAAACGGTTCCTCAAGCCTGAAATGAAAGCCCCAATATCGGTAGGAATCAAAACGCCTCCTTCAGCTCCCGAAGTTCCTCCGGTTGCGGAATAATCACGTTTTTCACGTCCTCCATAAAGAACATTGAGCTGTTTCATGGGAATACCTACACCCAGAATATCTATTCCGGTTGCCCTGGCTTCCTTAACCGCTTCCTGATGCATTTCTTTTTCAATTCCTTCCAGTTTCCCATCCATTGCGCCACGGATTGCACGCAAAATGCTATAACCCCTCATTTCTTTTTCTTCCTGCCTCTGGTTTTCTTTATTTATAAAATCCCCGGCCATTTGAGCCTGTCTCTTTTCCCACCTCTCGGCATTTGCTATTTGTTCATCGAGCTGGTCGAGCTCGGCCATAATGAGCGTATGCTTTGATCTTTCTTCGGTAGTAATCTCTCTCTCGGCAGCTTTCGCTGCAGCGAGCAAGTCGGTAGCTTCTTTATATTTAGCCGTGCGCTGCTCTTTAATCTCTTTAGAGGAAAGAATTTGCGCTATGCCAGGAGCTGCGGCAAGCAAAACCCCGGCGGCGGGTCCGGCAATAAGCAGCATGGAGCAAAATAGAAATGCTGATACTGCAAACAAAAACATACGGTTACGTGATCTCTGATTTTTCATGGTAATTAATTATTAGGTTACATTTTTCTCATTTATTTTCTTTTTCTTAAAGCAAGTTCAAGCTCGGCTATATTGCGGTTATACATAGGCATGATAATAGGCTTATTGCGCCTGGAACGTTCCTCGGTAAAACTGCGAAGAGCCACTTCCGTATCTTCATAGGCAGGAAATACCACTGGAGCAAGTTCATGCACTATAGAAAAATCAGTTATAGTTCTGAGTTCTTCCGCTCCATCAGGATCATTTTGCAAAAGTTCCCATGCGGCGGCTCTTACCTGGAAGGTAAATGAGCTGCTTTGAATATTGCCACAGCGAACATTTTCTAGAAGATCATTTCCGGCAGTAGTATTGGGCGCTTCAAACTCATATTTGAGGCCGAAATTATCAACGGTAACAATGAGGTTTTTGGCTTTTGTCCTGGCCTGGATAAGATCAGGATTATGATTGAAGGTGGCTACAACATCCGAAAGATCGGTTTTATCGAATGCACCCGGGGCAATTTGTTCTTTAAACCAGCCCATATTCACACTCACAGAATTAAAGAGAGCCGCATATCCAACGATTGTCCTGGCATCGGCTGCACCTTCACGCTTTTCAAGAGTAACCGGTTTCATAAAAAACCGTGATTCTTTTTTCCCGTCAATTAGCTTTATCATGTTATTGGAAGATTTTCGTTATTGGCAATCTGGGTACTGGTAACCATATTAAGCGGAGTTAAATATGCATCGCCGCCTTCTCTTGGATTCTCATCTTCTTTTTCCCTCACATCATTGGGTGAGAATACTCCCCATTGTATCATTGTGGAATAGTATCTCCAGCGGGAGGTCATATCACCACGCAGGAAGGCATTCACGTTAAATTTTGTGTAATAAAAATCCTGCTCAGCCTGGGTGAATAGCTTATCGTTCATTTCTTCCTCGAACTTGATAAGCCAGGGCATCATGGTATAATTTATGAAATCATGTCCCTGCTGTTCAATGTTGTTATTGGTTGCCTGGTCAAGACTTTGCATCAAATGGAGCGGGATCCTGAAAAAGCGTGCAACTTCCTGTATAGAGAATTTCCGTGCTTCAAGGAACTGTGCATCCTGTGCGCTCATACCTACTTCAACCACTTTAAGCCCGGCCTCGAGTATGGCAATCTCGCTCATATTGGTATATGTGCCATATTTATCATTCCAGCTGTCTTTGAGCCTTTGGTAAACTTTATCATCCAGTGTTCCCGGATATTCCAGGGCAACTCTCTTGGCGGCACCGGTGCGGAATAACCCACCGCCATATTGCTGCTCAGCAAGTCCTACACCAATTGCTTCACGTGCTGCCGTAATTACGCTCTTTCCTTCAATTCCATTAAATCCAAATCCCTTGATATGGATCATGTCATTGTGATTGATGGGAACTTCAACCCCATTTACTTTATACCATAAATCGCCTTCGAAAATAAAGGGCTGAACATCTTTAGGATGATAGGGAAGGGCAAGTGAAACAGGCCTTGCATTGTTATCCCGTACTATTCTTGAATAGCCATTTCCCCATAAGGCGGCGCAGGCCATCATATGCTGACGCCAGGAGAAGGCATTTTGAATAGAATTTGGTTTACGCTTTACAAGCCGGTTGGCTGCATGGCCAATGGCAAAATCCTTGGTTTTCCCGTCCTGTTTGTAAACAAAGCATGGAAGCATCCCCACGGTATCAGAAAGAATTTGAACGGCGCTCCAAACGGCAGAAAGGGTAATTGCTGTTTCAGCTGAAACAGGCACACCGGCGCTGTTATTCATGCCGAGAACATTCGAAAGCCAGGCTTTAGGATTTACCAATGAAGTTTGGTCGCCATAGGTGGCACGTTTTTCCCAGAATGGAATTCCAAGAACACGAAATTGAGTTTTCTGAATTTTGCCCCTATCCATTTCGATTAAAAACTAAGTTTATAATCAAGCAGAATAAAGTTTCAGAAATACTTTCCTGGAAATAGTGGAACTTAGTTCCATTTCTTTAAAAAAATGGAACATTGTTGCGGTCGAAAGGTTGGAAAAACTTGATTTTTAAACAGATATATTTCAGACTTTTAAATCCTTATATACCTGTTTTGAGGGGTTTTGAGTAAAAAATGTTGATAAATTGGAAATTGGAGCTATCAAAAGTGCTTCTGGAAGGCTTATAAAATATAGAAAGTTATAGAATTATCAACAATTTTAAGTCCATTTATTTTCTTTGTTATAGTTGGTCATTGCTGGATTTGATATCCATTTTTCATAAAATTTATCATCACATTCATGCCCAATAATAAGATTTAAAGGCCCATGTTCAGAAATAAACCGGGAGGAAATAAAATCCTGGTATAAATCAATATTACCAGAAGACCATTCAATCCCAAATGCTTTTGCAATGCATAAATATTCCATTGTTTCCGTATCAACAATATATAATTTATTATTTGACATGTTTCAGAGATTTAAGAGTTTCTTCTAATTCTTTATATATGAGTTCAAAGTTATTATTAATTTTAAAGATTAGCCAAACGAAGTAAGACATCAGCATGGCATGGGCTTTCAAGGGAGCAAAAGCAGGCTAAGTTTTTGCCTTTTAACTCAGAAAGATCAAAATTGTGCTGCAAATAGTTGCGCCAATATTCCAAATCATAATTTATACATTCATCCTCTTTCCATAATTGTTTATAGAGGAAAATCACCTCTTCAATACTTGCCCCAGGATAAGAATTAACCAATACCCATTTATCTAATATTTTTCTTCGGTAACCGGCATCAATATAAATCATTTCACCAAGAAGTCGCAAAGGATTTCCCCATTTTGAAGGCCTGCCCACATAAATAGTATTTTCAGGCATCTTCCATCCTTTAGTTCTCTTTCGCTGGATCCTGCATGGCTTATTCACTAATGCATTTTGCATGGCATCTATTGCTTCACGTGATTTATGCATATTCTTTAAAAATTTAAAGATAATTGGGTTTCAATCCATTTTACTAATCTGCTTTTGTGAATGCCCAGAGGCATGATATATTCCTTTCTAATAACCTTATCTACTATCCATTCACCATAGGAAGAGGGAAGAAGTTTGTAAACATAAGTATCATCTGTTTCGCCAATAATTAAATATTTTTTGTTTTTACAAAGCCATCCATCAGGGAATTTATAAACATCAGTTGTGATACGGAATTCTCCTTCTGTCGGTGAATTGAATGGTCTATAATTATATAATATTTCCAAAGTCAGATATTTTTAAGTTCCTTTTTAAATTCAATATCTAATTTGTCACGCCTTAAAAGATAATTTCTACCTCGTAATTCGGGTTTTGTTTCCTGTAGTTTTTGCCTGGTCCTCCTGATGCTTTCCGTATCCGTAAATTGTCCTTTCATAAATTTGTCGGCAAATCCCCAGAAAGCCATTTGTTCAAGTCCGGCAATCTGGTTATTCCATACTTTCAAAATCAATATTCTGTCATTATCCCTTGTTTCAGGATGCTCCCGGAGGATCTTCTCAACGGTTTCGATAATTTTAAGTGAGCTCATAGAAGTAAATGTATTAGTTCAGGCAATGCATTATCAAGTTGATCTTTTAAAGAAGAGTTATAGGCGCTATTTAAGCAGGGTGCGGAAGATTCAAGAGTCTTAACTTCCTTTTGAATTTCGCAGGTTTCATTTTTGCGGTCATCATGTAAAAAACAGGGTTGAAGTTTGCAGGGGCTTTTAATATCAATACATTTCACAAACTTGTAATATTTGCAGCGTGCCCCACTTTCAAAACTGGCATAAATGGCTATAGCCGGTTTCTCAATTCCTTCCCGGAAATGCACAGCAGCTGTATCTACGCTTATTACCAGGTCGGCATCATAACAATCAAGGAAAAATTCTGCTACAGAAGGAGCAGCGATTATGCAAACACATAAATCTTTAATCATGTAAATGAAAAGTTTGTCCTGGTTAGTAAGGTTCTTTTCATGCACAAAAAGAAGGGCATCCTTTGCCAGGGGCTTTACTGAATAATAAAGATCTTCAAATGAAATACAGCGCATATTGGAGCTGGCACGTGGACAAAGAAGAATGGATTTAAGGCCGCAGTCAAATTCTTTCATTATTTTTTGAATGCTGCTCGGGGTTTTGCTTATACGGTCCTTTCGTAGGAATGGCCTGCAGAGTTCTGGTGCAGGATTATTCACGGCAATAACCTTGAAAATTATTTCAAACCAGTTCTGATGGCTTCCGCTCTCCACTTCTCCGCCCCAGGAATACCCGTGAGTATATTTAAGGATCCCCGCCCATGCCACCATGTCAACTTTTGTAAAAAGAGGTTCTTTGTAGGTCCTCACATATTGGGGTGGCAGTTGCCACCAGTCCAGTACCGGATATTGATCAATATTTGTAATAAAGAGGAAAATCTTATCCGGCATAAGATTGCGAAGGCATGAAATAGCAATCACATCACCAATGGCGCCGGGCCGCATTATAAAAAGATTCTCAGTATCACCATATTCGAAAGGCACAAGAATATCCATAAGCCGAATCATGGCAAATGAATCCTTTAATCCGTTTTTCAAAAGGCCCTCAGAAAGAGGAAGAGCATCTTTAGCCGGGAGAATATAAACTTCTCCCCGGTTTACCTTCATTTTAGGGCTCTGAATTGTTTTTTTTACCCAAAAAAAGTACATAGTTAGTGTGTTAGGCGTTTGTTTCTTGCATTGCGATAGGAATCAAAGGAGGAATATTTACGCCTCCCGAAGGCTTTTTGATAGCATTTTTCAGCAAGCTCATAGGCCTGGAGCTGTGTTTTTACACATTTTATACCAAGTTTTTTATAGAAAAGATTATCAAACCCGGATGGCTCGAGTAAGGCAAGTTCTTCTCTTGATATTTTTTTGTTCATATTGAACGAATTCCCATTGTTGCATATACTACATTCGGGTCCGCTTTCTTATTATCCTTGGTCATATGCTCTCCAATAGCCATCACGGCTGCTACCATACCGTCAACCTTATTTACACTCTTCTGCTTATCTATTTTTATATTTCCTGCAGGATCCTTTTTTAGATCCACGTTCGAATTCATCCATCGAAGCACAGGATTGCCAAAATGATTGAGAAGTTTAGAAATAACGAGCTTCTCAAGTTCTTTTGTAGGAGCATCCATTGAAATAAATCCCTGCCGAAACTCACTTAAAGCAATTTCTTCCTTCTGCAGGTTCTGAATTACCCCATGATAAGCCCGGGCAGGGTCAAATGCTATGCTTTTTAGATTGTAAAGCCGTCTGATAGCAATAATATCAGCACTGATTGTATCAATATCAATTACATTCCCGGGAGTGGTTTTAATGAGGCCTTCCGCAACCCATTGGCGGTAATTCACCCCATCCTCTTTTGAATCCAGTTTTCCTTCCGGGATCCAGAACCAAACTAGAAGATCACTTGGCACTCCTGTTTGTGGAAAATAAAGCGCGAGCGCATTTATATCTACGTGAGAAGCAAGGTCTATACCACCAAAGCAGACTTTCCCCAACAAATCTTCGGGTTTTTTTTCAGTTTTGCAGGCTATCCACTTCTCATCCGGGATCCAAACGCCCCGGGCATTGGTCCAGATATTAAGATTTTTAGTGAGAAAATTTGTTCTTTTCGAAGGCTGGTTAAGAACTTTTTTCATTTCCTCACGCATAAATGTGCGGGAAACGCTGATATCCATGTTTGGATTTGCCTTAATCCACACCTTTTCATCTTCCCATTCGTCCTCTTTGTCCAGAGTAAAGATCATTGTAAAGAGGGTATCATCCTGGAGAACTCCATCCAGTATCTTAATGCAAACTTCGTGAAGCTCATAACAAGGACCAATCTTGGAAAGTCCGGCGGTAGTGATAACAAGCTGCATAGGTTGCACCCGGGCACCCATTGCCGAAGCTGAATTGTCAAATATCTCAGAAGTTTTATGAACATGGTATTCATCAATGATAGAACAATGGGGGTTCTTTCCTTCAAAGGTATTGGCATCGGAGCTCAGGGGCTCGAGCTTGGAAAAAGTAGCGAGTATATGAATGTTGTGTTCAAAAACGGTTACCTGTTTCTTTAGAAGAGGGGAAACATTAACCATATTTTTTGCCTCGGTGAAGACAATCTTCGCCTGATCCCGGTTGGTTGCCATTGTATAGACTTCTGAACCAGCTTCATTATCCGCAATAAGCATTTCAAGCCCAATACCGGCCATAAGAGTGCTTTTCCCGTTCTTTTTAGCAACTTCAATATAAGCAGAACGGAACCTTCGGGATCCATCGGCCTTCTTCCAGCCAAATAAATTCCATATAATGAACTCCTGCCAGGGCGAAAGAATGAAAGGTTTGCCCGCAAACTGCCTTCCTTTGGAGTGTTTAAGGAAGGCAAAGAAACCAATTGCATAGATGGCAGCCTTTTTATCGAAGTATAAACCCCTGTCCATTCCTATTTTAAAGTCCTGTAAATACCTTTCACAAGCCTGCTTAATAAACTTACAAGCAAGGATTTTGCCACTAAGCACATCATTCACATATTTTTCAGCAGGCTTCATTTGTTTTTTAGAGTTGCAATAAGTTCATCCAAATCATGTTTTAATTCCTTTCGCATATCAAGTTCTCCGTAAGTATCATCCCATTGAATGCCCCATTTGTCAATAAATTCGTTTTCTGCCATAATTAGATTATTTGTTTAAAAATTGCTGTAAGGGATCCTGTTCTTCTTTGGGAATAATTCTAAGCCGTGCCTGGGCGGATGGAGTAATACCAAATTCACTTGCAAGCATCTTTGCAGATTTCAG
>Ga0265322_10000374_pt1 | contig 18569 bp, 10 predicted proteins | sample 41222metaG_FD_193584 | JGI IMG/M metagenome (GOLD analysis project Ga0265322, IMG submission 193584) | Rhizosphere microbial communities from Carex aquatilis grown in University of Washington, Seatle, WA, United States - 4-12-22 metaG | ecosystem: Host-associated > Plants > Roots > Rhizosphere...
TTCCAGGCACTGCTCGCCGATCCGCTGGTGGGCCTCCCCGTGGACGACACTTGGAAAATGTTCACCGCGATGCTGCGGTACATGCGTCCGTGCCTGCCCGGCTGGCGGATTCCGTAAGGACCGCGCCGTCCGTCCGCCCGTGGGGGAGCGTGGCGAGGCACACTGGCCGCGTGCATGATTCGTGGCTGACAATTGTCCTGAATTCCCTTCACGTTTTTCCCATGCGCTGCTCATCGCTCCGAATTCGTCACTCCCTGATCCTGTTCTTGCTCGGCGCCGGGCTCGCCGGCTGCAGCACGCTGTCCCAGCCGGTGGTCCGCACCTACGACGTGCGCGCCTACGGCGCCGCCGGCGACGGCAAGGCGCTCGACACCGAGGCGATCAACAAGGCGATCGAAGCCGCGGCGGCCGCGGGTGGCGGCACGGTATGGTTCCCCGCCGGCATCTACGCGAGCTACTCGATCCACTTGAAGAGCAACGTGGCGCTATATCTCGACGCGGGCGCCACGATCCTCGCCGCCGACCCGCCGCCGGCCGGCACGCCGGGCGGCTACGACGCGCCCGAGCCGAACGCGTGGGACAAGTATCAGGACTTCGGCCACACCCACTGGCACAACAGCCTCATCTGGGGCGAGAATCTGGAAAACGTATCGATCCTCGGCCCGGGACGGATCTTCGGCAAAGGACTGAGCCGCGGGTATGGCCCCAAGGATCCGCTGCCTGGCGAGCCGCGGCCGCCCCGGCCGCCGATTCCGTCGTTTCCGCCGCCGGACGTGGGCACCGCCACGGCGCCCTTCGGCTATCCCAATCCGCGCGACACGCTTGCGGCCGGCATCGGCAACAAGGCCATCGCGCTCAAGAACTGCCGCAACGTCATCCTGCGCGACTTCACCATCTACCACGGCGGCCACTTCGGCATCCTGGCCATCGCCACCGACAACTTCACGATCGACAACCTCAAGATTGACACCAACCGCGACGGCATGGACATCGACTGCTGCCGCAACGTGCGGGTTTCGAACTGCACGGTCAATTCGCCCAATGACGACGGCATCTGCCTGAAGGCATGCTTCGGCCTCGGCTATGTCCGCGCGACGGAGAACCTTACCATCACCAACTGCCAGGTGAGCGGCTTCGAGGAAGGGACGCTGCTCGACGGCACGCTCAAGCCCAAGCCGCCGGGCCGCGGCGGACCGACCGGCCGCATCAAGTTCGGCACCGAGGGCAACGGCGGGTTCAAGAACATCACCATCTCGAACTGCATGTTCACGTACTCCAGCGGCCTCGCCCTCGAGGAGGTGGACGGCGGCTGGATGGAGGACGTCACGATCACGAACCTCACGATGCGCGACATCGTGAACGCGCCGATCTTCATCCGGCTCGGCGCCCGACTGCGCGGACCGGACAACCCGCCGGTGGGCGTCGCCCGCCGCATCACCATCAGCAACATCGTCGCCTCCAACGTCTCGCCGGCCCACGGCATTCTCATCAGCGGCATCCCCGGTTACCGCATCGAGGACGTGACGCTCAGTCACATCCTCATCGAATACAAGGGCGGCGGCACCAAGGAGCAGGCCGCGCGCGCGGTGCCGGAGGACGAGAAGGCATATCCCGAGCCGGGCCGCTTTGGCACCATTCCCTCCTGGGGGATGTTTGCCCGCCACGTGCAGGGACTTTCCCTCGACCACATCGAGTTGCGCGCGCTGACCGAAGATCTTCGTCCGGCCATCATCCTCGATGAGGTGAAGAACGCCGACTTCGACCACGTGAAGGCGCTGTCGGCGGCCGGCGTGCCGACCGTGGTGCTGAAGAACGTCGACGGCTTTGTCGCGCACAACTGCCCCGGCCTGCCCGACACCCGCCGCGATCAGCCGGTGGCGGATGAAAAACTATAGCGGGTGAACTGCTGAAAGCTGGCGACGCGGCAGCTTCTACCGCTCGACCTGGTCGCCCTCGATCTCGACGCAGATCACATTGGCCACAGGGTTGGGCTGGGTGCGCGGCAGCGCCACCAGGACGGTGTTGTTCTTGGCCGTCCTGAGATTCAGCGGCTGACGTTCCGGATCCGCGAGCAGGTAGGCCTGCTTGACCGGGTTCTTGAAGTGCGGCAGCGCGAAAGCGTCCCGTGGCCACTTGAAAAGGATGAAGAACAGCTTTCCGGGTTTCGCGGTGCAGCGCCAGTCGGTGCGGGCGAGGAAGACGGGCTTGCCCGCGCCATCGCGCAGGTTGGCGGCGTAGTCGCCGAGTTCCTCCCCGAAGGGCGTGGGGCCGGTGCCATAGATCGCGCCGCCGTTGGCCTTCAGCCAGCGGCCCACGGCGCGGAGAATCTCCCCGCAACGTTCCGGGATGACGCCCTCGGCGGTGGGACCGACATTGAGCAGGTAATTGCCGCCCTTGCTCACGATGTCGGTGAGCTTGAAAATGATTTCACCGGAAGACTTCCAGTCGTCGTCGTCCTGCTTGAAGCCCCACGTGTGATTGATGGTCGCGGGCGTCTCCCAGGCGCCGGCCACCGGCTGGTCGGGGATGGCGTTGTCGCCGGTGCTCTGGTAGTCGCCCTCGGCACCGAGCCGGCCGTCAATAAGGCAGTCGGGCTGGAGCGTGCGCACGAGGTCGGCAAAGCGCCGGGCGCGGTCGCCGACATCCATCATGCGCGGCGTGTCGAACCATACGAGGCAGACCGGGCCATAGTTGGACAGCAGCTCGCGCACCTGCGGCTCGGCCTTGGCGCGGAGATACTGGTCGAAATTCTTTTTGTCGTCGGGGCCGAAATCCCAGGTGTTGCCGGCGCCGTTGGGCTCGTGCCAGTCCTGCGCCTGGGAATAGTAGAAACCAAGGCGCAGATTGCGGCGCTCGCAGGCCCGGGAGAGCTCCTGAAGCACGTCGCGGTGGAACGGCGTGGCGTCGACGACGTTGTAGGGGCTGACCTTGGACGCGAAGAGCGCGAAGCCGTCGTGATGTTTCGCGGTGATGACCAGGTATTGCATGCCGGCGTCCTGGGCGAGCCGCACCCAGGCGTCGGCGTCGAACTGCACCGGGTTGAACCGCGCGGCGAGCTGCTCGTATTCACGCACGGGGATCTGTGCCCGGTTCATGATCCATTCGCCAATGCCGGCCACGGGCCGGCCCTTCCACTCGCCGGCGGGAATGGCGTAGAGGCCCCAGTGAATGAAGAGGCCGAACTTGGCCTCATGAAACCAGGCCAGGCGCTGCGCGCGGGCGGCGTCGGCGGGCGGCGGCTCGGACGGAGTATCAGCGGCGGGGACTCGCATGGGCATTGAGATCACGGCACCAAGAAAACCGGCGAGCCAGGCCGCCGGGGCGAGGGCGCGGATGAATTTCATAAGGCGACGAGAGTGGTGTAACCGGCAACGCAAACTGGGCGCATGACCCGCGCCGGTTCAGTGCACGGGGCTGGACGGACTGTGCCGCAGGGTGGGACCGTCGACCCACGCCGCGGGAATCGTCGTGGTCGAGGGAATATCCGGCACCCCGTACTCGTTGCGGTGGATCTGGGCGATCAGCAACTCGACACCCCGCACGCCCAGCAACCACGGCTGCAGATCGAGCCCGGCGCAGGGCACCACGTTGACCATGATGTTGAGGCAGCAGAAACCGTGGGTGCGCGGCACGCTGGCACCGCAGGACTGCATCCACTCGATCGCCTCGGCAAGGTGGCAGAGCACCACGTCGGGCTGGGCGCTTTCAAACCAGGGGACGAATACCTGCTTGGTGATCTCCGGAACGATCAGGGGCGGCAGCCAGGTGAAGGCGTCGTGATGGTTGTGATAGACCTGAAAGGCCGCCTCCCAGCGGTAGAGGAGCCGTTCGTCGTGGTGCCGGTTGAGCACCAGGCCGGGCCGGCGATAGCCAAGTTCATGCAACCGCTGCAGGGTGGTCATCATCGAGCGGAAGTGGTCCGAGCACACGGAGTGCAGCCCGGGATGCTCAATGATGTAGTCGGCATACACGCCGGCACAGCGGGTCCAGTCCAGCTGCGTCAGATCCGGGCTTTCGCTGGCGGGCAGCAGGAACACGCCATGAATGCCGCGCGATTGCAGGATGGCGTCGAGCCGCGAGATGGAAATCTCGTTGTGACCGATGACAAAGGGCTCGATCTTGAAGCCCAACTCGATGGCGCGGTCACCCGCGCCGCGGGTCAGTTCCCGGTGAAAGCGCGCCGCGTTGACCGGGCGCCGCTCGGGACCGTCGAGATCGATCACGGCGATCACGCCGCGGAAGGCGCCGGAACGGGAGCGCCGCATCTCGGACATGAGCGCCCCGGCGAGCGGATTGTGGCGGTAGCCGACCTCGCGGGCGGCTTTGAGCACCCGCTCGCGCGTCGCGGCTTTCACACGCGGGCTGTCCCGCAGTGCTTCTGAGACCGTGGTGTGGGAAAGGCCGAGTGAGCGGGCGAGCTCTCTCAGGGAAGGATTGGGGCGCATGGAGTCTTACTGTCAGATGCTTGGCGGATCGCCGCCTTTGGCAAGCCCTGTTTCAGGGTAGGGGCTCTTTCTGCGCCGCTGAACGCCGTCTCAAACTTCAACGCCCCGCTTTGAATTATGAGATGGTCATGACCTGTTCCTGTCGCCTGAATAATGCCCGGTTCGCGCCGCCAGGCCTTGGTTCACCCGATCAGCTTTTCAACCCCCAACCCCATGAAGGCCCCGTCTCTGCCGGTCGCTCCGTGTTTTCCGGCGGCTGGGGAGGCGACCAGACCCATGTCAAGGCACCTATGAGTGGAATCCATATCGCCGATCTCCTTGTGATCGCGGCCTACCTCGCCGGCATTCTCTATCTGGGCAAGCGCTCTTCGCACTCGTCGCATAGCGAAGAGGGTTTCTTCCTCGCCGGCCGCAAGCTCGGCAAGCTCTACCAATTCTTCCTCAATTTCGGCAATGCCACCGACGCGAACGGGGCGGTGAGCACGGCGACCCTGGTGTATCAGCAGGGTGCCTCGGGGGTGTGGCTCGCCTTCCAGACCATTTTCATGAACCCCTACTATTGGTTCATGAACATGTGGTTTCGCCGGGTGCGCTTGGTGACGGTGGCGGAACTGTTCGAGGAACGCCTGGGCAGCCACAACCTGTCGAAGATCTACGCGCTCTACATGGTTTGTTACGTGTGCCTGTTCATCGGCTGGGGCAATCTCGTTGGCTACAATGTCACCGCCTCGCTCCTGCCCAAGCCCGAGACCGCGTGGACGGCGGAGGAGCGGCAGCAGGTCGAACAGTACCGCACGTTCCGCACCCTCGAACAGACCGCCCAAAGTGGCACGCTCACGGCCGACCAGAAGACCCAGCTCGTCCTGCTCAACGATCTCTACGTGCGCCACGAGCTGCGTTCCTACGTTTCCTACCTCAAGCCGTGGATGTTCTACCTCGGCTTCACCCTGGTGGTCGGGTTCTACCTGTGGATGGGCGGCATGACGGGCACGGCCCGCAACGAGATTTTCCAGGGCATTCTCATCGTCACCTTCTCCCTCATGCTGATCCCATTCGGCTTCCATGCCCTCGGGGGGGCGGGGGTGTTGCGAACCCGGGTGCCGCACGACATGTTGGAACTGCTGGGCGCCCCGGGCACGGAGGCGGTCAGCTGGTATTCGCTGGTGGCGATCACGCTGGTGAGCATCGTCCAGATCAACGGCATCCAGGGGAACATGGGCGTGAGCGGCTCGGCGAAGAACGAGTATGCGGCGCGCTTCGGCGCCGTCTCGGGCACCTATGCCAAGCGGCTCATGATCATCATGTGGGCCTTCGTGGGCCTGATCGGGTGCGGCCTCTATTTTGGCGATCAGCGGCTGGCCGAGCCCGACATGCTGTGGGGCCGGCTGTCGCGACGGTTGCTCGGTCCGGGCGTGTTCGGCCTGATGCTCGCCGGCCTGCTGGCGGCGATGATGTCGAACATCGCCACCAATGCCATGGCCTCCTCCGCGCTGTTCGTGCGCAATGTCTACACCTACATCGCGCCCGGCCGCACGGACAAGGAGGGTGTCAGGGTCGGCCGCCTCACGATCGTGGTGGTGCTGATCGCGGGCATGTTCGTCGCCCTGACCATGAACGACGTGGTCAGCTTCATCCGGGTGCAGCTGACCGTTTGCGTGCCCTGGGGCGCCGCGATCGTGCTGATGTTCTTCTGGCGGAAACTGACGCGGCCCGCCGTCTGGTGGTGCGTCGGCCTCCAGACCGTGGTGTTCATCGTGCTGCCGTTTGCGATCCAATTGTCCCACACCCTGAGCACCACCCCGGCGCTGATCGCGTTCACCCAGCCGGTCAAGGTCCGGCCGGTGCCGATGTATTTCGACCGCGTGGTGCACCAGGATCCCTTCGACCTCTCCAGTCCGCTGGTCGGCGGAGGACGCTTCAACCTGGAGGCCTGGACGCTCGGCAAGGCCGGCCTGAATCTCGCCCACCTGTCGGGCCGCGACCTCCAGTCGGTGCAGTTTTTCTTCGACGGGATCTTCCCGTTCATCGTGCTGATCGTGGCGAGCCTGCTGACCCGGCCGCCGGCGCACGAGAAGATCGACTGGTTCTTCGGCAAGATGAAGACGCCGGTCGGCGCCACGCCCGAGCTCGAGGTCGCGGCCATGGAGGAGACGCGCCGCAACCCGCATCGCTTCGACCAGACGAAACTCTTCCCGCGTTCCTCGTGGGAATGGACGAAGTGGGACAAGGTCGACACGGTCGGCTTCCTCATCTGCCTCGGTGTCTCTGGCGGCATCATCACCATGTTCTGGTTCCTGTTGCGCCTGACCGCCGGCGGCTAATCCAGCCCTGCCGGCTCGACGGCCTGCCGCAAACCATCAATCCCATCCGCATCCGAACGTAACCGCTCCTTCACCATGATCCGCAAAGCTGTCCTGATGAGTGTGAATCCCGGGCAGGAGAAAGAATACGCCCGCCGCCACCAGCCCATCTGGGCTGAGCTCGCCACGGTGCTCAAGGCCCACGGCGTCCATAATTATTCCATCTATCTCGATCCCGCCACCCGCCAGCTTTATGGCTATGTCGAGGTTGAGGATGAGGCGCGCTGGCAGGCCATCGCCCAGACCGAAGTCTGCAGGCGCTGGTGGAAGCACATGCGCGACATCATGCCGAGTCATCCGGACAACAGTCCCGTCTCCAAGGATCTTGTCGAAGTCTTCCACCTGGATTAGTGGTCCGCACGTTTCCACCGAAACACGTCCCGGTCCCTCCCGTCCGCATGCGGCGTGCGGGATCATGATTGCCTCGCAGCAGCTGACACCGCCTGGCGTTGTGCGTCGTCATGGCTTGTCAGCGCCTGCCAGTCCGATGACGTCCAAGCCCCCTCGACTTTAATCTGCAACTACCATGAAGCCTGACCCGCTCTCCCGCCGTGAATTTGTGAAGAACACCGCGCTGGCCACCGCCGCGCTGAATCTGCCTACGATCCTGCGCGCTGCCAACGAGGCCCCGACTGCTGGCGCCCCATCCACCGGACGGGCCATACCCGGCGATGAAGCCGAGTTGCACTGGCTCGAGGGCCAGGTGCCGGCGGTGGTGAATGGCGCCACATGGGGCGTGCCGTGGCCGCGGGGCAAATATTCCAAGGACACGGCCTTTGCGCTGGCCACCGCGGCCGGCGAGGCCGTGCCGGTGCAGAGCTGGCCGCTGGCCTGGTGGCCGGACAGCTCGCTCAAGTGGACCGCCCACGCCGTCGGCGCCGGGACCGGCAGGACGGACCAACTGATTCTTGCTGCCGGCACGCCGGCGGCGCCGGCAAAACCGGTGCAGGTGAGCGAGACGGCGGACACCATCGAGGTCGACACGGGCGTGATCCGTTGCATGTTGGCAAAAAAAGGCGCAACCGTCATCGCTTCGATCATGCGCGACGGCCGGGAAATCGCGCGAGACGGCCGGCTGGTGGCGCTGTGTGATGACCATCCTGCCGAGGGCGCCGCGGTCGTGAAGACCGAGTCGTTTGTCAGCGAAATCAATGCGGTCACCATCGAGCAGCGTGGTCCGGTGCGCGCCGTGGTGAAAATCGAAGGCAAGCACCGGGGTCTTGAACGGACCTGGCTGCCGTTCAGCGTCCGCCTCTACTTTTACGCCGGGGGCGACGCGGTGCGGATGATGCACTCCTTCGTCTTCGACGGGGACGAGCAGAAGGATTTCATCCGCGGGCTCGGCGTGCGTTTCGTCGTGCCGATGCGCGACCCGCTGCATGACCGCCATGTGCGCTTTGTCGGCGAAGGCAGCGGCCTCTGGGCCGAGGCCGTGCGCGGACTCACCGGCCTGCGGCGCGATCCGGGCGAGGCCGTCAGACGGGCCCAGCTCGCCGGCGAGGCCTGCCCGCCGGTGAGTGCGTTCGAAGAGGCGGTGCGTTCGCGCCTCGAATACATTCCTGCCTGGGGTGACTGCACACTGTTCCAGTCGGCAGCCAGCGCCTTTGAAATCCGCAAGCGCACCCAATCCGGCTTCGGCTGGGTTGGCGTCGACCAGGGCGGACGCGCGGCGGGCGTCGGCTACGTCGGCGGCGCCACGGGCGGCGGCGTGGTCTTCGGCCTGCGCGACTTCTGGCAGCGTCATCCCACCCAGCTCGACATCCGCGGCGCGCACACCGATGCGGCCGAGGTGACAGTGTGGCTGTGGTCCCCCGAGGCGCCGGCGATGGACCTCCGGTTTTACCACGACGTGATGGGCATGGACACCTACGAAAAGCAGTACGACGGCGGGCTCGACATCACCTACGAAGATTACGAGCCCGGCTGGGGCATCGCCCATGGCATCGCGCGCACGAGCGAAATCACACTCTGGGCGCTGGCCGCCACGCCGTCCCGCGAGCGGATCATCGAGCTGGCCGGCGCTGTGCGCACGCCACCCCAGCTCACCTGCGCCCCGGCCCACCTTGCCGGAGCCAGGGTCTTCGGCGGACTCTGGAGTCTGTCCGACCGTTCGACGCCGGCCCGCGCCGCGATCGAGGACCGGCTCGACTGGCAGTTCGACTATTACCGGAGGCAGGTGGAGCAACGCCACTGGTACGGCTTCTGGAACTATGGCGATGTCATGCACACCTACGACCGCGACCGCCATGTGTGGCGCTACGACGTGGGGGGCTTTGCGTGGGATAATTCCGAGCTCTCGCCGGACCTCTGGCTCTGGTACGCCTACCTGCGCTCCGGTCGCGCCGACATCTTCCGTCTGGCCGAGGCCATGACCCGCCACACCGGGGAAGTGGACGTTTACCATCTCGGCCGGTTCGCCGGCCTTGGCTCGCGCCACAATGTCCAGCATTGGGGTTGCAGCGCCAAGCAGGTGCGCATCAGCACCGCGATCTACCGCCGCTTCTATTACTATCTCACGGCGGACGAGCGGGTGGGCGACCTCATGCGCGCCCTCGTCGATTGCGACCACAAGCTCACGGAGGTCAGCCCGGGCCGGAAGCTCGCGCATCCGGTGTCCAACCCCCATCCCGCCAGCGTCAGTCTCGGCACCGACTGGTGCTCGTTTTGCGCGGCCTGGTTCACGGAGTGGGAACGCACGGACGACACCAAATACCGCGACAAGATGATCGCGGGCATGAAGGCGGTCGCCGCCGCGCCGCATGGCTGGTTCACATCCGGCTGGGGCTATGATCCCGCCACGAGCGTCCTTTATCCACTAGGCGACCGGATAGTCGTCTCGCACCTCAACGCGGTTTTCGGCGCAGTCGAAATCAACGCCGAGTTGCTGCAATCGCTTGACGTGCCGGAATACGAGCGCGCCTGGCTGCAATACTGCGAACTCTACAACGCCGGCCCCGAGGAACAGGAGAAGGTGCTCGGCACGCACCTGAGCGGCGCCGGCCTGCCGCAGGCGCACTCGCGCCTCACGGCCTACGCCGCGTGGAAGAAGCACGACGCGAAGCTGGCTGCGCGCGCCTGGGGCGAGTTTGTCCGCAACTACATGAAGCCGAATCTCGAGTTAAAACACCTCGAGGGCCCGGCGGTCCTCAATCCCGTCGACGAGGCGGCCTGGGTTTCCACCAACGACGCCGCGCAATGGGCGCTGGCTGCGATGCAGAACCTCGCCCTCGTGCCCGAAGCCCTGCCAGCCTGAGTGAGCCCGCCGCCCCGGACCTTGCCTTCGTTCACGGTCTCCGCGAGGAGCGGCTGGTGAACACTTGGGGGACGAGACGATTTCGAACAGTACCTTTCCAGGCGGCACGCCGGCGCGCGTAGCGATGCGGGCTGTAGTCTTTTTCATGCTGCGACCAGCTTGCCCGTCACCTCCGAGCGATGAACTGGTTACTGAAGTCGCTTGGTTGTGGCTATATTTCAGACAGTAAGATTATTTTACCTCAACTTTCTTACAGTAAGACGGTGACCGCGTTGCCAAGCTTCTTTTTAAACCAATTTCTACAAGTTGCGAGTGTGCTCGCTCTACCCTAATTCTTGCTGTCGATGAACCACTCATCGGCGTGTGAATAGTTAGTAAGCAAACCCTAATCCTCCTATGACTGCTTCAACTCCTGACAGTCGTTCTCGTCTGATTACGCGCGTGATGGTGACCGTCCTTTCTTTGGGCGCCTGCCGTTTCGCTTTTGCCCAGCCCACGTCAAACGCGGCGGCTGCCACCGCCGGCCAGGAAGTGGTCGAATTGCCTAAGTTCGTCATCACCGAAACCCCGCTCAACCCCTACCAGTCGCAACAGGCCCTGTCTGCTACGCGCGTGGCAATGTCGATCCAAGACGTCCCGCAGACCATCTCCGTCGTCCCCAATGCACTTATCCAGGATTCGATGAGCTTCAAAATGTCGGACGCCGCCAAATATGTGACACCGGTGGTCGAGTCGACGCTGCCGTTCGGCGGCGACCGCTACATGATCCGCGGCTTCCAAGTTTCGAACGAATTCATCGATGGCTCGGTCATCTCGGGGACGTCGGGCTATAGCATGTCGATCCCGACGAATAACATCGATCGCATCGAAGTGATCAAAGGCCCGAACGTGATCCTGGTCCCCGGCGGCAGCCCTGGCGGCGCGATGAATCCCATTACCAAGGCGCCGATGGCCAGGAATGCGGAATCGGTCACCCTCGATTTGGCACGGTACCTCGGCAATGACTTCAATTTCGACATCAACCGCGTGCTTGACGAGAAGAACCACATGGCGGTCCGCCTCGTCGCCACTTGGTGGCGGAACAATAACATGTACATCAGGAACCAGTATCGCAACGGCTACGAGTTTTCGCCGTCCTTCTCCGTCGAGATTTCGCCGACCGAGAAACTGACGATCAAGACTGATTTCCTGCAAAACCGCGAGACCAACATGGGCGGCCTCCCGATCGATCCGGCCATCGGCAGCAACCAGACCGCGGTGATCGCGCGCGGCCTGCCCAATAGCTGGTCGTTCGGAAACCTGGATGATAACCGCCACCGTTCCACCGAGCGGGTGAGCGCAGAATTGGACTCGATTTTTGGCGACCATGTTTCGTCCCGCCTCTATGCCATGGCCGACCATGTCCGCCGCATCGATGTCGGCGGCACCAACGACGCCATTACCAATATTGGCGGCGGCAGCATCAATCCGTCGACGGGCATGTATGAACCCGGCGTTACTTGGACCACTACGACCAACGCCGACGGTTCGGTCACGCCCCACAGCACCGCCGTTGCGGTCAACGATCCATCGGCGTGGATCTACACCCACAACGTTACCGCGGTCGACTTGGAATATGCGGAAGCGCATCTCAGGAACGACTATGCCATCAAGTATGAAACCACTTGGCTTAAATCGACCACTCTTGCCGGTATCGCCGCGGATTTTTCCAAGGTCCATTATAAGAGTTGGGCCTCCTCCTCGCGCCCGAGCGTGGTCGCCGATCTCGGTGGTGCCACCGTCAACGGGGTAGCTTACCCGGGTATCGATCAGATTACGTATCCGCCCTACCAGTTTCCCGCCATTGTGCCGGCCAATATGAGCCTCCTCGCCCCGACCAGCGTCCAAAGCGGCGGTGACATTGTCTCCAAGCAGAGCACGGTGCAGGGCTTCATCTTCGAGACGTTGAATGCCTTCAACGACCACTTGCAGCTCTCGGGTGGCCTCTCTCGTTTCTATGGTGTCTTGACCCGCGCGGACGCTACCAATACCAGCCTTAACTCGGCCATACTCTTGGCCGCTCCGACCTATAATCTGGTCACGAACGCCAAGTCCATCGGCATCGTCATCAAGCCGATCAAGCAGATCTCGTTATTTGCCAGCCGCAACACCACGGGCGGGACGATGCCCGGCGAACTCGCCCCCGGCACCTATCTCGAAAACACCACCACGTACGGCCCCGACGCCAACCACGCCTCGGCCACGACGGTCGCGGCGTTCAAGCCGACCTCAGGCGGTCAAGACGAAATCGGGGCGAAAACCTCGCTGTTGGATGGAGCTTTCACGGCCTCGTTCGCGTATTTCAAGATCTCGCAGCAGAATTATTCGGTCCCCAACAGCGAGTATTACACGCTGGTTGCCCAAGGCAACCAGGCGGCGGCGAACCTGCTGCAGAATCCGCTCTATCTTGATCTCAACTCGAAGGGCTGGGAGTTCGAAACCACGTATTCTCTCAACAAAAACCTCACGATCCTTGGCAACTACACTTCGTTCAAGGAACGCCAGCCGATCACCAATGTGCGCGTTCGAGCCGTGCCCGACCACGCCGGCGCCCTCTATCTCGACTACCGGTTTACCGACGGCGCGTTGAAAGGCTTCGGCGCCAATGTAGGCATGGATTACAAGAGTGATGTCGCGGGCGAAAATGTGACGGGGTATACGACCAGCGCACCCATCCAGGGCGTGGGCTTCGTTCCGAAGCAGCCCTCGTTCCTGGTGGCCGGGCGCACCCTCGTCAACGTCGGGTTCAGCTACCGGCAACCCGCGTGGACGGTCCGTGTCCAAATCGCCAACGCCCTGGACAAGAAATACATCTTGGCCGCGGGCAGCCGTACTTCGGCGATCGTCGGCGATCCGCGTGAGTGGAAGATGTCCATATCCTACAACTTCTAAAGATCGGGCAGAGGCAACGCCGCTGGGCTCAGCGGCAGCGCCCCTCCCATGACTCAACTACAAGGCGCGCTCCGGTGAGCGCGCCTTGCTAGTTTCCAACGTGCGCATTCGCCTTGAAACCCCGCGGACTGGGTTTCCGTCTTCTATCTCTCATGATCAAGCCTGCCTGCAACCCCGCGCGCATCCTGGTTTTTCTGGCGGCCCTGGCGGCCGGTTCCTCCGGAGTGCTCCTGGCGCAGCCGCTCAGCGCGGCGTCGCTCACGCCCAACCGGGTGGATCGGATCGGGCGTCCGCTGCGCTACCAGCCTGACGGCACCGATTTCGTCATCGAGAACGGCGCGGAATTCTTCAACCGCCCGCTCTACGGCGGGAACACGGCCTTCCGCGTCGATGCCGGTGACCGGCCCGAGTTCACGCTCTACCTGCCGGGTCGCGGCGGCAACCTGCGCCTGGGGTTGCGCTCCGCCGCCGGCGCGAAGTGGCTCCACGAGGCGGCAGGTGTGATTGCGCGTTACCGGCCTGGAGAGATGCTTTATGAAATCCGCGATCCGTTGCTCGGCAGCAGCGGCGTGCTGCGCCTCGCGGTGCTGGCTTTGGACCAGACCGACGGATTGATCGTGCGTGCCGAGGCGCACGACGTCGCCGCGGGCGTCGAACTGGTGTGGGCCTACGGTGGTGTCAACGGCCAGCGCGGCCGGCGCGACGGCGACATCGGCACCGAGGCGGTGCCGATCGGCGAGTATTTCCAGCTCCAGCCCGGATTCTGCCGCGACAACCGTTTCGAACTCGCGGACCGCGCGTTCACGCTTCACAGCAAGGCCGCGACGATCGTCGGCCTGATGCCGGCCGGCGCCGAACTGGCGGTGGCCGACGCGGCACAGTGGCCGTCCTGTGCCGGCCTCTTCGCCTCGGCGGGAAAATCAGCGGCCCTCCCGGTCATGACCGGTCGCGTGGCGCTGGCCAGCGATGCGCCGCTGTTCCTTGCGTTGCAGCACGTGGCCGGCGGCGATGCCGGGACAGCGGAGGAACTCGACACTTATCGCGCGGTCACCACCGAACGCCCGGGCCAGGGCCGCGGGACGGCCGTGATTCCGCTGCGAGCCGCCTACCGGCTTGACGAGCTGCCGGCGGTGTTCGCGCAAGCGGAGGCCCATTTCGCCGCGCTGCGCAGCCAGGTGGCGGTCGACACACCCGACCCCTACCTTAACGCCGCCGCCGCCGCGCTCAACGTGGCGGTGGACGCCGTATGGGACGAACCGCAGGGCGCGATCATGCATGGCGCGATCGCCTGGCGCGCGAAACTGCTCGGCTGGCGCGGACCGTACGCGCCGGACGCGCTAGGCTGGCACACCCGGGCGCGGCGTCATTTCGCCTCCTGGGCGGCGCAGCAAAACGACGAACCGGTCCCGGCGAAGCTCCCGCCGCCCGACGAGAACGCCAACCTCGCACGCAGCGAGGCGGCGCTGCACAGCAACGGCGACCTGTCGAACAGCCACTACGACATGAACCTCGTCTACATCGACGCGCTGTTCCGCCACCTGCTGTGGACGGGTGACCTCGAATTTGCGCGACAGATGTGGCCGGTACTCGAGCGGCACCTGGCGTGGGAGCGGCGGCTGTTCCGCCGCGAGTTCGGTCCGGAGAAGCTGCCGCTCTACGAGGCCTACGCGGCGATCTGGGCCAGTGATGACCTGCAGTACCACGGGGGCGGCGTGACGCACGCCTCGGCCTATAATTACTGGCACAATATCATGGCGGCACGGCTCGCACGGCTGCTGGGCCACGATCCCGCGCCCTATCAACACGAGGCCGAACTCATCGCCCGCGCCATGCGCACCTACCTCTGGCTTCCGGACCGCGGCGGGTTCGCCGAGTTCAAGGACCTGCTCGGGTTGCAGCTCGTGCATCCCAGCGCGGGTTTGTGGACGTTCTACCACACGATGGATTCCGGGCTGCCGACACCGGCGGAGGCCTGGCGGATGACCATGGATGTCGACCGGAGCATCCCGCACCTGCCGGTGTGCGGCCCCGGCGTGCCTGCGGACGACGATTACCATGTGCCCTCGACCACCGACTGGATGCCGTACTCCTGGTCGGTCAACAACGTCGTGATGGGCGAGATCGTGCATACCGCCCTCGGCTACTGGCAGGCCGGACGCGCCGACGAAGCCTACCGGCTGATGAAGAGCGCACTGCTCGCCTCGATGTTCATGGGCATCTGCCCCGGCAACGTCGGCACGATGAACTATCTCGACGCCTATCGCCGCGAGTCGCAGCGCGACTTCGCCGACGGCGGCGGCGTGCTGGCCCGGGCGCTGGTCGAGGGTCTGTTTGGCGTGAAACCCGACCTGCTGGCCGACGAACTGGTCGTGGCACCGGGATTTCCCGCGGCATGGACGCACGCCAGCCTGCGGCATCCCGACGCGAGTGTCGCCTGGCGCCGGGCGGGCGGGACGGAGACGTTCACAATCGAGTCGCGCTTCGGAAAGCCGCTAATGCTGCGGTTGCAACTTGCCGCACGAGGCGACGACGCAACCGTCACGGTCGACGGCCAGCCAGCCGGATGGCGAAGGCTCGATGGAGCGGTGCCGCGGTCCCATGGCGAGGTCCGCTGTCCGCTCAATGCCCGGGTGGAAATCGTGGTGACGTGGAAAGGCGCGACGCCGGCCGCGCCGGACGGAAGCGGGGAACCGTGGCGCGCGCCGGCGACCCCGTACACCGGCACGGATTGGCACACGCCGCTGCCGGCGGCGGAGAAACTCGAGACCATCGATCTCGCGTCCTACTTCAACGACTGCGTGACCAACATCTTCAAGCACGAGTACCGCTCACCGCGCTCGCCCTATTGCTCCCTGGCGATTCCAAAACAGGGCCTCGGCGGTTGGGCCGGCGAAGTCAACGCGACGGCCGCGATCGACGACTCCGGCTTGCGTACCGCCGCCGGCGCCAACGGCGGTCGCCTCGTCCTGCCGAACGGCGTGCCGTTCGCCACGCCGGGCCCGGGCGACGCACCGAACATCGTCTTCACTTCGCAGTGGGACAACTTTCCGCGTGAAGTGACGGTGCCGCTCGCCGGCAAGGCAGCGCACGTCTATCTATTGATGGCCGGCTCGACGAATTGGATGCAGAGCCGGCTCGACAACGGCGAGGTCGTCGTGACCAACACCGACGGCTCGACCGCCCGCCTGGCGCTGCACAACCCGACGACGTGGTGGCCGATCGACCAGGATTACTTCATCGACGATTATCAGTTCCACCGGACCGGACCGATCCCGCCGCGCGTGGATTTGAAGACCGGCAGGGTCCGGCTCCTCGATGAAATTGAGTTCAAGGGTCAGGGGCGTAAAATCCCCGGCGGCGCGGCCACCGTCCTCGACCTGCCGCTCGACCCGGCAAAGGAACTGCGCTCGCTCACCGTCCGCACTCTGGCCAATGAGGTCGTCATCGGTCTCATGGGGTTGACCCTTGCACGATGAGTCTGCTGCCATCATCACTCATGAATATCCGCCCTCGATCAGACAGACTGTCGGGACGACGGAAGCCGCTCGTCCCACTCGTGCTGGCGGCTCTGGCGCTCGCCCGGCCTGCGCCAGCCGCGGAGGCCGCACTGTATAAATTCGATTTCGGGCCCGGCGCGGTCGCGGATGGATATCTCCCGGTCCTGCCGGCCACTGTCTATACCAGCGAACTCGGTTACGGCTTTGAGCCCGGCGCCGCGGTCAACGGCGTCGACCGGGGCGGCGCTGATCCTTTGCGTGGCGATTTCATTACCAGTGACCGGCCGTTTTTCTTCTCGGCCCGGGTACCGGTGGAAGGAAACTACCGGGTGACGGTCACGCTCGGCGACGCGGCGGGCGAGACGACCACGACGATCAAGGCCGAGTTGCGGCGGTTGATGACGGAGAAAGTCCACACGGCGCCCGGACAGTTTGCGACGGTCAGTTTTATCGTGAACACCCGCACGTCGCAAATCGCGCCCACCGGCGACATCAAGGCGGGCGAGGTCAAATTGAAGGCCCCGCGCGAATCGATTCAGGAGGGCTGGGCGTGGGACGACCGCATCACGCTGGAATTCAGCAACGCGCGCGCCGCGGTTTGCGCCATCGAAATCACCAAGGTGGACGTGCCCACGGTGTTCCTGCTCGGCGACTCGACGGTCTGCGACCAGTCGCGCGAACCATACGCGAGTTGGGGGCAGATGCTGACCCGGTTTTTCAAACCGGAGATTGCGATCGCGAACCACGGGGAGTCGGGCGAGACCTACCGCGACTCGATCGGCCGGCGGCGTCTCGACAAGATTCTCAGCGTTATGCAGCCGGGCGACTACCTGATCATGCAGTTCGGCCACAACGACCAGAAGCAGATCGCAGCGGGCACCGGCGGCCCGTTCACCACCTACCAGGCGGAGATCAAGCAGCACGTCGACGCCGTGCGCCGGCGCGGCGGCATCCCCGTGATCGTGTCGCCGATGGAACGCCGCGAGTTTGCTGAAAACGGCCGGATCAGGCCGACGCTGGCGGATTACGCGACGGCGGCGCGCCAGGTGGCGCAGGAGCTGAACGTCGCCTTCATCGATCTCAACGCCATGAGCCTGCCTTTCTACGAGGCGCTGGGGCCGGAGCAGTCAAAACTGGCCTTTGCCCGGCCCGCGCCGGACAAGGTGGACAACACCCATCACGACAACTACGGCGCCTACGAACTCGCCAAGTGCGTCGTCCAGGGAATCAGGGAAAACCACCTGCCGCTCGCGCAATTCATCGTGGATGATTTCGGCTCCTTTGATTCGGCGCATCCCGATCCGGTCGAGAAATTCGACGTGCCGGCCAGTCCGTTGAGCACGACTGAGCGCCCGCGGGGGAATTAAGGCCGCCGCGGGCCGGCCTGGGTCTCGATAATCCGTCGCGTCAGGAGTGCAGGCAGGCAGCAGTGCTGCGGTTTACTCGACCAGGCATTGCACGATTCCGCCGATGTACAGCCGGTGGAAATCCTTGTCGGGATACGCATCGGCGGGGATCGTCGGGTCGAGGAATCCGGGCGCCTCCAGGAAGCGGGCATAGAGTTTCCGGCATTCCAGCACCAGCCGCGCCTCGGCGAAGTAGGGCGTGCCGCTTTCCGTGAACGCCGGCGTCAGGCCGCTGGCCTTCACCTTGTCGACGTCCCGGCCGCTCTGGCTGCCACAGAGGCTGAGCGCCTCGCGATATTGCTCCGGAAAGAAAGACAGGGTGTAGAGGGCGCTTTTTTCCATGAACTCAAAGGTATAACGCTGGGGCCGCACGAAAGAGAAGCTGACGGGCTGGTACCAGAGGTAACCCAACCCGGCCCAGTTCGCGGTCATGGTGTTGAATTTCGTGCGATCGCCCGCGGTGATGAGCATCCAGTCCTGGCTGATAAGCTTGAAGACGTTGTCCTTGAGGGTTTCGGGGGAGACGGCGTGCATGGGAGTGACGGTGAAGGGTGGGGGAAAATCCGGCAGTGGCGTGCCACCCGTTTTCGCTGCCGGACAGGTCGGTAGAAAAACGGCGGATCCCAGAGCACATCCCAGCCGTGGACCGGCGACAAGCGCGAACCGAGTCCCGCCGG
>Ga0265322_10000376_pt1 | contig 18542 bp, 18 predicted proteins | sample 41222metaG_FD_193584 | JGI IMG/M metagenome (GOLD analysis project Ga0265322, IMG submission 193584) | Rhizosphere microbial communities from Carex aquatilis grown in University of Washington, Seatle, WA, United States - 4-12-22 metaG | ecosystem: Host-associated > Plants > Roots > Rhizosphere...
AAATGGGTCGACAGGCGATGTCGTTTCAAACAGATGTTGCGCAATTCAATCCATCGCGGGAAATGGTCGAAGCGATCGTACAGAAATTTCAGCGGCTCGATATCCTTGTCAATAATGCCGGCATTACAAAAGATACGTTGCTTATGCGGATGACGGAAGAAGATTGGGATACGGTTATTGATACGAATTTGAAAAGTATTTTCAACGTGACAAAAGCGGCTGTTCGGCCGATGATGAGTCAGCGTTCCGGAAAAATTATCAATATTACCTCCATTGCCGGAGTAATCGGCAATGCCGGTCAGGCAAATTATGCATCATCAAAAGCCGGTATTATCGGATTTACCAAAACCATGGCAAAGGAACTCGGTTCGAGAAATATTCAAGTGAACGCCGTCGCTCCCGGATTTATCGAAACGGACATGACGGCAAAGTTAACCGAAGAACAGCGCAAACAACTGGCGGAACATATTCCGTTGAAACGAACCGGCAAGCCGGAAGAAATTGCGGGTGTCGTAAAGTTTTTGGCTTCACCGGAAGCCGACTATATTACCGGTCAGGTTTTGTGTGTCGACGGCGGTATGGTTATGTAATTGGTCATCATCTTTATCATTCTTGTTCAATGTATATTCACAATTAAAGGAGTATTCAGTATGGCAGATGTGGAAGGAAAAGTTAAAGAAATCATTATGAACAAGTTGGGTGTTGAAGCATCACAGGTCACACCGGAAGCATCGTTCACGAATGATCTCGGCGCAGATTCTCTCGACACCGTGGAACTGGTGATGGAATTTGAGAAAGCATTCAATCTTCAGATTCCCGACGAAGACGCGGAGAAAATCGCCACCGTCGGTGATGCGATAAAGTATCTGTCGGCAAAGGCATAATCTTTCGTACATTCAACCTGGAATTCAACTCGTAAACCGGGTCATTCCGGTTAATGGATAATGAACAGAGGGTGGAGAATGCAATGAACAGTTCGAGCAATAATCAACGGCGTCGTGTTGTCGTGACGGGCATGGGTGTCGTAACGCCTATCGGTCTTGGCATCGAAGAGTTTTGGAAAAATTCTCTCGATGGCAAAAGCGGTGGCGGACCGATCACCAGTTTCGATGTTTCGCAATACGACACAAAAATCGCATGCGAAGTTAAAGGTTTCGATCCATTGAATTATATGGATAAGAAAGCCACGAACCGCATGGATCTTTTTACGCAGTATGCCGTGGCGTGTGCGGACATGGCGGTGAAAGATTCCGGGCTCGTTCTGGAACGCGAAGACCGTGAACGTATCGGCGTGATTTTCGGGTCAGGCATCGGCGGCATGTGGACATGGCACAAACAGATGCAAACCGTTCACGACACCGGAGGTCCTCATCGTATCAGTCCGTTTTTCGTTCCGATGATGATTGCCGATATTGCGGCAGGGCATATCTCGATGAAATTTCAGGTCAAGGGACCGAATTATGCAACGACCTCTGCGTGTGCGACATCCTCGCACGCAGTTGCGGATGCATTCATTCTTCTCCAGCGCGGCGATGCCGACGTGATGTTTACCGGCGGATCGGAAGCGGCAATTACACCGATGGGTGTCGGCGGTTTCAACGCGATGAAAGCATTATCCACGCGGAATAACGAACCGCAAAAAGCCAGCCGGCCGTTCGACGCGCAACGCGACGGCTTCGTTATGGGGGAAGGCGGCGGGATGCTTATTCTCGAAGAACTGGAACACGCCCGTAAACGCGGTGCGCGTATTTATGGTGAAGTTGCCGGTATCGGGTTGACAGCCGATGCTTACCACATTACTGCCCCGGCTCCCGGCGGCGAAGGAGCAATTCGCTCCATGCGCATATGTTTAAAGGACGCCGGTTTGCGTCCTGAAGAAATCGATTATATCAATGCACACGGCACGTCGACCGAGTTTAACGATAAATCCGAAACGCAGGCAATCAAATCGGTATTCGGAGACCATGCATATAAACTGTTTGTCAGTTCGACAAAATCGATGACCGGACATCTTCTCGGTGCCGCCGGAGCAGTGGAATCAGTCGCGACGCTTCTTACGATTTATCACGGAATGATTCCACCGACCATCAACTACGAATTTCCTGATCCGGAATGTGATTTGAATTATGTACCCAATAAGTCGATCAAACAAAATGTCAATCACGCCATCAGCAACACATTCGGATTCGGCGGGCATAACGCATCATTGCTTTTCAAAAAATTCCGGCAGGATTAACGGCATTTTCTCATGAACATGTTGCGCCGTTTTTTTATACGGGTCTGCACGCTGTTCGGTTTTGGTACACAAACGGGTACCCCGCCCATTGATTTTCCCAAACTCGAATCCGTTCTCCACTATTCTATTCGCGATAAAAGAATTTTCTCCGAAGCGCTTTCGCATCGCTCCTATCTTCAGGTTACCGGCAACGATCAATCTGTTTCCAACGAACGGCTCGAATTTCTCGGCGATGCCGTCCTCAATCTTATTGCCGCGGAGTATTTATTCCGGCGGGATATCACAGCGGAAGAAGGCGATTTAACCAAACTGCGATCGCGGCTTGTCAACCGGAAGGCGCTGGGAATCTTCGCGAAAGAACACCGGCTGATGGATTTCATGCTGTTGAGTCCGAATACACTGCAAATTCCGGGACGCGGCATGGAAACGATTCTTGCCGATGCCTTCGAAGCGATCATCGGTGCGATCTACCTGGATGGAGGATTCCTGCGGGCGAAAAAATTCGTCGAAATGTGTTTCAACGAATCGCTCGAGAAAGGTTCCGTGAAGCTGGAAGATGAAAATTTTAAGAGCCGCTTGCTGGAACTTTCACAGGCGCGGGGATTCGGCTTTCCGCGGTACGTCATCGTCCGTGAAGAAGGTCCGGATCACGACCGGACGTTCACCGTGGAAGTGATTCTTGGAACGACGACGTACGGATCCGGTTACGGTAAAAATAAAAAAGATGCTGAACAGGTCGCTGCGGAAAAGACTCTTCAATTGTTAGACAACAACGAATCTTCCGTTCAACGCGACGATGGAAAATCGTGAGATCAAAAATATATTGCAAGAAGCTAAAACCATTGCCGTGGTCGGTGCATCGCAAAAACCGTGGCGTGACAGTAATTCCATCATGCAATTTCTGATCGACATGGGTTACACGGTTTTTCCCGTCAATCCGGCGTACACCGAAGTACTCGGTGTACCGTGCTATGCTTCGGTAAAAGATATTCCGGAACCGATCGATATCGTAGACATTTTTCGAAATTCCGAATCCGTCATTCCGATCGTGCACGATGCCATTGCAGCACGTGCCAAAACTATCTGGATGCAATTGGGTGTCGTGAACGAAACAGCGGCAAAACTTGCGCAAGACGCCGGATTATCCGTTATTATGGATAAATGCATTGCAATCGAATATCGACTCCACGTGCAACGGTAATCATCTCCAACATTATCCATTTTCAGGAATAAAATCGTTTTGCGTTTCTTACTGTTGAGTGTTTTCCTTTTAGTTTCTGGTGCGTATTCTTGTTTCTGCCAGGATTCCGTTCAGGTTCATTCCACCGTGGAAGATTTTCCGGACTCAATTTTTGTCGTCGATACCGTGACGATTACCGGCAATGCTCACACCAAAGATTTTGTCATCCTTCGAGAAATGTCGTTGTATCCCGGCGCTCTGATCACACGGGATCTTCTTGAATATGATAAGAACAGAATTTACAGTCTCGGTTTGTTCACCCAAGTCTTGCTTAAAATCATGCCGACAACACCCGGTAAGGCAATCATCAATGTCGATGTGCATGAGCGGTGGTACATTTACCCGTACCCGATTTTTGGAATTAAAGACAGGGACTGGAGCAAATTATTTTACGGCGCCGGCCTGGCACATTTGAATTTTCGCGGCCGCGACGAAAAACTTTTTGCAACATTTATTTTCGGTTACGACCCCATGGTTTCACTTTCATACCGCAATCCTTTTTTGAGTGAAGAAGGAACGTACTATCTCCAGGGACAGCTTTCGTACAGCACCGAGCAGAACCAAAGCATTCTCGCCCAAGAAGATACGGCAAATTTCGACGAGCATCATTTTTCCGTTTCGACAACCATTGGACGGCGTTTTGGTATTCAACATAACATTTGGGCTCAGTTGGGATATAACATTATTTCCGTTCCCGATTATCTTCCCGGAAGAACGCTCTCACCGACCGGAAAAGATTCTTACCCGACCCTGCAAATCGGTTACACGTATGATTCCCGTGATCTTGCCGAATATCCGCACCTCGGCTCACTTGCACAATTCACAATTACCAAGTACGGTGTTCCCGGTGCGACGATCGATTTTATCCGGTATGCAACCGATCTTCGCCGGTATGTTCCACTTGTCGGCGGATTCGACTGGACTGTGCGGGGCTATTCGAACATTGTTGCTGCCGGTCCAACTCCTCCATATAACCACGTATATTTCGGATACGGCGAACGAATTCGCGGGCATTTTGATGAAGTAATGGAGGGTGAAAATCTTTTGGGGCTATCGACCGAACTTCACTTTACGATTCTTCCGGCACGGTATTTTTTTGTGGGATTTCTTCCGAAGGAATTCGGTGTGTGGAAGTTCGGTATCGTTGCAGCGGCGTTCGGCGATGCAGGAACGGTATGGTTTCGTCATGATCCGCTTGCGCTTGATAACGTTGCAAAAGGATACGGCGTCGGATTGCATTTTCTTTTGCCGTACAGTGCAGTGCTTCGTACCGAATATGCATGGAACGAAGCGCGACGCGGACAATTTATCATCGATGCCGGAGCGGCATTCTAAGGAACTCTACCGATGGATTATTTTTATTCTCCACCCGAACATATTACCAACGATGCCGTTACCATCGAAGGCGAAGAGTTTTCACACATGACGCATGTGATGAGAAAAAAGGAAGGCGATCAGATCCGTGTTGTCAACGGCAAGGGAACGGCATTCGACGTGGTGCTTGAACGGATCAATCAAAAAGCGGCGCATGGAAAAATTCTCCGCACCTACGAACAGTATCATGAACCGCACGTGAATATCACTCTCGGCGTCGGCGTATTAAAGAATCCTTCCAAATTCGATTTTCTTGTTGAAAAAGTTACCGAGCTTGGCGTGAAAGAAATTATTCCGTTGACGACGGAACGGACGATTCCTTCTCATGCGAAAGTCGACAGGTGGCAGAAGCTCGCGCTTGCTGCCATGAAGCAATCCGGACGTTCCTATTTGCCGGTCGTGAGAGAATTGATGACGCTGGACGAAGTTCTTACACAGCGTGATTTGTTCGATCTGAAATTGATTGCCCACGAAGAAGAACAGCCCGAAAGCATTCGATCTCTTCCCGATGGTACATTACCAGATAACGTACTTATGCTTGTCGGCCCGGAAGGCGGGTTCACACTTGAAGAAGTACTGAATTGTAGAAAGGCGGGATTTCAAACGTTCTACCTCGGGGAGCGCAGATTGCGAACGGAAACAGCCGCCGTTGTTATGGCAGCGCTTTCCATTCTTTCTCAACATTCGTAACGCGGACAGTCTCAGGCGTTGTTGATCTTTTTGCGGACAACGGCAAGAATCTCTTCCGTTGCCGATTGCGCTGTGCGAAGAAGTGTAGCGACCTCATCCGACCGCCACCCGACAAATTCCGAATCGATGATGGTCTGTAAATTGATCTGAACATTCAGCGCAGCACCCTCCGCCGCGGCCCGCAGCATGAAAGCACTCACGCCGGCATCGCTTATAGAATTTGTATTTCCCTTTTCCGCAACAACGCGTGTAAGCGCCAGCGCATCGATGATGTGGTTCATCACACTCAACGGAACAAGCGCCGCTTCTTTTGTCGCTTCCTGAATCGCAGCCGTGCGAAGAGCATTCTGATTGTCCGACTCCTTCGGCAAACCGTATGCTTCCATCAATTTGTTGAATGCCTCCGTGTCTTCGTCGACCAGTGCGGCAAATTTTTCCCGTAAAGCTTCAGACTGATCGAGAATTTTCTTCATTTCTTTTTCGACACCGGCATATTTTTTCTTGCCGATTGTTAAATGGCACACCATCGAGGTCAGAGCGCTACCGAGCGAGCCCGCAAGTGCGGCGACACTACCGCCGCCGGGTGCCGGTGATTTCGACGCGAGTTCATCAAGAAATTTTGTGACTGATTTTTCGATAAGTTTCATGGGGACACCTTTAAATTAAATATTCAATGATTTTCTTTTTTGGATCGAACGGTTCGAGCTGGCTCAATCGCAACGCCTCGATTGCTTTTTCGATTAACCGATCTTCCGATGCGTTCGTACGATCGGAATAAAATTTTCCGACAAGCAGCATCGCTTCCTTCGGAATCAATCCTACCACTTCGCTTCCGGTGACGTTGATACCGAGTTTTTGTGCTTCTTTCCGTACTTCTTCATACGCGACATGCGGCGGTGTGATATGGTAGTTCGTCAGGTTGATGGAAACCTGTGCGATATCGTGCCGCTCGAGCAACACGCCCATCGCTTTCACCGCTTGCAATGTGCCCGGAACTTTTATGCTGACGCCGGTGGTATTTTTTATCGATCGCCCGCTTTCGCGGATACGCAAAGCGATCTCGTGCGCGTAATCTTTATTGTTCGTCGATAAATTTACATTATAGGCAATGAGGAAAAACCGCGCGCCGGTAACGGTTGCACCGGATTGTGGATTGGACGTCGCTGTTCCGAAATCCGGTTTCCATGCCGGATCTTTCAGCTTTTCCGCAAGACCTTCATACTCGCCTTTCCGGATGGTGGAAAGATTTTTCCGCTCCGGAATTTTTGCAGCTTCTTCATACAGATAGATCGGAATGTGAAGCTCATCCGCCGCACGTTTGCCGAATGCATTGGCAATCTGAACACATTCTTCCATTGTTGCACCGGAAACAGGAATGAACGGCACCACATCTGTTGCACCGATACGCGGATGCTCGCCTTTGTGTTTCGTCATGTCGATAAGCTGCGCAGCCGTTTTCATCGATTGAAACGCTGCTTCCTGCACCGCTTCCGGTTCTCCGACAAATGTCACGACCGACCGGTTGTAATCTTTGTCCGGCTCGACGCTTAATAATTTTACACCGGCAACCGCACGGATACTGTCGGCAATTGCGTTGACGGTCTTCAGGTCGCGTCCTTCGCTGAAGTTCGGGACGCATTCAATAAGTTTTTTCATAATTTAAAATTCCAGGACGACGCCGTTTTTGACAACCTTGACCACGTGATTTTCACCGAAATGATACGGAAGATGTTTGTAATTCGGAAGATCGAGCAGGATGATATCCGCTTTCTTGCCGACTTCAATACTGCCGGTTTCATCCGATTGCTGAATTGCCGCCGCGGCATTCAATGTGGATGCGGTGATCGCTTCTTCCGGTGTCATGTGCATCTGCGTGCAGGCAATCGTCATCATCATCGGCATGCTGTACGACATGCACGAGCCCGGATTGAAATCGGTCGAGATCGCTACCGGAACTCCTGCATCGATCAGCTTTCTCGCCGGTGCATAGCCGTGATTGAGGACGAACGAAACGCCCGGCAGCAGCGTTGCCACAACGCCCGCTTTGGCAAGAGCAGCGATGCCGTTATCGGAAACATGTTCGAGGTGATCCGCCGACACCGCTCCGACTTCCGCCGCAAGTTCCGCGCCGCCGCTTGCAGAAAGTTCATCCGCGTGAATCTTCGGCGACAGTCCGAACCGTTTTCCCTGCAATAACATTTCCCGGCTTTCGCTTACGGTAAAAAATCCGTCATCGCAGAACACATCGCAGAAATTGGCAAGACCTTTTGTGCCGATATACGGGATCATGCGTTCGGTAATTTCATGTACATATTCCCTCTTCCGGTCGCGGTATTCCGGCGGCACGGCATGGGCACCGAGAAATGTGCCGGCAATCGAGATGACTTCTTCTTCATTCAATTCGGAAATTGTTTCGAGCATTTTGATTTCGGTTTCGATATCGAGACCGTAGCCGCTTTTGATTTCGACAGTCAGCGTTCCGTGCCGCATCATCGCATTGAGATGCCGCCGTGCGAATTTCTTCAGATCTCTTTTCGTTGCGTCGCGGACGTCTGCCACCGTGCTGAGAATCCCGCCGCCGCTGTCGGCAATTTCTTTGTATGTTGCGCCGGCGTTTCGCATGGCGAATTCGTCTTCGCGGCTTCCGGCGAAAAGCAGGTGCGTGTGCGGGTCGACGAAGCCGGGCATCACCACTTTATCAATGCAGTCGAGCACGTCGGATTCCTTCAAACTTCCCATCGAGAGCTCTTCCATCCGTCCAATCCAGGTGATGGTGTCTTTCTCGATGATGACGGCGGCATTTTCCAGCACGCCGAGGTCGCGCATCTCCGCGCCGGTTTTCACACGCTTGCCCCGTGCCGGCACGGTGACAAGCTGTTTGATGTTGATTAACGCTAAATTCAGTTCAATCCCCGAATGCTTTATGAATGTTTTCCAAGATACAGAAAAACATTTCATTTTACAATGTAACGTGCGACTCACCTTCAACAGGGCAACTTGGCTGGAGGTGAGTCGCACTTCCGATGCTTGATTCCAGAAAGAAAAATTGATACATTCAAAAGAAACTTGGGGGATTGACTTACAGGATGAAATCGCATACATCAAAAAAAGAATATATTCTCGAAGGACACAATAGACATTTAAAAAGTTATGTATCATTATTATTTCGTGAGATATGTCTAGAATTCAAGTAAACCATATTAAGACTGCTTTAGACAATTTGTTTAAAGATAAAATAGACATGGCTGATTATGTCGGCAAATCACCCGATGAAACCCAAAAGGCTTTTTATTCGAGAGCTCTAGCAGCATACGGGCTACATGTTTTAGCGTCTGCAACAATAGATGAATCGACCAAGTCTCTTACTGATGGTTTTGAAGACAATGGCATTGATGCAGTTTATTATGATGAACAACAAAAAACACTTTTCCTTGTTCAATCAAAGTTACTTGAGGAGGGTAGTGGAGAACCAGATACCGGAGAGATGCGAAAATTTCGAGATGGCATTATAGATCTTATTGAAGAAAAATATGATAGGTTTAATCGTAAAATGCAAAGCAAATTTACCACAATAAAGGATGCATTCAGCGATAGTCAAATAAAACTCAATATTCTTTTGTCTTACACAGGAAAAGGATTTTCCATACACAATCAGAATATTATTACTGACTTAATTAAAGACCTTAATGATTCAACGGAATGGGCATACTTCACCGATTTCAATCTTAGATCTGCCCACGATACCTTAAATACAATTCTTGCGGGAAAACCAATTGATAGTGAAATTTCATTATCAAATTGGGGGACGATAGACGAGCCCTATCCAGCATTTTATGGTCAAATATCAGCGTATGATCTTGCACAATTATGGAAAAATCACAGAAAGAAATTATTCATTGAAAATATTCGCAACTTCATAGGCCTTTCCGATATTAACACAGGAATGCTAAATACCATTGAAAAGGAACCGGAAAATTTTGTCTACTTTAATAATGGTGTAACTATCCTATGCACCGATGTAACTCCCCTACCCGCTAAGACTGTTGGTAAGACGACAGGTCTTTTCCATTGCAAAGGTTTATCAATAATTAACGGAGCTCAAACCGTGGGTAGTCTCGGAATAGCAATAGATAAGTTTCCTGACCAACTAAAGAAATGCAAAGTTTTTATCCGTTTAATTCCATTGAGTAAATCACCAGAGAATTTCGGGAACAGAATAACTATTGCTTCTAACACTCAGAACAAGATTGAAAAAAGGGATTTTGTTAGCCTTGATCCACTTCAACTTAACATTAGAACAGAATTACTTCTCCAAGGGATTAATTATCACTTTAAGCGCACCGATGAAGTTATACCTTATGATGAAAAAAATTGCACATTAGAAGAAGCAACTGTTGCTTTAGCCTGTTATCAAAGTGACATTTCATTTTCAGTGACGGCTAAAAGAGAAATAGGCCGTCTTTGGGATGACATTGAAAAACCACCATATAAAACTCTATTCAACGATCAATTGAAATCTAGTCTCTTATGGAGAACGATTAAAGTGTACAGAATGACTTCAAAATATCTTTCTGATAACAAAGAAAGCAAGCTCGGTAGGGAAAGAGGAGTATATACTTACGGGAATTATTTTATCCTAAATATTGCTTTTTCTTTAATCCCGAAAGATATATTATTAAATCCATCTTCACCCTTCGATAAATATCTTGAACAAGAGTTTATATCCTTGGTGACTACAATTACTGGAAAAACATTCGAACATACCGAACAGAAATATCCTTCAGCTTTGATTCATCAACTATTCAGAAACTATACGAGGTGTAGAGACTTAAGTGATGAAATACTCGCCGTGTTAAGAAAACAAAGCGGTACAGCAGAACAATCGTTATTCGCTAATCTGTGAAAAAATCCATGTCCATTTTTCGGTGGAGTTCATAAATAATTTTTCGTATCATTCTCCCACACAATAATGGAGAATCGTGATGCTCAATTTGCCTTCACCGACAGAAATGGAACGCGCGTACAAGCAGCGCGATACCTCGTACGACGGCATCTTTTTCCTTGCCGTGCGCACCACCGGCGTGTTCTGTCGCCCGTCGTGCCCGGCACGCAAACCGTTTTCATCCAACGTTGAATATTTTCCATCCGCACGCGAGGCGGTCTTCGCCGGATACCGTCCCTGCAAACGCTGTCGCCCGCTCGAAACCAGCGGCGCGCCGCCGGAATGGGTCGGACGGCTTCTCTCTACAATAGAAAAAGATCCCAGCGCCCGCTACTCGGATGCCTATCTGCGCTCGATAGAAATCGAACCGGCACGGGCACGTCGATTCTTTCTGAAAAATTACGGCATGACGTTCCAGGCATACTGCCGCGGACGCCGGATGGGAAAATCGTTCGAACAAATCCGTCTCGGCGCTGACCTTGACGATGTTGCTCTCGGCTACGGCTACAACTCGCACAGCGGTTTCCGTGAGGCGTTCGTGAAAACATTCGGTGCGGCGCCGGGGAAAAGCCGGGCGTCGGATTGCATCGTCACGGCGTGGATTGAAAGTCCGGTCGGTCCGCTCGTTGCCGCCGCAACTTCGGAAGGACTCTGTCTTCTCGAATTCACTGACCGACGCATGCTCGATCATCAATTCTCGCGTTTACGAAAATATTTCAAATGCGCGATCATCCCGGGCGAGAACAAACATATCGTGCAGGTCAAAAAAGAACTGGCGGAATATTTTGACGGAAAGCGGAAAACATTTTCGGTGAAGCTTGTTTATCCCGGCAGTTTGTTTGAAAAGAAAGTCTGGAACGCGTTGCTCAATATTCCGTACGGCGAGACGGCGTCGTACCAGGAAATTGCAAAGAAACTTGGCTCGCCGAAATCGAGTCGTGCAGTCGGCAGAGCGAATGGATTCAACCGCATCGGCATTGTCATTCCGTGCCACCGCGTCATCAATAAAAACGGCGAGCTTGGCGGGTACGGCGGCGGTTTGTGGAGAAAGAAAATTTTGCTTACACTGGAACAGAACAGTAAACTTCCGATATCATGAATTACACAATTGTAGATCGTCCCGGATTTAAAATTATCGGGATTGCAGTCAGAACGACTAACGCAAACGGTAAATCGATGACCGACATCGGGAAATTATGGCAAGATTTTTTCTCGAAGAATACCGGCACACTCATTCCGAACAAGATCGGCAACGACATCATCAATCTTTATACCGATTACGAAACAGATCATACATCGGAATACCTAACAATACTTGGTCACAAAGTTTCTTCTCTTGAAAATATTCCGAAAGGAATGATCGGCAAAGAAATTCCAAAAAGCCGGTATGCCCTGTTTCAATCAAAAGGCAAACTGCCGGATGTTGTCGTACAAACCTGGTCGGAAATTTATGCAACACCGCTCAAGCGAAACTACAAAGCCGATTTCGACGTATACGGAGAAAAGGCAAGCGATCCGAATAATGCGATAGTGGAAACATTTGTCTCCATCGATTGAACATCAATTCACACTCGTTCATTAATTTAAATAACTTATGGGCAGAATCGTTCATTTTGAAATACCGGCGACCGACCCGGAAAAGTCGATGTCGTTTTACACCAATGTCTTCGGCTGGGAATTTAAAAAATTCGGCAACGAGCAATATTGGTTTGCGAACACCGGTGACGAAAAAGCTCCCGGCATCAACGGCGCAATCATGAAACGGAAAGATCCGCTCCAGCCGGTGACGAACAACATTGGCGTGGAGAATATCGATGAGGCAATAAAGAAAGTGACAACTGCCGGCGGAAAAATCGTCGTGCCGAAAACAGAAATTCCGGGCGCCGGATGGTTCTGCTATTTCACCGATCCGGATAACAATATCTTCGGCATCTGGCAACCGACCAAAAAATAGAAAACAATTCTACTACTTTGCCTTCGCACACACTTCGACTCCGCTCAGTGTGACGGGGATTTCCCCCAAAAAAACCAAGCGTCATGGTGAGCGAAGTCGAACCATGTGCGCAGCAAATCGAAAGACGAAGAACACCCAACATAATATAGGATGCTACCTCATTTCCCTTCAAGTTGTTTTCCACCTCTAATTTCTGTACTTTACTGTAGTATTCGTGCCCCTCAGTATTCGGGGCATATTGTTTTTTAGAGGATAATGAAAACTCTTTGCATACTCGGATCGACCGGTTCCATCGGGAAAAACAGTCTGGAAGTGATAGCGAATTTTCCCGACCGCTTCCGCGTCGGATATCTTACCGCCAACAATAACATCGAACAGCTTCGAAAGCAAGTTGAGCGATTCAAGCCGCGTGCCGTTGCGGTTCTTGATGCCGCTGCCGCCGCAGAATTGAAACGTTCATCGAACAGTTCTCTTCGCGTTGTTTCCGGTGAAGAAGGATTGATCGAACTTGTTAGAAGCAAGGACGTCGATATTGTCATCAGCTCGCTCGTCGGGTTTGCCGGCTTGCGTCCGACGATCGAAGCGATCAAATGCGGAAAGACCATCGCACTCGCCAACAAAGAAACGCTGGTCGTTGCCGGAGAAATTATTACGCGATTGGTTCGCGAGCACAATGCCCGATTGATCCCGATCGACAGTGAGCACAGTGCGATTCTCCAATGTCTTGTCGGTGAAAAACCGGAGAACGTTGCACGACTCATTTTGACTGCGTCGGGCGGACCGTTTCTTCATCTCGATAAAGAAGAATTTCACGCCGTTACCGTCGCTGCGGCGTTGCGGCATCCGAACTGGAAAATGGGAAACAAGATCACCATCGATTCCGCAACGATGATGAATAAAGGTTTGGAAGTGATCGAGGCGCACTGGCTGTTCAATCTTCCGGCAGAAAAAATCGATGTGCTGGTTCATCCGCAATCGATCATTCATTCGATGGTGGAGTTTGTGGATGGATCGATTAAAGCGCAGCTCGGCGTTCCGGACATGAAAATTCCGATTCAATACGCTCTCACGTATCCGGAACGGTCAGCTTCAGATTATAATAGAGTAGACTTCGCGCAATTGAAGGAAATGACATTTTTCAAGCCCGATCTTCAAAAGTTCCAATGTTTGCGGCTTGCCTATGATGCGCTGAAAACCGGCGGTACTGCTCCGGCAATTTTGAATGCGGCAAATGAAGTAGCGGTCGATTTGTTTCTCAAGAACAAGATTTCATTTGACGAAATTCCGATGTTAATCGAATATGCGCTCGAACATTGCGTTGTACTGCAACATCCGTCGCTTGATGAGATTGTTACGGCAGACGGCGAGTCGCGGGCAGTGGTTCGTTCTTTTGTGCAGAAAAAGTTTTCTCCGACAAACGAAGTTATAGGATAGAAAGATACCCATGCAAGTACTGAACATGATTTTTTATACCGGTATTACGCTCGGCGTGCTGGTATTTATTCACGAACTCGGACATTTTCTTGCGGCAAAGATGACCGGCATGCGTGTGGATAGGTTTTCCATCGGTTTTCCGCCGAGAGCGTTCGGCAAGAAAATCGGCGAGACTGATTATTGTATATCGTGGGTTCCGCTCGGCGGTTACGTGAAAATTGCCGGCATGGTCGATGAGAGTATGGATACGGAATTTATCAATCGTGAGCCGGAGCCGTGGGAGTTTCGTTCGAAACCGATGTGGGCGCGTACGTTTGTGCTGTGTGCCGGCGTTGCGATGAACGTTTTACTTGCAATAATAATTTTTTGGGCGATCCATTATACCCGGGGAACGTTTATTCAGGCAACAACCGAAGTCGGATATGTTGCGGAAGGAAGCGCTCCCGATCTTGCCGGGCTGAAACCGGGCGATCAAATTCTTTCCATCAATAACACGCCGGTGCATCATTGGGAAGAAGTTCAGGATGTCATGTACATCGAGAATCTCGGCAACGATCTCTCGCTCACGGTGGAACGTGAAGGAAAGCAGGTACCGATTTTTATACCCGTGCAGAGCAGAAAATCTCCGACGGATGTTCAATCGGAAATCGGCGTTGCTCATACGGAAGCGATTATCCAGGACGTCATGTCGAACATGCCCGCCGAGCAACTCGGTTTAAAGGGCGGCGATGTTCTGCTCACGCTGAACGGCAAACAGATCAGTTGGCCCAGCATTGTGACGCTTATTAAACAAAGTGCGGGCAAAGAAATCACTCTGGCGTGGAAGCGAGGCGATCAATTACTTTCCGGCTCGACGACCGTGACGAATGACGGATATATCGGTATTCACATCGGAGGGCGGTATGTGGGACCATCGAAACAAATTCAATATACGTTGCTGCAGGCATTTCCGGAAGGATTGAAAGACATCGGGCAGTCGGTAAGCTTATTCACGTTAACTATTGGAAAAATTTTTGCAGGCAAAGCAACCGTCAAAGAATCGTTCGGCGGACCGGTTGCCATCGCTCAAATGGCAACACAAAGCGCCGAATCCGGTTTTCTCGTTTTTATTTGGTTCATGGCGCAGTTGAGTATGAGTCTTGCGATTTTGAATATTCTTCCGATTCCGGCACTTGACGGAGGGCACTTATTACTGCTGGTGATTGAAAAAATCTTCCGCAGGGAGATTCCACATAAAGTAAAGCTTGCAATCCAGCAGGCAGGATTCATTCTATTATTGGCGTTTATGGCATTTGTCATCTATAATGACATTTCAAAATTCTGATCACGATACGCGTGATTAGTGCCACAAAGTCCTACCATCTCTCCCTTTTTTTTGCAATATTATCATACATTATTTCGCATTGAAGAAAGTATTTTAGTGCTTTTTTGTTCAAAACATTTTGTTTGGAGTACGTATGAAAACATTTGATTTGCGGTTCATGAAGGTGATCATAACCTTTTTTATTGTACCATTGCTGTTCGTATCGGTTGCGTACACGCAATGTCCGCTTTCAATGACGGTAAGCTATGTGCCGGTTCAACAGCTCTCCGTGGCTGAGATCGACTTTCAGCATTTTCAAAGCCGAAGTTTACTGTATACGCTGAACATCACCAATGCCGGTACGACAACTGCGTATGCCAGTTTATTTTTGAGTGTACACATCAAGCTTGCCGACGGGACACAGCTTTCCGACGTGACATACCGGACGAAACAATTTGCCATTTCCCCCGGCATGCGAACGCTGACGAATCTGGATATCGGTCATAACGCCCAGGGCATTAAAGATTCTATTGCTGTCGTTATTCCTTCCGATGTCGAAACGCGTGTCGAAGATGTTGCTCTCGGAACGGGAAAATTTCCTGCCGGCGATTATTCGTTCCATCTTGAACTGGACGGTGTGAGCTGTCAGGTTACGACTCAGCCCATCGTTTTTAATTTGACCAATCCGTCGCAGTTGGAATTACGTTCACCGCGGGATGGTGAGATGACAAATCAATTCCCCCTTTTTGAATTTTATCAGGACGCCGGTGCGGCAACGTTGACCGTTGCCGAATTGTCGCAAAATCAATCGCGTGAGGATGCCATCGCGCACCAGCCGCCGATGCTTCAGGTTCAGCTCAACGGCCAAAATTCGTTTTTGTATTCCGGCGGCAGACCGCTGGAAAACGGTAAAACATATGTCTGGCAGGTTGTCACGAAATCCGCTGCGGTTGGAGGATCTGCGTCGACCATGTCGAGCCCGATTTGGTCGTTCCAGGTTTCCGGTGATGTATCGACATCGTCCGACGATTATATTTTAAAACTGCTTCAGCAAATGTTCGGCGATCGATACGCGCCGATCTTTCAACAGCTTCAGCAGGATGGCTGTACATCGACGGGAGTATTTGAATTGAACGGGACGACCATTACCCAATCCCAATTGCTGAATATCTTAAACGAATTGCGCTCGAATCCGGGCAGTGTCGAGCTGAGCCTTGAATAAGTTTTATAAAGGAGAATGACCATGCGTCTTCCACAATCAGTGAACAAGAAGTTAATGATGTGCCTCGTTGGATCGTTTCTCGGTGTCATCGCGATGGGGTACCGGAGCGATCCGACAACAATGGCAATGGTCTTTAAGACGATTCAGGATGTGACGAAAAAAAGCGGATCGTTGGAATGGTCGAAAGCCGTTAAGGGTGAGAATTTGATTTCCGGCGATCAAATTAGAACCGGAAAACAATCTCTGGCGATCGTAAAATTTTTGGATAACAGCATCTTTCGTGTTCGGGAACAGTCGCTCTTAACGATTAGCGGCGAAGGTTCCCGCGGGTCAGAAGTGAAATCGATCGAATTGGACAGCGGGGCCGTCGGCTTCAGCGTTCAAAAGCAAAAGCAGAACGATCTTTTCCGGCTTACATCACCGACATCGGTTGCTTCTATTCGCGGCACCAAAGGGAAATGGTCGGGCGATGGCGGAAATGATACGCTCGTCGTCGTTGAAGGTTTGGTAAACTTATTGAATAATCTTTCTAAGAACAATGTTGATGTCCCGGCGGGATTTATCGGGTTCTCCCGTTCCGATGGCTTCGTTTCTTCGCGCAAAGCGAGCGGCCAGGAGCTTGCCGATGCAGATAACGCGGCAACCAGCAATACCGTGAACGAATTGAAGCTCGAATTCAAGGATTCCAAAGGCAACAAAAAGGAATTAAAGCTTAAATTCAACCGGTAACAGTGTGCGGATGTGATGGAGATTTTGTATCTTAAGGAAAATTTTATCGATCACACGACATTGAATTATTGATCTGTGAAGAGACAATTCCCTGACTACTCAACAGTAGGCCGCATGTGCCGGACAATGGTTGTCCTGTGTGCTCTCTGCGCATCCCTTGCCGCGGCTCAAATCAGCGAAAGAATTTCCAGCGTAACCATCGCGGGTACAGCGGCGACAGGTACACCGCTGACCGTTCAAGCAAATCTGGTTCATCCCGATATCATCGATCATATCGATCTTGCGTACAGACATTTCGGCGAGAGCAGTTATCGGCGCGTCGAAATGGTCGTCAATGGCAATGCCGCCGTTGCCGATATTCCCGCAACATTGGTTGCCCCGCCATTCGTCGAGTACTATTTTATTCTGACCGTTCGCAACATCGCCGTTCCGGAAACCTATCCTCTTGAGAATGCGGAACAGCAGCCGTTGAAAGCGGCCGTCGAAGATTTATCGGCCGGAACAGGCGGCCTCGTTTTATTGAGTCCGGAAAAAAATGAAAAACTTCCCCCTGCCGATATCCTGATTTCATTTTCGCTGATTAATTTTGATTCGACGCTGGATCGTTCATCGATGAAAACGTATATCGACAACCGCGATATTTCATCCTTTGCCGTGTTGAGCGGCGACCTGGTCGTCGTTCGGCCCGAAAACATTTCTCCGAACCTTGAGAACGGATCGCATACGCTTCGGATTGAGCTGTATGACACACAGCATCAGCTTCTGCAGAAAAGCGTGACGGAATTTTCCGTCGCATCGTTCGAGGAAGGTCTGCGGGCCCCAGCACCGTCACAAATACTGTATAATGCATCCGCGCAACTCGAAACGCGCAACGAAAATATTTCCAATGTCGTTACTCCTTATAATCGCGCTACACTTTCTGCCGGAGCACAATACAATCAGTTCCGTGTACACGGGAATGCATATATCACGAACGAAGAACAATCCGACCGGCAGCCGCAGGACCGATTTTTTATCGGCGCCGAGTCTCCGTGGCTGAATGTCGGTTACGGCGACAGCTATCCGACGTTTCCCGATCTCGTGATGAACGGTCGCAGGGTTCGTGGGCTCACCGGCAACCTGACGCTCGGAGGATTCAACCTCGATGTTTCGCAAGGTGAGATTGTACGCAACATTGAAGGAGATACTATCAAAACATTGGGGGCAGATAGTCTTGCAGCGGAACAACAACGCAATCCCACCGCTACGTTCGTCTTTGATCCCGCCACGCAACGATGGGCAGAACTTCAATCACCGGGAACGTTCAGCCGGGACCTGCTGGTTATTCGGCCGAGTTTCGGAAAACGCGACGAATCACATATCGGATTTACGTATTTGAAATCGAAAGACGACATTAATTCCATTCAATATGGAACGAA
>Ga0265322_10000377_pt1 | contig 18539 bp, 33 predicted proteins | sample 41222metaG_FD_193584 | JGI IMG/M metagenome (GOLD analysis project Ga0265322, IMG submission 193584) | Rhizosphere microbial communities from Carex aquatilis grown in University of Washington, Seatle, WA, United States - 4-12-22 metaG | ecosystem: Host-associated > Plants > Roots > Rhizosphere...
AGCAAATGATATTGTTGTTCATAATTCTGTTTGCACAACTCGTAAAATGACCGGCGTTGGCATGCCGCAGCTTTCTGCTATTATAGAATGTGCAGATTCGGCACATGGTCTCGGCGGCCATGTTTGCGCAGATGGTGGAATCACATGTCCCGGAGATTTAGGAAAAGCATTTGGCGCTGGCGCAGATTTTGTGATGATGGGTGGAGTATTTGCTGGGCATGATGAATGCGACGGCGAAATAACCAATGCTGTCAAAACTTTGAAAAAGGAAGTTATAGTAAAGTCGGCGGCATCTAATGATATGCGCAATACTTGGGATCCTTGGAGGGAACATACGTTTATTTTAAATGGAGAAGAATATACATTATCTACATTAGTAGGAAATGATCCAGCTTATTGGTGTGAAATGCCAAAACATTTTATCGATCATACTCCATCAGAAACATCAAAAATGAAATTTTACGGCATGTCTTCGAAAGAAGCACAAGAAAAGCATAACGGTGGCGTAAAGAAACATCGTGCAGCAGAAGGAAAATGTGTAGAAGTACCATATAAAGGCGCAGTTGAAAATACTATCTTAGAGTATCTAGGTGGATTGCGTAGTACGTGTACTTATATTGGCGCAAGAGAGTTAAAGCATATGTCTAAATGTACTACCTTCGTAAAAGTTCATAATCAAATTAACAACATCTTCGGAAAATAGTTAACAAATATTAACTATATTTCTTGCTATAGTTGACATATCTCAAAAATAATGTATCATATATTATACGTTTGTTTAACTACGCTCTAAATTGAATATAAAACTCTGTGCGTTTTATTTTAAGGAGGAAAAGATGTTAAAAAGTATAACAAGTATATTGACAATACTCTTGGTCATTAGTTTTACTAATGCACAAACGCAAGTAGAAGTCGTCAACTCTAAAATAGTAGCTTCTATAATTACTCCAACAATAAAAGAGATAAAGATAGACGAAAATGATTTGATCAAATCATTGAATGAAACTATTATTAATACGGTTCACAATGATAAAAATCAAAAAGATATAACATGTCTTGCAAAAAATGTTTTTTATGAAGCAAGAAATCAGCCAATTAAGGGAAAAATAGCAGTAGCATATGTCCCACTCACTCGCGCCCATCACGACGATGTTTGTAAAATAATTAATAAAAAGAACACACGTGGATGTCAGTTTACTTGGATATGCGTCAAATCAAAACACAAAAGCAATGTCATAGAAGATAAAGCATGGAGAGAAGCCATGATAATTGCATATATCTCTTATAATGCTATGGTAGAAGACCCTACTTTAGGAGCTACATATTACTATAACCCAAAGAAAGCACATCCTGCTTGGGCAAAAACTAAAAAAGTCGTTGTCAAAATAGGCGATCACATATTTCTTAAAGATTAGTTGACATCTAACCTAAGTATGATATGATCTATAAATGTCATTCCATATTAACAACAACAACTTCGACGAAGCACTAGCTAAAGGCTGGTTTGCTAAAGCAACTGATATTCGTCTCTATAACTTGTCTCTAGTCGAAGTACCTCCTATGCCCGAAGCAACATTTGTTCATCTCGATGGCTTGCCACTCATTGAAGTAGTTCCTGCTATGCCGAAAGCAACGCATGTTTATCTCCATACCTTGCCCCGCGTTAAAGTAGTTCCTGAGATGCCTAAAGCGATTTATGTTGGTCTCTTTAACTTGCCGTTTACGACTGGCTTCGTGAAACAAGATATTGACTTGTCGTGGATTACTTTGAATGATTATAAGATACAAGAACTAAAGAAGTCCAAGACATATAATATTAAAATGAGAGAGATATGTCCAGATTATAAAGAATATACTGTTTGCTTTACTGATGAGGCTGATGAAGCTGAATTTATTATGAGGCAGAGTTAAGGTAATATGCTTTTAACTTCTTCGATGAAGTCTGGATGAAGCATAACATCAGCATGAGTCCCATACACATATTTGTATGTTATATTCGACGCATTGCCTAGTGCTTTTTGACTTCCTACGGTAACAATTCCGTCCGACGGTTCTAGCCACATCGTAGAATTTTGAGTTTCTACGACAAATATAGTAGTCTTAATAGTTGGTACATTACTACGCAGTCTTGCCAGTAGCATAGTGTCTGGATGTGTGTTATGCCACAAGCAATTCATCGGAGTGAGAACCGCCGAAATAAAAACCATCCAACGAGAAATCATACAACCGCCGAATGGACTCGCAACCGTAATAACTTGCTTAATATTCGCGCAGCGTTTTGCTAAATTCAGTGCTATGATGCCGCCTAAAGAATGCGCAGCAAGAATTATTTCATCATCGATTAAATTTATTTGTTTTTCGAATTTGTCTATGGTTTCTTCTAAGGGATTTTCTGGATTGTAGTCTAAAAAAATTTGCTCGATATTCGTAGGCATTTCTTGACTAAAATATGTCCATGAGATATGGCTCGAATATGCTCCTGGTATGATTACTAGCTTCATATTACACTCGATTTGCAACTATTACCAAGTATTTATATTAACACAGTTTTTAAGCTAAATCAGCAAGTATAAATTGCATTTCAAACTTATTTTTATATCCGGTTATGTTTTCTATGTTAAAGTAATATGTTCCTGGTTCTACGGTAATATATCTTACACTAGCCGGTGGATGTTTCTCACATCCAGTGTAGTTTTTATCTTGCAACGCAAACTGCTGTGCTTTTGACTTTAGCAAATGAACAGCATATGTTCTATTTTTATAAAACATGACGGGATCATGAGGCGCAGTCGAAAACCAGCAATTCAGCGTATAGTCTTGCAAATTTCTTGCTGTATGAATACAGTTGAATAGAATTCGTTGATGATAGCCAATAGTTACAGGAAAACAATATAACTGACCTGGCCCAATTTCATATCCGCTACAATAAGGTTGATTTATCGTAACAATATACGGCGCGGTTGGTATCGGCAGATCAGTCGGGTCAATGTTCATAAAAAACTCTGTTTTTGTTAGTCACTACTGATATTTATCTCATAAATACTAACATGACAACCGCACCCACATGGATTACTCCAACTGGCAATATATACGGCCCAGCAACAGAAGGAAGCATCTTTAACTTCATTCTTAGCGCGGCAAATGCAACCGGATATACACTAATATCAGGATCGCTTCCTCCAGGTTTAACTTTGGCATCTTCGGGCGCGATAAATGGAATAATCCCGCTTCTTTCATCTGGATCCTTGTTTACGTTTACGGTTAGAGCAACTAGTTTGGGTGGAGTATCCGACCGAACTTTTAATATTGCAGTAATCCCGCTATCAACAGACTGGATTACGCCGGCAAATCTCGGAACAGTCATACAGGAATCATTCTACTCTATTCAATTAGATGCTAATATGACTACTAATTTGATATCGGATTTACCAAATACGCCAATTCAGCAATATACGCTTATTTCCGGAGAATTACCAGAAGGTCTCACATTTCATACATCTGGTCTCATAAACGGTTACTTGACGGCGATAACACAGCCATTTGTAACATATACATTTACCGTAAAAGCAGATGGCGCAGTACCAGAGACACGAACATTTACATTAACCGTGACTTCTTTGGGAGTTTACTCTCCGCAATGGAATACAATAAGCGCATATGAACTCGGGAATGGTCTAGAAGGTGGCGATTTAGGAAATATTTTTAATGGTCAAAATTATTCTTTTCAACTGAAGAGTGCAACGCCATTTACATCGGATGTATTACAATATTCTCTTTATGGAAGTAGTGTATTGCCGCCAGGACTTACTTTGTCATCGAGCGGATTAATTAGCGGAACATTAGCAAGTCAAGCCGTTCAGTTATATCCAATCATTGTTCAAGTCAAAGATTTAAACAATAATCAGACAATGACAGCATATTTCTATTTTAGAACAAATTTTCAAACAGCAGATAATTTATATTGGGTAGTTAATTCCAACACAATTTTAAATGATCTATCATCTTTATCCGTCGGAGAAACAGCAAGTGTTTCTTTCAATTCACAATCATATCAGATAACAAATACCGGAACACAAGTCACATTAGATCAAACTCTAATTAATCAGATTTTTGCAGATGCAACATTGACGATAGCAAACTCAATTTTTGTGATTTTAGACAGTACGGGAAATTATACGCTATATCAAAATTATGCCGGGCAAATTTATAATGTATACTCGCTACAAGTATTATCATCGTCTGATTATATTTTTAATCTGGGCACTATTACATTAGGACAAGCAGCAACATTAAAAGTTACGGCTATATCATTAAGTCAGTGGGTACGCTATGAACTTTTAAGTGGTACTTTGCCATTGGGATTAACGTTGGATGCAAACACAGGTAACATTGAAGGTTCAGCACTTCTAGACCTGTCGGTAACATATCCGGCGACATATCAGTTTAGATTACGCGCATATAACTACTCATTAAATGAAGATTTAGATTTTAGTATCACGGTTGTTGAACCCGCCGCATACAAAGCAAATAAACTAACGATTAGACTAAGTGAAATGGCAAAAATTTATTGGGCATCACTTAGAAATTCAAATTTAATTCCGAGTGGAGCATTATATAGAGCAGCAGATAGTAATTTTGGAATGAATACATTGCCAGAAATTGTGGTTGCATCTGAAATTGATGCTCTGACAACCGCAGAAGTTTTAAGCACTTTAGCGACTGCATTGCCAAATATAATTCCTACTACTTTATATCCGACAAATTTCATATATACGCCCGTGATAGATACTCTGGGAAATACTATATGTGAAGCAGTATCATTGAAGTTAAAAGATAATTTTAGACGTAGCACAGTTACAGCAACAGTAAGTCCAGGTGGAATAGAAGCAATTCGTACCGTGTTTAATTATAATAATGCATTAGAAAATTGGATGAATTATTATTTCACTACTAACTTAGCAGCAAATCAATTCACAATAAACAATGCACTTCCTGAATTTTTATTGGGAGATCCAATTAGATTTCACGGACAAACATTGCCGAATCCTTTTGAAAATGACGTGACATATTATGTTATTCCTGTTACTCCAACAACATTTAGATTGTCCGCATCGCCATTGTCTGCTGATGCAATTGCTTCGACTTATGCGGCAAACTATATATCATTTAATGTGAACGAAACAATCGAACGATCTGGCTCGTTGCAATTCTTTTTCCCTGCATTGCCATTAGCTTATGTCACGACAGGACAAGGATCAGCAGTAGCAGCGGCATTTAATGCAAATCAAAATATAGTTCCATTCGGATATTTTACATCGGCAGTTTCTGGCTTTACTGATACCTTCTTCGGAACTCTTAATGGACATAATCTTAATACAGGCGATGCTATTAAATTTTGGGAAGAGCCGATTGCTATTTCTTATATAGATCCAGTGTCATCTTTGAATACTCCATTTGTATTGGGTTATACATATTATGCTGTCGTGGTCGATGCAAATACGTTTAAATTGGCATTGACGAAAGCCGATGCGTTGGCAAATAATCCAGTTACCATTAGTGGCTATATCGATGATCGAACAGAGATGCCTTTTACTGGATCATTTAAAAAACTTCTATCGACACAAAACAATACAGTAGTTCTTGATGAGGCCAATACAAGATTTGCCGTATCTGGAGAAATGCTTTGGATTGATTCGAGATTTAAATCGCAACAGTTTACGACAGTATCTAATGTAATACAGCTATCAAATCATGGTTTAGAAACAACGCAACCAGTAGAATTTTACGAACAGTTAAATTTACCTACTCCACTATTAAATGAAACTGTATATTATGCTATAGTCATTGATGAAAATCATTTCAAGTTAGCATTAACTCCTATAGATGCATTACATGGAACAAATATTTCATTTGCTGACTTTAATGGTCTAATTTCAGTCGATACATCGCAAATTGTATTCATAAATGAAATTAATACATTTGAATTTACCGCAACTGCTAGCGAAAACGTCTTTATTTCTGATCAAATCAGTACAGTAGAAACAGGCGATATCGTGCAATTATCTGGAACTATACCTGCTCCATTTACAGCATTGACAAACTATAGTGTAATACGCATGGCAGCAGACAAGTCATTTCAGTTAGCATCAATATCAACGCCGACAGTTCCTTTAGTGATATTAACGAATTTTAGTGGCAAACTTATTTTAACGAATGTAGAATATGACGTTTGGAGAAGATAATGACTGATTTTAATCCATTTGGCGATTTTTCAAAATTAACCGACGATGAAATTTATGAACAGGTTTCAAAATTGAATTCTATGATTGATTATTATTATTCAACAAATTATAGTTATTTGGTACCACAACTTCAAGAGTGGAGAGACTTGAGACTAGAGTTAATAGAAGAACGCGCCGAGAAACGCACACATGATAAGGCTAAAGCAAAGAAAAATAGCGAGATTATTTTTGATAACTCAACAGAAGTTATGGACGAGACTAAAGCCGAGGAAGATAAAATAAAAGAAGAAAAAGAAAAACTTCTTAATCCTAAGAAGAAATAAGTTGTAGTTTCAGATCAAAATAGCATATACTTCTTCTATGAGAGACTTATCCGAAACTGAAGTTCTGGAAGCGTTTTATGGTGGAATTTCGCCCTCTAAAATTTATGCCCCGACAATCCAACAGCAATACAACGAACAAGCAGTACGGCTAGGTTTAGAACTTATACCTGATAGACCTGAGTTCTCCAATGAGTGGTTTATGCCACAATCATACAAAGATTTAGACGTAGTAGCGTATTTTGCGGCTAAAGCATCCACGGATGAACAAACCTTAAGGATTGCAGAAGAATTGGATTTATTTCTTGCAAGTGGCAATGAATTTTTGTTAAAATACGTAATATATTTGAGTGATATTATTCGAGAGAATAATGTCGTTACTGGCGTGGGACGAGGAAGCTCTGTTTCCGTGTATCTTTTCTTTTTGGCAGGCCTCCATAAAGTGAACAGTATCAAATACAATTTAGATTATCGAGAATTTTTTAAAATAAAGGGAGAATAAGTGATGCTATTATCGTATGAAGAACTATCAAAAGAAACGTTGCCCTTCACTAAAAATGAATACGAAGAGATAACTACTTTAATAAAAACACTTAAGGCTAACAATTCATCAGCAAGTAATGATAAATTTATTACCTGGGTGAATGTAGAAACATTTGGTATTATGATAGAGCATAAAGAATCTAAAAGAATGTTTGAATTAAATTGATTGACGCGGCAAAATTTATTAAATTATCAAAGCAATTATTGTTATTAGATGATGCAGTAATTATATACCGATTACGCGATAAAGCCGGGAAAATTTCTACACAAGAACGTGTTAAAATGATTGAAGAACTCAAAAAAGAAATAGAATCTGTTTTAACAGGAGAATAAAATGTCTAAAGAACAAAAACAAAAACTTTTACTAGAAGATAGTACGATCATCCATCGAGTTAAAAATTCTCTAGAGAGTCTAGTGTTCTATATTCATGAAGAAATTTCGGAAGAACAAATATCAAAATTAATAAATCATAACACTAAATTAAAGGAGAATAAAAATGACTGATAATACTACTGCGGAGCTATTAGCGGATATACTTGAGCAAAAGCCACCAAAGTTAAAAAATAAACCATCGAACATTATAAGTACAGCCGTCATTAAATATGATCACGGAGATATTGAAGTAACCATAACAGCAGAAATGCTTGCGCTTGATATAGCATCGGAAGTAGCAGAATTTTATAAAGGCAATAATATTCCACGATACCGTCATAAAAATGAACTTTTAGAAAAAATTGATACTCTTATAAAGAATATAGATGAAAATTGTTACATTTCATATCCAAAAAATCCAGAATATCCAGAAGTAAGAGAAACCGAACGTAAGCTTAGGCAAAATTTAAGTAATAAATGGCATGATCAATCAAAGAATATGCTACACACACTCGAAGATATCCAGAAAGGAGAATAAAAATGGTAAAAACATTTAAAGGCCAGCACATTGATATGACAGTTCTTAAAGAAAAGAATGGTCATGTCCCAACGGTAGGAAATATGAAGACCAATGCCAGAGGCGATCTTTTGGGCCCAGGCGGCAAGATCGTAAAGACAAAAGAACAGCTTGCGTCCGAAAAATATGATAAGAAGCGTACAAAAACTGTTAAAGGTAATGCAGCATTGAATTCTCCGGTAAATGAAATGCTCGGAGGCAAGAAGAAGCCTGTTAAATTTGCCGAAGAACAAGCCAAGAAGACTAAGACGGACGTAGAAACACTTGGAAAATATGATCTAGGCGAAGGCATTGAAGACTGAGGAGATATTATGACGTTAGCAATTGAAAATATAAGACTACGCGGCAAAGTGGTTCTTGTAAAAAATATGGAATTCGGAAATCGTACTACAAAAGGCGGCATTATAATCAAAAACGACGATATGACCATTTCCGGAGCCAGACCTAGATGGAGTCAAGTTCTAGCAGTTGGGCCAGATGTTTCGGAAGTCAAAGTTGGACAATATATTTTGATGCCACACGGCGAATGGACTCGTGGATGGGATATGCTAGAAAATGATGCAAAGATAACTGTGCGAATGATTAGAAATAATGAAATTTTGTTGATTGCCGATGAACCTACCGTAGAATATCAACAAGCAGAAAAACTATGAATGCTAGCGCGATCACATTCACAAGAAAAGACTACAATTCATCTGGCATTGGTTTGAAAATAAATCCAGTTGATAATCAAATATGGACCGTAAATTTATCGCCAGTTGATAGAGACATGGATTTAACTAGATTTATGGCAATTAAAGCTCAAAAACTGTTAAAGAAAAATTTTGACTCGGTTACATTTTTTAGTCCGACATCTATATATTTTTATTTCACTGATGAAGCAGACGAAGCAGCATTTATACTATGGGCATCTTCTGATGAAATTAGTGTAGATACATGAAAATATGTTTTTACAGAAGAGCGCCATGCATTTATAAAGCATTAACATATCTCGCAGATACTTATATTGATCATTCTTCTAGCTATTGCACATATTCTAAAGAGAATGCGTTTAGACTAGCTAATAAAATTGATGAAACATTTGGTAGTGGCGTTAAAGGTATTTTATGCCCGGTATATGAGTCAGCAACAATAAATCAATATTATACAATTGAAGTTATTATAGAAGACCCAGCCGATGAAGCATTTTTTCAAGTTTGGTCGAGTGATGGTATTGAGATATGAAGATTCATTTCATGAAAAATCCATTCGAGAGTTTAGCCGAGAAATACACATTTACCCTAGATGGATCAATGTGGGATCGCCACATAGATGATGAACAGTTAAATCATCTTTCGAAAAAGATACAGGATGAATTGAAAAAAATATTTGCATCTATAAAATTCAATGACAATATGATTACCTGCTTTAATTTTGACAGTGTAGAGGATGAAGCGTATTATATTGTTTGGTCGATAGACAGGGAATTAGAGATTGAGATATGAAAATTAAAGAGGTCACAAAAAATCTAGATATAAACGATTTTTTTAGAAAAGTGGTCAATACCATTCTTCTCTCTGCGCCAGAAGCGTCCGAAATTTGGCTACACGGCAGTCGTGCTACTGGAAAAGCCACAAAAAACTCTGACTGGGATTTTGCCGTAGTATGTCCAGATACTAATTTGACTGTTAATCGGCGTGTAGAGTTATCAGTTGTAGATAGCCCTATTCAAAATTTACATATAGATGACAAAAATATTGATATACAAATTTGTTCCGAACATGATGCGGATCGTGCCGGATCAGTATTATATTGGGCCAAACAAGAAGGAATTTGTATCTTTAGAGATGGGGAATTTATTGCGATAAGTAAAAAACTGTCGGAACATGAGCGTATACCAGATCAAACTTTTGATATCCCCAACTCATCAAATGCTGTAAAAATAGATACTATCGAAGTCGTTAATAAAGAAGCAAAAACTATAACGTATGATGTTTATAAAGAAATAAAAGGCGAGGAAATAATATTCTTTATAGTTGAACAAGGGAAAGAAATTGCATTCACTTATCTGCAGTTATTGCCTGATAATTATGCAATTGTTATAAAATCATTTTCAAGTATACCACAAAATGGTATTATGACAGCATTATATCATTTTATAGTTAGAAAACAGCATATAAAATTACTGTCTGGAAAGTCCATGACTCATTCTGGAGAAATGCTGTGGAAAAATATTATTAGCAAAAGTAAATTAAATGTTAAAATATTTGATTTAGAAACCAAGCAATCTTTTGATATTTCTGATGCCGGCAAAGAATCAACATCAGACGGCGAGCTTGTTAAAAGTCCATGGTCGGACAACAGAGATTCAGAAGAGCAGCGATTTGTTTTTTTAGCTGAAGAAAAATTAGTATATGATCATACTGGGAATTCAATGCGGGCCTTGAAAGAAGCTAAAACAAAAAACAGTTTTATAATTTTTGGATACCCACAACCGTAAAGGAATAATTATGAAAATCATAGAGATCGATGTTAATTTGAAATATGTTACTCAGAAACATATTTTACATGGCGTAAATTGCCAGGGAGTTGCCGGAGCTGGAGTAGCATTGCTATTACGTCAGATGCATCCAAAGATGTTTATCGAGTACACTGCGCATTGTGCGCTATTTAAAGACAAAAAAGAAGAATTACTCGGAACAATTCAAGTCGTAGATTGTGATAAGAAAGTCATTATCAATGGCTTTACACAACTCAATTACGGCGCGTCAAGACAACAAGTTGACTATGATGCATTACGTAAAGTTTTTAAGGCAGTTAACAAGTATGCTAAAGAAAATAGCATCACAGAAATAGTTATGCCAAAGATAGGCTCGGGTCTTGGCGGCGGCGATTGGAATGAAATTGTAAAGATCATAGAAGAAGAATCCATTGATTTCCAGCCAGTTGTGAGTATTAAATCAAAATGAAAAACGTAGAATTTGAACTTAATAGATTTAATAAAATCGATTCTACTAAAGATGATAATAGAATACATCTGTGGGAAAGTAGAAGAGAACCATATTTTGAGTATTTTGATCATACATCATCTACAACAGAAGAATTGCCAGAATCATCGGTAACAAATGCAATTTATGAACACTTTAACGATATAATCACTAAAATTATGTGTGGTAAAAGTTTTGTATCGCCAAAAGTAGAATATTTTGTTAGACTATTTTTAACGGACGAAGAAGAAGGGCATTTTATCGTAAAGTATTCAAATGCAGATATCATTATAACAGTACCAGTAGAATAAGGAATTTAAGTATGGCAGCAAAAGATTTATGGACTGAACTTTATAGACCCAAATGTGTGGCTGATTATGTGTGGCGGGATGCACGACAAAAAGATATTGTTATGCAGTGGATAGCTGATAAGTCCATACCTAATATTCTTTTAGCTGGATCGCAAGGTCTTGGAAAAACGTCGCTAGTTCAAGTTCTTCTGGCAGAACTAGGAGTAGAACAAGGCGATGTGCTTGAAGTGAATGCTTCCGAAGCGGTTGACATTGAAATGATACGTTCTAGAATCCTTGGATTTGCTTCTACTATTCCATATGGTAATTTTAAAGTTGTTGTCCTTGAAGAAGCAGATGGATTAGCAAGATCATCAGCATCAATGCCAGCATTGAAGAGAATTATGGAAGAGTACTCTGATACATGCAGATTTATTTTGACTACGAATCAGCCAAATAAAATTATACCACCTATTCACAGTCGCTGCCAGAATCTGACTATGATGAGTCTAGATAAAGATCAGTTCCAATATCGTTTAGCGGAAATATTGGCAGCCGAGTCGGTCGAGGCAGATATTGAAACGCTTGATTCCTATATTCAAGCCACATATCCTGATCTTCGAAAATGTATTAATTCGATTCAGTCCAATGTTATCGACGGAAAATTACTAGCGCCAACTTCGGATTCAGGAAGTAAATCTGATTGGATGGTTAGAATGATTACACTGTTTAAGGCAGGTCAAATAACTGAAGCCAGAGAGTTTTTGATAGCAAATTCTGATCAAGATGATTATATTGAAATTTATCGTTATCTGTATCGTAACTTGCAGTTATGGGGAGATACAGAGAGCCAACGTGAAGAGGCCATTTTAGTGATCCGTGACGGAATTATAAATGACGGTCGCGTTGCCGATAGAGAAATATCAATGAGTGCTACATTAGTTCAATTAAAGAATATTCGCGCAATGAGTGGAAAATAAAATGACAAATATTATCTTCCTAGATATCGATGGAGTTTTACTACCATTTAAAATGGCTCATCCAAAGCCTAATTTTCTAGAAGAACATCCACTTGAAGTTCTACTACCGCCAGAACATATCGATCTAGTTAATAAACTGGCTAAAGAAAATAATGCAGAAATAGTCGTCTCATCGTCATGGAGATTACATGATGATAGCTTAGTGTTTAACAAACTAACAAAAGACTATAAACCATTTGATCTAAGAAGTTTTCTAAAACGTTCTGGCCTAACAGCGTCATTTGCAAATGATTGGCACACGCCAAGAGGCGAACGCTTTAGTGAAATCGTAAATGGAATGGTCAGAGGCGTAGAAATTTATAGATGGTTGCAAGAACATCCAGAAATCGAAAATTGGGTTTCACTAGATGATGACTCAAGTGGCTTTAGTGATATGAATATAAGAAATCATCTGGCAAAGACAGATCCATATAAGGGATTTGTCGAAGAAGATTATAAAATCGCAAATTTAATTTTAAAAGGAGTCTAACATGTCTGATGAATCTAAAGATATTTTTCTAGTGATTAAACATACACAAGTTCCAGCTAAGGGTGAAAAGACCCACATGAAGGATTGGAAGAAAACTGGTAAATGGGAAACATATGAAGAAGCTACGGTTACAGATAGTCCAAAAAAGAATTTGATTGCCGAAGCAAGTGTTATTATTAACGTCTCTAAATCACGTATCGAGAAAAATCGTAATCCTCAGACGGATGATGCCGCAGTTAAAAATATGCTTCTTTCTTTAGTTCAAAAATATCAAGAGAATTTAGCGCAATTTTATGCAAGATATCGACCTGAAACTTTGGCAGCGTTAGTTCGTGACAAAGCAGCAGAAAAGTCACAACAGTTGGCGAAAGAAGCTAAAGAAATATCATCCGAATAATAATCTATAGAAGTGAAATTTCATACATCAAATCCGTTCGAATTTTCTAAAATAAATGCTGCTTCATCTGCATCATCAGAAAAAATGAAAGCTTGTTTATCTTTATGAAATTTTATAGTGCCATATTTCTTTTTTAAACATTTGACTAAGTTATGCCATCCAGAATCATTAACTCTAGTTGATCCCATCATTCGAAAGTAATTGTACCCTCGTACTGTATACTCTTGACGAACAACATAATAATATCCAATCATATCTAAATCATAGGATATTTTAGCCATACCCATTGTATAATTTGTAAAATGTAGTCTATATTCAAATATATTTTCCATTATGAACTACTACGAGCTAAAGTACGTAGCTTCTGTATCTAATATACAGAATTTTTCTTGTTTCGTCAAGATCAGTTTCGTCATACTGCCTGAAGTACGACCAGAGCTTTTCTCTCCACAAGCTTGAATTCCCGCAGTTCCTGCGGTATTTGTCACTAAATCAATCGCCCACTTCTTGATATTAATAGCTGCATTTAAGTCGCGCGATATGTTTAAACCACAAGAGCAAATCATTTGTCTATTTCCTAAGGCCATATCATGTTTCTCGCCACAATTACTACAAGTCTTAGTAGACGGGGCAAAACGATCTATCTTAATCGTCTTCCCACCATTTCTAAGAGACTTATAACTCAATTGTTGTAAGAACATGCCCCAGCCTTGATCTGATATTGATTTACCGAATCGCTTCTTCATGCCAGCTATATTCAAGTCCTCTACGCCAACGAACAAATACTGCTTGGTTATCACAGTACTCGCTTTATGCGTAAAATCATGTCGTTGATTTTTAATTTTAGTGTGTATCTTTCTTACTACTTTCTTTGCTTTCTCTCTGTTCTTACTTCTCTTCTTTTTCTTTGATAATTTTCTCTGCCTTTGTTTTAATTTCTTTTGCTTACTTCTGTAATATTTCGGCGTATTAATTTCTTGTGCGTCAGATAACACAGCAAATGTTTCTAGTCCTAAATCAAGACCAACAATATTATTTTCCGTAATTTGTTTTTGTGTTGCATCTGCAACTTCACATAAACAAATAGCAAACCAAATATCGCCTTCTTGCTTGATGGTTATTGATTTTAGTTTGCCGTCTAACTTGCGATGCATCTTCCATTTAACCCAACCCAACTTCGGTATTTTAACTTGCTTCTTAGTTATATGTTTTCTGTTTGGTATTTGCGGTAAACGAAAAGTATCAGACTGCATGTGTTTTGCTTTAAATTTAGGGAAACCAAAACTATTTCGATAACAACTTTTAATTGCTTTTTCTAAGTCGATAAGTCGTTGCTGTAACGACTGACTCGGCACATCATCTAACCAGAGAAGTTCCTGTTTTAATTTTGGCAAAGAAGTTATCATCTCATGCTTGAAAATAAACTTCTTGTTTAATTTATATTCTACCTGATTTAGGCCAAGAAAGTAATTCCAAAGAAATCTGCACGAACCTACATATTGCGCCAAGGATTTCTCTTGCTCTTTTGTTGGTTTTAGTTTATATTTAAATGCGAGATACATATAGTATAAGTGTAAACTATTTGTTAATGATAAGTCAATAAAAATTCATCTCTGACCCGAAGAACAAAGTTTTCTTTTAGTTAGAGGATAAATTACTTCAAGAATGAATGTATCAATATCAAGTGGAATAGAAATAAAATGAGCAACAGAACATTCATGCTAGTAGGTTTAAACAATCCTGAAGACAAATACGAAAAAACTCGACATAATATAGGATTCGAGGCAGTATTTCACATAGCATATAAACTAAATGCTACATGGTTTGTACAAGATGATGCTTTAGTATCGATTATTCACGACGGCAACACAACAATACTATTCGTAAAACCAACTACCGGAATGAATAAATCTGGAACTGCAGTCGCAGAATTAGCAAGATACTATAACGTCAATAGTAGCGATATAATCGTATTTCATGATGATATTGACCTAGCCCCTGGCAAGATAAAGGCAAAGCAAGGTGGTGGTCCTGGAGGACACAATGGCGTTAAGTCTATTGACTGGCATGTTGGTCCAGAATATGCGCGTGTACGCATTGGCGTAGGTCGTCCCGCCGATAAATCCGTCGGGGTATTAAATCACGTCCTCGGAGATTTCACACAGGATGATGTGGTATGGATTTCAGATAAACTAGAGAAAATCTCGGTCAATTTTAGGTTACTATTCGATAATAATTACGAGAAATTTATGAAAGCCTGCTTATAACGCTTGCATTTACGTCAATATATGCTATCATAGAGCAACTTAACCAAGGGGTTTTTTATGAACAGTATCATCAATTATTTTAAAACACACGCTCTAGCTCTAACATTCGCTTCTATGCTTGTATCAATAGCATGTTACAGTTTCTTATTCGGCTTTGTCGTCTCTGTAGGCTTCACGCTCTCATTGCTAGTTCATGAAATGGGTCATTGGCTTGCAGCTAAGAAGCAAAATATCAAAACGACAGTTCCTGTGTTTATTCCGTTTCTGGGCGCGTTGATTAATTTTAAAGAACAACCATATAATGCAGAACAAGAAGCATTCATCGGCATTGCTGGACCTATCGCAGGAACGGTTGCTGTTATTGTTTCATATGTTCTATTTTTGTTAACTGGCTATGCGCCGTTGCTTACTATTGCTATGCTCGGAGCATTCTTGAACTTGTTTAATCTTATTCCGTTAAGTCCGATGGATGGTGGCAGAACAGTAACGGTAATTTCTCCGTGGCTTTGGTTGGTAGGCGCAGCACTTCTAATCGTTGCATTCTTCGTATTCAAATCGTTTGTTATTCTGCTAGTTGGATTTGCCGGATTTCAACAGATTAGAACAGTTCTGTTCGGAAGCGCATATAAGACCGGTAGTTTATCGAAGTATTACAAGTCGGCTTTAAGTACGAAGTTTCTGTACGGAAGCATTTATGTAAGTCTGATAGTGTTGCTACTTTATTTGCTAAGTCTATGCGCTCTTAACCCGGCTATGCATCAGTTAATTCGGTAAGTTATGTACGTAACATATCGCAAATATTATAAAGGATATAAGCTAATTGATGCGACATACTCAAGTAATAATGATGTTTTGGTCGAGCTAAATTTTAGAGAAGATGAAGTTAAACAGATAAAAGCAAAATTTGCTGAATGTCTTCCTAATACCATAATGAAAATCATTAGCGACGGAGATAAGTCGCCATATGAATTATTTAATGTTATTATCCAGTTTAAAGACCCCGCAGATGAAGCATTTTTCTTATTATGGTCAAGCGATGGAATTGACGTATGAAGGTAAAATTTTGCAAATACTATAGTGGTCATAAAGCAATTGATATTACGGAAGATATCAATCCAGATTATAGAGAGTTGTTCTATAGTGGCACAGAAGTACCGCTACTTATACAAAAAATAGTTGATACTTTTCCAAGTGCGATTATTTCTCTTTCTATGCGCAAGAGCATTCATGATGACATAGATATGCAACGTATAAGAATCAAATTTAAAGATCCAGCAGATGATGCACATTTTATGCTTTGGTCAAGTGACGGGATAGAGATATGCACAGATTAATTATTATAGTTGCGCTTTTGATAGCTACTCCGGCACTTGCAAATACAGAGATAGTTGTAGATCGTGCAGCACACACTCTTACGCTCTCTAAAGATGGCGCGACGATAGAAACATATGATGTTATTCTCGGAAAGAAATCTACGCCAACGCCAGCATTCGAAACAACATTTAAAACTATCGATATAAACCCAGTTTGGCATCCTACTGCCAAGAGTATTCGTGAGTTGCGAAAGCATCCAGAATTGATTAATCATTATGGCGTGTTGTTCACAGATCATGGAGTATATGCGCCTGCTGGGATAAAGAATCCACTAGGAAAAGCCAGACTTAATCTTGAATATAGTTTAAAAGTTATTCGTATACATGGGACAAGTCAACCAGAGTTATTTGATACTACTGGACGTAATTATAGTTCTGGATGTGTTCGTGTACTACACATTAAAGAGTTGGTAGAACAGCTTGTCGTAGATAACATTGATTGGGATAGATCATATACGATTAAGTTAGCCGAACCTGTTCATGTGAGCGTGCGATGACAAATGTGCATTGTATTATACACAACGGCACAAATAATTATTTCATTACACATGAATTCACTTGGGAATATCTCTCGTGTCTTGATGAACATGAAGAGAAATTGATCATGAAAAAATTAAAATCACTCTTCACTTCAATACGATTTTGGCATAAGTTATTAATGCCATTAAAATTTGAGCAGCATAGACATTTTTATTTCACTAATCCGGCCGATGAAGCTTTCTTTCTACTTTGGTCGTCAGATGGTATTGAGATATGAAAGTCTATTTCAGACAAATATGTGATACTAGCACATGGTTGATGTATAGATTTTATGATGGTATCACGTGTTATAATTTTAGAGCAGAACAGCATCATTTAATGCAGCAGACGATAACTGAAATATTTGAAAGTGCCTCGTTTCTATCTAGAAGAGGTCATAATACCGTAACATTACATGATGAGTCAGATGCAGCATTTTTTCATCTTTGGGCAGATAAAGATGGAGTAGAGATATGAATAGATCAAGCATAGTAAAATTTAAACAAACCGTCTATCCATATCATATTATGCGCGAATGGTATGCAAGCTATAATGGAATCTTGCCAGAAGATCAAAAAAAGATTTTTCTTAGATTAAAAGAACTTTTCCAGAAGGAGCATCTATTTGGGAGAGTTACGCAGGAATTCGTATACATTTTTTTAATAAAGAAGACAATGATTATTTTACTGTAATTAACTCTGCCGAGGGTATGGAGTTTTAAATGATAGTAAGATTTGTAAAGGATGCTTCACTAGTAGACGGTCAGTGGGTTTCAACTAATCTTTTTGCAATCGCTAATGAAAGAGATAGTCGCAGACCCAAACTTAAAAAATTGATAAAAATTCTTAAAGAACATGGAATCAAAAGTAAGATAGCTACATTCATACCAACGCATTGGACAGTATTAGTAGATGCTGTAGTTATAGATCAAGAAGAATCTAATGAGGCATTTTTTATAATTCTAGCAAATGCCGGAATAGAAGTATGATTAAATTAATATTCAAGCCTCGCGAAAACTGGGCAACGGGTTATTCATTTACTGTTGTGAATTGGGATTGTAAGCGCGGTACGTTTTTTTCTTGTATAGAAAGCTTTCTAAAAGAAAAATTTAAGTCAGTAGAGATTTCATATTATACAGATACTAATCACGATGGTCTTCGTAG
>Ga0265322_10000380_pt1 | contig 18382 bp, 32 predicted proteins | sample 41222metaG_FD_193584 | JGI IMG/M metagenome (GOLD analysis project Ga0265322, IMG submission 193584) | Rhizosphere microbial communities from Carex aquatilis grown in University of Washington, Seatle, WA, United States - 4-12-22 metaG | ecosystem: Host-associated > Plants > Roots > Rhizosphere...
GTGCGTTAGCTGGAAGGCAAAGAAAAACCCCGACTCCCCTTGACAGGGAGCCGGGGTTGTGGGTCAGGGGCTAGGCGTTAGCCTCTGCGGCACATGCGGCGCCGCAATAAACTTGGAAGGCTTCCTTAGGTGCGCCGCATCGCTTGCAGCACCTACCCCCGTCAACAGCCGAATACCCCTTCCCATCGAAGCGCGAATAGCCGCTCAAGTTTGACCCCTTGAGTGCTCGCAATTCCGCCTTGACAACCTCCAATTCCTGTGTCAGCAACTCCACCTTGCGCCGTTCGGCAACAAGTTCGTCAAGGTATTGCAGGCGGTTTGTCGCTACAGTGCCGCGCTTACTCACGGATTTTCCCCGGCCAATTGGACATGCGTCTCCACAATCGGAATCGCAGCCTTGACCGCAGCCGTCACAGCCGATTCCGCCACGACACCGACGGACTGCCGCGCCGCTACCGCGTCCACAGCCGTCTTGGCTGCAGCCGCAATGCCGGCATGAAGTGCGTCCTTTGCTTGCTGTGACGATGGGTCGCTGTGAGCGGCATGGGCCCGGATGAGGCCAGCAACCGCACTCCCAAGTGTCTCGATGATGTCAGCATGAGCGGCGCAGAAAACGACTACCATTTCCAGAAAGGTGCCCATGTTCACCCCTCCCCTTTTGGGCTGGATTCTTTCGAGTCAACCTCCATCGGGTCAACGCGCATGACGACTACCGGAACCGCTCCATGCGTCGCGGTCCCTGTTTCGACTACCGCGTCATAGAGCACGCGCAAAATTCCGCCGATGTCACGCAAAATCGCGTGAATCTCCGGATGCGCCGTTGACTCATTGGATAGTCCGAGCGCTTCGATTTTTCGTATCACCTCGTCAACCATGGTTATCTCCTTTGCATGACTTCGAACGATTCGAGGATGAGCTTACCACGCACCTCGGAGCCTACAGGCTCCCGAAACGCGCGCTTGACAAGTGCGATGGACTCCAAAAAGGCCGGGTCAGACTCGGCAGTCCAGCGAGCAGTGACATCGCACTCGGCAACTGCAGTGACTGCCGTATGTTCGGAGGCATCCTCTTTCGATGCCGCGATAACCGCTTCTAGGAAGGTCAGTTGGGTTTGCATGACCCTTCTATCGTCGGATATAGCGCGCACTTGAGCGAGGCATCGCAAGCGTCACTCACTGCGTAAAAGGGAGGTCTATGGCCCATATTGTCATCTTTCCCGCCAGAATCCCACAAGGTCTTGATGTGGGTCATTTCATGACAAAGTGCGACTTCAAACCAGCGTGCGCCCGCTGGCACCGCTAGCACGATTTGGTCCGAACCATAATGCGTGCCAGCCTGGCAGGTGAAATCCCCTCTCACTCCCGCAGCGCCAAACCCATCCATTTGCGTTCCGGGCGAGTTTCGGCAAGTTAGGTCGTTTGGACCCTTGAGGATGACGGACGGTAGGCTGTGAGTGAACTGGAGTGCCGTAGCAGCCGCTCTAACCGCTTGGTCCGTAGTCGGCTCATTCGGTCCAAGCGTGGCCAGCGTTGACGCGCAAGCCGCTAGCGTGACGAACGTCACAACCGCGCCAGTCCGAGTCATGCCAGCACCGGAGGGGAGGCGAAACCCTGCACTGCAGCTTTTGGGTCCGTAACGTAATAAAACGATTTCGACCCATCACGTTGAGGCTCAATCGCGTAGAGCTTAAGACCGGGATACGACTTGGGAAAGACGTACGCAGGGTTAGGGATTTGAGGGTAACCTGCAATACGTCCACCTACTCCGATGGGATGGGAGGTGTCATCGATTAGCTGCGGAATCCCTTTGTCGCTGTCAACTTTCGCATATTGGGTGTTACCGAAAACCAGGTTCGATAGCTGTCCTACTCCATTGATTGCGTCTGCAGTCAAGACCAACGGCAAGGCACCCACAACCGTCGCACCCTTGACAAGCGGAGGAGCATTCTGAAGGAAAGAGACGCCCGTCTGGTCTGCCGCGAAATTGAGAACGGTGGTAGTCGGCACCGCCAAAACCTTCGCCGTCACAAGCGACGCGGGCAAGGGCATTCCGAGAGCGGTCAATCCCGCAGCGATTCCGCCACCCACAGCCAGCGTTTCGGTATCCGTTCCGAGTGCTCCGCCTTTGGCCATGGCGCCCATACCGTTAGCGGCCGAATTTGGTACTACAGGCGGCCCGGAGTACCGCGCGGGAGGTGCGCTTACGGACGGTGATACAGCTTTAGGGCGCGTGAGGAACCAAAGGGCCGCAAAAGCCGCAGCCGCAAGGGCCGCTAGCCAACCCTTGGACATTAAAACTGACCCCTTCCAGAACGCGCCGAAACGGAGGGGCCCGTTGAGGGAGCTACGTTAGTTTTCAAAACTTGGCCCGATGCGAGAGGAATCGAAAAGACCGGCAACCCCGGGCGCAACGGAGGCTGCGGCACCGTCACTGCGGCAGTGCCGGAAAATCCGCCAGATGTTGAAGTGAGGCCGGTCTTGGTTTGGGCAAGCGAGCCAGAAAAACCGCCCATGCCTTGTGTCGGATTCGAATCCACAAGGGGCCCGCTGTTCGCTGCGGTACCAGTGAATCCAGTCAAAACGGGAGGTGCGTCAATTCCCTGTGGCACTGCGGATGAGGTCGCGCCGCTACCAAGGGTCAATCCCTTGTTGCGTTTCCACACAAAATATGCAAGCAATCCGAAGATTGCGGCAATCAGGAACGGAACGATTTTCTTGCTCATTTTGCACCTTTCAGCTTAGCGGCAACAGTCAAAAACGAGTCAAGTATACCAGGGACGGCGATTCCGGACAACGCAATCAGTGCGTAAGTTCCGTCAACGTGTCCCGTAAGTGTGAGTGCGACGATTCCAGCCGCGCAACAGATACTCCGCACAGTCGAAGCAAGAGAATTGCCGCCATTGCTGTCAGTAGCAACCATTCCCAAATCGCCGCGATACGGGACAGGCGCGTGTTTCGGCTGCGTAATGAAATCGTCTGCGTTGAGGTCTTCATTCATTGGTCCCCTATGGAAAACCGTAACGGGCCTTGAGGTAGGCGTTGATTGAAGTCGTCTGCAATCCGGTCAAGAAATGGTTATAGGACAGGATCTCAGCCAGTCCGCCCAAAATGCCGCCGAGATTCCCGACAAAGAAACCAGCCGCGCCGTTCTCTGTAGTGCAACCAGCGGGTTGCGAACTTACGACGTTGGACGTACTACCATCCATGTATAAAACCACCGCTCCGGGCGCAGTAGGCTGCACAAAATGCCAGATATGAGGTGCCACCGTAATAGCGGTAAAAACCACCGCGTTACTGGTAACGTTTAGCCCATCATCCCAAATTCGAAGGGGGGCCGCCGCAGCCGCAAAACCAGTTGAATACTGAGAATCTAGAGTCGACATACGACTGCTAAACATACGATAGCTAGTTGGATCGGTGAGGTTCGCCACCACGAATAATTCACGTGGTGCAACTGTAAGCGAGCTTGCTCCCGCCATATAGGTATTCGTAGAACTGAAATTCAACGCGAGTTGACCGTTGAGACCTGCATTCACGACAGGTTGCCCAGGTTGATTCAAGGCCGTAAATTGATTGCAATCTCTATGGTTACCAGATTGGTCTGCCCATGTTTGTACATTAGAACCTGACAGGGTAACCCCCAGGTCCGCCCGCAGCCACAAGTCCAGCCCCGGGATGTCAGTAGGCTGAAAGGTATGTGTGTTGGGATTGGTAGGAAGGGCCAGCCCCGACGAAAAGGGAGGGAGACCTAGGGGGCCAGCGTCAAATAGGCGCGTGTTACCGCCAATTTGGTCTGCATCTTGGTCCCCAAGCTGCCCTCCGAGGTTGAAGCCTCCGAGCGGGCCCGCATGTGGCGTACGCGCCATTAGGCCGGCCTCCAAAAGCGCAACTCCGTCACGTCTACCCCCGTAGCAGCCACTAGCGTAAACCCTTCGGAAACCCTCTCATTTGCTACGTCTTGAGAGTTTTTGGTGTAACCAGGAGTTCCCCTGGTAAGCAAGAGGTCTTGCAACTTGGGACGGTCGAAATTGGTTGCGCCGGAGGTCGGGTCTGCAGCGTAGCCTCCCAAAGCGATAGCTGCGATTGCCGCGTCACCTTCATACGGGTCTTGCTCCGTTGCCGCATACCTTCCGCCAGTATTTTGCGAGCCGTAATATCCGTTGCCTTTGTTCCCCATAGTGAGTAATGCCGTAACGCTTTGGCCGGCACTCCGTGCTCGATTGACAGCCGCAAAAGCAACGGCAGTTTTGGCTGCGACATTGGACCTTCCTTCCTCGGAGCGAACCATGCGCGCCAAGCTGTAAACCTCTAGGTCAAGATCTCCCGCTGCAGCGGCGCAATCGGCGGGAGACGTTGAAACGTAACCCAGCGTCGGGTCAACCGGAAATGAGGTCAGGCGCGCGCCGCGCGTCGCAAGGTCGGAAACGTCGTCAACAGTCAAAAGGCCAGTCACTTGGACACCTAAGAGTATGACGGCAATCGCGAGCCACCAATACCAGCGCACGTTATACCGCGATTGGAACGTTGAGGATTTGTGGGAATGGGCCCGGCAAACCGAGACCGTTATTGATGGACGCGGCGCCGCGCCTGACAGTGCATTTCGCAAAAAGCAACTTCAATTCGTCGGGAGTAACCTCGCAATTTGGTTCCCATGTCGCAATCACGTTAAGATTGATGACGTCCGTACTGAGGATGCCGCCCTTCGAAACCAGACTACTCCAATCGTTCGTATTGCAAATTCCTTGGACGAAGTACAGGGACGCGGCGCTATCAGCCTCATAACCATCACTGTAGATGCGTGGTGCAGTGCCGGCGCTAGCAGCGGTTGCCGAGACCGGACCGGTGCCGAGCACTTGCTGCATAATCGTTTGCTTACCCGTTACGGGATTGATGCTACCCGCCCACACCCCAAAACCGCTCGCCTGTCCTCCGCCCAAATTTGCGGCAGTGCCGACAAAGGCGAAATCCGTTACGCGCGTCGCGCATTCGGCCAAAACTTGAATCGAAATACGCAAGCGTGCCGATGGTGAAGTGACGAAAGCGGACCAATAGCCGTTGAACTGATTGACGGCAAACCCCGAACCGTAAACCGCAACTTGCTGTGCAGCGGAGTAGCGGGAATCTGCAAAGGCGCCTTGCGACGGTTGGCTGTTTTGGTTCGGGACGGGATTACGGTTGAACCTTGGACGTGTGAGACTTTCATCGGGCAACTGGCCCTTGAAAATGCCGGGATAACCGTTTGGCCCCTTGGAAGGGCCGGAGGTGCGACGCGGATCAGTTGGATTTGCCATGTATTGATCTCCCTCTAGGTCGGATTCTGATTGACTGTCGCAGCCTGCGTTACCTGCAATGAACAACCCGCATAGAGACGTGAAAGTTCGTCGGCTGATATTTCCACCTGCGGCTCCCATGTGGCAATCACCTTGAGTTGAATTATGTCCGTTGAGGTTACCACGGTTTCAGTGCCATTTGTGAAGTTAGTAGCAAGCCAATCGGTCGATTGTACCCGACCGCGTAAGAGGTAAAGGGACTCTGTGCCGGTTGGTCGAAACAAGTCGCCATAGGGCCGATTCGTACTTTCGCCGTATACCTGCCCTAGCGTTGTCCGCTGTCCTGTGACGGGGTTTTCAATCGCGTTCCATGCTCCCCACCCTGACGGACCTTGCCCTGCCACAGAGACTCTATTGCGATGGAATGAAAAAGAAACATCCTTCGTCTGACATTCCGGCACCACAGCAATCGATACCGCCAGTCTTGCGCTAGCGGTACGGATAGCCGCGTCCCAAGTTGACGTTAACAGAGCAGACGAATTTGCGTAGATTGCGACTACACTTTGACGAGAATAACGGGATTGTGCCCATGCACCTTGACTTGGCTGTGAACCTTGGGGATAGACGGGATTGCGATTGAAGTTGACCAGTGAGCGGTTATGTGGACGGCTCACCGGGTTTTGAAAACTCGGAGTACGCTCGACTACGCGATTGCCAAGCCAATCTATCCGGAATTTGGCCATTAGCGTTTAGATGCTATGTAGACCAATAAGGCGAGTGCCGCAGCCAAGCCAAGCCAGACATACCAGGGTACGACTTTGGCAACCGCAGCCGCAGCATCGGACGCGAGACCGGCAATTAGATTGATGAGGTCTTGCAAGTCTTGCTGGAAAGACGTTCCAACTTGCTGTTGAACGTCCGTCAACAAGGCGAGGTCGCTTGCTGTGGTGTCAATTGCTGTTTGCACATAGTTTAGGGTGTCTTGACTCGGCGGGCTGTCATTGGCGGGAGTAGTCGCTAACATTCCCTCAACGTAAGCTTGTGCCGCGTCCAAAAGGGAGGACCCTTGGGCCCTGACCTCATCTCCGCCGATATCGAGATTGATGCCAAAGACAGACGGCGCGGTCCCTGCCACGACAATACGCGCCTTGTCAATATTGTCGCGGCAGACCAGAAATGCCTTGATAGCATCCTGGTTAGTTTTCAAAACTCCCGCAACTTGATTGCCGGTTGGCATGGTTCACCTCAAGGTGGGTTTGAGATACTGTGCGGCGGCAAAGCCTCGCGTGATTGCGGCGAGCTGCGGAGGTGCCATTGCCGTAACTGGCACGTAGGGAGTTGCAGGCGCAAGGGTAGGAACGGGAGCGGGAGCGAGAGCGGGAGCGGGAGCGGGAGCGGGAGCGGCTGCGGGAGCGGGAGCGGCTGCTAGGAAGGACAGCCCCGAAAAAAGCGGTTGCGGTCCTCCCATTACTCCCTTAGCCGCAAGAGACGCGCCGTCGGGCTGGTTGACCACACCTCCCGTAATTGCTGCGGGCGCGCCCGGCGCAAGTGCATTGGTCCCTCCCTTTGCCGCAGCCGCAGCCGCAGCCGCAGCCATAACAGCGCGCTTGTGTGCAGAGTAAAATAGAAAACCCCCCACCAAAACCGCACCTCCGATAACCAGTCCCTCTGTATTCGTCATGGCTTAGCTGCTAGTGTAGTCGTCGTAAATCGACGCGCCTGCACTTGCGAGCACGCCAACGGTATTGAGGACCGTCGAAAGGTTCGAGGGCGCCGATGCGGCGGAGGTGCCGAGAGGAGGCCCGTAATACGGCGGATTGTACGCCGCTGCGTTACCGCTGTACGTCTGCCCAACAGTGAGGGTTTTCGGTCGGGTGAACAGGTAAAGGGCGAGTAAACCCAGCCCCCCAAAAATCAGGTATTTGGAATTCATGGTGATACCTCAGTTGAAGCGTGGACGGTTGAAAGGGGAGACAAGGGATTGAGACTGGTCAATTCCCGCAAAGGATAGACCAGTATTCTTCGAGCTTGAGCCTAGGTCATTTCCAGGAATGGAAGAGCCGAGGTATCCACCCATGACCGGCGCAATCGGCTGCGCTGTGGTAGGGGAGCCCGGGGGCGATACAGACGCGGCAAGAGGTTGAGCAACAACGGCGCCTTGATTCGGCATGAATTTGACTCCGCCCGGGAAAGTAAGGCCGGAAGTCGCGTTGCCATAGTTGCGCGTCTGTTGAACCATGGTATTCGTCGGCGCGTATCCGCCTTGCGAGTCTGACAGTAAGCGATTCCGAGGACCGCTACCCCATGACGGCCGTCCGGACGTGCCGCGCGAGACTTGAGGGAGGTTTTGAGCCGAAGACTGACCTCCATCCGGAGGACCTGCGTCCATGCCTACCGTTGCACTGGACAGGTTCACAGCCTTGCGCCCGACCGGGTCCTTTGCTGCGCGGTATCCACGAAAGACGCAAAAGCCTGCAACGGCTAGCGACAGGGAGAGAAAAAATGAGTGCATCCGCGCGAACCAACCAACCAACACCGCTACGCCCGCTGCGATGAACCAAGCGTGTTTTGACATGGCAAACTCCGAAGGAAGGTCCACCCTTGCGCGCCTGCCAGCGGGAGACGCGCTAGCAGGCGCGCAAGGGGGAGAGATTGCTACGCGGTCTTGGTCGCCTGACGCGGCGAAGTGATCTTCGTTCGCGTATAGGCCAGCTTGCCGACACCCCGGACGCCGTTGACTTTGTTCAGAGTCTTGGCGGTGAGGATGGCAGCGGATGCTGCATCGGGAGCGATGCGCGGAATGAGGACAGTCCTCATGTAAGCCTCATCGAACTGTGGGAAGTAAACCCCGATGAAACGAGGGGAGCCGGCGGGAGTCGCGGTATAAGTGACGTTGATATCCCGCGCACCTGCCACGGATTGAAGCTTGCTGGTTTCGAGGTCTCGCCCCATGTGGACCAACGGCGCGAACATAGAGTTAACGTCGTTCGCCGTCGAAATCGCCGAACTGCCAGCGGTAGCGGAGTTGGTGTAGGGGAACTGCGAGCCGTCATCCGCATTGGTGGGATTCTTCTTACGCACTCCCATGTGCACAAGGGCACTGTGAAAGCAAGCGTCCGGAGAATCAATACGGGTCTGGTCTCTCCATGGAATATCGTACGAAAGGATGTTGGACGCGGTACCAGCACCGCCAAGACCGGAGTTGCTAGCGCCCGGAAGGGTAGGATTGCAGACGTAGTAAAAGCCTGCCATGCCGACACCGGCGCTAAGGTTGATACCCTGCAATCCGTCCGACGCGCCCATGTCCGTAATGGTGTGACGGCCGGTATTTCCAGGAAGGTTTTGGTGTTCCCGGATATGGAACGGCGTATGAATAACCCGGTCGGGCGACGGGATGAATTCGCACCATGCGCGCTGAACAACAGAGGTCACAACCGCGCCAGTCGAGAAAGCCGCAAGAATGGTCGAAACGTCAACCCGGGATTCCAGCGTACCGCCCTCGAAAAATCCGCCCCAGGGCGAAGTCTCGTGAGGCTTCCTCAGGAATTCATTGGCGAAAGGAAGGCGGAAATAGATCGTCCGAACGTAGGTACTTGCAGCGGTAGGGACGGACGCAACGTCGTCAAGCGCGCCGAATCCAGTACAAACGAAGTTGTGAAAGGCTTTGGCAATGATGCCTCGCGTATTCTGGTGAGCGAAAACCGCACCCAAAACCGGAGTCGTGATTTGCATCGACTGAATCACGTTGCCGAGGATGAGATCAGGGATGATGGTACCAGCCCCGCCCTGGGTCAAAGTGATCGTCACAGCGATCACAACCGCAGTGCAGTAGTACCACAGCCGACCGTCTTTTCCGGTTGGCATGTTCGTCATCTGCCAAGTCGCGGTCTGGGCTGCGGCAGATGGGGTAATGGTAACAGACTTGCCTTGCGGGCCGGAAAGTTCCCAAATCTTGGGCGTCGTATGATTGCGCATGTTCGCCTATTCCTTTGCGTTACAGAGTTTTGAAAACTCGCCAGCCCGGGGCTTAGGCGAATCCCGGGATTTTGTTGACGAGGTTCGAAACGGAAGTGACCTTCTTGTAAATCAAGATTGCCACGAGACCCGTACCGATGAGAACCAAGACCTTATGCCACGACTTCATGAGAGAACCTTTCGCTACGGACTGAGGTTTGCATTGTAGTCGAGTATCCCGCCCGTATCAGGGACGCTCGCTTTTGGCACAGATGCCAAGAAAATCAAGCCTGTCACAATTCCCGCCCCTAGTGCATAGACGCGGGTTTTACCTTTCGACGAATACGCATAGGCAAACGCGGCAAGACTGGCGATTCCCATAAGCTGATATGGGAATGCGCCAGTCACTGTAACGTCTGCAAAGTTGTATGTCGCCATTCGAAAAGAGAGTCTATCGCAAGATACGTGCCAGTCAAGAGGTTTTTACGGGGCTGCGTAATATCCTACATTCCATCGCCAAATTGTTTGAGCTTGCGCGGGAGCAACTAATGTGGTGGCGGTGTTGGCTACGGATGACTTGAGGGGGCGCGCAAACGTAAGGTCGATGACTCGTGGGGCAGTGCCAAGTGTTCCCGCAGCCTGCTCGGTTGTCCAAACCGGAGAACCTACTAGATTCGTGGAAGTGATAAGGACACCTGCCGCACTTGCCGTTCCGACTACGGCATACAGCTTAACAAGCTCGATTCGGGTGATGTAATGAAAGAGGTTCGCGCCCGCTGCGGGTAGTGTGGCAGTGAGTGCGGTGTTAACTGCGGCAGTGCCTGTTACCCACAGAGCTGTCTCAGGCTCCCTTACCCTTAGATTGCCGATCAAGTCAACCGAGAGGCCAACCTGATTAGCTTCAGTGAACGCAGGTGCGGCTGCGTTGGCTATTGCTGGTAGCACGCCAAGATTGGTTGCGCCCGGCACTCCCGCGTTAGGGGTTTTCTGGCCTGCAATCGCCACAACTGCCGCAATCGATACGGGTTGGGTTACCCCCGACCCATCCACTAACCAACGTGTCGCGCCTGCCGCACCCTGATCTACCGTCACGTGTGCGGCAATGGAGACAGGCACCGTTCCTGAGATAGCGACGGTGCCTGACACGGGTTGAATGACTCCGGACCCATCTACCAACCAGCGGCTTGCGCCTGCCGCTCCCTGGTTAGCTGTGACGGTTCCTGACACGACTGCCGCGATTGCGTTGACCACATTGACGAAGAACGGGTTTTGAAACGTACCGCCAATTTGGGACAGCAAATCGGCGGCGTCCGGGTCTGCACCTGGTATCAAGGGACCGGACGTGCCGGTAGGGAGTAGGACCACAAAACCAGGAACTAGGCGCGGCGCAAAACCGGCCTTGTTATTTAGGTCTTGCTGGATTGATGGGTTATCGGAGTCATGCGACATTAGAGGTAGTTTTCCAAAAGCCGCTCAATCGAAAGGAGCGAGTTTGCAATCGAGACTAGCGCGTTGGTTCTCAACTCCGCTTCGGAGTCTGGAAAGCTTGGCGGAGTCGTCAAGCTATCCGGGTCAATGAGGGTTTCGTCCGTCTTAATCCATGTGACTGCGGCGCCGCAACAGATGGAGAGTGTGCCAGTAGGCCCCGCTGGCAGGATGGTATTGACCCATGATTCCCCTTCACAAACCGGACAAACAGCGCGATACCAGATTGGGCGTAGGCTCATGATTTCGTCTCCTTTTTTGGTGGCGGTACCTTGACCAAAACATCGCCAGTTTGGCGCGCTCCTTTGCTTGACAGGATGAATTCCCCAACCGTCAACAAGGGCAATTTGTCGGCAGTCTCTTGCGAGATGACACGCTTTTGCCTGAGGTAATCCGCCTCGCGCCCGTCCATGCGAAAGAGACCCATGGTTTCGGCCAAGCCAAAAGCCTCGCGAGGCAAAAGTTGCGGCTGTTGAATACCTGCTATGACCGAGATGCCTACGGACCTACCCTTGCGGTAGGCTCCCGCAATTGCGTTGCCTTCCCAATTCTGGGAATTCGGTATGAGTGCGTCAGCAAGCTCATCCAAGTTGAGGATGACACCCTGACGACGGTCAGATGCGTACACAATTTCCCATGCCATTTCAGCAACGGAATCGCAGGAAACGCTACGGTCGGGATTGCGTGAAACTGCCACACCCCTAAAAACGATATGGCGGCGCGATTCCGTCGGACCCGGCGGACTTTGCGCCAAAGCTTCCGGGTCAATGCGGTAGGTACCAGCGTATTGTGCCTCATATGGGTCCTTCTCATCACAGGACAGGATAATGGCGACGGTAGGGAGCTTGAGTGCAGCGTCTAGAAGGTGACGGTTTGCGGTTGTCTTGCCCATGCCGGTATCCCCGACCCAAAGGTGGCGGGTACCTTGCCCATGCCTGATGGGGGCGAGGATATCGTGCACCACTGCATCCCACGTCTCGCTCTTGCTCATGACTTGGCATCTGTCGAGGGTGGAGGTTGAGGCACACTTTCGAGCTTGCCTTTCTTGGGGATTGGACTACCTCCCGCCCACATTCCAATCCCAAGCGATGCGCTTGCGGCGCAAATCAAGACCCATGGCGCGACAGTGGTATCTGCAAACCAGATTTGCAACTGCATCGACCACGCTTTGTCAAGCAATTCCGTATCTTTTTCGCTGGGCTCTTCCGGTTGCCGGCCAAACATCTTGACTCCAGCCCCCAGCACTAGGACGTTTGCGCGGCTAACGATGCCTGCCAACATGCCATGAAACTGTACCCGTTCGTCAGCCGTAATGGTCGGCATTGGCAGACTGGCGGGAATCAGACTTTCGGCGGGCTGTGCAGGCGCGTCCATCGGTGCGCGGAAAATAGGTTCCTCATCTCCCTCGTCAGGCAATGGACGCGAGGACAGCCAAGTGTCGAGTGCATCCGTTCCAGGTGTCCTAGGGAGCGGCGTAGGCGGGCTAGGCGCGCGCCTATTGGCGACTTCAAGGCGCGCCTGCTCTTCATTCTGTGCCGCAAGCCATGTCAAGCCTTCCGGGCCCTTGCCATGCCTCACAACCCATCGACCCATTTTCTGATAGGGCACTCCGTTTCTAACTCTCATGGTTCCACCCTTTCAGAATCGATGCCTTCATGGTTTGCGCGAAAGGGTCCTCATCTAGCACCTTTTCGATTTTGTCGCCTCGCTGCATAACGATGGCAGGGAGTAGGCGCGCCATAACCCGCGTCAAGTGTTGGGACAGGGACGGAGATGTCTCGATTCGCTTGTAAATCAAGGCTGCAAGGTGTCCAAGGTGCCAAGCGTATTCGTCAAGGTCGGACTGGACATCCGAGTCCAGAATCAAGGGTGCGTCGGGTTTGCGAGTTTTAAAAAGTCCCATGGGAGTCTCCTTAGGAAATTCGCGCGATTATAGCAGGTTTTTGTACTTCCTGCCATCGAGCTTGTCAGGGTCCTTCCATTTGGTAGGCGGCGTAAAGGGAGTGAGGTTGAGGCGTCGCCTGTAAAGCAACTGTCCATCGAGATAGGACGTTGACGGAATATGCCGTCTACACGTCCACCGTTGGGCGATTGAGCCGATGCCGCGTATACCGTTGCGCTGCATTGCCTTCTTGCATACGTGGCAAATTGGCCGGCTCATGTGTCATCACCGTTGACAAATCGAATTAATTTTAAGGTGTCCCTGGAATGACCGGCCGACGCTGCGACCTCTTCAAATTGATGCTTGACCATTGGCGACGTCTCCAGCGCCACTGCGATTCGCTCCAACAGCACCTCAATCCTCTTCAACCTGTCTTCCTCCAGCCAGTCGGGCTTGCTCATATCGTCTACCTCTTAATGAAAGCGATGTTGACGAACGACTTGCGGTCAATCGAACGCATAACCCGATACTCTTTTGCCTTGTCTGACAAAGGGTCTTGCTCAAGTGCTTGGATGAACTGCGCCGCTAGGTTGGCTCGCCCCTCCCGCACAAACTTGTTATAGGCGCGAACGTGAAAATACATCTTGACTTTTTCAAACATTTGTGAGTCTCCTTAATACTGTGCAAGTGCGTCATACGGATTGATGTCTAGCTCTTCCATCTCCTCAAAAAAGGTCGCCTTACTGTGCGACCCATCCCTAAGCCTCTCTAGTGCTTCATCTAGACGCTTTCTCTGCTCTTCCGTAAGACCTTCTATCGGCTGCCCTTCCCTCAAGAGGCGTTCGTAGTCTCGGTCCCGAATCTTATGGAAATAGAGGTCTACGTAATCGGCCATCGTTCGCGGCACTTTTGGCAAGTGCTTTGATGCACTCGCCTTGCTACCGTGACGAGGTAGAGTTTTTCGTCGCTGGCCTCCCTTACTAACTCTAGGGTTTCTGGATCGTTTACTGGCGGCTTTGCCACTAGCGTCCCTGTAGGCGCCGAGTGCTCCGAGCAAGGGAGGCTTTGACTTGAACCTTCCAGCTTTGTCACGCTTCGGAACGGGCTTGAATCTTCCCAACTTGTCTCGCTTAGGCTTGGCAGGCTTGCGGACTTTCGGACGCGCCTTATCCACAGCCTTAGCCTTAGCTCGAACATGAGCCTTCTTAGCCTTTGCAACATGGCGTTTCTCCTTATTCGGTTTCTTCGTCGGCATATTCCCCGTCCGGTTGTTCGTCTGCTATCAGCTTCCCAACCTCTACAGGTTCGTCGGTTTGAATCAAGGCGCGCATGTAGGGCCAGCTTTCGCGCGCTAGGTAACGGAAGGGACGTAGTTTACCACCTGGAAGGATTCCTATCCGCTTTGGCCTAGGGTCAAAAGAAGAGGTGATGGGGTAGGGTATCCATTCACCATAGTTAGGACTGCGCTTAACCCCGCTTTTTTCACCTCGGCTCATGCCGGTTTTGGCCCCAACAAATCGCGTGATATTGCCTAGTGTCACTTGCTTTTCGCCTGCATCGTAGGCGCGCACAATTTCGGGCCATTTCTCAAAAAGGACCTTCTTACCTAAACCGCGTGCGCGGATTGTCTTGACTTCGGAGTCTGAGGGTTTTTCGGGCATGTCTAGGGGAAAATAAATTCCGGGCCGGGCGCAAAAGACTCCAGCATCTAGCGTCTTTACCTCCCATCCGCCTAAAGGCTTCTCAAGGTCGAAGGTTCCTGTATCTTTAGGTTTGGGAAAGTCAATGAGGCGGGTGGAGAAAACTCCATCCGTCGCAAACATAAGCACTTCCCAGTCCCGTTCACTACCGTCAAGGCTTTGGAGTAACTGCGCCCGCGTGCCTGAGGTAATGTTGCCTGCCCATATCCAAGACTGGAAGGGAGGCTTAGTGCCTTGGGACTGTGCAGTCTTCCCATAGACGCTATTGGCCGCAAGTTTGAGGACAATGCCTTTGCCCTCTTTTCCTACCTTTACTCGCTCACGGTAGATAGCGGCTATCTCTCGGAAAGGTCGGCAATCGCATGTCGTGTGATATAGCCAAGCTTCATTCGCCTGGTATCCATGAAGGCGCCTACCCTCTAGCCATTCTTCTTTCCATGTCCAGCCTCCCAACCCTGAGAGCGGAAAGGCTATCGTGTTTGACTTGTTATCTCGCACTGGAAAGGCTCCCCAAGCGCGCATTCCATGCACTGGCATTGAACGCCAATGGATAAGGGCAAGGGTAGACGCCTCTATCTCTGTGGTCCGAGGATTCTTAGCGTAGGACCATTTACCGTGTTCAAGGCAAGGGAGGTGATAAATCTGGTATGGGTAGGCCGAGCTAATATCTGCATTGTAAACCGGCCCTTTGACCCTCCCTATCACGGAGTTTTCGAACCTCCCTCCAAAGAATGCGCACGCTACAGGTATGCGCATGGCAGACGGTGCGGTGCCTCGCTTATCGGCTATGCCTATACGCTTTAGGAAGACGCTGGCAGTCGAGCCTGCACCGTAATAGCTAGTTAGCTCAAGGTCGGCCGCCTTGTGCGCATCAATCAGGGCTTGGCAAAGTCTGGCAAGTTGCAAGCACTCGCTGCGGCAGTAGGCTTTGACCTCCCACCATGGCAGTTTGTCAAACTCGCCGCGTTGTTCCTTCATCTTGACCATTATGTCAATCTCAGATTGCGCGGCTATCTTCCAGTCCGTTAGGGCTTGCGTGAATTTGCCTTGAAAAAAGCGAAAAATGTCCCAAATGGTCACGCTTTGCCATGACTTGGTACCAGCCTTTAGGCGCGCTACGGTGAACTTGCGGTTAAGCATGTTCATTTTGTAGCCTTCCCAAAAAATAGGCTTGAATTGCTCGCGTCCATGACTCCGGAATGCCCGCCGTTTTTCGTGGAAAAGGTCGTAAAGGAGAGTGTCAGGGAGGTCTTTAAGGATTTTTGTCAAGTCGTATTGGAAGGCAAATCCGACCACTAGACTATTTTTAGGCAAAGTCAAGATAAAATCGAGGCATTGAATGGTACTCAACCCGTTTGGGTCCTCCGTTGACCAAGATTCCCCTTTACCATCTCCCGCAGCTAGGAACGTGTAGAGATGCGGGAACCTCCCTTGACCCTCCCCATCTATGCCAATGACCCTCTTAAGCTGTGGCGGTTGCTTGGGATGCGTCTGGCGAGGCTTAGGGCTACGGGCTGGTTTGGTGACTCTGCGCGGTCGGGTTGCTGCGGCTTGGCGTTCTAGACGGCGCGCACGATAATAGGCTAGTTCTTCCGCAGTGTAGGGAGTCACTGCTACACCGAAGTTACGGCTAGCTCTTTCTCCGGCTCGGCCTCAACCTGGTAAAGGCACCCTTGCAACTGGCGCGCTATCCCGATGAGGTGCGCCCGCGTCTTGGGCTTCATCGTAGGATGCCTCTCAAGCTCTTCAATCAGGCGACCAACGTGCAATCGATGTCGCAGCATTTTTTCTCGTATCGGGACAGCCTTAGGCATGGGAAGGTCTCCGGGTCAAGTGAAGTTTTGTAAAACTAGGCTGCGGCAGTCGAGGTTCCGTAGAATCCCCCTCTTAGCCTCCCGTCAATAGAGGCACCGCACCCCTAAAACCTTACACCGCGTCCGGGCCCGCGACTCCAATGTCGAAACGCCACGAGCCTTGAGGCATGTCCTTCGTGGGCGCGGCTTTCCCCGTGCAACGGATGAAAATTTCCGCCCCTTGAGCAACCTTCGACAAGCCCTTGAGGAAGCCTTTTTCGTCGAGACCAACCACGTCTCCCTCGCCACAGACGCCGTCTTCATCCTTCGAAATTTCGACGGCGGTTTCTCCGGCGCTGATACGCACCTTGTAAACCGTCTTTTTGCCGCTCTCATTGAAGCGGGATTTCATCTGAAAGCTGTCTTCCAGCACACCCTGCAGAGTGTTTCCCTTGACAAGCTTGAACCAACCGTCAACCCGGTCGAGGGCGAGCGCTTCGAAGCCTTTCGGGAGTGCGGATGCTGCCTTTGATTCCTTCTTTGCCATGTCGATGTCTCCATCAAAACCGCGAAATTGCGGCAGAAAGGTAAGAATAACAGGTTATCTTACCCTGTCAAGTGCAGGTATTTTTGACCGGCATTCTTTTCCCTCTTGACGGGAAAGCTTGCGCAGTCCATTGTTTGACCTCAGGCTAGTTTTTCAAAACTCGGCAAAGGAGATACGAACATGGCAAATCTGGACACCTACACAAACTCCGAAATTGACGTTTCCGCAATCATGGTCGCTGGCGACAATCCGCGCGAAACCTTCGACGCTGCCAAGCTGGCCAGTCTGGCGGAGTCCATCCGCTTGCATGGCTTGCAGCAACCGTTGATTGTGCGTGCGCCCGTTGACGGTGCCCTGCCTGGTTACGTGCTGGTTGCAGGCGAGCGGCGCTTGCGCGCCGTCAAGTTGCTTGGCTGGCAGACTGTGCCTTGCCGAGTATCTAACTCGCCCTTGAGTGATAAGGACGCCGCCATTGCGACGGTGGTCGAAAACGTGGAACGTGAGGACCTTTCCACCTATGAGCTTGCTGTGGCATGTCGCACCCTGTCGGTCAAGTACGGCATGACTGGCGAAGAAGTTGGCGTTGTGGTGCGCCGCACAAAGTTCTACGTTAACAACTTGCTGCGTTGCTTGCGGCAGTTGCAGCCTGCCATTTTGGGGGCTTGGAAGGCTGGCCATGACAAGGCGACGACAGACGTTCTGACGCGCCTTGCGGGAGTGCGCGACCCTGTCAGGCAACTGCAATATTGGCAAATGCTGCGGGATGGAGTTGACCCGTTCGCGGTTGTGGAAGAAGGGGAGGCTTCCGAGGATGAGCCTGGAAGCGAGGAAGAGTCGGAAGAGGCGGATGGACCTGCGCCGCCAAAGAAGGTCAAGGCGGATACGGCAAGGGCTTTGGAGGTTGCCGAAACGCTTGCGGCGTATCGCAAGGCGGGAGGGGAGAATGCAACTGTGGCAATCGAGGTCGTTCGATACATCCTCGGCAAGCGGAAGACCAACCCGGTTGCAGTCCCTGACAAGTCGAAGGAACTGGACAAGGCGGCAGACGATATCCTCAAGGGTGCGCAACGTCCGTACACTGCCAATGAGCAGGCTCACGACTTGCTTGGGATTCCGACCCTCAAGGCTCCGAAGGGCGGAAAGGGTGGGGCGAAGTGAGTATCCGTCCTGGGGTGAGGGTCCAAAATGCAACGTCGAATGAATTCCGTGAGGTTTTGGGAGACATACTTGAAGAACACGAAAGTCGCCTCAAGTACGCGCGTGACGACTTGGAAACGCTCAAGGGAATGATTGAGGGAGTCAAGCAAGAAATGCGGGATGCGAACGAAGGGAAGACGCCTATCAGCGACTTGCGGGAGGAACGGGATAGGCTCAAGGCGGATGTGACGCGGCTAACAGAAAACTTGAGACTGACGAAAGCGGAGCATGAGGGCACCATCAATCGATACCGTTTCGTGGAAGGACAGTTGAGGACCCTTCGGGAAATCCTCGCCCCTACAATGGTCAAACCGGGCTAAAGGCTAGCCCCCGACCCACAACCCCGCTTCCCTGTCAAGGGGGAGCGGGGTTTTTCTTTGCCTTCCAGCTGACGCACTGTCCCACACCCATACTGCCAGCAATTTGTCAAGAGACCGGGCGCACTCCCACGATACCCCAATGCTGGTAATCTGCTCGCCGCGATGCATTTAAATGCCATGCGTTGCTATTTTCACATGGCATGTCGCTTTCTCCTTGACCCACTAATGTGCCAAA
>Ga0265322_10000381_pt1 | contig 18357 bp, 16 predicted proteins | sample 41222metaG_FD_193584 | JGI IMG/M metagenome (GOLD analysis project Ga0265322, IMG submission 193584) | Rhizosphere microbial communities from Carex aquatilis grown in University of Washington, Seatle, WA, United States - 4-12-22 metaG | ecosystem: Host-associated > Plants > Roots > Rhizosphere...
GGTCATGAGACGCATTGACGGTATCGGCGGACGTGAGCTTGCCGCGCCGCAGGCAAACCTGATGGCGGTTTTGATCAGCGGATTGCTCGAACAAAAATTGCCGTGGGGATTGATTATGATCGGCGCGAGTCTTGCGTTGTTCATGGAATTGATCGGAATGCACTCGCTGACATTTGCCGTCGGATTTTATCTTCCGTTATCGTCGACGTTTCCGGTCTTTGTCGGCGGGCTTGTCCGCAAGGTAGCCGATAAATATTATAAACGCGTGCCCGATGCCACGGAAGAAAGTGAAGGAACGCTTCTTTCATCCGGATTGATTGCCGGCGGCGCCCTGCTCGGTGTGGCGGGCGCGTTTTTAAATTTTATTCCCAATTTCATCGACGATGATACCGGTTTGCCATTGCCGATCGCGTTCGCGTATAATCATCTTCGGTTTTTATGGGACTCCGATATTGTTGCCGTCGTAGTTTTTGCGGTGTTAGGTTTTATTTTGTTCCGTGGAGCTGCAGACAGAAAAGTGTCACATGAAAATAGGTGAATGATGAACCGCATTCTTGTTGTCATGAGTATTTCCTTTTTGATCCTATCGACGATATGTTTTGGCGGCGAGAAAAAAATTCCCAAATCGAAACTGCCTGCCGCAGTGCTTCAAACTTTTCAACAGCATTTCCCGACGGCGGTCATTAAAAATCAGACCGTCGAAACGACGGATGGAAAATCCATTTATGAAATCGAAAGCATCGACAGCAGCCGGTCTCGGGATGTTACATTCCAGGCGGACGGTACCATCGTTGAAGTGGAGCAATCATTGAGTGAAAATGAATTGCCCGCTCATGTCCTTGACAGTCTTCGTGCGAAATATCCCAACGGTGCTATCCAAAGAATTGAATCAAGTACGAGAGCAAATCATGTTGAATATGAGATTGCGCTTAGAAACGGATCGAAGAGGTTCACAGTTATTGTCAATTCTGCCGGAAAGGTTTTTAAAGTGAAATGAATACAACGCTTGAAAATGCTTGCCTTGTTGCTGTCCGGGATTGTATGGGGCTTCAGCACAACGAACGCGTAGTGGTTGTGACCGATGAGCCGTTGCGCAAAATCGGATACGCACTTCACCGGTGTGTGAAAGAGCTGGGGAATGAAGTTCTGCTGGTCGAAATGTTACCGCGTGCTTCCAATGGCGCCGAACCGCCGGCGGAAGTCGCCGAGTTGATGAAAAAGGCGGATGTCGTTTTGTGCCCGACATCGAAATCCTTGACCCATACCGATGCGCGACGTTCAGCAAGTGCCCTGGGCGTTCGCATCGCAACACTTCCGGGCGTTACCGAAGAGATTATGGTGCGTTGTATGAATGCCGATTATCATTTGATCGCACGGCGAACTTTTTTATTATGTGAGTTGTTAGATAAAACGGGCGTTATCCGCGTGACAGCACCGGGCGGCACGGATATCACGCTCCCGAAACAGGGAAGAAAAGCTCATGCGAGCTCCGGATTGTTTCATAAAAAAGGTGAATCCGGAAATTTACCGACCGGTGAAGCGTACCTCGCTCCTTGTGAAGGCAAGTCGAATGGCGTTGTCGTGGTCGATGGTTCGATGGCGATGATCGGAATGGTGAAAAAACCGATTAGGATCACCGTTGAAAACGGATACGCAACGAACATTACCGGTGGTGACGAAGCAAATAAGTTGATTAATCTTCTTGAGCCTCACGGTATAGATGCGCGGAATGTTGCGGAATTCGGCATCGGTACGAATGATCAGGCAAAACTTTCCGGCCTGATTCTCGAAGATGAAAAAGTTATGGGTACAATCCATATCGCATTCGGCGACAATAAATCGATGGGTGGTTCTGTCCGTGTCGCAAGCCATCTTGATGGGCTGGTAAAAAGTCCAACTGTTTGGTTTGATGACATTATCATCATGAAAGACGGCAAATTCGTCATTAAAATGTGAAAAAACAGGGGGAATCTTTTTTTAATAAGCGCTTAATCGATTTTGGATTAATTTGGTCTAAGGAGAGAAGAAGATTTTCGTAGGGACCTCTTTTCTGACCATGGCATTCCGTGTCATTTTGAAGAAAAGTTGGCTTAAAATTCGTATATTATAGAAGCAATTTAATCTGAAATAAAAATATCGGATATTATTATGAAGAAAGTTTTGTTATACGCAATCATTGGGATAGTTCTGATTGCAACCGGTGGATATTTCCTCCTTTTAGGTTCGAGTTCGAAGGATCCGAAGTTCCGGCTTGATAAAGTGAGCCGGGGTAATGTGGTAGTTCAGGTTCGATCGACCGGTACAGTCAATCCCCCTCTGACGATAACGATTGGAAGTCAGGTTTCCGGAATAATTTCAAAACTTTTTGTTGATTTTAACAGCGTCGTGAAAAAAGGGGAAGTTATCGCCGTCATCGACTCGACGTTCCTGTATGCAGCGGTACAACAAGCAGAAGCCAATGTCGAACGTGTGCAGGCAGATTTGAATCAGGCGCAACGAACGCTGGTTCGCGAAAAAGATCTCTTCAGCAAATCTCTCGTCTCACAGTCCGATCTTGATGCCGCAACTGCAACGTACGAAGGAGATGTCGCGCAACTCAAGCAGACACAGGCAGCTTTGTACCAGACACGTGTCAATCTTCAATATGCAATCATCCGTGCGCCGAGCGACGGCGTGATCATCGATCGTGCTGTCGAGGTCGGGCAAACCGTCGTGTCGAATTTACAGGCATCGACACTTTTCACGCTTGCCACCGACTTGAAACATATGCAAGTGGAAGCGAGTGTGGATGAAGCAGATATCGGTCAGATAAAAGACAATCAGCCGGTGACGTTTACCGTCGACGCGTACCCGGATCAAACGTTCAACGGCATTGTGACACAGGTGCGACTTAACCCGATCATTTCACAAAATGTCGTGACGTATACCGTTATCATTTCTGTGGATAATCCCGAAATGAAACTTCGCCCCGGAATGACGGCAACCGCCTCGATCCTTGTGGATCGCCGGGACAACGTGCTTCGCGTTCCAACGCTCGCAATTCGTTTCCAGCCCACACCGGATATTATCGATAACAGCGTTGCCGGCGATGTCAAAACAAATGGCGGACAACGAAATAGCACAGCGCCGGATCAGCAATCTGCTTCAGCTTCCGACGCGAAAGCCAAATGGCATCATCCGGATAGTGCTAATGCGGATAAACAATATGCAAAATCTGCCGATGATCAGCATCCTGCTATGCGACCGGGACGCATTTGGGTCATGAGTTCGAACCAGACACTTCGTCCTGTATCAATAAAAATCGGATTGAATGACAATCGGTATGTCGAAATCAACAGTGACTCGTTGAAAGAAGGCGACGATATTGTTGTCGGAGTCACTGCGGCAGAGCTTGCGACATCGAACAATCAAACCAATCCGTTCCAGCAGCGTGCGCCCGGCGGTGGCGGTGGTCCGCGGCGGGGAATGTAATATAAACGAGTTTTTTATCTGACATTGGGTTTTTCTATGATGCGTTTTTTTGAAATATTGCGTATTGCTTTCGATGCGTTGTTGCGAAACAAAATGCGCTCACTCCTGACGATGTTGGGAATCATTATCGGTGTTGGAGCCGTTATTGCCATGGTTGCTATCGGTCAGGGCGCTCAGGTGCAGGTCAATGCCCAGATCAGCAGTCTCGGTACCAATGTGTTGCTGATTTTTCCGGGATCAATCAACACTGGAGCAGTCAGGACTGGGGCGCAGACGGGAACGACCCTGACCGAAGAAGATGGTGCGGCGATCAAGGAACAATGTCCTGCTGTGGCGTATATCAGTCCACTGCTTCGGGCAGGAGCACAAGTCGTGTACGGTGAAAATAATTGGGGCACCTCTTTGCAAGGAGGAACACCGGATTATTTCTCCATTCGCGATTGGCGGATTGATCAGGGCGATTTCTTTTCTGATGCCGATGTGCGTGGAGCGACAAAAGTGTGTTTGCTCGGACAAACAGTTGTTCAGCAATTGTTTGCGTCGGAAGATCCCCTCGGAAAAACGATTCGTATCCGCAGTATTCCGTTCCGGATTGTCGGAACGCTGAAACCCAAAGGGCAGAACATGATGGGGCAGGATCAGGATGATATTATTCTCATTCCATATACGACATTGCAAAAGAGAATAATGGGAAACAACATCCGCTCGTGGGGTTACACCGCTTCGGCAAAAACTCAAGGGCAAATTCTCGAGGCACAGCAGCAAATGACCGACTTATTGCGTGCCAGACATAAACTTGGTCCGAGCGACGATAATGATTTTACCATTCGCAATCAGACGGAAATTGCACAAGCTTCCGAGTCAACATCAAAAGTGATGACAACATTGTTGGCAAGTATTGCTTCCGTGTCTCTGATTGTCGGCGGCATTGGCATCATGAACATCATGCTGGTTTCAGTAACGGAGAGAACGCGCGAGATCGGTGTGCGCATGTCCATCGGCGCCAGGAAATATGATATCCTGACTCAGTTTTTAATGGAAGCCATTGTCTTGAGTTTACTCGGTGGCATTGTGGGTATCCTGTTGGGCGTTACCGGGTCGACGCTTGTTTCCAAACTTGCCGGCTGGCCTACGTTTGTCACCTCCGGCTCGATTTTTCTTTCTGTTTTCTTCTCGATGCTTGTGGGTGTGTTTTTTGGTTATTACCCGGCACGGAAAGCGTCACTTCTTTCACCGATGGAAGCGCTTCGGTACGAATAAAGCTCCGAATCGTGAATGATTGGTTGAAAGAATATAAATTTCTTAAACCACTCTGAAAATTTTGTGTCAAACCGATATACGAATCAGATATCATTATATCACATTTTTTCGAAAGGGTAGAATCATGATGGGACGAATCCGGTTGCATACTATCGCGATGGTCGTTATGGTCGGGCTGATGATATCGTTGTCTTCTTTTGTTGCCAGCGCGCAACGAGTGCAGCAAACTCCCACAAATCGTGCACAACACCTCAAAGAATCTTTGTCGCTCACCGACGAACAAACTGCACAGGTACAAGCTATTTATGAAAATTCACAAAAAGAAATGTCAGCAGTTTCCGACAGCCTGAAAGGCAACGGTAAGTCGATGAGACAGGCACGACGTGAAATTATGGACAAAGCGGATAAGCAGATCGAACAGCTTCTTACCGATGACCAAAAAACAAAATTCGCGGAATTAAAGAAAAAACGGACTGAATCCCAGCCGCGAAATCACCAGAAGAATACCCAATAGGTAATTATCGAATGTTCTGCTTCGCCGGATGAGAAATTTTCGGCGAAGCGCTACAGGCGTTCTGTTTTTGAATAATCGAAAGATTTCCATAGATTGTGGAAATCTTTTTTATTTCACACCAACAATTCTGAGCATATGGCGTTTCGACTTGTCTCCGATTTTCAGCCGAGCGGCGATCAGCCGCAGGCAATCGATGAACTTTCGGAAGGAATTCGCCGGGGTGACCGGTACCAAACGCTTCTCGGCGTAACCGGCAGCGGGAAAACGTTTACCATTTCGAATGTCATCCAGCGATTCGACACGCCGGTGCTGATCATGTCGCACAATAAAACGCTGGCGGCTCAATTGTTCGGTGAGTTCAAACAATTCTTTCCGCACGACCGTGTGGAATTTTTTATTTCCTATTACGATTATTATCAACCGGAAGCGTATGTGCCGGTGAGCGATACGTATATCGCTAAAGATGCATCGATCAATGATGAAATTGATCGTTTAAGATTACGCGCAACCAGCGCATTGCTGAGCGGCGATCGGAATGTCATCGTGGTAGCGTCGGTGAGCTGCATTTACGGTATCGGCGCCCCTGATGAATGGCTGAAACAGATGGTGACTGTCCGTAAAGGCCAGCGGATCGAGAGGAATAAACTTCTTCGTGCGCTTCTCGATATTCATTATGTACGAAACGATTTTGACTTTACGCGGGGAACATTCCGTGTCCGCGGCGATGTCGTCGAGATTATTCCGGCGTATGAAATCGAGCAAGGACTCCGCATCCAGTTTTTTGGCGATGAAATTGAAAAGCTTGCAACGATTCATCCTCTCAGCGGGCAGGTCATTCAGGAAATCGACGCCGATATTATTTATCCGGCAAAACATTTCGTCACATCCGCTCCGACGCTCGAGCGGGCAATGACCGGTATCGAAGCAGAGCTTGAAGAACGGCTCGATTATCTCCGGAAAATCGGAAAACTGCTCGAGGCACAGCGGCTGGAACAGCGTACGCGTTTCGATCTCGAAATGATGCGGGAAGTCGGTTATTGTCCCGGCATCGAAAATTATTCGCGTCACATCGCGGGTCGTCCGCCCGGATCCCGACCGTACTGTTTGTTCGATTATTTTCCGAAAGATTTTCTTCTCGTGATCGACGAATCGCACGTTTCCGTTCCGCAGATCGGCGGCATGTGGCACGGTGACCGGTCTCGAAAAATGACGCTGGTCGAACACGGCTTCCGGCTTCCGTCCGCTCTCGATAATCGTCCGCTCACGTTTGAAGAATGGGAGACGATGGTGAATAAAGTGATTTTCGTCAGCGCAACGCCGGGACCGTATGAATTGGAAAAATGCAAAGGCGTCGTCGTGGAACAGATTATCCGCCCGACAGGCCTGATCGATCCGGAAGTGGATATTCGTCCGGTCAAAAATCAAATCGACGATCTTATTGCCGAAATTCGAATACGGACGGCAAGAAAAGAACGTACTCTCGTTACCACGTTGACGAAAAGGATGGCGGAAGATCTTACCAAGTATCTGAGCGATATCAATATTAAAGTGCGGTATATCCATTCCGAAATTGATGCGCTGGAACGCGTTGAAATTTTACGCGATTTGCGGATGGGCGAGTTCGACGTGCTGGTCGGCGTCAATCTTCTGCGTGAAGGATTGGATCTTCCGGAGGTTTCACTCGTTGCCATTCTTGATGCGGATAAAGAAGGATTTTTGCGTTCGGATCGGTCGTTGATTCAAACCGCCGGACGAACGGCACGTAATCTCAATGGAAGAGTGATTATGTATGCCGATACGGTTACCGGTTCCATGAAGCGCATGCTGGATGAAACGAATCGCCGGCGCCTAAAACAAACCGAATACAACCGCGCTCACAACATCACGCCAAAAACAATTTATAAATCGACGGAAGAAATTCTTGCCAGCACCGCCGTTGCAGATGTGAAATCGTCCCGCGATGCCCGACGTGAAAAAGAAAAACCGCCGATGATTGCCGAATCGATCGTGAAATATATGACGAGCAATCAACGGCAGGATCTGCTCGAGGAACTGAAACTGGAAATGCGCAACGCAGCGAAAGACCTGGAGTTTGAACGTGCCGCGGAACTCCGTGATGAAATTTCACGGCTGGAGAAAATGATCAAATAGAATGTATTTTTTCCCGGGAGGGAATTCGATGGACACACAATCTCTTGTTCGTTTATTTCAAAATATCACTATTCCTGTCCGCGATTTTGTTTATCCGCCCGTTTGTCTCATCTGTGACCGGTATCTGAACAAGTCCGAAGAGTACGTTTGTGCTTCTTGCTGGAAACAATTTTCAGCAATCGATTCATCACACCCGGCATGGAAAGAGATTTCTGAAAAATTGACTTTGGAAGGCAGTATTGAATCTCTCCTGTCGTGTTTCTTATTTGAGAAAGAAGGAGCGTTGCAGCATGCCATTCACTTGTTGAAATATGAGGGAATGAGAACGCTCGGCGTCAAACTCGGACGCGAGATCGGATTTCGAATGCTGGTGAATCCGGAATTTCAAAAAGCCGACGGGCTCATTCCGATCCCTCTTCATGCCCTGAAACGCCGCGAACGCGGTTACAATCAGTCCGAATATATTTGTAAAGGAATTTCCGAGGTGACCGGTATTCCGGTTGTGTCAACATTCATCACCAGGAAAAAATATACGGAATCACAAACGCAATTGAATATCGATGAACGAAGGGCAAATGTGGGAGACGCATTTCATATTGATACAAAATGTGATGCTCAGATCAACGGAAAGCGATTTATTTTGGTCGATGATGTCATTACGACCGGCTCAACGATTACAGCTTGTGCGAATATTTTATTGCAGCATGAAGCATCATCAGTTCTTGCAGCGTCTGTTGCTCTTGCTGAATAAGTTGATTTTCGTCTCATTTCTTGGTACATTTCAATTGTGAGAAATCATTTTACCAAAGCAAATCAATATATTGAACATATAATCATAGAATTTGGAGGGTTATTATGGCGGTAAAGGTAGGAATTAACGGATTCGGTCGTATCGGTCGTAATGTGTTTCGTGCAGGATTCGGCTCGAAAGAATATGAAGTTGTGGCTGTCAATGACATTACCGATGCAAAAACGCTCGGACATCTTTTGAAATATGATTCCGTTATCGGGAATTTTTCGGCAACGGTGGAAGTAAAAGATTCGACGATTATCGTCAACGGCAAATCGTTTAAAGTTTTATCGGAAAAAGATCATACCAAGCTTCCGTGGAAAGATCTCGGCGTCGATCTTGTCATTGAATCGACCGGACTAAAACATTTTACCGACGGTGATGCTGCAAAACAGCATATCGTCAACGGCGCGAAAAAAGTGATCGTTACCGCACCTGCCAAAACTCCCGATGTAACAATCGCAATGGGCGTGAACGATTCGATTTACGATCCGGCAAAACACAATGTCATTTCGAATGCTTCCTGCACGACGAACTGTCTCGCGCCGGTGGCGAAAGTTTTATTGAAACATTTCGGAATCAAAAAAGGATTGATGACGACCATCCATTCCTACACCAACGATCAGAAACTGCTGGATCTGCCTCACTCCGATTTGCGCCGGGCGCGGGCAGCAGCATTGAATATGATTCCGACATCGACCGGTGCGGCGAAAGCGATCGGTTTGGTGATACCGGAATTGAAAGGCAAAATGGACGGCATCTCCGTTCGCGTCCCGACGCCGAACGTATCGCTCGTCGATCTTGTTATCGATGCGGAAAAACCGGCAACCAAAGAGGCCGTGAACGCAGCATTTAAAGAAGCGGCAAACGGCGAATTGAAACAGATTCTTGAATACACGGAATTGCCGCTTGTCTCCATCGATTTCCGGGGCAACCCGCATTCGGCTATTTTCGATGCCGGACTGACGTACACAATCGATAACATGATTAAAGTCGGTGCGTGGTACGATAATGAATGGGGATATTCGTGTCGTGTCGTTGATCTTGCAAAAAAGATCATCTCTCTGATGAAATAATAACCGCAATGGTACTTCGGGCTAACGACGATTTGCCGTCGTTAGCTTTTTTTTTATACTCTTATTCGAAAAAGGAATTTGACCATGAATAAATTAACAATCGATGATGTCCAGTTAAAAGGAAAACGGGTTCTGGTGCGTGTGGATTTCAATGTGCCGATGGAAAAACAGAAAGTAACAGATGACACGAGAATAGTTGAATCGCTTCCGACAATCAAAAAAATTCTCAACGACGGCGGAAAGGCGATTTTGATGAGTCATCTCGGACGTCCCAAAGGAAAACGAAACATGGAGTTCACTCTGCGACCGGTTGCCGAACGATTATCGGCGCTGATCGGAAAGAATGTTCAGTTCGCATCCGATTGTGTCGGTGAAGAAGCTCAAAACGGCGTGCATCATCTTGCCAACGGCGATTGTCTGCTGCTGGAGAATTTACGTTTCCATCCCGAGGAAGAAGCGAACGATGCGGCATTTTCGCAACAACTTGCTTCGCTCGGCGATCTGTACGTCAATGATGCATTCGGAAGCGCCCATCGTGCGCACGCATCCACTGAAGGCATCACACATTTTCTCAAACCGGCTGTTGCCGGATATTTGATGCAGAAGGAATTGAATTATCTCGGGCGGGCGGTTGGCAATCCGGTCCGGCCGTACGCTGCAATTCTTGGCGGCGCAAAAATTTCCGGGAAAATCGATGTCATCCAGAACCTCATGAATATCGTCGACATCCTTATCGTCGGCGGCGGAATGATGTTCACGTTCTTCAAGGCGCAGGGATTGGAAATCGGCAATTCGTTGCTTGAAGCGGATAAAGTCGACCTTGCCGCCAAAATTTTGGCAGACGCTAAGAAGCGCGGCATTAAGTTGCTGCTTCCGGTTGATACCGTTATCGCTGATCGTTTCGATAATAACGCGGCACGAAAAGTTGTTCCTGTGAAGCAAATCCCGACCGGCTGGCAGGGTCTTGATATTGGTCCTGATTCTATTAAATTATTTACAGACGCGCTTCGCCCGGCAAAAACAATCGTTTGGAACGGTCCTCTGGGCGTTTTCGAAATGGATAATTTTGCAGCCGGGACAATGGCAATCGCAAAAACGCTTGCCGATTTGACGAAACTTGGCGCGACGACGATTGTGGGCGGCGGCGATTCGGCAGCGGCAATCGCAAAAGCCGGACTGGAAAAATCGGTTTCGCATGTTTCTACGGGCGGCGGCGCATCGTTGGAATTTCTTGAGGGAAAAGTACTTCCCGGCGTTGCAGCTCTGACGGATAAATGAAACGAATCACTATCAACTTTCGTTTACTATATTAACGCACACCAAATAGGTTATGGCATATTATCGTTATTCAAATTCAAGTTATTACCGGCCCTCGCCGTTCGGAGGATTCAAGTTTTTTCCCCCGGTCATCAAGGCATTGCTGATCAGTAACACGGCAATTTTCCTGTTTACCGGATTCTTCGGACTTTTTCGGTTTCACGGAAATTCGTTCGGCGATATTATCAGTGCTGTTCTTCCTCTTTATCCGCTGGGCGAAGGCTTCAAGGTCTGGCAGCTCTTCACCTACATGTTCCTGCATGCAGGATTTATGCATCTTCTGTTCAACATGTTCGCGTTGTGGATGTTCGGCATGGAGCTGGAGAATACGTGGGGATCGAAAAAGTTTTTCATATATTATATGATTTGCGGAATCGGCGCGGGATTATCGACATTGATCATCGGTCCGTTGTTCGGTCCGGCTGGTCCGACTGTCGGCGCATCCGGAGCAATTTACGGTGTTCTGATCGCATTCGGAATGATGTTTCCCGATCGCCCGATTTTTGTTTATTTCCTTCTTCCGATCCGGGCACGCTACTTCGTATTGATTTATATCGGGTTGGAATTATACGCCGGCATTACCGGAACCACCGACGGCATCGCGCACTTTGCACATCTCGGCGGTGCGGCGGTTGGGCTGGTCTATGTGCTGATCGATCAACGGAGAATTCCGTTCCAGCATTTCTTTGAGAAAACTCGTAACCGGTTTGCTACTGCTGAACCGGTCGGCCGGTATTCTCCGAATGAAAAAGTCCATGTCAGCGATGCAAAATATTTTGATGTGCACGATGATGAAGATCGTGTCAGCCAGGAACGCATCGATGAAATTCTGGATAAGATCAGTCAAAACGGATACCAGAGTTTGACCGAGCAGGAAAAGAAAATTCTTTTTGAAGCAAGTAAAAAACTGAATTGATTGTCGATTAAAAAAAACTATGAATGTCATCCTTCCCGTTCTTAATAATCAGGCAGTGAAACATCAGACGTATAAAGTCGGCATTCGCCGGCAAACGCGTCAGGTGAATGTTGGCGGAATTCTGATCGGAGGCAATGCACCGATTTCCGTTCAGACGATGACGAAAACCAAAACATCCGATGTGGATGCAACGGTCGCTCAGATTCGTCAGGCGGCAGACGCGGGATGCGATATCGTTCGCGTCACTGTGAACGATAAAGAGGCAGCCGACGCGATTGCCGCTATCGTGAAGCAGTCCCCCATTCCCGTTGTGGCGGATATTCATTTCAATCATATCTTTGCACTGAAAGCAATTGAAGCCAGCGTTGCAAAAGTGCGGCTTAATCCCGGCAACATCGGTTCACGTGACCGGATTGAGCAAGTGCTGACTGCGGCGAAAGCGAAACACATACCCATCCGCATCGGTGTCAATTCCGGATCGCTCGAAGAAGATATTCTCGAAAAGCACGGTTACCCGACTGCCGAAGCGTTGTTCGAAAGTGCTATGCGGCATGTCGAAATTTGTGAAGAGTTCGGATTCCGCGATGTGATCATTTCAGTGAAATCGACAGACGTAAAGTTGATGATCGAAGCATACCGTCTCGTGGCGGAGCGAACAGATATTCCGTTGCATCTCGGCGTGACGGAAGCCGGCACGACGAAAATCGGCACGATCAAATCCGCTGTCGGTATCGGGACGCTTCTTGCCGAAGGGATCGGCGATACGATCCGCGTGTCATTGACCGACGATCCGGTAAAAGAAATTGAAGTGGGGAAAGAAATTCTCCGCTCACTCAGCCTTGCTTCCCGTAATGTCGAATTGATCGCTTGTCCCACCTGCGGTCGGCTCGAAGTCGACCTCTTCGGTATCATGAAACAGCTCGAAGAAAAACTCGAAGGTGTGAAAAAACCGGTGAAGATCGCCGTGCTCGGGTGTGTCGTGAATGGTCCCGGCGAAGCAAGTGAAGCCGATATCGGCATTGCCGCGGGAAAAGGTGTTGCAATTCTCTATCGCAAAGGTGAAGTGATCAAGCGCGTGAAGGAAGAAGATATTGTGTCGACGATTTTAGAAGAAGTGGAAAAATTCCAACCGATAAACTAAATGAAAGGTTCGATGCCTATGAAAAAAATTCTCGCAATATGCGCAATGTTCTTTCTTGTCATCAATTCACAAACAGCCAAATCACAATCATCCGATACGGGCAAAACATCTATGTCTGAAAAAAGTGTGTTGGATTTTACGATGACGACAATCGACGGGAAGCCGCAGCCGCTTTCGTCGTACAAAGGAAAAGTGCTGATGATCGTGAACACTGCATCCAAGTGCGGGTTCACGCCGCAATATGAAACGCTGGAAAAACTGTACGAAACGTACAAAGACAGCGGCTTCCGGATTCTTGCCTTCCCGGCGAATAATTTCGGCAAGCAGGAACCGGGAACGAATTCGGAAATAAAAGACTTCTGCTCGACGCAATTTCATACCACGTTCGATCTTTTTGAAAAGATCAGTGTGAAGGGCGACGATCAACACCCGCTATATCGATATATCACGAAGAACTCGCCGTATCAGGGTGATATAAAATGGAATTTCCAGAAATATCTGGTCGATCGGAACGGCAACATCGTTGCAAAGTATTTATCGGCAGTCGATCCGATGTCCAAAGAAGTGCGGAGTGAAGTCGAGAAACTGATCGCGGAAAAGGTGAAGTAAGCATTGCGGAACGCGTTTGATTTTTGATATTTGCTCCATTACATTTCTCGTAATGAATTGGTTGCTGGAGGAGAGTTGCTATTCTTGCCAAAATGGAATTTTCTCATATGGTGCCAAAGCTCTTCAAATATTTTGATTCCTGCCTTGCAATATTGTTCCTAAGTTGTGTTGCTTTTGGACAAGATCAATTTGTATTAAAAGCTGAATTTTCAAAAGAGATTTTTTTGGAACATGAACCAATTTGGGTAACAGTAACCCTTATTAACACACAGGACAAACCGATTAATGTTTGGAATTTTGACCTTGGGCGAGGGGGTTTAGATTATGTGGTTAAGGATTCGGTTGGGAATAATGTGCATCATGTAGAATATGTATACGACTATTTTGGAAGTGAGCCACATACTGTTGTTGCAGGCGGTGATAGTTTATCCAAAGTGGGAAATCTTGATTTGTTTCGCTTTGGACAACTTGCCATTGGGCAATACACTTTTCAGGCTATTACGAAGGCAGTTGTAGTATTAAGGGATAGTTCGAAAAACAAAATCTTTTCAAACCTCATACATTTTTCCGTTGTTGAACCGAAAGGTGAAGAAAAAAAGGTGGAGGAGATTCTTATGAGAGGATGGGAAGCTAGACGACACAAGAATTATCAGCTTGAAGAACGGCTCATGCTTGACATAATCAAAGACTATCCCAAAACGGTATATGCCTATAGAGCGTATTCTGATCTCTATGAAAATTATAGTTTTTTGTCGAAACAAAGAAGCAAAGAAAAAGATCTCTTAAAGACCGTTGTGGAAGAATACCCTGACGACCCGATGCAAAATCAGCTCTTTCCAAGTTTTTTATCCGATGTGAAAAGTGATTATGAGAAACGACAGTATCTTGATTCGTTGGTTGTACATAACAATGACAATTTACAAACCAGGTTGGCAAAAAAACTATTAAGGGAATATAACCGTAAAGAAGTTAAATAAATTCGAATATGTAAATTGAAAAGCCCAAACATCTTGCCCGGGCTTTTCGTTTTCGACTCTAAGAAGATTTTTCTAAAACGCCGCCAGCTTCAGCGCCGCCTGCAAGACATCATCTTCCTGCAATAAAATTGCCTTCTCGAGAACGCGTGCGAACGGAACGGGCGAATTTTTGGATGCAACTCGCATGACCGGCGCATCGAGATATTGGAATGCCTGCTCGGCAACAATCGAAGCAACCTCACCGCCGAATCCTCCGAACAACGCATGCTCATGTGCAACGAGCAATCGTCCGGTTTTCTTGACCGTCTGCAAAATCGCATCGACGTCGAGCGGATTAATCGAGCGCAAATCGAGAACTTCAGCAGAAATTCCATGGTCGTCGGCTAATTTGTGAGCTGCCCGCAGTGCAAAGTGTATCGGCGTTCCCCACGCAATGATGCTGAGGTCAGTTCCTTCACGGCGTACTCGCGCTTTTCCGAACGGAATAACATGCGTCGCCGAAGGTCGCGGAGTTTTCGTGAAGAATTGATTGTACAAAAATTTATTTTCGATGAAGATCGTCGGTCCTTTGCTTCGCATTGCCATACGCAGTAGCCCGATGGCGTCATCGGCAAACGACGGCATGACGATCCGCAAGCCGGGAATCGTTGCAAACGTTGCATCGAGGCTTTGCGAGTGGTACAATCCGCCGGCAATGTATCCGCCCGACGCGAGCCGGATAACGACGTTCGGAGAAAATTGACCGTTCGTCCGGTAATAATCGTGCGAACACTCGACCAGTTGTTCCATCGCTGGCCAGAAATAATCGGCGAACTGAGCGCCTTCGATCGCAACCCAAATATCGTCGCGGTACCGTGAGAAACCGTTTGCCGTTCCGACAATAAAATCTTCTGCAATCGGTGCGTTAAACACACGGTCATTACCGAATTCCTGCAGCATTCCTTTTGTCACATTGAAGACGCCGCCTTTATCGTGCGATGCAACGTCTTGTCCCCACAAAAATGTATTTTCATTCCGGCGGAATTCTTCCTTCAACGTTTCATTGATCGCTTCACGAAGTGTGAGTAACGGTGTTTCCGAATTCGGCGGTATCGTATGATCGTCTTCCTGCGCTTTGTCGTATGCCGGAGGAATGACGAACTGTGTTGCCGTCTCCGGATCGGGATCGGGTTCTTCCTCGACTTGCGTTGCGGTGGCTTCCACGACGCGTGAATTTTCTTCTTCGATTTTGGCGATCTCGTTTTCGGTAAACTCATCGTGCGAGATCAGATATTGACGGAACCGCTTCACCGGATCTTTTTTCTGTGCTGCGGCAATGTCTTCCGGCGGGCGATATGAATCCTGGCGGTCGGAATTGCTGTGAGAATTGATACGCACACAATCGGCGTGAAGAATTGCCGGACCTTCGCCCGATTTTACATAGTCGAGGACTTCCTGCATCCCGCGCCAGGCATCGAATACGTTCGTGCCGTCAACATTGACGATCTTCACCGTCTTGAAGCCGATAAAATTCTGTCCGACATTTTTATTGGCGGCTTGTTCTTTATTCGGAACAGAAATTCCGTACTGATTATTCTGAATGACAAAAACGACCGGCAACTTTTCTCTTGCCGCGCCGCTGATTGCTTCATACACAAATCCTTCCGAAACGGCAGACTCGCCGAAACTCGCAAATGCAATTTCATCGCCGCCGTATTTCTTGATCGCGCGCGCAACGCCGACGGCATGCAATGAATGATTGCCTGTCGACGAGGAAACATTCTGAATACGAATCGACGGCTTTCCGAAATGGTTACTCATGTGTCGTCCACCGGCACTCACATCGCCGGCTTTCGAAAGCCCATTCAGAATAATCTCTTCGACCGAAATACCGGCGGAAAGTGCCGTAACCAGATCGCGGTAATACGGAAAGAGAAAATCTTTATTCTGACGGAATGAGAGTCCGAGAATGAGCTGTACGCCTTCATGCCCGGCACAGGAAGAATGATACGACCATCCCTTTGCCTGCCGCACGTAATTTGCAGCTTTGAGGTCGAGCAATCTGCCGAGATGAATGAGCTGATACCAGCGTTTGAGCGTATTATTGTGAACCGTAATGCCGCTGTCGGATAACGGTTCAAGAATGATTTTCTGAAGTCCCGTTTGCGTGGAAATGTCTTTTTCTGCCATAATTGATGATGAACGAAGAATAATGTTATTTCTGATACTATAAGATATTAAAATTTTTTGTTAAGGCAAATTTTTGTATATTTTATCGCCTTTTGGAAATTATTTGAAGAAAACCTTTTTCCGTACTGTTCCAACAATGAAGTATAATCGTTTGTTCGTTTTTAAAAAATAAAACTTTCCTTATCTATGGCTCAAAAAGTAATCAACATTCTTTTCATCGGCGATATTGTCGGAAAACCGGGACTTGATGTCGTCGAAACGCTGTTGAAAAGTTATCTTCAGAAATATGAGATCGATTTCTGTATCGTGAACGGCGAAAATCTTATCGACGGCAAAGGAATCAATGAAGAAGGAGCAAACAAACTGTTCAGTCTTGGTGTCCACGTTATTACCGGCGGAAATCATCTGTGGGATAATTGGGGTGCCAGGAAACTTCTCGGAAGCAACCGTAACGTGTTGCGCCCGCTGAATTATCCATCCGAAAATCCCGGCAACGGATTCGTTGTGTATGATCTGGGTGAAAAGGGAAAAGTCGGCGTGTTGAATTTGCAGGGACGCGTCTATATGCAAACGATCGATTGCCCGTTCAAGAAAGCCGATTGGGCTGTGGAAAAAATGCATGAGCAAACGAACGTGATCTTTCTCGATATGCATGCCGAAGCGACCGCCGAAAAAGTTGCGCTCGGCTGGTATCTCGACGGAAGGATTACGGCGATGGTCGGAACGCACACGCACATTCAAACCGCCGATGCGAGAATTCTTCCGCGTGGGACAGCGTACATCACCGATGTCGGTATGACCGGTCCGTACGATTCTGTGATCGGATTGAAAAAAGAAATTGCGATCAAGCGTTTTCTTCATCAAACGCCGTACAAATATGAAATGGCATCGTTCGATGTCCGGCTTTCCGGCGTGTATGTTCAGGCGGATGTTGAAACCGGCAAGGCGCTGAAGTTCGAAAGTTTTATGTATCCGAAATTTGAATGATATGAGTGCGGAAATTATTGACGGCAAAAAAATCGCCGACGATATCAAACGTGAAGTAAAGATTGAAACCGAACGGTTGAAAGCATCCCGCGGCATCATGCCGGGACTTGCATTCATTCTTGTCGGTGAAAATCCCGCATCGCAATCGTATGTCCGCATGAAAGGGAAAGCGTGCGAAGAGATGGGATTTTATTCGATCACCGAACGCCTTTCTGCCGAAACATCCGAAGCATATCTTTTGCAGCTCATCGATCAATTCAATCGGGATATTCGGATCCATGGAATTCTTGTCCAGCTTCCGTTGCCGAAACATATCAGCGAAGAAAAAGTTATTACGGCAATCGATTATAAAAAAGACGTCGACGGATTTCATCCGATCAATGTCGGACGTCTCGTGATCGGTCAGGAATGTTTGAAGCCCTGCACGCCGGCGGGAGTTCAGGAATTATTGGTGCGAAGCGGCAACGATCCGTCGGGAAAACATGTGGTGGTTGTCGGGCGTAGTAATATTGTCGGTAAACCGGTTGCGAACATTCTTCTTCAGAAACAAAAAGGCGCGAATGCCATTGTGACGATTGCCCACACAGGTGCAAACGACATTTCACAATTTACGAAGCAAGCAGATATTCTTGTTGCCGGAATCGGAAAACCGGAATGCATCACGGGGGAGATGCTCAAGCCGGGCGTTGTCGTGATCGATGTCGGGATAAACCGCGTGGAAGATCCTTCGGCAAAAAACGGATACCGGATTGTGGGTGACGTTCATTTTGCGTCGGCATCGAAAATTGCCAAAGCGATCACGCCCGTTCCCGGCGGCGTCGGCCCGATGACGATCGCGATGCTGATGAAGAATACGCTGATGGCGGCGGAAGGGAAGATTTACAACATTTAACAAATTGTTGAATTTTGATTCGGAGGACTTGTTATGAAAAAATATCAAGTGATTCTTACCAGGGCTTACGTAGTAGATGTCTACGCG
>Ga0265322_10000382_pt1 | contig 18322 bp, 10 predicted proteins | sample 41222metaG_FD_193584 | JGI IMG/M metagenome (GOLD analysis project Ga0265322, IMG submission 193584) | Rhizosphere microbial communities from Carex aquatilis grown in University of Washington, Seatle, WA, United States - 4-12-22 metaG | ecosystem: Host-associated > Plants > Roots > Rhizosphere...
CCGTTCCGGGCGATGTTGTTCGCGCCCGGGTATGGAAACTTCAGAAAAAATTTGCCGAAGCGCGTGCGGTGGAAATTCTTACTCCGTCAACATTGCGGACTATACCGAAGTGCAAACATTTCGGGGTGTGCGGCGGATGCAAATGGCAGCAGCTTTCGTACGACGCGCAGCTCGGGTTTAAGCATCAGCAAGTGGTCGATGCGTTTCAGCGGATCGGCGGATTCACATCGCCGGATGTCAAACCCGTGATCGGCTGCGACGAGCCGTATTTTTATAGAAATAAAATGGAGTTCACATTTTCCCGCTACCGTTGGCTGACGAATGATGAAATGCTTCAAACAGAGGAACAGCCCGAGGAAGTTGCGCTCGGACTTCATATTCCCAAGCGCTACGATAAAGTGTTGAATCTTGAAGAATGCTGGCTTCAATCGGAATTGAGCGCCGCAATCGTAAACACCGTCCGTGATGTTGCGAAAGGGTGGGACTTGAATGTCTATTCTTCCGACGACCAGCAGGGATATTTGCGGCATCTCGTGATTCGTGAAAGCAAACGAACGGGCGAGGTGATGGTCAATTTTGTAACTTCAACCGATGTGCGTGAAGTAATGCAAAAGTTTACCGATTTTTTGCTCAAACATTTTCCGCAAATCACGACGGTGGTCAATAATATCACGGGCCGCCGGTCGATGGTTGCGGTCGGCGAAAAAGAAATTGTCTATCATGGCCCGGGATACATCACTGAAAAAATCGGAGACTATATATTCCGCATTTCAGCAAATTCATTTTTTCAGACAAACACCGTGCAGGGTGAAAAGCTGTACCAATGCGTCCGTTCGGTTGCCGGTTTGAAACCGAGTGATGTCGTGTACGATTTATACAGCGGTACCGGCACGATTGCAATTTTTTTATCGAATGCCGTCGAGCGGGTCATTGGCATTGAAATGGTGGAAAGCGCTATCGCCGATGCCGAACGGAATGCGGAATTGAATCGCGTTGCCAATTGCTATTTTCTTCAGGGAGATTTGAAAGACCGGCTGACGAAAGACAGCGGCTGGCTGCAGGAACATCCCCGTCCCTCGGTGATTGTCGCTGATCCGCCGCGTGTGGGAATGCATGCTAAAGTCGTCGACCAGATTGTTAAACTCGGTCCCGAGCGAATAGTGTACGTGAGCTGCAATCCTTCGACACAGGCGAGAGATGCAAAATTGTTATGCGATCAGGGATATGTTCTGCGTGAGATTCAGCCGGTGGACATGTTTCCGCACACCGATCATATCGAGGCGGTTGCGTTCTTCACGCGATAAGAAAAATCGGTTACTTCCTTCCGCAATATATTGTTGCCGCTCCGAACGTGAGCGAGAAAAATTTTGCGTCATGAAATCCTGCCTGCCGCAATAACGAAAGAAATTCCTGTTGGTCGGGAAATTGGGCGATGGACTGCGGAAGATAACGGTACGCGGCATTATGCCGGGAAATAATTTTTCCGAATAACGGTAACCCGATACGGGAATAGAGATGGTAGAGTTGTTTGATGACGGGTGTTTTGGGAGTAGAGAGTTCGAGAATCAGTGAAATGCCGGTCGGTTTCAAAACGCGGTACATTTCACGGAGTGCGCGCAGCCGGTCGGCGAAATTCCGGATACCAAATGCAACGATCGTGGCATCGAATGATTCATCGGTAAACGGAAGTTCATGTGCATCGCAGGAAACAAGTTCGATCCGGTCTGCTTTCTCGACATGTGTTAATTTTTGTCGAAAGACGTTCAGCATATTCGGTGCAAAATCGGAACCGACGATATGTCGCGGGTTGAGAGAAAGCAGTTCCAACGAAACATCGCCACTGCCGGCGGCAATGTCGAGGAACGTTCCACCTTCCTTTTCCTGGAGAAATTCGATCGCTTTTTTCCGCCAGCGGATATCCATACCAAAACTGAGCATGTGGTTCAGAACATCATACGTCGGTGCAATAGCATCGAACATCGAACGGATCTGATCCGGCTTTTCCCGTCGTATTTCCTGAGAAATGGACATGGAAATCAATTTCCCGAAAAGCACTTTGAAAAGCAAATAGAGCACTGTGATTCTGTTTCTACATTCTCTTGCTTTTTACCGGACTTTCCCTTATGTTCCACAAATTATTTTCCGATGGTGAGGATACTGAATAAAATTTTTTATATCTCTGTCATTTTATTTTGTTGTACAGGAGTGCTCTGGGGGGGTACATCAACAAAAAGTATTGTTGCCGCACGAACGCCATTGGCGCCGCGTATCGATGGATTGCTGACAGATGATGTGTGGAATCTTGCCGTTCCCGTTTCCGGATTTACGCAATTTGATCCCGAAGAGGGCGCGTCGCCGACGGAGCAAACGTCCGTTCGCATTTTATACGATGATGATGCGCTGTATATCGGTGTGATCTGTTATGATTCCGTTCCGGGCGGCATTGTCGAGCAACTGACGAGACGCGATCGGACCGTTCAGGCAGACCGCATTTCCGTCATGATCGATTCGTATCATGATAATACAACGGCATTTTTGTTCAGCGGATCAGCATCCGGTGTTCAATCGGATGGAGTCTTATCGCAGGACGGCAGAATTTATGATGTGCAGTGGGATGCTGTGTGGGAATTCGACGCAAAGATTCTTCCGAATGGCTGGTCGGGAGAATTTAGAATTCCATTCAGTGCTCTCCGGTTTGCCGAACAGGACAGCGAGTATGTCTGGGGAATAAATTTCCGGCGCTTTATCGCACGCAAACAGGAAACCGATGAGTGGGTGATTGTACCGCGCAAGGAAGCGATCCAGGGAACGATTTCATCCGTCTCGAGAATGGGAAATATTTCCGGCATCACCGATATCCATCCACCGCTGCATGTCGAGTTACTTCCGTATGGAGTTTCCAAGTTGAATTATCTTTCAGAACCGTCGCCGTTCCCGGTGCAGAAGCAATTCAAAAATTCGGCGGGCCTCGATTTGAAATATGGCGTGACGAACGACTTTACATTCGATCTTGCCGTCAATCCCGATTTCGGGCAGGTCGAAGTCGATCAGGCGGTTTTGAACCTGACCCGGTTCGAAACATTGTATCCGGAAAAGCGGCCGTTTTTTCTCGAAGGCGCTCAGGCATTTGCATTCGGAACGATGTTCGATAACAAACAGCTTCAATTATTTTATTCGCGCCGGATCGGAGCGAAACCGACAATTCCCGCCGCCGATTCCGGATATGCTTTTCTTGACGAGCCGCAGGTGACCACGATTCTCGGCGCGGCAAAGTTTACCGGAAGAACCGATGACGGTTTGACGATTGCGGCATTATCGGCAATGACCGATCGTGAAGAAGCGAGTGAACAAAATATTTCCGGCGTTCAACGGCCTTCGATCGTTGTCGAACCGCAGGCGAGTTATAATGTTCTCCGGTTGAAACAGGATATCGGCGACCAGTCGACGATCGGGATGATGGCGACGAGCGCATTCAAAGAACAAAATATTCCCGCGGTGAACGGGGGCATCGATTGGAACCTTCGTTTCAATAAAGGAGAATATTTGCTCGACGGCTATCTTGCGGGTTCGTCCGAAGTGCCGGAACAGGATTCGGTGAAATTAACCGGAACTGCCGGCAGGATCGGGTTTGCAAAACCGCAGGGTGAACATTTTCTCGGCTTCACGGCATACGATTATTCGTCGAGAAATTTTTCTGTTTCCAATCTCGGTTTTTACAGCCAGCCGCTCGAGCATGGGGGTTACACCGAACTTATCTATAAGGAAGATCGCGCCGAGGAACCGGTGCTGCGATACGGACTAATTTTCCAATCGAACTACCGGTGGAATTGGGATGGCATCAATACAGTCAAACAAATTGAGATGGAGCCGTCGTGGCAATTCAGGAATTTTTGGACACTGGCGATCGACTATTATCATGATTTTCCCGCGTATGACGATCAGAACAGGATTGTCGGCGGTGTCTATCGCCGCCCATCCGAAAATCAATTGTATGTCGATATTCAATCTGATGCACGGAACGCTGCAATTATGGCATTGACCGTCGGCTATCTTGGTACAACGAAAGGGATGGGTGCTGCATATTCCGATCTCAATGTTACTCTCCGGCCGAATTCCTGGATGGAATTTGCGCCCGAGCTCACGTTGTATCAGACACGAAATGAAGAGACGTGGGTGTTACCGTATTTTACTCCCGATGGATTCGATTTATTCGGTAACCGGGATATCGATCAATACAGCATTGCACTCCGGGGAACGATTACGTTTACACGGACTTTGAGTTTTCAATTTTTTACACAGGTCTATGTTGCGAAGGGGCATTATTCCAACTTTAAAAAATTGGTCGGCGAGGAAAATTTACCTTCGTACGATTATGAACATTCCCCGTCGTATGTCAATCCCGATTTCAATGAACGGATTTTGAATGCAAACCTTGTGCTTCGGTGGGAATACCTTCCGGGCAGTACATTCTATCTTGTATGGACACAAGCGCGTGATGCCACGGACGATGTTTTCAATACTACGTTTTCCGATGATTTTTCAAACACCTTCCGTCTCCCGATGGATAATGTCATTCTCGCAAAGATTTCTTACTGGTGGAGTCTGTAATTTCCTTCTGAATCGTTTTTACTAACTATTTTTTCAATTCATCGTATCATAGAATGCAAACTGTCAACCGTTTGCCGACGATATTTGTCTAAACAAGAGAAATAAAAAGGGAATCCCTGCATGACGGCTGCGGACGAGCAGCAACTTATCCTTCAGGTGAAGGAAGGAAGCCATGATGCTTTCCGTATCCTTGTGGAGCGGTATATGAAGCATGCGTATAATATTGCCTACGGCTTTGTGCGGGATCATCACGATGCTGAGGATATTTCGCAGGAATCGTTTGTCCGGGCGTTTCAATCGATTCGGTCGTTTCGCGGCGATGCGGGGTTCGGCACCTGGTTGTACAGAATTGTTACCAATCTTTCGTTGAACCGTATTCGGCAAAAAAAACATACCGCGGAACGGGAAATTCATTCATGGGATGAAGCGATGCTCCATCGAAACAATCAGATTGACGGTGCCGATCATCAGGATATGCGGATGCATATCGAACGGACATTGCATGAATTATCGACGTTGCAAAGAGCGGTCGTTATTTTACGGCATTTCAACGGCATGTCGACGAAACAGGTGAGCACGATCCTTCAGTGTTCCGAAGGAACCGTGAAAACGCATCTTCACCGCGGGCTGAAAAAAATGAAATCGAAAATGATTTTCCTGAAAGATGAATTGACATGAGCGTACATAGAAAAATTAATCTTCTGTTGTATGATTATCTGAAGAACGAAGTTTCCGACAGCGAGCGGATTGCGATTGAGAAGCATCTTGAATCTTGCCGACATTGTAAAGATGACGTTGCTGAAATTCGCGCGGCAATTCAATTATTACCGCAACAGAATATTTTACCGAGCGATGAACGTCCCGCCGGCTATTGGCAGCGGTTTGCCGGAACAGTCGATGAGCGATTGAAACCGCCGTCAGGGTCTGCGGCAACATTCTGGTCGGATATTTGGGATGATATTATTTCGTTCGTCATGATTCGTCCGGTTATGGTATCCGCAGTGAGCGGTGTGATGGTTCTTCTTGTCGTTGCGGTTTTGTTATGGCAAAGAACTATTCCGTCACGGCTCCATGAAGTGGATGGTCAACGACAGCAAGCGGCGGAAATATCCGGCCAAGCCATAAACCAGGATATCAGGATGGGCGATTACTTCCGGAAATCGAAAATGCTTTTGGTCGGGATAACGAATATGAAGCTGAATGAGAATCAGCAGGTCGATTTGAGTGCCGAGCGGAAATATTCCCGGGCACTGTTGCAGGAAGCACGGTATCTCAAAAATCAGCCGATGGACAATCGTTCCGCCAAACTGATCGGCGATCTGGAAAAAATTCTCATCCAGCTTGCGAATGCCAAGGATCAGGGTGATGCACCGGATGTGGAAATCATTCGCGGCGGCATCCATCAGGAAAATTTACTCTTTAAAATCCGCGTTGCGGAATCGGTGTTCGATTCTTCACGCACACCCGGTTATTGAATATTTTACTTCAGAAAGAATCAATATTATGAAAACAACATGTCTGTTATTCGGTCTTGCACTTGCAAGCACCTTCGGTTACTCACGTCAGGAAACGTCGATAACAATTATTTCATCGGGAAATTCTGCCGTTGCATTTTCCGGAGATGCCGCATCCGCGGAAACAATGGATGCAAAGGACGATCCGGGATACGCGATGTATAAAGAAGGGTATAATCTTGTTCTTGATGAACAATGGAAAGAGGCGCGGGAGAAATTGGAGGGAATGATCAAGCAGTTTCCCCAAAGTTCCTATGTCGACGATGCGCAATACTGGTCGGCGTTTGCGCTCAAACATCTCGATAAAAAAGCCGCGGTGAACGCGTATAAACAATTCATCACAAAGTATCCAAACAGCAATTATTACGACGATGCAGTTGCGGATCTGTCTCAACTTGAATCAGGCGATGGGGCCGCACCGTCGGCAGCCTCTGGACAGACATTTTCGTATAGTTATTCGACGCCGGCCATACCCTCGCAGCCGGCCATGCCTGCGCAGAGTCCGGTCGTCTTGGAGCGTTCCATGCGTGATATGGAACGGAAGTTGCGCACACTGAATAATGCTCCGCGGCTTTCTCCGTTGTCACGATCATATACGGTACAGTCGTGGGGTCAGGAAGAAAAAACGGACCCCGAAACGGAATTGAAGATCGAGGCACTCTATGCGATCGGAAATGGGAAAGAGGATGATAAATCATTTCAGACATTGAAAAACGTTGCGCTCGATTTTAAACAATCGACGCGATTGCGGCAGGCTGCGCTTGATGCGCTTTCCGATTTCAAAAAATACGATCTCATGCCGGTGTATCTCGAGATTGCAAAACATGATACCGCGGAAGAAATGCAGAATCTTGCCATCGATTTTATCAGCAGTAATACCAAAGACAAAAATAAATCGGTTTCAACATTGATCGATTTATTCAATGCCATCCCGCATAACCGGCTCGAACAGAAACGCACGATATTTTATTTTATTGCCGATGTGGGAAACGACCGGGCTGTCGATTTTCTTGCAACTGTTGCGCGCACAAACGACGATTACGATCTGCGCAGGGAAGCGGTGTACTATCTCGGCAGTATCGGCGGCGATAAAGCCCGTTCCGCACTCTACGAAATCTTAGGTGGCAAATAAAAGACCGGTTCTCGACATGTTGTCAGGGAGATGAACCATTTAATCCAATCGGAAATTTAAAAATTGCCGTTTGTTGCGGGTAGTGCCTCAGTTTCAAATAGACCTCACCTATAATCCTCTCCTAAGAGGAGAGGATGCTTGCCCGCGCAATTCCATCTTCCCCTTTTAGGGGAAGATTATAGATGGGGTCTCCTCATTGTTAGTAGAGGGTTAAGGGTGAGGTCGTTAGTGAAAACTTTTTTTAAATTTTCCAAATTGAGACACTACCTTGTGGCGGTGATATTTGACTTTCATCTGCCGGTTAATTACGTTGTGTGCAGGTTCTTTCCAAAATATCTTCATTTCAACGAGCGAGAAGGAGAATTATATGAATCGCCTGTTTCTTATCCTCATTACTTTTTGTTCTTTTGCATTCGCACAGGAAAGTTATGTTTCCATCACTCCGTCACAACCGAAAGTCGGCGACCAGATTACGGTCACGTACAATGCCGGTGCGGCAAAAGCACAATTACAATCCTCAACGGACATCGAATGCCAAACCCTGGTAGATCGAGGCGATTTCGATGAATTGCTTATCGAAACCCCGCTGAAAAAAGACGGGTCGGTGTGGCGTGGCACATTCACGCTTCAGGAACCCGGTGCCCGATTGTTACTCTTCAAATTTGTCTCCGGAGAAAAAACGGATGATGACGGCGGCAACGTATGGAACACTCTGGTGTATGGTTCCGACGACAAAGCGGTGAAGGGTGCAAACTATATGCTCGGTTGGCTTCTGGCAAACGGGAATTTGTACGGATTTAATCATTCAACCGATATTGTTTCAGCAAAATCCGCTCTTGCCAAAGAAATGGTGCTGTACCCGGGAACATGGAAACCGCGTCTTGTATGGTGGGATCGTGCTCTCAAAGAAAATGATAACGAAGAAACACGGGCTACGATTCATAAAGAGCTCGATGAAGTTTATGCCTCAACCAAGGATATCGACGAAGCATATTGGGATTTGATTCCGTGGTATGAAAAACTCGACGATAGCAGCAGTGCCGTACGTCTGACGCAGGAAGTGAATACGAAGTTTCCCCGGGGGAAATCGGCATGCCTGCTTCGGTACCGAGCGATTATGAAAAATAAAGATTTTGCAAAACGGGCGGAGATGTTGGAAAAATTGTTATCGGATTTTCCGAATATTGCTGAAAAACAAAAAGAAAATTATTTGGTAAATCTTTCGAGTGCGTATACTGCCGACAGTAATTATGATAAAGCGGCGGAAATCTTGTCCAGACTCAAACATCCGACTGCATCTTACTATAATTCACTTTCTTGGCCGTTGATCGAAAAAGGTGAACAACTCGAAAAAGCGGTTGCGTGGGCGAAGCAGGGTGTCGACCTTGCCGTCAACGCTGATCCGTCGGCAAAACCCGGTTATTACACCCATCAAGATTGGGACGAACAATCGAGGGAAGTGCTGTATATGATTTCTGATACCTACGGCTACGGATTGCTGCAGTTAAAAAAATATGATGAGGCGGAAAAAATTTATCGGCAGGCGTATCAAGTATCGAAAGGCGAAGATGTTGACGTCGATGCACGGTATGTGGAAGCGCTTGTCCGGAATAAACACTTCGAGGATGCGATGATGATCGGTCGGCAGTGCATTGAGGATTTACATGAAAGTCCGAAACTGCTGGATATGATGAAGGAGGCATATGCTCAAAAAGAAGGATCGGAAAAAGGATTTGATGCTTTGCCGGGTGATAAACAAAAAAGTTTTGACGGAATTCTTGCCGATGCGAATCGCGTGAAAACCGAAAAACTTCGGAAGAAAATCCTGGCGAGCAGAACGAATACGCCATCCATGGATTTTACGGTAAACGATTTGCAGGGAACACCGGTGGTGCTTTCTTCATTGAAAGGAAAAGTCGTTATCCTCGATTTTTGGGCAACATGGTGCGGTCCCTGCCGTGCTTCATTTCCGTATTTTCAGAAAGTGTATGAGAAATATCAAAAAAATCCCCATGTGGTTTTTCTTGCAGTCGATTCATGGGAACGAATGAAAGATATTCCTGCCACTGTCGCCAACGCCAAGAAATTTATGAATGATAATAAATATACGTTTCCAGTAGTTCTCGATGACAAGGTTGCTGAAAAATATAACGTCACGGGAATCCCGACGAAATTCATTATCGATAAAAACGGAGACGTTGCTTTCACGTCGATCGGATTCGATGGCCCCGGTATGGAAGACGAATTGACACAGCAGATCGAAATATTACTGGGTGAGATTGTCGGCTCTCTCGAATAGCCGTAGAAGATATTTTTAAAAGAAAAAGGCGACCGGTTGCTTACCGGTCGCCTTTGTTATTTGAACCTATCGGCCTCACGCTGGGAGGTAGTTCCACTACCGACTACTTGGTCGGACATCCGGTCGGTTGATAACTCAACTTGTTGAGAAGTGGAACTTCCTTCCAGTCACGAAAACGGAAACCTTTCTGTGTTTTTTTTGACTTTCTCGAAAATTACTTGACAATTAGAAATTGATTTTGTACATTTCCGTATGAAGCTGGCGGTTGGACGAATCAGTCGAAGCTTCAGGGGAATATCTGTAGCCCTTTTCTTGTTCTTCATAGAATTTTTGAGGAAAAGAAAAAGGGCTTTTGTTTTTTTGTGATATCAAACGAGGGGAGTAATATTATGAGAAGAAAGGATTGTTTAGGTAACTTTATAAAATCTTTTTTTCTTTTTTGGCTATTTATACCTCAAATTCTTTTGTCTCAAATCGATACCACGCTGAAAGATTATTTTCCGATGCACATTGGGGATTACTGGGAATATTTGGCGTTGTACACTCCTCCGCAGCCGTCAGTACGCTCTTGGATGAAAGTGGCTGGAGATTCATTGATGCCGAATGGAAAGACATATCGAATTTTTGTTGATGGCGTACTAGATCCACCTGGGATAACACAAAGAGATTCATTTTATTTCAGAATAGACGATTCGCTAAGAGTCTGGCGTTATCGGGGGATATGGGTGGAATGCCAAGATAGCGGGGAAATTGTGTGGTACGATTTAAAGGCTAGGGACAGCACATTTTGGTCAGCATGTTATCTTTATTCTGGACGAGGCCTAACCTTGACAGACACTGAATCATACGCAGCACTAAATCTAACACTGGAGACTAAGCAATTTGTATTTGTGGAAATTGATATCATGCAACATGATACTATCTGGGGGCCAGTTGATCTTGGAATGGATTATCTTGCAAAGAAAATTGGTGTAGTAAAAAGTGTAGGAGGTGGATCTGTGAGTAATATTCAAGGAGCAATCATAAATGGGGTTCAGTATGGACAAGTAAATAGCGTGAAAGATTACGCTACTAGTCGAAGGATCCCCGATCGGTTTAGTTTATCACAGAATTATCCCAACCCATTCAACCCGTCTACGACAATTGAATATGACCTTGCTCGAAGGACGAATGTCCATTTATCAGTCTTTGATTTATTGGGAAAGAAAATTGCGACATTAGTCGATGAGGCGCAGGAACCGGGAACTCACCGGATTAATTTCAATGCTTCTAATCTTTCGAGTGGTTTATATTATTACGAATTAAGTGCTGGCGAATACCACTTTCATAAAAAGATGGCCTTGGTTCGGTGACGACTTCAAGTTTAACACACAGAAATTGACTTGCTCTACTATTGCTTAGAGCTATATTTGAGAAATAGAAAAAGAAGGAAAATCGGACTTGAGGAAATCTTAGAACAAAATATACTAAAAGTTATAAGGGAGGAGGATAAAGGAGGTTCAAGGAAACAGATGAAATAATTTCAAAACCGTTTAATGTCGGACCGATCACGGAAGTTAATATTTTAAGAAGGTCGTCTTCCGCAATTTCATTAAAAAGCTCATCACACCGATTTCGAATTTGGAAACTTAGGAGGGAGCAAAAATATCATGAGAGTAAGGAGATAAAAGCACCAGGTTCTTAAAAATCCTATTTCAGTTAAATAAAAATTCTAATTGATTGGAGGGTCAAATGAATAATATTCGGATTCATAAACTTATCACAATTTTCGTTCTTTCCTTCGTTTCAATTTTACAACCATTGTGCACACTGTATGCTCAAGATCTTCCAGGTGGATTTGAATGTGTTATCCCGTCATCTCAAGGTTCATCAGAACTTACTCCTCAAGGTATTTCATCTACTGAGTCAGTTCTGCAGCGCGGTGGACGAGAAAAAACTGTCAATGGTACAGTGAGGACACTCGTAGTTTTCCTGCGATTTCAGGATGACATTTCTTCAGGTTCTTATTGGCCGGATTACACAGTCTTGCCAGCTTGGGCACAAACAATTGTCGACTCTCAAATACCAACGAATCATATTTATCAAAATTTGAATATAAGTAATTTTTTTGACCGTGCCTCTGGTGGAGACGGAAATGGTAATCCCGGTGCATTTCAAATGATAGGTGATGTGTACTACGTAACTACAAATCATCCATATAGTTATTACAATGGTGACTTAAAACAAGTTAATCTAGAAGTATTACAAACATTGGATGGAATGGGTGTGAACTTTTCGTTGTATGATAATTGGAGTTTCGAAAAAAATGGTCAGCCATTTGTCCATCAAAATACACCTGATACTTATCTCGACTTCATGTTTATGATCTACAGAATGGATATCCACAGTTACTACCGCCCTTCCGCCGGTAATGGCCCTGGCGGTGTAAAGGGCATAGACTTGCCGGGAAATTATACTTCAACAAGTGGCGTTATCATTTCACCGACTTCAGGTTCCGTAATATGGGGTGCTCGCGACTATTTGGGGCCGTTCATAAGTGCTTCCTATACGGAATATGGTCCTGCACATGAGTATTGCCATTATGTTTTTGGTGGTGACCAGGTAACTGGCCACTTCGATGGGCGAGGTGGTAATGTCGGCGGTATCCAGTTTTTTGGGTTGATGGTAACTTCCCAACCCGGAGACATGAGTGCATACGAACGATACCGTGCAGGCTGGTTAAATCCCCAAGTCATTACATCAAACACGAATGTAATCACAATTCCTGATACACATGTTAAAAACAATGCTGTCATGATTCCTCTCCGGTATGATGCGTCCAATAATATAGTCGAGCATTTCTTGATTGAGAACTTCCAAACTCAGAATGATAATTCTTCCGCAAGTCCATTTATGGTGAAGCAGGTTTGGGCGCAAATCTTCCGAAGTGGACTCATGGTTTTTCATGTGGAAAACGAAGATCTAGACATTGCAACAAACTCTAATCTGAATATCGAGTGCGCGAATGGCTTATGGCAGTGGGGAGTTGTACAAGGTGGAAGTACACCCAGTGATCGGACTGATGATGCTATTGATAAGATTACACCGACATATCATGGTGGTTATAAAGACAGAGACGCGATATCTATAACTGTAGGCAATATTCAATACAATGACTATTTTGCTCTTCGGGCAATTGATAACGGATGCGGCATTGGTAATCCATGCAATTCACCATGTACTCAGACAAGTTGCAACCATGGATGGCGTTATTCAGCAAGTGTTTCGGAAGGCAGTAATGATCACTTCTTCCGAGCTGGGGAAACGGATGTATTTAGTTCTTTCAGTAATCCTGATACTTGGCTTGTCGGCGGAAGTGCAAGCAATAAGGGTTTTGAAATTGTTGGTTATAGTGCATCAACTGCAACCGATACAATTAAGGTTGCTGTGGATGCGAACGCGGTTCTCGGACTCAAGCCGGCGAAACCGCTGAAATTACAAATGACTAGCGTTATCAGTGGAAGCACTGGCTTGAGCTGGCTTTCCAATCAAGAACCTGATCTGGTTGGGTACAATATTTATAGGGGTTTGTTTTATTCAGGGTCTGCCGGACCAACATATACTAAAATAAATTCTTCAGTAGTCACTGGAACTAACTACACCGACAATTCCTATGAATCGACTACTGGCCTGGCACAGAACATAGATTTATACCACCGTTACAGAATAACAGCAGTCGATAATCAAGGGAAGGAGTCTGTTAAATCTGATTCTGTCGATGCATATTTTACCCATCTGGCTAATGGTACTATCGCTTCAAGCCAGACATGGCAAATAGATGCAAAGATCGTTGGCAATACAACATTCAGTACAGGCACAACACTTACGGTTCAGGCTGGTACAAAGGTATCGTTCAATTCCGGCTACTCTCTAACCGCGAATGGGGTGCTCACGGCAACCGGTTCATCGTCTCAACCGATTACTTTTACATCTACCTCACAGCCCGGATCAAAAGGATGTTGGAGCAAGATTCAACTTCTCGGTGGCCCGAATTCTCTTTCTTATTGTACGATCAACAATCCGAATTACGGGTTGTGGGTGAGTAATCAATCAACAACTCTTATTGATCATTGCACTGTCCAAAATTGTATGAACACGGGCGTCTATTCGTTGAATACAAATAAATCAAGCTCAAGCACATGTTTGGTACAATATTCAACTCTTCAAAACTGCGGGACTGGTTTATCGGTTGCGAACGGACGAGCTGATGTTGTTCTGTCGAAAATTCAAACCAATTCAAGCAACGGCATATATAATTATAATTCCACGGTCTATTTTGGAAATTGTTTGGTGACCAGTAATGGTTCTTCGGGGTGCTTTGAAACCGGATCCGGTAACGTAAGTAAGAACTACCTCAGCTTTATGTCTTCAATCGATGGGTGTAACACTATCACGAATAATGGTGGCGAAGTGCAGGTAGGCAATGGTCAAACGTGGATGGGAAGTTATGATCCGGGATCAGGACAAGAAACAATGGCACAAAATATAGTTACCGATAGTTATACTTATGCTGGGCATCTTGTTTCCAATGCGAGCACACTCCCAATCTCTGCACAACGTGACTATTGGGGAACGAACTATGCGAACGGTTGGAATAGTGGACCCGGGGCTGGTGCGATTGACACGTCATATCGTTTAATAAACGCACCTACAGATTGTGCTCTTCCGGGACAGAGCCCAAGAACTATTGCACAATGGAATGAAATCAATTTTGGAGCCACCGACCCAGTTCCATCTCTTATTCACAACCTAGTTGTCTCAGTTCAAAATAATGTGCCGGAAGCTTACAACTCATTCTACGAACTATACTCACTCGTAGGTATTGGTGGAATCTATCGAGATGTTATGAGTGCACCGACATGGACTCAATTTCTTAACCAGATCGAAACGTATTCTTCTTCTGCGAAACTCCGTGCTGCTGCTACAATCTTTATGACAGAAGAACAAATTGCAAGTGGAAATTACGCCCAGGTATTTCGTGTGGCTAATCAGATGCCTGCGGTGGTGACAACAATGGTTCAACCAGATCTATGGGAATATCTTAACGAAACAAAATTTGTTTTACTCCTTAAACAAGGACTCGCTGGACAGGCAAGGGCAACGTATAGCATAATTCAGTCGGGGGGTATACAAACCGACACGAGTCTTTTGGGAATGATGGAAATGTTGATAAACGAAGTGGCGCAGGATAGTGCAAATATTCAAACAGTTTTTCAAACAACAAATATTGCAAGCTCCGGCGACAACGAATCCGGACTTACCACAGCTCAAGCAGTGCCAAGTGAATATTTACTTTGCCAGAACTATCCAAATCCCTTTAATCCATCTACGGAAATTTCATATTGCCTTTCTGAGAATGTGCATGTAACTCTGAAAGTCTATAATGTTCTTGGGGAAGAAATAGCAACACTCGTCGATGGTTTTCAAACAGCGGGATTCAAATCAGTAAACTTTGATGCAAGCAAATTCCCCTCTGGAATCTATTTCTACAAACTTGTCGCAGGGAACTATACCTCCGTCAAGAAAATGATTCTTCTAAAGTAAATCTGTGTAATATATCGAAACAAAAAGGGTCAGTTTACGCTGACCCTTTTTTACTTTGCAAAGTCAACTTTATTTCTTCCTTGACTTTTGCCAACCGGTTTGCTATACTCACCACTTGTTTCCACCTCTTCTTTTGAGAGAGACGTCCGTACACTTACAAAACGAAGTGCCAAGCTTCTTTCTCTTTACGGTCTCTGTCGACCGTTTTGAATGTTCCTGTTATGCTCGGGTTGTTGTCTCGGCTGAGGCCGGATGACAGCCGGAGTACGCTGTTGATCGTGCCGGAATACTTGGGGGTGAATTTGCTGTCCGTGCGGCACAGTTCCGAAGCGCGGGTGAACGGTTTCGATTTGAACGCGATCGGTTCCATGAGTAATTCGTTCGCCGTTGCCCATCGGGTGAGCGACGACGTCGACACGGTTGATCCGGCTGTTTGTTCGTTGTTCCACAAAGTGAACGTCCACTCCCCGGTTGACGATGCGATGATTATCAAATTGAATGTTGACCGATGCCCGCGTGTTACCGAAAATAACTCGTGCGCGGTCTGCCGGTTGGATATAATCGGCAATTCTTCGGGCGGTGAAATATCTTCCGGGAACGAAATTCCAATAATGCAACGGACTTACCCAACGTTCTCCCGCTATAATACCAACTCCTGCACGAAACTCTACGTAGGGAGTTAACGGTGCCCATCCGATATTATCATTATCGTATCGCCATTCGACCCATGCCGGTCCCCATGTATCATCCGGGATCCATATCCAGCCGTAATAATCATCGTAGTACCAGCGTCCGTAATGAAACGTTGCCCATCCGAACGGTTCACTCGAAACCCAGTACCATCCGTAATCGGTCCACGTCCAGTTTCCGTTCAGATACGGTCGCCATCCATGGCTGACACGAACGGGCCGCCAAACATACCCGCCATGCATTTGAATCCATTCTCCGTATGGTGATAAGGATGAATAAAAGACGCCAAAATTTTTAGAATGAACGCCAAAGTTAAAAGTAATCGGACGTTTTGCTTCGGCGTTTCCTCCAATTGCAAGGATCATCAGCGCTACGAACATTACCTTTTTCACGGAATTTCTCCTTTAAATTATATCTGTTTCTCACATCTACTGACGAGATTTACAATGATTATGCCATTATATTATTTGATGATTTGCCTGTTTTTTTCATAAAAAGTCATCAAAACCGTCTAAAAACCAAATCAGGATTGTTGGAGAATCAAGACAGCATGGAGTGTGATTTAGATACTTGACTTTATCTGACCTTTAGAGTACCTTTTAGGTAAGAATATCCCCCCTTAACATCGTCATGACGGTTCTTGAGCGATGTATTTTTCAACAAAGAAAAGGTTGTGCTTGTCAATCCGAGTTACAAAAATTGCAATTGTTGTCGCATCGGTGTCTCTATTCATCACCGGAGGGCAGGTTTTTGCCCAAAAGAGCCGTCAGGATAATTTTAGTAAATTTATTGCCGATGTCCGGAGTGCCATGCCGAAAGAACATTCCGGCGTTTATAAAATTCCGTCAGAAAATGATTTCCGGGAATGGGGAACAATTGTTTCTCTCTTTCGCATGCAAATGTTCGACAGTTGTAGAGTGCTTCTTCGTAAGTATAACTATACGCTTCTCCAGTTGAAAGACAGTAAATCGGGAAATGTCTATGATATTGTGCGCGAACAATCTCCGGCGCGTTTCGGATGGGGAACGTTTGTCCGTAACCGCAATCATAATAAACGACTGAATATTGAGGTCAATCATCCTATTGATGATGATAATATTTTGTCGATAAGCGCCGAGTTGTTCCGAAGGACCAATGCAGAATGGTTGTTGATCGCCGGTGGCAGCAGGAACGCTCTTGCCGGACGAGGTTCTACCGACGTGGGGAGGGTGAAGCGGACAATCTTCCAGCGATGGCATGAAATGATTTCCGATCTCACACATATCACATTGAGTCTTCATGCCTATGATGAAAAATCATATCCTTCACCGATTCGATCGGCTGATCTCATTATGAGCAACGGGACGACGACCGACGAACAGTGGGGAATCTCCCAAATCAGTTTGGCATTCCGGGATACATTACGCTCGCTGGGTTATGCATGCGGTCTGGCAATGTATGATTCCGGGTATGCCCGGCTTTCCGGCGGGTGGAATCCCCAGGGTGTGTTTTCAAACGACAGTCTCGGGTTCGGTCACTGGCTCTATCTTGAAGTTTCGCATAAGCTTCGTTCACAATCTTCCCGGTACGATCAGCTCGTGGCATCGATCGATCGTGCTCTGGATATCACCGGCAAGAAGATATCTCAACAAGTGAACAGGGCATTCGGTTTGGTCTCGCCTCGGGTCGTGCGGGTCGACTCGTTGCACAGAATTCTTTTCCCTCCGGCGGATATGGAAACATATCGCATTATTTCCTTTAATGCACGTGATGCGCGCAATGATACGATCGATGTTCAGATGGGAAACTGGCTTGAGCTTCTCGGATCGGGAAAATCGGTGTCATCGGTTACCCGCCTGGATACGGACGAAGGCGAAACCCGGCACTCACGTTCACGGAACACCGCTGAAACGCATTCCGCTGTGTCCGGCATGAGCGATGCAAATGATGCTGTCCTTCCGTCATTGATAAAATTTGCAAGGGTTGAACGTTCTGATTCTTCCGCTGGCGACGAGGATCGAACTGTTGCAGAGCCGTTGCAGGTTCACCGGATTCCCCTGCAACCTGTGCTTGCCTCGACGTTTGAGTTTGCGTCAGTATCTCCTATGCCGGTGACATTTCGGTGGGAAGGAACGATATCGACTCAATTTCATCCGAATGTTCCTACATTTCAGATCAGCACGCAAGAGGAGATCAATGAAGCAACAGCTCCCCGGACGATGCCGAAGTTTCTTATCCCTCTGATTAACAGTTCGTACCGGTCTGCAAACGGTAAATATGTCGGAATTCAAATGACCGAAATTCTCGTCAATGAAATCGCACGGCTTGTCAATGAGCACCAGATGAAAAATAAGGATATCGGTTTGATGGCAGAACAGGGCGAGCGCGGCGATTATTATTTGAGAATTTTTCCAAGTTCTGCAGCAAAGAGATAGATTTCTCTACCTCTAAGATTATTACAAAAACCAACCCTTTTCCTTTCCATCGATTTCTTGAATCATTTTTTCTGAACCAAAA
>Ga0265322_10000383_pt1 | contig 18288 bp, 21 predicted proteins | sample 41222metaG_FD_193584 | JGI IMG/M metagenome (GOLD analysis project Ga0265322, IMG submission 193584) | Rhizosphere microbial communities from Carex aquatilis grown in University of Washington, Seatle, WA, United States - 4-12-22 metaG | ecosystem: Host-associated > Plants > Roots > Rhizosphere...
GGTTATATAATTTATGAAAGAATGGTTATGTATTATATCGCTACTATGTAGATATATGCTTGTTTACTAAGAATTAATTTCCTAACATTCCTTCTTTAACTTCTTTAATCTTATTTGCATTTAGATAAAACTCTTGCGCCTCATCGTTTTTTCCAGAATTTTCTAAATCTTGAGCCACTTGACGACATCTGCGTATAATAGTATCAAATGGTCCTCTCAATTCTTCAATTTGCATGTCGCCCATATTCTCTTTTAGACGTCTGTGTATTTAAATGTTATCTGTGAGCTATCTTCCAGAAGCTTTATAAAACATCTTTCGCTCCCAATATTGTTCTAGTGTTAAGGAGATTAACAGTGATTCTAGAGGTAAAGCATCATACGATTAACCTTCAGGATTATTAGTCTAGAAATGTATTAAATGTATATTTGCAACATCGGAGATTCATATGTATTTAGAAGATAAATTAACATTAACGGAGAAAGCAATCAGAACTAATCATAGATATATGCTTCGTAATCAGAAGTCTACTAAAATAGTTATAAACACAATGGAAATTACTCATTTACCTAAATCAATAGATCCAGCAGGAATAATAACTACAGGCAATGGCGGATCAGGCATAGTTCAAGGCACAATATTTGAAGAAGGGTATGGTAAAGGATTAGATATACATCTCGTACTGCCTGAGTATACAAAAATATTCAGAAAAAATTCTAAATTATCAGAAAAAGATTTCAATGATGAGTACAGAAAATTATTGATGCACCCAAATATTCATCCTATACATGATGGTTTATTTGAGAAGGCAGAGAAGGTATATGATGATGATAGCTCGTATCTTAGCATGATAAATGTTCGAAGGGCTTATAATATGACGAAAGGAATAATTAGCGCTGCTAAAGAATTGGATTTATATTATCCTGATTCATACAAATTATTTCAATTTAATGATTGGCAAACAGCATTAGGACCGGCAGCTTTAAGGAGCAATTATTGTAATATTGTTACAGAATTGAAATGGCATGGTCCACACACAGTTGTAAGACCATTATACAAATTAAATGAACACGGATTAAATACGAAGGATTTTCATAAAGATTTATTTTATCCTAATGGTTTCCCCTCTGAAGATCATGTCACGAATATGTACTACCGCGATGTCGATTTCCTAGCATCAGGATTCTTGAGGGCAGATCAGATAGATGGTGTAGGATATCATATTTTAGAGGATGCACTTAGCTGGAGATTAAAAGATATTGGGGCTATGTCTGAAGCATTAAATGGAATGCTTGTATATAGACATCATCAACATTTTGATGAAGTTGGAACTGTCGCTAATGAACCAAGTAGAAATGCAAATCCTGAAGTTGATCCTTTACTAGAACATAAATATGGAACTTCAGATATAATGGAAGGAAAAGCAATAAATAAAATTAAATTTCAAAAAGAAATGGGATTAGAAATTAATCCAGACGCACCGATAGTATATTGGCCTCATAGATTAACTGATCCACAAAAAGGAACAAGATTGTTTTTAGATACGATTGATAGTTTGATGACTAGATTTGGAAACGATAATTTACAGATAGCATTCGTTGCGGATGGAGAATATATTTTCACAAGATGGATTGAAGGATTACAACAAAAATATGCAGGAAGAGTAGCAATAAGACCATTTAATAATGCATTAAGTGTATTAGGAAAAGCAGCAGCAACTACCATAATGGAACCGTCATTATTCGAACCAAGAGGATATCCTCAACTAGAAGGACCAAGGTACGGTACACCAGCAATAGTATCAAGATACGTCGATGGAGTTATTAGTTATGATAAAAATCCAGAATATGGGAATGGGTGGGTATTTGAAAATTTTGATCAAGGCGGAATACATTGGAGTGTCGGTGAAGCAGTACAATTCTCAAAATTACCTTATGAAATAAAAAAAAGACGTTTGCAATGGGGAAGAGAATATAATCTTAAAAAACATAATGTAGACAAGATGATTGATTCGCAAGTAGAATCATGGGAAAAGACTTTAGCTAGACGCAATCAGAAATTGATATTAAGAGCCGTCTAAACATTATATAATTGAACTTACTCTTGTCCAGCCTCTTGTAATATTTATTGCGACTCCCGTTGTATCATCGATTGTAACATTCTCCATCACAGTGGTACTTTCTTCGACAAGTTTTCTAGTAAAAGGTTCTATATCTGAAATATCTAATATATATTCGCCTATTGGAGGTAATTTGTATGAATATACTCCTGTAATATTATATGCGGTCTTTACTTTAGAATTATTTGTAAATAATTTTTCATAATCTGCTCTTTGAGAAAGTTTTATCATGACTGTGATATTTTCTCCAGTATCGTCGAGAATATAAAACACTTCTCTAGAACTATTTATTGTACTGCCTTTAGGTGTTGTATCTATTATCTTTCTACGTAAATATCCTTGTAATGATATTATAGAACTTCCATTCTGTTCATTAATCATTTCATCAAATGAAAATTTAACAGGAACTTGTGTTATTAACGTAACATTTTCTTCTACAACTTTTGGTCCTGAATGTACTTGTATTGACATCATTAGTACCGCAAGCCAAAATATTACTACAAGACTGCATAATCCAATTCCAAGTATTTTAAGAATTTTAGATTCTATTTCTGATTTAGGTTTTGATAATTCATTTACATATTTGGCTGCAGGTTCAATCATTTTTATTTCGGGAGATTTTTCCTCGACAAGTGCTGCAGATTGCTGTGTAGACTGTAATTTTTCTTGTACCATATTTGGTGGAGCAATATTTAATTGCTCTACAGCTGGAACATTAGTGTTATTATTAGTACTACTAATGTTATCCCCGCCATTAATACTTATTCGGGGTGTAATTCTTGGAGTAGTCTTACGACTAACCTTTTTCTTATTACTTCCACTAGAAGTAGATACTTTCTTATTCACCTTCTTTTTACTCACCATACTTATAACATCTTACACAAAGGTGTTTTTAAAGTTAACCTTTATTTAACAACTATTGCTGGTTTTCCGGGCGACGCTTGCTTAGCTTTTGCTTCCTTAGAATGTTCTGCACTCGTTATATTTACATCGCACTTAAATTGTGAAATTAAATCTAAACGTACTCCCAAAAATGCTTCTTTTTCAACGTCTTGACTTAATATTTGTTCAGGCAATTTATCGACGAGTTTAGGTAATACCTTCATTATTTCTTGGCCATGTTTCTTTAAGTCAGAATTCATTATATTTTTGCTAAGTTCATTTACATTACGCATTCCACTACCAACTAATTCTTGTAAATGTTTATAGAAATTATATTTCCATTCTTCAGATATTATTATTTCAATTTCTTTAGGACTACTGATTTTAGCTAATTCTAAAACAGACCTAATATCTTTAACTGTATTTTCTAATACTGATTCCATATAATGTAATTTGAAATCTATCTTATCCTCGTCTACATTAGGCCATTTTGCAATTGAAGAAAATCCTGTTCCTCCAATCAATGAATAACATTCTTCAGATAAATGTGGTGCAAATGGATTTAATAATAGAGAAAGAACACGTAAACTTTCGTTTAATACATCCGAACTTACATTCTCTCTAACAGTATAAATATAATTGACAAAATCCATTAATGTAACAATTGCAGTATTCAATTTAAAGTTTTCAATATCATTAGTAACACTTCTAATCACAATATTTTGTTTACTAATTAAATTCTTATCTTTAGTATCAGATACTGATGTAGTTTTATCTTCGTACAATCTATATGCTTTCATTAAAAATTTGTATGTGCCTTCAATTCCCTGGTTGCTCCACTCCATTTCTTTATCAGGAGCTGCAACAAATAATATGAATGCTCTTGCGGTATCAATACCGTACTTTTCTGCAATTTCATACTGCGTTACAATATTGCCATGACTCTTAGACATCTTAAAGCCATCCTTATAAACGAATCCTTGATTGAATAATGCATTGAATGGTTCATCAATATCAAGCATGTCCATATCACGTAATACTTTAGTAAAAAATCTTGAATATATTAAGTGGCCAACAGCGTGATCTATACCGCCCACATACTGATCTACTGGCATCCAATATTTTACTGCTTCTCTATCGAATGGAACGTCAGATGTATTTGGAGAGCAATATCTTAAGAAATACCATGACGAGTCCATGAATCCGCCCATAGTATCAGTTTCACGAGAAGCCTGACCATGACATTTCGGGCATTTACAATGAACAAATGATTTGCTCGTAAGTAAAGGATTTCCAGTTTGATCAAATTTTACATCATCAGGTAATAATAAAGGCAATTCATTTAATGGTACAGGAACTATACCGCAATGCGAACAATGTATCATTGGTATTGGTGTACCCCAATATCTTTGACGAGAAATGAGCCAATCTCTTAATTTGTACTGAACTGTTTTTTTACCAAAGCCACTTTTTTCGATGAAGTCAGTAATTTTGTCAATTGCTTCACGATTATTCATTCCATTAAATTGTTCAGAATGTATTAATGTTCCATCGTCAGTATATGCTCTATGACCGTTCGAATAAAGATCCCATATGAAACTATTATTTTCAAGATTCAAGAAATTTGCGACATCTTTTTTATCTATCCAGACAGCTTCATGATTCTTTACATCCTCGGGTTTTGGTGTTATATATTTATCAGAACCAAGTTCTACTAAGAATGGTTTATCTCTTGCGTAGCGGTTAAGATCTTTATGTCGTGCAAAAAAGGCTGCGTGAGTTTCATATCCGATAGGCGTTATGAATTTTATATCTTGATATCCTGTCTCTTCTTTTACTTCTCGTATAGCTGCATCTTTTGGATGTTCATTCTCTTCTACTCCACCTATAACAAAACTTTTCCAACCATATTTTTTCCAATCTAAACATAAATATTTATCTTCTTTCCAATGTTTAACAATAGCAAGAATAGAATCTCTTTTTATAGTATTCTTATCTGGTCTTAAAGCATCAGGACCATCTATTGTTATTATAGTTTTAGCAATAACTTGTTTTATTGGAATATTATATTTTATTGCAAATTGATAATCTCTCTCATCGTGTGCTGGAACTGCCATTATCATTCCAGTAGCATAATCAGCTACAACAAAATTTCCAGCATATATAGGAACTTTCTCGTTATTAAGAGGATTAATTGCGTAAAGTCCAGTAAATACTCCTGATTTTTCTAAGAAATCTTTATCCTCAGCGAGTTCTGCTTTCTTTACGTCTTCAATAAAGTCATTTACAGTTTTTTCATATGGTGTTCCTTTGATTAATGATTTTAATTTTGGATGATTAAGTGCAATAACCATAAATGTTACGCCGAAGATTGTATCTGGTCTCGTCGTGAATATTGGAAATATTTCTCCATTTTCTAATTTGAAATTTATTAGTGTTCCATAGCTTTTACCAATCCAATTTTCTTGAATAGCTTTAATTTTTTCAGACCATTTCAGTTTTTTTATATCTTCAAGTAATTGGTCAGCGTATGCCGTCGTCTTAAAGAACCATTGATCTAAATCTTTATCTACAACTTCATTCTCACATCTCCAACATTTTCCGCTTATTACTTCCTCGTCAGCAAGAACTGTATTACATGTGTTACAGAAATTTACTTTTGCTTTTTTTCTGTAAAGTAATCCTTTTTCATAAAATTTGATAAAGAAGTATTGATTCCATTTGTAATATTTTGGTTCGTGTGTCGCAAGAGTTCTGTCCCAGTCGTAACTTAATCCTAACTCTTGTAAATATTTTGTTATTGTTGCAATAGAATTTTCAGTATAATTTCTTGGATGCATTCCTGCTTTTTTTGCAGCATTCTCAGCTGGCAATCCGAATGAATCATAACCCATAGGATATAATACATTAAAACCGTGCATTCTCTTAAATCGAGCAATTGCATCTCCAATTGAGAAATTCTTTACGTGGCCCATATGAAGAAAGCTTGCGCTTGGGTATGGAAACATTTCTAGACAATAGAATTTCTTTTTGTGTTTATCCTCAGTAACTTTGAATACTTTGGATTCCTTCCACTTCAATTGCCATTTATCCTGAATTGATTTGAAATCAGCCATACACCCTCACAAACTTATATAACTATAGAAATAAATCACTGGTATTTAAAGATTTAGAATTTTAAAATAAAAAATGTATAATTAAAGATTATATAACTTATAAAAAATAAAATTTAGAATAAATTCTTTTAGAACTTCTTGAACTTAGCTGCTGTATCTATCAAGTCAACGTGTCCTAAGAATATTGCTCTGCAACAGTATCTTTCAAGACCTAAATCGTCCATGATTTTCTTTTTGTCTTCGCCTTTAGCAGCTCTTTCTTTGTACTCTTCCCATAAGTGTGCTAATGGTTTACCACATGAAAAGCATCTTATTGGAATTATCATATTATACACCTGCTAATATTAATTATAAGTTTGACAGTCTATCTGTACGAAGTTTGAGTTCTAGCTCTTGCCTGACCGTGATGGTTTGGCTTGCCAACTTCTCTTACTCTGATGTCTGCTACTAATAATTGACGATCGTAATCTAGGAATGTTTCTTTTAATTTACCGTTGTAAACAACAAGAGCTCTTGCAATTGCAAGTCTTGCAGCATCTGCTTGAGTTATGAATCCACCACCATTGACTTTTATGTCTATATTAACTTTTGATGCAACATCTCCTGCGAGCATTAATGGTTCCATAATTTTTAATCTTGATAATTCTGGACTGTATGTTTTTAGGTCAATATGATTTACAGTAATTTTGCCTTTGCCTTCTGATAATACGGCTCTTGCAATTGATTGTTTTCTTCGACCACTTGTGATTATATTCTTCATTTTCTACTCCTAAAATTTGGAACCCATGTGTTTACATAGCTCTCCAACTGTAACATACTTTAGATTTTGAATATTTTTAACATTAGCTTTATCGATTGTAGTAGTTTTATGTTGTTCAAGTTCTTTTGGGAAACCGATGTAACACATTACTCTTTTATATGCAATTGATCCTCTTGAAGTTTTGTATGGAATCATTCCACGAACAACTCTTCTAATAAACATGTCTGGTCTTCTGAAATAGAATGGACCTTTAGACCAAGTTCCTTGATCTCTACGTCTTTCAACTTCATTAAATAAGAAAACCTTATCACCAGTAACATACATTTGTTCACAATTTACAATCTTTACAGTTTCACCATTTAATGCTTGTTTTGCTACAAAGCTGGCTACTCTGCCTACGATTAAATCTTTACCATCAACTATTATCATTTTATTTACCCAATAATTTTTATGTCTTTAGCATTTGGATATTTTTTTAATCCTTCTTCAATGCTTATGATTTGAGCTTTACCATGTATCTTATCTGCTGTTTTTTGCGAATACGCGTAAGCTATGATTGTAACCTTTTTAGTTAATTCTCCACCAGATAATAATTTTCCAGGGACTATAACTACATCATTTTCATTAGAATATTTTTCAATCTTAGACAAGTTAACAACTCTATGTGCTCTTGTTGGTCTCTCAAGTTCTAGAGCAACTCTCTTCCATAGACCTGATTTGTTATCTAGAGATTGCTTTTTCAAACTACTTATGAGTTCCTGCAATTTTTCGTTTTTATGTTCTAATGTCATTTTCTCAACTTTTAATTTTATTCGACTTTGATTATTATCGTTACCAATGAACTCACGTTTTCGTGATGCAAAAAAATTCTATGAATTTTTTGCACACAAAAAGCTTAGCTTTTTGTTGTGTTCATTTACTTTTACTGGATTCGCAAAAGACTTTGTCTTTGCGCGCAGGAATCGTGATTCCTTGCGTTTTTGTAAAAAATTCAATGCGAAGGACGTGATTCGAACACGCGCACCCACTAAGGGACTAGCATTTTGAAGTTGGCTGAATTTGCCACTTGCGTACTGCCTCAAGCTAGCGCATTTGACCAGGCTCTGCCACCCTCGCGTTCTTACATTACTCGTCTATTCCTTATCAATATTTTTGACAAGTTCTGCGAACTCTTCTAGTTCCTTATTATAAATGTCAATAGCTTTTACTGCTATTTCTTTGGGTGTTAATTGTCCCCATGATTCGATTGTGAATATGTATTCGTCTGAATCAACGTTAGGCATCTTGTAAAATACAAGTCCTGGACACCATTTTGAATGTTCTCTTCCTTGACCTAAAATTGCTGTCGCCTCGAATTCAAGTTCTTGACCTTCAAGCAATTTTACTATTGGCATCTTACCGTTGATTGGTTTGATTTCTGGATCTTTAGTCTTTATATCTGATGAGTATACTGTACATGGTCCTTGTGCTTTCAAAGTTAATTTGACTGTACATGAAGCGCAACCAGCACCTTTACATTTACACTCGCTCATCATATTGTATGATTTTAAGTCTGTAGTCAATGGAATTAATCCAAGGCGATGAGATATCATCTCGTCGTATAATATTGAAGTATTTTTTCTGAATTCGACTTCTTCAATTGCCATTACTGGAACTTCGAATCCCATTATTCTTCTTAATGTATTAGCGTAAGCTGTATCTGCGCCTTTGAGGGAAAATATCAACCTGTTCTTCTTTTCCTGGTTTTCAACAAGTTTAACTTCCATTTTTTTATCCTCGATGTAATGATATACAATTGTATAATTTGAATTGATTCGAAAAGTTTTATTTATACTCTTCGTCCACGTTTACCGCCTTTCTTTCGGCATGTGTCGTGTGGTATTGGTGTAACTTCTTCAATAGATCCAATTTTAAGACCCATTCTTGATAATGCTCTAACAGCTGCTTGTGCACCTGGACCTGGTGTTACTGGACCATTATGTCCACCAGGAGCTCTTATTTTAACGTGAATTCCACTGATTCCTTTTTCCATAGCCTGTTCTGCAGCAGCTTTTGCAGCCATGATTGCAGCAGTTGGGGAACTTTCAAGTCTATCGGACTTTACAACCATTCCACCACTTGACTTTCCTAAAGTTTCAGTGCCACTAATATCTGTAATATGAATTATAGTGTTATTATATGATGAAAATATATAACATATACCCCATCTCGTATTATCATTCATCTTTATCCTCTTCGACCCTTCTTACCATACTTGCTCTTTTCTTGAACTGGTCTTGGCTTTCTCTTTGTCGATTCCTTAATTCTTTCAGCGTGATTTGTATCATAGAATGGAGACTTTGGACTGATTTCAATTGAAGACTCTTCAGACAATTTAACAATTGCTGATGGACTACTATTGATTCTTCCGCCGATTAATACATGTCTATGAATAATCATTTGACGTGCTTGACTCATACTCTTAGCGTATCCCTTTCTATAAACTAAAGTTTGTAATCTTCTATTCAATACATCTTTCAAGCTTATACCTAATATTGCTTCAAGTGTAGCATCCTTAATAAGATTTAATGATTCTAATTTTTTAACTAAGTTCTCTCTCTCAATTTTTGATTGAACATCAGTTCTTGCTGATAAATTTTTAGCCTGATTTTTGAATGATCCAAGTTTTGCAATTGCCTTCCATAATTCAGTATGCTTTGGAATTCCGTATTCCTTAGTTATCTGTTTTTCTTCAGCAATCCTCTCGCTTCTCCACGGATGACTAGGCTTTGAATATTTCTTTCTGATTTTTTTTATATCTCCCATTTTGACCTTTAATAATTAAATTATGTGTTCATTAAATTTTATATTTTAATTTCATTTCTTTGGTGGAGCAGATGGCTTTGGTGCTGATTTTCTGACTACGCCTAAAGATAATTTACCCTTATTCTTTCTGAAGTTACTCTTAGTTCTTTGACCTCTTACAGGTTGACCAATCATATGTCTTACACCCTTGTAAGATCTAATCTTCTTCATCTTCTTGATATCATTGTCGATTGTTAAGTCCCAATCAGTTGTTATAATGTGCATGTCTTGTCCAGTCTCTAAATCTTTTCTTCTATTCATCATCCATGATGGACAATTGTATTTTGCTGGATTTCTTATAACATCTTCTAATTTGGTTATTTGATCAGGTGTTAATTTACCTGTTATTGTAGTAGGATTAATTTTTGTAGAATAACATATAAAATTAGAAAACATATTACCAATGCCTTTTATTTTTTGAAGAGCCATTACAACTTTCTTCTCTCCTTTCAAATCAGTATTTACGATTCTTACAATGTGTCTAAAATCTGCACCATATTTATCAGCGTACATGTTATTTGCAACTGGTTTATTGAATGCAGGTCTTGGAGCTCCTGTAGGAACCGGTTTTGCTGCAACTGGTGGTTTTTTTGATTGATTTTTATCTTCAGCCATGATTATCACATATTTGAATAAAACATATTATTCGTATTAATTTTAAACCTTGTTTTTAGAGAGAATTTGTCACACAAAAACATTTGACAACCCTAAAATGTCAGAAATTGAAAATTTCTGATCATGATCAAGAATTACATTCTTGACATCGCTCTCTATGAACTCGGGCTAATACTAAAGGGAATTTTAGGGTATTTATAAATATTTCGCATTAGCGAAATAGTTTCGAACAGAGTGAGAAAATGCTTCGATTTTCTTGAGGGTCGTGGTTCTATATAGTTGATTTTTTTATTTTCTAAAATGAAGGCTCATCTCCTTCATTCCATGGTTTTATCTTTTCGGGTTCGTATTTTTTCTCTACATATGTTCCATTCTTTATTTGAATTGCTTTTGTTAATAACTCGTGCGATCGTGAACGAGATATAACTGCGAATGGCATATTTGTTATTCTTTCATATTCTATCTTGTGTGATGCACAACGTACCTCGTCTAAATATACGTGAAATGTTCTACATTCTGGTATATTGATATACATATTTTCTCTGCACCAATCTTCGCCTTTGACTCTGACAACTGTTTGTTTCTCTCTTTCAATAAATTCTTCAGGTACTTTCCAATAGCTTGCTCCAAATGGTGCTCCTTGTGTCCATTTAGTGTGTTTCCATTTCTGCTCCATACAAAGGCCAGTTATCATAGTTCTAAAATCATAACAATTATCCCAGATGAAATTCTCGTCAGGAGTTAAATCTTTATCGCTAACAGATCCTGTTTGCTTTACCCTTTCGTTTATTTTTTCTTTAATTTGTTTTCGTATATAAAATATCTCTTCTTCCGAAGGCAGATCTTTTCTATTGAATCTTTTAGCATATTCTCTTTTGTAATTATTGTCTGATAATCTGCTATGCGTTCCGCAATATTCTGAACAAAAAACTAGGTCTATATCTTCTCCTTTATTTTCTAAGTATTTTTTCTTTGAAGGATCAATTTTTATTATTTCTTTGATTTCTTTCCAATATTCTTCGCTATATGTTGTTGTTCCGACGCCTAATACTGCAAAAGGAATTATCTCTTTTCTGAAATATCCATTCATATTTGTTATTCCTCTGATTAGTCCATCTAGGCTTTCACGTTCAATAATGCTTAATCCATTTAGATAGTTGCCAATGCTCATCTGAGCGTGCTCTATTAGAAGTCCTTGGCTTTGTTGCCATCCACGTTCAGCTAATACTTTACGGTCTGTAATCTTGTCTCGCATAAGAAAAGGAAAATTCGTTTATTTATAAACTTTACAGTAGTTACGTTTGGGAATATTTATATATTTATTATATTACTCCATGTATATGGCAATTGAAAAATTGATGTCTGAAGAATCATTAGTCGAATCTATGACTTACAAATTGATGTCTGATGCTTTTAATAAGGTCTTAAATTATCAGAGTATAAATGAAATGATTGGAGATTGGCATATTGCTAATCCGAATTGTCCAAACATAATGGATTTAATGTATCGAGGAGACGCTCTGTATAGTTTTTCAACTCACATCAAAGGTAAACTTGGTGCTACAAATAGTCAGGTCCAATTTATTAATTATCATCGAGAAGCCAAAAAAGGAACAGGAACTCTTTCATTAAAACAATTAGAATCAGCGTTTAGTGTTCTTGCAAAAGAGCGGAATCAAAAAGTTGTTGTTTTCTTTAATGTAGGTAATCAAGAGGATACAGAAGCTTGGCTTAAGAAAAATGAGTATATTTTAAGAGATGGTTCAAGAGAAAGAAAACTTTATGAAAAAGTATTTGATAGTATATAATAACAATATTAATAACAATATTTTAAAATAAGTTCTATCTGCTTGTAGCATGACTTGTAAAGAATTATTTTTGCCGATAAAATTTAAAGGAATAACAATTAAGGTTCATATTCTAATATATGGTCCAAAGAATGCAAAAAAACAAGTATTATGTTTACATGGATTTGCGAGCTCAGGAAAAGTCGGCTATGAAAATGTTGCAAAATATATGAAGAGCTATAATCTTGTAGCAATCGATTGGATAGGATATGGAGAGAGCAGCAAGCCCTTAAGAAAAATCGATACATACGACGATAAATATATGTTGTCTTTCTTAAAATTATTTATACTTAAAGCTATTAAAAAAAATATTTTGAGAAACAGATTTAATATTCTTGCAACATCAATGTCTGGAATTGCAGTCGCTCTTGGACACGAATGGCTGAAAGATTATACTGATAAAATAGTGCTTGTAAATCCTGGAGGATTTGATAGACGTATAAATATAAAATTTTCATTGCTACTTGTTAATCCTTTAATTAGACGAGAAAAATTTAGAAAAAGGATATCTAAAAGGATAATGGAAGGCGATCTATTCGGTTGGAAGGAAGATCAAAAGAAAAGGCTCGCCAAATTGCTTGATAGCGACGAATTCAAAGTGTATTTGCGAGCCGTCAAATCTGCAATTAGGCCAAGAGGCAGAATAAGAAACACTCATAGATGTAGAGATCCTGAAAATATTAAAGTTCCAGTCATGTTAATAACAAGCAAAAAAGATACTTTATTTAGATGGCAGAGATATATACGCATAGCAAAAAGATATAATTGGAAAATAGTTCGAGTTAATTATAATGATCATGCACTATTAATATATAGGCCAAAGGAAGTTGCAGAGGCAACGAAAAAATTTATTTGAATTTTGATAAAACTTTATATATTGGTAATTTGATAGTTGTTCTATGGAAGATATCATAACACTAGTCGGACCTCGGGCTACTGGCAAATCTACTGTCGGTCGAGAATTGGCAAAAAAATTAGGTTATGAATATATCGAATTAGATGCTGTTATGAATCATGAATTGAAATCAGATGGCGGAGTATTTGGTTATGCTACTAAATACGGTTGGGATAAATACATGACAAAACTTCATGAGAGGCTTGTATCTATGTTCGGAACTCTTAAGGACAAAAAAGCGATTTTGGATTTGGGTGGGGGCGCAATTGCTGCTCCAGAGTTTCCAGAAGCTAAATTAAATGCTGATTTAGTTAGTAAGCATTCAAAAATATTGATACTGCTTCCAACTGAAAACGATGATGAAAATATAAAAATATTTTTTGAGAGAGAGAAAAATAGGTGTAAAACCAATCCACAATATTATGCCACAAAATGGCCTGAAGAGATGCTATTCAAGAAGGTTGCTGAAGATTATTACAATCGAGTCCCAATTCTAAAAAAATATGCGAATCATCATATATATGCTCGCGAATTAAATCCTACGCAAATAGTCGACTTAATAGAGAGAACGATATTAAAGGATTCCAAATAAAGTTTTATATTATTATATCTTTAACATTTTTTATTGTCATCCAAGCGCACGCATTTCCAAAACCAGTCTTGTCTATATCGAATGGTTTTATTTCTTGAACATCTTCTAAGAATATGAGGATGCAATATTTTTTCTTTTCATAATATGATGTATATTTAAGTGTTTCCATGCCTATGGCTCGTCCATATTTCCTAAGTATTTTCAAAACTTTTTCTTTATTCAAATCATCGAAGAATAATACTTCCTTGACTTTAGCTTTCACAGTCACAAATTCTCCTGCATCTTTGAAATATATTGTGTCACCTGATTTTATATTATGCCATGGTGTTCTTTTAGTCTGATACCATCTTGACTCAATAGTTTTTTCTCCAGAAATAATTTTAGATAAAAGTTTACGTTTCTTGTCGAGAATTGCGATGTGGTCCATATCCGTACGTGAATCAAAGTCTGGATGAACTCACGTTTTCGTGATGTTCATCACTTTTACTGGATTTTTTTGTAAAAAATTCAGGGCGACCCGCGGGATTTGAACCCGCCCGAGAAGATTACTGCTACGTACAGGATTGTTATCCTGTAATCCACAGTCTTCTATGCTGCCAGGCTACATCAGGGTCACCACAACTAATAATGTAGAGAATAATATATGCTTTAAAAAGATTTATATTATTAAGTTTCTATTCTTAAAAATAATGTGAATGAAGAAACCAATACTTTCGAATCTTATTAAACTGTTGCTTATTTTTTCTTTGGCCAAATGATGTTGTCAACCGTTTCATCAGTTTTATATTCTTGGGCGATTAATTTATTTATAGAATCGACGATTTTTCCCTCATCAGCTAGAATGGTTTCAATTTGAACAGAAGGATTTTTTTCTATTTGGGCAAACCATTCTCGTGCTCTTTCAGTGTGTAAGTTCTGACTAAGGTTAGATAATAAGTATCTTAGCTCTTGAAATCTCGTTAATGTTTTTAATAATTCTTGTTTATCACTAAGTCCTAACGGTTGAATTTTGTGTATTTCTTCCCATTTTTTAATCGTCTGTGCTACTTTATCAAGTTCTAACAGTAAATCAAGTAGTGAAGTCAAAGGAGTTTTTGTCGTAAAAAATTTCTCTTGCGTAGTGTGTATATTTTTTTTCTCTGCTTCAGCGTATTTATCTATCCATTCTGTGGCTATTTTTATTCCTTTCTGGCTTAATCGATGCTCTTCAGCTAGTGTCTTAAACGTCAATTCATTTGTTGTCATAAATATTCACCTTTTGTCTAATCTTTTACTCCTTTTTAATAATTAACGTATATATATACTTTTTGTTTTTTTTGATTTAATACAAGCATTCGCTTCGTCTATAGTCTACATTAGTTTATGGATATTCTTTATATATTAATTACAAGCGTAGCAAGCGTATATTAGATATTTTTAAATTTATAATCATAGTAAGATTTATATTTAAATCTGTTATCACAAAGTTATGGATGAATCTTATGCAAGAAACTTAGACCAGACTGGACAACATTATATGATAGATTCAGATTTAATAAAATTTATTGTGAATAATGCTGAATTAGAAAAAGATGATGTCGTTCTTGAGATTGGTTATGGGAAAGGCGCTTTGACGAAAGAATTGTCAAAGAGGTGTAAAGTAATTGCTATAGATATTGAAGAACATAAATTTGATGCTAAGAACGTGACTTTTGTTCAAGGTAATATTCTAATTATGTTCGACGAATTATATGAAAAATATACTTTTAATAAAATCGTCGCTAATATTCCATACAATATTTCTGAACCATTAATGAAATTAATATTTAAAAAACATAAAGAATTAGAATTAGTTGTATTAACCGTCGGAAAAAACTTTTCTAATATTATATCCGGCACTGATACACGTATGGGGCTTATTGCAAATCACATGTATGATATCGAATTATTAAGAACTGTTAAACCTCGATCATTTAGTCCTCCTCCACGTGTTGATTCTGAAGTGATATTACTTGAACCTAAACGTGATGTGTTAAGCGAATTATATTCTAAATTAGTAATGCTCGACGATAGAAAATTAAAGAATGCTATGGAAAAGATATTCATAGATAAGACTAAAAGACAAGTCAAAGAATTGACAAATCATCCTCTATTCGAAAAGAAATTATATGAATTAAGCAATAGAGAATTCTTAGAATTAGATACTTTATTAGAGAATTGACCTTCACAATCTTTAAAACGTACGTTTGATTTCTAAAGTAATGTTAGAACGATTATTTACCAAAAAAAACAAAAAAGATTCAAGAAGCGTGCTTATCAAGAGTACAATAGATGATGTTGACTCATTCTTTGCATCAAAGGATGATGTACCGTCTAACGATAAGGAATTGTTGGATTTCAAGGAAAATCATATTTCTAAATATTTAGACCATATCAATAACAAGATAATAATAAATTCTCATGCCATGAAATATGGTTTGAAAGGCAAAGCAGTATTATGTGCACGAGGATATGAAATTGGCGTTGCTTGGATGTTTGATGATGATGAAAGAAGATTGCATAGTGTGCAAGGATGGGTAAATACGCATGATGGACATTACAGCGCACTTATGCTTTATTGTTCTAACCCTGGCAGAATACCTATAGAATCTAAAAAATCCGTATTATTGTTGCCGAATAAAGATTATAATAAAAATCGTGAGAATGGAAATATGCATGTCGGATTATATCTTCCAGGACTAGGATATATGGAAGGATGTGATATTGACGCGTATATTATAGAACATAAATTGAAGATTTAATTATTTCATCTCCACATTTTATTTAACATTCATAATTTGTACTGCTTCTTAATCATTTTCGCTACATTTTTCGCAGAAAGGTTTGTATTATCAATTGTAATATTGTTTTTGCTGAATGGAACATCTTTTTTCATATCCCATGCTGATAAAGCTTTTTTCAATTTAACAATAGTTAGGGTCTTGAGATATTTTTTTCTTTCTTCATATTTTACTCTCTTAAACAACTCTTTTTTATCGCACTTCATATGTACAAAGTATGTAACTCCGTGATACTTCTTATTTATCTTAATCATTTCCTCAAGAGTCTCATCTTTAGATTGGCCACGATATCCTGAAGTAAATATTATTCCCTTGACTTTCTCATTAGCCGCAGCTTCAATCATCCTCAACCTAATTTCGTGTACTAGAGGCCAGAATATTTTATCTTTAGAAGAAAAGATTCCCTCGATCATATCGAGTGTTAAATGATTATGAAATACTTTGTAACTAGTAATTTTCTCAAGTTCTTTTGCAATAGTCAATTTTCCAATTGCGGGAGGTCCATAGATGATGATAAGTTTCATTTTATGATTAGTATAATTAGTATATATTATTATTTCATCTTCATTATCTCGTTCAATTTCTCGACGAATAATTTGGCTTCATCTTCTGTATTATACAAGTAAAAGCTCGCTCTTGCGCTCCCGTCTATCTTATTTTCGTTGAACCATGAATGAACGCAATGTCTTCCACTTCTAATCATTATATTTGCGTATGAGTCAAGCATTAAAGCTACTTCGTGAAAGTCCATCTTATTTTTTGTATTGAATGAAAATATTCCGCTTCTTAATTTATAATCTTCGGTCCCGAGAATATTTACATGATTTTTTAATCCTTCTGTTACAATCTTATTTAATTTTAGTTCGTGTTCGTGTATATCGTCGATATATTTCTTTAAATAGTTTACAGTCTCTCCAAGGCCAATGAACCCTGCAAAATCTTGTAATCCTGCTTCAAATCTTTCTGGTAATTCAGCGAACTCTGCACTATCATATGTGGAATCATTAACAGTACTTCCGCCAACATTATATGGAGCAAGTTTTTTTAGTAATTCTTCTTTACCATATAACACTCCAGTTCCACTAGGTCCGAGCATTTTATGACCAGAAAATGCTAAAAAATCAACATCAAGTTTTTTTACGTCAATCGGTTTATGTGGAACTGATTGTGCTGCATCAAGCATTACTATTGCATCATATTTATGGGCGATATTTATTATCTCTTTGACAGGATTTGTTGTTCCATCCATGTTGCTTGTATGCACCATTGATACAAATGCACGATTAGTGTTTCCTTTTGCTTTTTTTAATATTTGCTCGAACGAGGTCATATCGAATCCATCTTTTGTACTGATTCTTTCTCGACGTAACCCTTTTTCTCGTGCGAGCACTTGCCAAGGCAATAAATTTGAATTATGTTCTTTATCCGTACTTATTATTACATCATCTCTATGGAATGGATAAGATTTTGCAATAAGATTAATTCCTTCAGTCGTATTTCTCGTGAATATTACTTCTTTGTCGGATTTTGCATTAATAAATTTTCGAATCAAGACTCGAGAATTATTATATTCTTCAGTTGCTTTTTTTCCAAGTCTGTGATGACTTCTTTCAGCACACGCTGGATACTCATAATAATATTCATTCATCTTCTCTACGACTTGTCTTGGCCTTAGAGTCATACATGCATTATCAAAATATATTATAGGTTTCTTTGGATTATTTAGAATTGGAAAATCTTCTCGAATTTTGCTGATGTTCATAGAATAGAATATATTATAGTGGTTTAAATGTTTTATGGA
>Ga0265322_10000384_pt1 | contig 18283 bp, 17 predicted proteins | sample 41222metaG_FD_193584 | JGI IMG/M metagenome (GOLD analysis project Ga0265322, IMG submission 193584) | Rhizosphere microbial communities from Carex aquatilis grown in University of Washington, Seatle, WA, United States - 4-12-22 metaG | ecosystem: Host-associated > Plants > Roots > Rhizosphere...
CATCGGTTTCTGTGAGCAGAGTTCCGAACATTGTCGGAACGCGGCGGCGGGTCGCTTCCGTCATCAACAATATTTTTCCCTGAGCGATTAAGTTAAATTCCCCGATCTCGAAATTCTTCACCGAAATCGAACCCGTTAATGTCGCTTCGTTTCCTTTTCCGCCCGGGTCGAGATTCTGGACCCGTAATTGTTTGACCACAATTTTGTCCTGCGATGGCTGCAACTCACCGGAGATACTGTAGGGGATATTATTCGGCCCGAAAAGGAATTGAATATTGTTGAGAAGAATCGAACCGCTGAATTCGGGCTGGCGCGGCGTTCCGGCAATAATTACATTTGATTTGACGGTCCCGCTCAAATTGCTGAGATCGGGGAGAAGCGGCTCGAGAACACCGACGTCAAATCCCTGAGATGTGATTTCAATATATTCGCTGGTATCGGGAAAACGCTCTTCAACATTCGTGAACCCGAGATCGATCGGTAGAGATCCCTTGATGACAAGTCGGGGAATGGAATCAAGTCCCTTATCCATATTCAGAATGTTCAAGAGGGCGATCTGTTTATTATATTCAATATGCGCGCGAAAACTTCCTATACGCGTTTGCTTGTAAAACGTGTTCTCGGAATTTGCATCGAACAAAATACCCGGTGCAAGCATCGATCCCGAGAGATGGAGTTCGGCATCCGCTGTTCCTGTGAAAAGTCTATCGCCGGCAGGGGAGAGATTGGGGCGTACAATATTTTGGATCCCGGAAAGATCGAAATGTTTGAGCGTTGCCGTAAAATCCATATCACCGGTCGAAGGCAGTATCCCGACGAGCGTAAATTGCTCATTATTTCGTTTCATCACGCCGTGCATGATGCGGAAGCCGTCATAATTCCATCGGCATTGAACATCTTGATCGTTTATCCATTGATACGGTCCGGCGGCAAGATCGAGCGTATCGAAATCAAACACATAGGTGTGAGGTTGAACCGATGCATTCCCTTCCATGTTCACCGTGTAAAGCGAATCGACGGTTCCGTGCAAGGAAATTTTTCCTGCAAGATTTTTGTACGACACCGATGCGTCAAGATGTTCGATTGTTTTCGTGTTCAGTTTACCGCTGGTTGCAGTGAAACGAGCATTTGCCGTAAGGTCTTCCAATGTCCGGATATCTTTGAGTGAATCGAGAACGGCATCGATCGTCCCATTATTGAGCAGGATACCTCCTTTGACCGTTCCGAAATAACATTCATCGAATGTGCCAGTGCACCGGAGAGAAAGGTTGCCTGCCGTTCCCGTGAGAGAACCGCTCAACTGTGCTTTCGCGTCGAACGGTGAGCTCTTAAATAATTCGGCCAGGGGCTCAAGATCTTTGATGTTGATGGTATAGGTGCTGTTAAATTTCTTTTGATCAATCCAGGGATGATTCCCGGAGAGTGTTCCTTCGTTTGATTCTTGTACGAGTGAGTCTGATGGAGATGCATGGCGTTGAATCGAATCGATCAAATTGTTCGTTTGATGAACGAGCGCATCCGTCATATGATCAAGATCGAATTCGCCCCGCAGGTCGATATCGGCAATGCCCGATTGTAATGAAAGGTGTTTGTGAAGTTCTTGTCGTTGATCGAGTGTCAGGTGAATGTCCTGGGCGGAAACCTTATGTCCCTGGAACATGGAGGGGAGAAATGTAAGATCGCTTTCTGCATTCAGATCGTCGATACGGTGTCCTGAACCGGAAAATGAACCTTGAAACGTCAAATCACTGGAGAATTTTTCATCGTTCAGAATGGAAGCAAGGTCGAATGAAGAAAGATCGACTGTTGCAGAATATCGCGGTGCAGTCGTGTCGCTATAATCTCCCTGGGCAAGGATCTCCGCGTTCATGTCGGAATTTTGCGCCCGGATATTTGCCTCGATGTGGTTGGGCTCGCCCCGCAAGGTGCATGTGAGCGACGTGAGATTGAGATGCTGGATGCGCGATGAATCGGCAGCGAACCATACGGTTGTTGAAAGTTTGTCGAGTGAAAAACCGTGTCCGGTGATTGTTCCTTTCGCATTTAACATCGTGTTGAATTTTTTATTCCGAATGATCGGTCCGAGATTCAACCGGCTCGTCGTTAGGGAGCCCGCATACGATGGCTGATCCTGTTCCAGGTTCATTTCTCCGTTGATATCGATGGAACCGAATGATCCTTTCAGTGAAGTTTTCGATTTGAAGTTTAACGGTCTCCCGTTGAACTCCGAATAGACAGTCACAAATCCGACGCTGTCGAATGTGGGAACCTGGAGCGACGGAAGAATACGGGAAATATCAGTGGGGTCGATCTTCGTATCACCGACGATAATGCCAAGACTCAAATTCTTGGGCTGGTGAAGATTGCGAACACTTCCGGAAAGATTAACCGTACTCCGGAAAGTGTTAAGATGAAGATGTCTGATGAAAATATTTCCAAATTCGCCGCCGACATCCAAATCGAGAAATACGGAGCCATTTAAAAAATCTACCTGCGGTAAAAAACTTTTTAGTTCGCCGACATCCAAATTTTTTGCCCGGACCTGAAGGTGTACCGAGTCCTGTCGCAATCGGGCAAGAGAAAAATCGTTCATAACATTGACGTTGGCAATTGAGCCGTCAAGTTCGATGTACGAATGCCCCGTCTGCAGTATGATATTGTTTGCGAACGTTCCTTTGTCGGAAACGGAAAAATTTCCTTTGAAATGTGTCAGTTCAAATCGCGATTGGGGAGAATAACCGCTTGCGTGAACGATATTTGCCGCTATGCTTTTCTCCGTGACCGTTGCGTGGAGTGTGAGATTGAAGTCGTTCACGGAAAAATTGTGATATTCAAAATATGACGGAGGAAGATTCCAGTGATCGGGAGCCAAGAGCGAGCACGAATCGACCACAACGATTGTTCCGTGCTTAATTTCAACATCATCAAAAATGAGCGTCCAGTCAAAATGATTGTTCGTATTGGCAGAATCCGGTTTCAGGATTGAAGCGATATTCCATTGCCCTGATGCAGATCGCGTTAATCGAATCGTCGGCTGTTCCACGATGATATACCGGAATGTCGCCCGTTTACTGAAAAATCCAAACGGTTCGTACTGGCAAAAAATTTTGCCGGTGCTGAACAGCATCTCACCGTTCTGTGAGAGCGCAACAGAATCAATGGTGAAGCCGGTAAGGAGATTCCCGTCGATTGTACCGATGTGCAACGTGCCGTTTATCTTGGAAGTGATCGATGAGGCCAGAATGATCCGAAGCCGGTCGCGGAAAAATTGTGTCTGTGTGAACAATGAAACAAACACGACGAAAAGAAAAACAATGCCGGCGGTAATGAAACCGATTTTGAAGATGCGTTTGAGGTTTTTTTTCATGCCGCGCCTCAACGACTGGAAAATCGTTCGAGTATGCGATCGATGATGGAGGTGGTCGAACGGTTCGGAATGAATTCAATCGTAGCGACAGTTCCCCCTGCTTTTTCCACGATATCTTTTCCGACGATGGCATTCAGATCCCAATCAGCACCTTTGACAAGAATATCCGGTACGATGTCGGTAATGAGAGAAAGGGGCGTGTCTTCGTCAAAGAGACAGACATAATCGACCGGTAGAAGGTTGGACAGCACGAATGCCCGGTCGTTTTGATCAACAATGGGGCGTTTATCTCCTTTGATGCGATGAACCGAAGCGTCGGTATTCATACCAACGACCAAAACGTCTCCGGCGGAACGCGCTTTATGAAGATATTCTATGTGCCCGCGGTGAATTATATCAAATACTCCGTTGGTGAAGACCACTTTTTTGTTTTTCCGGCGCAGAGTGTCCCGTATTGATTTTAACTCTTCGCGGGTGACAACAGTTCCCATGGGATTATTTTTTGGTTTCTGCAAACTGTTCCGCTTCGGCGACGACGTTTTTACGGAGCTCTTCTGTATTGATCGGTACAATCCCGACGTACCCGCATACAATTCCTCCTGCATGATTTGCCAAAGCGGCGGCTTCTTTGATGGATGCACCGCCGACCAGCGTCATAGTGAGCGTGGAAATAACCGTATCGCCGGCCCCGGAAACATCGGCGACGTTCCTGGCTTTGGTCGGCACATGCGAGACTTCACCGCCGGGCTCGAACAGCGACATCCCGTGTTCGCCCAACGTCAGCAGAACATTGCGCGCGTGTAATCGCTCCATCATCAATTTTCCCGCGTGAATGATTTCATCATCCGTCCGCAGTCGTATACCGAGAGCTTCTTCCGCTTCTTTTCTATTCGGTTTGAACACCGTTACGGTATTGTATTCAAAAAAATTGTTGAATTTCGGATCGACAGTTACCGGCTTGTTCGTTTCGTTCGCCAGTGCGATGATTTGCCTGATCAAATCTTTCACCACAACGCCTTTGTTGTAGTCTTCAATGATGATGCCGTCGATGGAATTGATGTTCAGGCGAAGAACATCGATGATTTTTTTCTGAATCGTATAGGAAATGTCTGCCTTTTGTTCACGGTCAATTCGAACGACATGCTGGCTGTGTGCGATGACCCTGGTTTTTACCGTGGTCGGGCGGGATGGATCGACAACGACGCCCTCCGGCGCAAAATCGTTTTCACGGATAATATCGTACAACTGTTTTCCGCTGTTGTCCGCCCCGATAACACCGACGAGCAGCGGCTCACCGCCGAGAGATTTAATATTTCGTGCTACGTTTGCTGCTCCGCCGAGTCGTGCCTGCTCCGTTTCCATGTCGATGACCGGTACCGGAGCTTCGGGAGATATTCGACTGACACTGCCCCAGATATATCGATCGAGCATCAAATCTCCGATGACAGCGATCCGTTTTCCGGTCATCGAAGCGAATAATTCCTGCAAACGTTTTTCAGAAATAAGTACCACGAAAATTATCTCCTTGTTTAACCTGTTTTCGCAGTCAATATAGGGAGAACCGTCATGAGAATCAAGTAGTTACGTGACATTAATTCTTGGAAATTCTTGCATGATTTTCTATATTGGCAGTGCCATGAATCCACTTCCCCGCATACCATCGTCCCGGTTTAAATCGTATCAAAAGCTGACCCAAAAAAAATACCGCGAGAGTGAACGGAAATTTATTATTGAAGGTGTTCACCTTGTCGAAGAGATTTTGAACACGGTATGGGACGTCGAAACCATTCTTGTCAGCGAAACATTTCTGCAATCAAGGGAATTTCCCCCTCTCCAAAAGAAGGCGCATACAAAGAAAATTCCTTTTTTCCTGACGAGTGACCGGGAAATCCGAACATTGAGCGACGCGGTGACGACGCAGGGTATTGTCGCTATTGTCAGGGAAAAGGAAATTGCTGAATTGTGGGACCGGCTTCCGGCAAAATCTCTGATCGTGATGCTCGACGGAATTTCTGATCCCGGGAATGTCGGAACACTCATTCGAACGTGCGATTGGTTCGGTATCGATGCCGTCATTGTGGGAAATGCAAGCGTCGAATTATACAATCCGAAAGTACTGCGTTCGACCATGGGTTCGATGTTCCATCTTCCGGTCATTATCGATGATCATCTTTCGCAAACCGTGGAAAAATTAAAACGACATCATTGGAGAATCGTTTCGACGGTAGTCACCGGCGGGACGAACTTGTCTCAAAAGTTTGCTGTTGGTAAATATTGTCTTGTGTTTGGGAATGAATCGCACGGCGTTTCAAAAGAAATTCGCTCTCTTGCCGATGTGAGTGTAACCATTTCGAAATTCGGGCAAGCGGAATCTCTCAATGTCGCTGTTTCATGCGGTGTCGTTCTTTCCCATCTCAAATTGTAATTGAATCTTGCGATTCGTTTGCATTTCGTTCCGTTTTTTCCTACATTTTAGAGAATTCTGAATAAATTTCGTCGATATTTTCATGCTTGAACAATACATTCCCATCGGTGTGATGATTCTGTTCGGTGCTACATTCGGCATCCTCATGTCGAAAGCAAGCGAATGGCTCGGACCGAAAAACCCCACCGACGTAAAACTCTCGACATACGAGAGCGGCATGGAACCGATCCGCAATGCCCGCGAACGAGTTTCGGTGAAATATTACATGGTAGCAATGTTGTTTATTGTTTTCGACATTGAAGTTGTGTTCATGTATCCGTGGGCGGTCAATTATCGCCATTTAGGTTTTTTCGGTCTGGTTGAGATGATCGTGTTTATTGTAATTCTTTTGTTTGGATATTTGTATTTGTGGAAGAAAGGTGCGTTGAAATGGAATTAGAGCGCTCGGGCGACAGTTTTTTAACGTCGAAAGTCGATGAAATTATCGGATGGGCACGTAAAAATTCTCTCTGGCCGATGCCAATGGGAATTTCCTGCTGTGCTATCGAAATGATGTCGTTTGCCGGACCCCGCTATGATGTTTCGCGTTTTGGTTCGGAAGCGTTCCGTTTTTCTCCCCGTCAAAGTGATTTAATGATCGTTGCAGGAACGGTCACGTACAAAATGTCGCACGTCGTTCGAAAAATTTACGACCAGATGCCCGACCCGAAATGGGTCATAGCGATGGGTGCCTGTACGTCGAGCGGCGGGATGTATCGTTCTTATTCCGTGGTTCAGGGAATCGATCAGTTTATTCCCGTCGATGTGTATGTCGCCGGGTGTCCGCCGCGACCCGATAATTTACTCAAAGGTTTGATGGAAATTCAAAAAAAGATTGCGCGCGGAGAGAAGCCGGGCCAATCGGAAAAAATCTATATTCAAGAATCTGTTGCCCGGTGATGAAAGATAGTATCGTTCAAAAAATTACGGCGCAGTTTCCTTCTTCCATCGTTTCGGTCAATGAATATCGCGGTGAGTTGACCATCCTCGTGAAGAAACAGGATATCGCGAAAATATGTTCGATGCTAAAAGGGGATAACGATCTTTGTTTCGATTCGATGAGAGATTTATGCGGCGCGGATTATCACCGGCCGGATGAGCGGTTTGAAGTTATTTATAATCTCTATTCTTTGAAAAATCATTTTCGTCTCCGCTTAAAAGTACGTGTGGAAGAACAGGATCTGCATGTGCCGACGGTAACCGGTGTCTGGAAAACTGCAAACTGGCACGAGCGTGAAACATACGATATGTTCGGCATTCTCTTCGACGGCCATCCGGACATGCGGCGTATCTATATGCCGGAACAGTTTGAGCATTTTCCTCTCCGCAAGGATTTTCCGTTGATGGGAATTCCCGGATCGCTTTCTCTTCCTCATAAATAATCCAATCCCATGAATTCCGCTCCGATCGATTCGAAAGATAAAATTCTCTACGCTCTTGAAAATCAGGATACGACCGTAACCTTCGACGATCCTCTTGAGAACGAAATGGTCCTCAATATGGGCCCGCAACATCCCGCGACGCACGGTGTGCTTCGTTTGCTCGTGCGGCTTGACGGAGAAACGATTGTTTCTACTGTTCCCGATCTCGGTTATTTGCATCGCGGGTATGAAAAACTCGCGGAGAATATGAGTTATCATGAATTTATTCCTCATACCGACCGCCTCGATTACCTCTCACCTTTGGCAAATAATGTTGCGTATGTGCTTGCCGTCGAAAAACTTGCCGGTATCGAGGTGACACCGCGTGCGCAATATATCCGCGTGATCTGCTGTGAACTCGCCCGTTTAGCATCGCATCTTGTCTGGATCGGCACCATGGCGATGGACGTCGGTGCCGTGACAGTGTTGCTGTGGGGATTCCGTGAGCGCGAAAAAATTCAGGATATCTGGGATCTGTTGACCGGCGTACGCTTTACAACAAGTTTTACACGCGTCGGCGGGTTGGCACAGGATATTTCTCCCGAAACCATTTCTGCGATCAAAACATTTCTCGAACAATTTCCGGCAAGTCTCGATGAATGCGAGAATGTTTTAATTAAGAATCGTATTTTCATCGATCGGTGCGAAGGGATCGGATATCTTTCGAAAGAAGACACGATCGATTACGGAGTGACGGGACCGCTTCTTCGTGCCGCCGGCGTCGACCACGATCTTCGCCGCGATCAACCGTATCTTGTCTATGACCAACTCGAATTCGATGTACCGGTGTATTATGACTGCGACGTGCTTTCCCGTTTTTATGTCCGCATCGCGGAAATGAGGGAAAGTTACCGCATCCTCCGGCAGGCGCTTGATCGTCTGCCATCCGGTCTGATCAATACCGGCAATCCGAAACGCATTCTTCCCAAGAAAGAGCGTACCTATGGAAAAATGGAAGAGTTGATTCACGATTTCATGCTGGTGAATTTCGGTATCAATCCACCCATCGGTGAAGTGTATCAGGCAATTGAAGCTTCGAAAGGCGAACTGGGGTTTTATCTCGTAAGCCATGGTGAAGGTTATCCGTGGCGGCTGAAGATTCGCTCGCCGTCATTTGTCAATCTTCAGGCGCTTCCCCCGATGCTGAAGGGGGGAATGATTTCCGACGTTGTTGCCGTTATCGGAAGTGTTGACCCCGTGATGGGTGAGGCGGATAAATAATATGAACGTTCTGAGCCAAAGATAATTCAATGCTATCACAACAGAATTTAGCAAAACTCGAAGAGCTGAAAACAAAATTTCCGACGACAAAATCGTTGACGCTTCCTGTTCTCTGGATGGTTCAGGAAGAGCACGGCTGGGTTTCTACGGAAGCGATAAAGTATGTTGCCGATTTGCTTCACCTTCCCGTGCGGCATGTCTACGGCGTTGTCACGTTTTATACGATGTTCAACATCAAACCTGTCGGGAAATATCATCTGCAGGTCTGTACGAATATTTCATGCCAGTTGCTCGGCGGGGAAAAAATCTCGGAACATGTTTGCAAAAAATTGAATATTAAAATCGGTGAAACTACCCCCGACAAACGGTTTTCGGTGACGGAAGTTGAGTGCCTCGGTTCCTGCGGCACGGCGCCGATGATGCAGGTGAATGAACGCTATTATGAAAATCTTACCGTCGAAAAAATCGATTCACTCCTGGAAGAATTCAAATAAATCCTATGGCTGATATTGTCGAAAAATTGATTCTTCCGGATATTCCCGATCTTCACCGTCTCGATGTCTATGAACAACATGGCGGTTATCAGGCATTGCGGAAAGCTCTCGGGATGCAGCCGGACGCGGTGACGGATGAAGTGAAACGATCGAATCTTCGCGGACGCGGCGGTGCATGTTTTCCGACCGGATTGAAATGGACGTTCATGCCGAAGCAGTCGTCAAAACCGAAGTATCTCTGCGCAAACGGCGACGAATCGGAACCGGGAACGTTTAAGGACCGGCAGATTTTTGAATTCAATCCGCATCTATTCATTGAAGGTTCGGTTATCGCGGCTTATGCGATGGGAATTACAACGGTCTACGTGTATGTGCGCGGCGAATATGGAACGTGGATAAAACTTCTTCAAAAAGCAGTTGATGATGCGTACGCGAAAGGATACATCGGAAAAAATATTCTCGGCGGAAACTTCAGTACGGAACTTGTGATTTATAAAGGTGCCGGTGCCTATATTTGCGGCGAAGAATCCGCTTTGATGAACTCGATCGAAGGTGATCGCGGCTATCCCCGCGTGAAACCTCCCTTTCCTGCACAATATGGTTTATGGGGATGTCCGACCACCATCAACAATATTGAAACGCTTTCCAATGTTCCTGTCATTATCAACAAGGGAGCCGATTGGTTCTCGAAAATCGGCGCGCCGAAACAACCCGGTACTCTGCTGTTCGGTATCAGCGGTCATGTCAATAAACCCGGTGTGTACGAAGCTCCGACGGGAACGTTATTGACCGATCTCATTTATACATTTGCCGGCGGTGTTAAAGGGAATAAAAAAATCAAAGCAGTTATTCCGGGCGGTTCATCGACAAACTGGTTGAGAGGTGAAGAGCTCGAAAATGTCCGCATGGATGCCGATTCCCTGAAAGCTGTCGGAACATCGATCGGTACCGGCGGTGTGATTGTAATGGATGAAGATACGGATGTGCTGAAAGTTATCACACGCATCACGCATTTTTATCATCATGAATCGTGCGGGCAGTGTACGCCGTGCCGTGAAGGATGCGGATGGATGGAAAAAATCTTAAAACGATTTTTGGCGGGAGATGGGACCGTCGAAGATATCGATCTTCTGCTGGATGTTGCCAATAATATCGAAGGCAATACGATTTGTGCGCTCGGCGATGCGGCCGCCTGGCCCGTGCAGAGCGTGATTAAGAAATTCCGCAGTGAATTTGAAACGCGAGCAAGAAAAAATCCTGCCGCAGCGACCTATGTTCCGCCTCCGCATCTGGTCAGTGCGACAAGTTAATTATCGCTCCGCGCCCCTTCTGTAATCCATGTTTGCATTCCGGTGATTTGATTCTGTGTCAGAGCAGGAGAACCGGCAGGCGGCATTGCGGGAGGACTTTTCCCGTTGATTGTCAAAATAAGTAAACTCTGATCCGGCGCTCCCGGTACAATAATTCCTACCCGGCTTGTCTCATGCAAATAGGTGTCCAACGAAAATTGAAGGCTTGCAAACGTTTCCGGTCCGTGACATGCATTGTTCTGTCCGCCGCAACCCTGGTTAAAGAGCGGTTGTACCTGCTTACTGTAACTGACACCGGAACTCGGGAAAACGATCTGCGACAAACCCGGTCCGCTGATCTGATCTTTACATGACCACGCATTCCAGAGAAGCAAAGAAAAACCGACAAGAAACAAAAAGATAATGATGATTTTTTTCATCATACTGTCTCCGGAATATAATACATGTTCTTTCCGATTTGACCGAATAAATGATACCGCACAACGAGTGCATAAAATGTCGTAAAAAATATCCCTACTATAAACAATAACAATCCCGCGATAGCAAAAATTCCTACTCCCATGCTCAGCAGTATTGCAATGAGGGCATCTTGCCAATGTTTTCCAAATAAAAAAATAATGTCCCCGACGTCCAGTCCCTCTCGAATTTTTTCATGTTCGGCGAATTTGACCGAAATAATCGGCGAAAGAAGACTGATGAGTAATGAATATCCAATGAGAAATACCACCAAAATCAGTTCCGGCTCCATTCCGTTGAACATCTTCGGTGTCCCCGGGATATCGAGGTTTTGAACGACAAGAAGAAGGACGATCGGAATGACGACCAAAAAAACAGGGATATAATAAATCAACAGGGTAACCAGATATTTAAAACCGAGAATAAATTTCACGCCGACATCTTTCCATTCTGGCAATGGATATTGTTCTCCCCGCCGTACCCGTTGTTGCATTTCAATACAATATCCGTACAAGACCGGAATTCCTATCAGAAAAAAAGAAAGGAAAATAAAAACCGAGCCGATCAAAAATTTGGACAACCAGTTTGGATCTTTAAAAGGAAATGTAAACGCTTCACTGAAATTATTCATTGTGTTAACGCCGACCAAAAATGATTATTGCCTATAGAAAGGTAGGAAATTTCCCCATCGGGGGCAAATCGTAAAATCCTTTGCACATGCTCCGTTTTCCCGGGAAAAATCAATCAGGGAAATTCGCATTGCGTGCAAAAAGCAAATTTTATGATTCTACGACAACCAATGTCATGTCGTCATGTTGCTCGGCGTTTCCTTGGAATTGCTTTATTGCGGTGATGATCATTTGCTGTACATTTGCCGCTGAAATATTCCGAGCGTTGGAAATGATTTGTGCGATCCGATCTTCGCCGAATTCCTCGTTCTGTGAATTCATTGCTTCCGTTAGGCCGTCGCTGTAGAAAAGAAACGTTTGGTTCGGAAGTAAGGGCCTGCAACGTTCTTCCAGTTCGCTTTCGAATAATGGTCCACGCTCCAGCCCGAGTCCGATGCCTTTCGCCGGAAGAGATTCAACTATTCCGTTTGTCCGGAGAAGTACTTTGTGATGTCCGGCCCGGCAGATGCGAACTTCGCGATTCTCCATATCGAATAATGCGATCACCATCGTAATGAATGATTTTCTTTCCATGCCATCGTACAATCTCTTGTTGACGTTGATCAGAATATCTTTCGGCGTGTGATACATTTGCGCTGCCAGTTGCACCATCCCCTGAACTTTGGACATGTACAATGACGCGGACATTCCTTTTCCGGAAACGTCGGCAACGATCACCAGCAGTTGTTTTTCCCCGAGCGGGATATAATCGAAGTAATCGCCGCCGACGGTTTGCGCCGGAAGCGAGATCCCTGCGATATCTAAGCCGGCGATTTTCGGATTGGACTTCGGTAACAGCCCTTCTTGAATTTTTCGGGCAAGATTCAATTCTTCTTCAATTTTTTGTTTTTCAATTTCTGATCGGTGCAGCCGTGCATTTTCTATGGCGATTGCTGCCTGGCTTGCGACCGTCGACAAAAGGTCGATGTCTTCTTGCGAATAAATTTTTCCGGAAAGTTTCGGACCGACATTCATTGCACCGATGAACCGGTCTTTCAATACCATCGGGATCGAAAGAACGATGCCCGATTGAATGATTTTTGTTTTGTCGGATTCGTTGAGCGGTACGGTATCCGGCTCTTCTTCGAGCAGGGCAAACGATTGCGGTATTCTTGTTTCTCGTAAAAGGGCGATAAACCCGTCCGGCGATTCCGTAAAGTTGCAAAACTCCGCCGGGATGTTGTGATTGACATAAATACATTCCGTGCCGGGATTGCATATCAGTACGGCAACTTTCTCGACGTGCATCGTATTCGAAATGCGATGAACAACGGATGAAAGAATTTGCTGGAGATTCATTTGCCGGGGAAGCTCCTGGCTGAATTCAAGAAGCGCTTTTTGGTAATCCCGCCGTTCCCGGTAAAAAATTTTATCGATGGATTCCTGAACCCGTCGTTTGACCGGATCGAAAACAAATGCGATGACAACGAATGCAACCGCGCTAAGGATTTTACTGTCTGATTTTCCCAGAAGGAAGCCCAATATGCTCCCGATCCCGAACACGAACGAAACGTAAATCGCCGCGAGCGTCGCCGTGACTGCGCCGTAAATCATACTCCGCTGAATAAGCAGATCGAGATCCATCAACCCGTACCTGAATATTGAATATCCGAATGCCAGCGGTACTGCTATAATAAAAAGAATGGGAGAAACCAGGACCGGATTCAAAAAGATTGCAAACGGATTGATGCTCGCCATGATCGTGATGAATAAAATTGCCGACAAGCCGACGGCGATGCCTATCAGGATCGGACGTAACTGATTTCTGCGATGCGGCTCTACGTTTCGGAAATAACTGTGAACGAATACGATGAGACCGCTAAAAAAAAAGTAAAACGGTATGTAAAAAACCGTTATGATCGCTAACAGTTGATTGGATGTATCTCTCACCAGGAGTAAAATTATTGCTACACTTGCCATACTGCTTGCATAGATCACCGGTTTGATCCACCGATGCCGGAGAATATTTTTTCGGACCGGAAAGTAAAAAAAGAAAATAATAAAGAGTGCCTGCCCGAAAATTCTGGAAATGATGAACGAATAATTGATGAGTATAATTTTCCACTGAGGATCTCTTCCCGCGACAAGATTCGGCGTGAAAAGACTGAACAGGAGCAATGCAAATATTCCGTACCGGGCAAATATCCGCTGAATTTGCCCCTGCGGTTTCGTCATCACAACGATATAGCCGACGGCACAAAATCCGAATCCCAACAGAAATAGTGCAAAAAAGCGGACGTCGAATATTTTTGCCATCTCAACTTTCGCGTCGATGATCGATGTACCGCGCTTCACCGTGTACGTGGCAAAGTCTCCCGCATTCAGAGAATCGATAATTGCTTGCGCCCCGGCCGATGTGGTAAAAGCAATGCCGTTGATTTTGATGAGTGTGTCGCCGTCGGCGATGCCGGCTTTATCGGTGACGCCACCTTTGACAACGCCGGTTATCAGCAGTCCTTGTTTATCCTTTCCTAATGAAATCCATGCGCACTGGTCGTTGGTCGTAACGCGGAAGACCATGACCTGCAATAACCGGTCGGTACCGATGATCAATGCAACGATCGCGAAAACAGTGTAGATAATCCGGATTGTTCTCGGACGCATGTTAGCGAAAGGGTTTTTCATGAGATGCTGTTTTGGTTAAGGTTCATTTTACGATTGATGTCGGAGAAATGTCCTGAAATGATAACGAAAACTCGTATGAAAAGCAAAGGATCAGTTATATTTTGACATTAGAGTTTCGTGGAGAGTGTGGAGAAGAATTGATGAAAAGTCTCCCAATAAAAATATTTAAAAGTCTACTGTAAAATATTATGAATTTCAGGAAATATAATCACCATTGCGGTGGAGGATGGTACGGAAGATTGCTTTTGACAATGCGGTCAAGAACGTTTTCTAACTTTTTCAATTGTTTTTCCAATTCAGTTTGAGGTACCTCAAAACCTGTCCATGACAACGAATCTTCCGCGTATTCATATCTGATCCAAAGATGTCGATTTGCCGTGTCGATATCCTCGCACTCGTTTGCATACGCAGGGAAATTGAAGTTTTTATATGCATCATAAATTTTGTTTTTCTCTTGTACGGTGAGACAGTGTTGTTCTGAATCAGAATTATTTTTGATGTAACACTGGACCGAATTTAATTCTCCATTTCCGCCTTGGTAGATGATATCAAATGGTTCAGAATATGACGGATAACTATTCCATAAAGTGACTTCCTTATTGGCAAAGCAACTAGTTAAAAGGAGTGAAGCAAAGAAAACGACGAAGGTCTTAACAGGAAAACGCAAAATCATATAATGTATTCCTCCTTTCGACTAAGATAGTCTATTCTAATATTAATCTCAATGTGAACCTGAATAATTATTTTCATATTAGCTTCATAAAAATTGTTTGATTATTGCTGCAATTTTCCGTACATTTTGATTGAAAATTCTCCTGGGGCTGTAGCTCAGCTGGGAGAGCGCGTGAATGGCATTCACGAGGCCGAGGGTTCGATCCCCTTCAGCTCCACAATATGAAGGAGTTGATGTGTAACCTGCATCAATTCCTTCAATATTTTTCAGTTCGCTGTTCACCATTCCTTTGTTTTCATCTCATGAAACTCAAAGAGAAATCGAAAAAATCTCCTTCACCTCTTATCGACAAACAATCGTCCAATAAAAAATATTGGCTGATCGCTTCGTTTCTATGTAGTTTTATAATTGTCGTAATTACCGCCAAACCGATTTTTACAACTCCACAGCTTGAACCGGATGATTACCGGTATCTCCATCAGGTGCAATTGCTGGATCAAAACTTCTTCGGGAATATTGTCAACGCATCTGTCGTCGAGAATCACTGGGATCACTTGTGGTGGATCAATGTAAAAGAGAAAGTGCGCTTTTTCCGCCCCACCGTCGTGTTGAGCTATTGGATGGATGTAAAATTATACGGCGACAATTATGCAATGGGTCTGCTTGTCACGAACATTGTAATCTATTTGTTGTGCGTTTTTTTGGTTTGTTTGTTTTTTTACCGATGGATCGGACCGGGAATATCTTTGCTGGTAAGTACTTGTCTCTTTGCCTCGTTTTATTCTCATGGAGAGGTGATGTGGTATGTCGCGGGGCGCACCGATTCGTTGGCTGCGTTATTTTTTTTGGCCGGTTTAATTCTTCACATATTTGGGACGCATCGCTCTTCACTGCGCTGGTGGGCATTACTCTGTTTTATGCTCGCTATTTTCACGAAAGAACTGACAATGGTATTGCCGGTGATTCTTTTCCTGAGCGATTGGCTGATAGAAAAGCGGTATGCCGACATCAAATCTCTCGTAAAGCGCGAATGGAAACTGTATTCTGCTTATATTTTGATCATCGTCGGAATGTTTTGGATCAGATCTCTGATGATTTCCGGACCGGATACCGGCTATCCGTATCCCTATTTCGTTTCACCGGAGCGCCCGGAATTTCTTTTTCATCTTTGGGGTCAGATGAAAAGTTATTGTTCCAATATTTTATTCGGCATCGAGACGGTTCCGTTCCTGACGACGGCCCAAATTCAATCGATCGTCAGCCCGAACGGATTCATACTCGGCATCTGTTTGTTATCATTCAGCATGTATTATTTTCGAACAGAGAAAAAATTCTGGATACTGTTGCTGATGGCAATTGCTGCGTGGCTTCCGACCGTTGTCGTCTACATCAGCGAGCGATACTTATTCCTGCCGACCGTTGCCGTCGCCGGAACGGTTGGGTTTATTCTTGTCCGGTTTGAACGGCAGAACCGGAAAATATTTTTTATCGTACTTGCCGTCGTTTTTGCCTGGACCGCACATCAGGCATATGCTCTTCATCGGAAAAACGGAATTTTCGGAACGATACTACGTCAACCTCATGTGATTGAACAGCAACTGAAAGATACCGGAAAGTCGTTTCCTCCAGGGTCGAAATTTTGTCTCGTCAACCTTCCCGGCGATTGGCTGCAGGCACAATTTATGCAGGATGAAATGCGCGTACAACTTCACGATCCCTCACTCGAAGTGACCGTACTATCAGTAATGCCGGAAACGGGAACGATGGGTTCCGATATTTTCGTTAAGAAGGAAAACGAACGGACTTTATTTCTTGGCGTTTCAGATCGTGGACCGATGATGGCACACGTGAATGATCCTTTTCCATGTGTAAAATTTAATTCCGGTGAACACTTTACGGATCATGCCGGAACCGATATTCAAATCATCGACGGTCAGGAAAATAGCTGCCGTTCATTGCGTAGTACGTTGACTGATTCGATTGATCGGTACACGTTTCTCCAGTGGTATCCTGATCCGAATGTGCGCCGCGCTCCGTATTATCGCGAATTACATTCGACACTCAGGATCATCGTTCCTCAGTGAAACTTGATTTTCCATTGTCGTAATCATATTTTATAGGATCATCGAAAGGAAGGATATATGGCAAATCGTGTAGAAGAGTTTAATGCGTTTCGTGAAAAGATGAATGAACGCATTCTGAACGTGGAGAACCGCGCTATCAAGCGTTTCTTCGGTGTCGATACGCTGACCTACGAGCCGGGAAAACTGGATGCGAAAACAAAAGAGATGCTCGGCCTGGTTTCATCGATGGTATTGCGCTGCGACGATTGCATTTCTTATCATATTCAACAGTGCAAAAAAGAAGGCGTTACCGACGAGGAAATGTTCGAAGTGTTCAGCGTTGCGCTTGTTGTGGGCGGTTCCATCGTTATTCCGCATCTGCGGCGTGCCGTTGCATTTCTGGATGATTTGAATAAAGAGGAATAAGTTTTGCATCTTTCTTCTTCTTTTCCTACATTGTGTTCCGTAATTCGATTCTGACTGAACATCGGCGTAAATATCTTTCATGACTACTCTATCTGCTTTTTATCATTCCTCCATCGGCAAAAAATTAATTGTCGGATTAACGGGCGTTTGCCTGTGCATTTATCTCGTCGTCCATCTCGGCGGCAATCTTTTGTTGTTTAAAAATGATGGCGGAGCGGCATTCGACCGGTACGCGGAGTTGTTGCCGAGTTTACTCATCATCTTAATCGTCGAGAAAATATTGTTTGCGATTTTCATTTGCCACATTGTTTTCGGCGTTATTGTCTGGACGATCAATAAGTTTTCCCGGCCGCAAAAATATTTGGTGAACAAGCCGCAGGAAAACAGTTCCTTCTCATCTCGATGGGCATTTGTCACCGGCAGTATCGTTTTTATTTTTCTCGTCATTCATATCCGCACATTTTGGTTCACGTCACGATATCAAGCCGGTGAACATTTCTCGATGTATGCCCTGGTGAAAGAATCGTTTTCCAGCCCGCTCTACAGTTCCTTTTATATCGTTGCAATGGCGCTTCTTGGTTTTCATCTCCGCCACGGATTTCAATCGGTATTTCAAACGTTCGGATTGAAAACGACGAAATATACTCCGTTGATCGAAGCAGTAGGTATAATTTTTTGGCTGTTGATTCCTATCGGGTTTGCGATTATACCGATTTATTTTTTCTTGAATTCTTGAAATCGAAAAATTGCTCATGACACTTAATTCGAAAATCCCTGACGGTCCTATTCAACAGAAATGGGACAACCACCGGTTCAGTATGAAGCTGGTCAATCCGGCGAACAAGCGGAAGTATCACGTTATCGTGGTCGGTACCGGACTTGCCGGTGCATCGGCTGCGGCATCGCTGGCGGAACTCGGATACAATGTAACTGCATTGTGCTACCACGAATCGCCGCGCCGGGCTCACAGCATTGCGGCACAGGGCGGCATCAACGCACCGAAAAATTACAAGAACGACGGCGATAGTGTCTGGCGCTTGTTTTACGATACGGTCAAAGGTGGCGATTATCGTGCCCGTGAAGCAAACGTGTATC
>Ga0265322_10000386_pt1 | contig 18257 bp, 19 predicted proteins | sample 41222metaG_FD_193584 | JGI IMG/M metagenome (GOLD analysis project Ga0265322, IMG submission 193584) | Rhizosphere microbial communities from Carex aquatilis grown in University of Washington, Seatle, WA, United States - 4-12-22 metaG | ecosystem: Host-associated > Plants > Roots > Rhizosphere...
CCATATATATCACGAGCCTAAAGGCCCAGAAGATTACGAAACGGTAGAGATAACATGGAAAGATAGCAAGAAATGATTCATACAGGCGAGGATGTTTTCCAGAGTAAATTGAAGTATTGTCTATAAGTTTCAGCGATGTATTTATTTGTTATTACTATGGATAATGATTTTTTGTAATTTATCGCTATAACAATCGTATCCTGATATATCTCCATCCATGAATACAATTCCATATTTTTTGGAAGGAATCTTGTGAATGTGTGCTTATGGACGAATTTTTCTTTGACGTAGGGATGGTTTCTCGCTTCATGCGCAAATAGCGTGAATGAATCGATTCCTTTTTTTATCCTTTTTAGATTCCAATCTTTATAATATGCTTCCAGATTATCATAGGCCGAGCTAGGTACGCCGATAAAAAATATTTTATCTCCTTTTTTCATTGAATTGATATATTTCTCCCTTATATTCTTCAGACCATCTAACCCTTCGAACACTTCTGCGTCCTGCTGCAGATGTTGCAGATCGTATTCTTGTTCCAAGCTAGGCAGTATATTCTTGATTTCTCGTTTTTGTTTCTTTATATCCTGTTCTTTTCGTTCTAGGAAATCTAACAGCCTTGATGGCTGGGCTATCGAGAAATATTTTATATTGTTTCTTATGGAATGGCTTGCTATTCCTTTCTTTGAAAGCCTATCGAGTATGTCGTATAATTTTGATCTTGCAACTTTTGCTTCCTTTGCGATTGGTCCGGCAGTGGTCGTGCCTAGGTGCATCAGCGCGATATATACTTTCACTTCTCCTGGTGTAAATCCTATTTTTTCTAATGGCGACGTATCCATAATCCAGATAATTCTTTAGAGTATATAAATCTTATCAATGTACCCTGCTTAGGGGGGCACAATATTTAAATATGTCAAAGTCATCTCTCTATAGTAATAATATTAAAATTCGGCGAAAAAATGAGCAAGATATTTGATATATACAAAAACCATCCTTCAGTATATGCTTCATATATAGATACTTCAATAGAGCAGAGAAATTTCAGGAGTGTAATAGAGAAAATATCTAGATATAGCGGGGTTACAGATTCGATAAATGTTTTAGATATGTGTTGTGGACCATTCACTATAAAACCTTATCTTATAGAATTAATGGATAAATATTTTCCTACATTACAATTTTTGGAATATACTGGTGTCGATATAAATAAACAATTCATAAAATATGCACAGAAACACAGTCTGCATCATAGATTGAAAGCTAATTTTATGAAAGCTGATGCTAGTGAAGTTAAAATATCTCATCAGTATGGAACAATAATAGCAACATCAGCGTTTCATCATATAACAGATTCTAGAAAAGGCTTGTTCATTGATAATGTTGTTAGGCATCTGACCAATGATGGAGTATTTATAGTATATGAAAAGTTTATCGGCAAGCATTCATCTGCAGAAGAAGCTATATCCTCCGGTATGAGATTTTATTCAGAGAGAATAATAGATATATTGGCAGAGCAAGATTTAAGTTCTGACCAAGCATTTGGATTAGCAAATGAGATGTATCTTACTGCAGTCAGAAATCAAGAGTACAAAGTAACTCATGAAGAATTTATCGATGTTGTTTCAGCTAGAAAACTAAAAATTGTCGAAGAGCAAAAGCTCTGGCCGAATGGTGATAGATTCAGAGAAAGTACTATTGGAGATTTTGTGATTGTATTACAGAAATAATTCGTACAGTTACAGTTTTTTACCCTATTATTCTTCGAACGTCTGTGCATTCTACTGATTGGACGCCAGGGATCTCCGCTATCTTTTTTTCTACTGGTTCAGTGTCCCCTTTCGTTTCATCAATCAAGAATGTTATGTTGAGTGATTTGAGACCGAAGGCTACTGGCTGTATATCTGTCTTCTTCTGCCTATCATCTGAGAATGCAGTGATGAGTTTTAATGCATGCTCCTCTATCGCTTTCAAGTCTATATCTGGACTTTCAGGCATTATCCTTAGTGTTGCTATTGCAGTACCCATTTTTATTCCTCTATAATTTTAAGATTTATTTAGATTAAACGATAGAATCTAGTTTGGTCCCTCAAATTCGCACTCTGGGCATCTGTATTTCGCTACAATCTCTCTGCACTTTCCGCAGCGTGCAATCTCTTGCTTTCCGCAGTTAGGGCACAAAAACTTCACAGAACCCTTGTTGTTGACCAATGAAACCTTGCAACTTATGCATTTATCTGCCATTATATATCACATTCAACGGAATTTTAGGCTATTTATAAATATTTCGCGTAGCTGCGAAATATCTCTGAACTTAGTGATGAGAGATTTTGGAAGAAGAGAATTATATTTTGCGCATATTTATGTCTTCACAACCGTTGTGTCCGGCTTTGGCTCGAGGTCTTCCAAATCCTTTTTGATCTTATCTATATATTTGTTCATCTCTATCTCGCCTTTCTTTGTGAGTTCAGCAAGGTCGCCAAAGTCCAGCACTCCATGATAGTCTACGTCAGGCTTCACCAAAGTGTATGGTAGATGGCATGTTGCTAGGCTTTTCTCTACTATTGTTTTCTGCATCGCAAGCGTGGATTGGAGCACTATATCCTTGAAGTTGCTCTCCTCATCTATGCTTATGCTCTGCTCTGACACATCTATCATTATAAGATAATCTACATCAGTTAAAAGATTGAACGGCAACGGATTGATGACGCCTCCATCAACGCATATGATATCATTCATCTTCCTTGTAGTGAAGAATCCGGGATAGGACAGTGATGCCATTACAGCAGGCACGAGCGGCCCCGTATATAATAATACTTCCTTTTGGTGGACTATATCTGTCGCATTTATTATGAGCGGGATTTTCAAATCTTCGAATTTGAAATTTTTCTTGTCATCGAAATATTCTTCTATATAATGTTCGAGTTTCTGTCCCTTGATAAGACCCTTTGTCGAGAACGAGTAGTCATATACGTCCCGCTTGCTCTTTATTCTCACTAATAATTTTTCTATTGCGTCCGGGTCAAGATTATGAGCGTAGCATGCGCCTACTATCGCTCCTACGCTGCATCCTGCAATGCTTTGTACAGCAATATTATTTTTCTTGAGAACTTTGAGCGCTCCTATCTGGGCAAACCCTCTCGCTCCTCCGCCACTAAGCACTAATCCTACTCGTACCATACCCACCTCAAAATTTTCTTGATTGATTTGACTTCAATATTTTTTATCATAATCCGAATGCATGCCATAAACCACTGAACACTTGGAAACCATCGAATCCAGGAATTGGTAATATATTGAATATGAACAGGAATAAGTTGATATTTTTTGTAAGTAGCCAGAATCTTGCTGCGTTGCCGCTCAATTCATATCCTTTGAATTTTATTACTAATGACGCTATTATGAATAGGAGAAGATTTACAAACGGCCCTGCAAACGCTATCATCGAACTCTGGATATAACTAGGATTTCCACCTATCTGGACGAAAGCAGGTATAAAGAATATGAACCCGAAATTTACAAGTCTTAGTATGATGCTTAATATAGTGAGACCACAATAAAAATCCAGGAATCCTCCACTAGCGATGGTTGCTGTCGAGCAGGCTGCATGAAATGTCGCAGAAAAACCGAGTAGAAGTCCAGTTATCTTGTGGCCGAATTCGTGAAGTATAATTGCCGGAGCCGTGACCATTGACGCAAACCAAAAATCGCTCCAGTCAAAGGAGCTCGTTTTTTTTAGATATTTATCCAGCACATCAGCCGTGCTTTTCTGGGACATGAAACTTTTCATGAACAAGAATCCGACTATCAACGTCATGAGAATGATATCCAGAATTTCAAATAAGTCTAGGAACATACTCCTATTACAAAATGGAAGTTTTTAAAGTTTGCTAAATGAGCGATATTACTGATAAGGTTATTTGTAATCTGTTAGAATTATATATCGAGGTTCTGGACTTCCTTTGCATGCGTCTCGATGAATTCACGCCTCGGTGCTACTTCATCACCCATGAGTATCTCAAATATCCTGTCGGCTTCTACAGCGTCCTCGATTGCTACCTGCTTGAGGCTTCTTGAATCTGGATCCATAGTCGTCTCCCACAACTGCTCAGGATTCATCTCTCCAAGTCCCTTGTATCTTTGTATTGATACATCCTCGCCAATCTTTGCGAGCAGTTCATCCTTATCCTTGTCTGTCAGACAATAAAATTTCTGATTGCCCTTTTTGATAAGATATAATGGCGGCTGTGCTAGATATATGTGTCCCTGCTCTATCATAGACTTCATGTATCTGTAAAAGAATGTAAGCATGAGTGTTCTTATGTGAGAACCGTCGACGTCAGAATCTGCCATGACGATTATCTTATGATACCTTAATTTTTCAAGATTGAACTCTTCAGCAATTCCTGTGCCTACTGCGGTGATTATGTTAGATATCTGCTCGCTTGTTATGACTCTCGATAGGCGCGCCTTCTCTACGTTAAGAATTTTTCCTCTTAGTGGAAGGATTGCTTGGAATTCTCTTTTTCTGCCCTGTTTTGCCGATCCGCCAGCTGAGTCTCCTTCGACGATGAATAGTTCGCATTTTTTTGGGTCGCTCTCTGAACAATCTGCAAGTTTTCCTGGCAGGGTTGAAAATTCTAGGACTGATTTTCTTCTTGTAAGTTCCCGCGCTTTTCGTGCCGCTTCTCTTGCCCTTGCTGCAAGCATTGCCTTATCTATTATTAAGGCTGCTGTTTTTGGATTCTCTTCCATATATGTTGATAATGCGCTGCTGACTACGCTGTCTACAATCCCCTTTACCTCGCTGTTGCCGAGTTTTGTCTTTGTCTGCCCTTCAAACTGTGGCTCAGGAATCTTTACTGATATTACGGCTGCAAGTCCCTCTCTTACGTCTTCACTGCTTAATTTTTCCTTTTCCCTGAACTGCGGACTCTTCTCTATGTAGTTGTTGAGTGTTCTTGTGAGTGCCGTCTTGAAGCCTATAAGATGGGTTCCGCCTTCTATAGTGTTGATGTTGTTTACAAAACTGTACACGCTCTCGTTGAAACTGTCAGAATATTGTATAACAACCTCGACCTCTATCTTGTCTTTCCCCTTAGATATATATACTGGTGGATGAATTATCTTCTTGTTCTTGTTAAGGAATTCTACGAAGCTAACTATCCCACCTTCATAATAATACTCTTTTTCTTTTACTTTTATATTTCCCTCTGTATCCCTATCGTTCTCTTCTATACGCTCGTCCCTCAGAGTTATATGGACAGCTTTGTTGAGGAATGCGAGTTCTCTTAATCTTCCTTCAAGGATTTGATAATCGAATACTGTCTCTGTAAATATTGTATCGTCAGGCCAGAATCGCATCGTCGTTCCAGTGTCTTTTAGATCGCAATCCCCTATGACCTCAAGTTTTGTGACTGGAGCTCCCATCTGGTATTTTTGAAAATATATCTTTCCATCCCTTTTTATTGTGATATCAAGAGCCTTTGACAGTGCTGATACTACGCTTAGACCTACGCCGTGGAGTCCGCCCGAGACCTTATATGTGTTCTTATCGAATTTTCCACCAGCGTGAAGCTTAGTCATAACTACCTCAAGCGCTGACATGTTATATTTCGGGTGCATATCTACAGGAATCCCTCTTCCATTGTCAGATACATATATAGAATTGTCTTTTTCGATGACTACCGTTATCTTGTTGCAGAATCCAGCTAACGCCTCATCTATACTATTGTCTACAATCTCGTAGACCATATGATGAAGCCCTCTTGAAGAGATGCTTCCTATATACATCGCCGGTCTCTTCCTGACTGCGTCTAGCCCGCCAAGGACAACAATGTGTGATGCGTCGTATTCTCCTGACATTTTAACCCCAATTTTTTATATATGCTCAGTTTGTGTCTTGAGCGTTTTATTGTGTAATAAAAATATCGTCTGAAAATTATAATTTCATAGAATTGATTTTTGTTTATAAATGTTGTCCTTGGTTTTATCGACGATAGTTATAATATATTTAACAATCCGTTCAGCGTTTTTTCAATGACGATTTATGACTCGTTTCTGGCCTGTATGCCGTGTTATAAGTGATATTTATTAGTTTATTTTTTTATACTTGCAATACTTATATATCCTATTCTTATTCCATTTTACGTTACCTATTTATTTTCTTTATGTAATCCAATATAATATATTTATGTTTTTATTTATTTTTTTATGTCAAATACTGTTCAAAAATAATTTTTTCGGATTTTTATTTTTTTCAATGATTTTTTATTTTTTTATCAAAAAAATAATTTTCACACGATTTCATGATTTTTTCCTTATCGACGATGATTTCAATTCATGAAAAAAATTCCGTACTTGACATGATTTTTTCCGTCGGAACATCAAATAAGAAACTATTTAAACATGTTCTTTTATAAATTACTAGTAAAAATAAAATTATTTGAAGAAAATGTTTTTAGAAAAAACCAATTTCGATATATTGTTCAATCACACGTTGTTTGAAACATTTTGTACTCATTCTTCTAGAGGAAGTTTTCTTAACATTTCTTTCTGTGGTGATTTTTGATGAAAGTTGCAATCCTATCTAACATATTCAAGAAAGAATCCGAGGCGAAAGAGGTCGAAGATGACCTGATGGAGGTCGGAAATTCAGTAAAGAGAGCTCTTGAGAAGGCAGGACACGAGACGTTATTCTTTGATGTGAATGAGACTACATTCGAACAGTTGAGGAACACTGATATAGATTTTGCGTTCAACGTCTGTGAAAGATTCAATGGTAGCAGCTTGTTTGAGCCTCATATAGCATCAATGCTTGAACTTCTTAACATTCCATACACTGGATCTGGGCCATTGACGCTTGCTACATGCATAAACAAAGTGCGCGTCAAGGAAATATTGATGCATCACGGTATTTTAACACCAAATTATCAGGTATTCTACTCAAGAAACAAGAAACTTGACCCGGAATTGAAATTCCCTCTCATCGTAAAGCCAGTATGCATGGATAACAGCATAGGTATAAACAAGGATGCGATAGTTAGTAATGAAGAGGAACTGCGAAGCAGGGTTGGATATATATTAAGAACTTATGATCAGCCAGCTCTAGTAGAAGAGTTTATAGATGGAAAAGAGATAACTGTAGGTGTCCTTGGAAATGGAAGGACGGCTGTAGTGTTGCCGCCTGCTGAAGTCCTATTTAGAGAGGATTCTGATAATCTGATATATAGTTATGAGGCCAAGTGGCTTAAAGATTCTGATGTATGGAACACAGTATCAATCGGTTGTCCTGCAGACTTGCCTAAATATCAGGAATACAGGATTAAGAGAATCGCGCTTCAGGTATATAATATATTAGGATGCAGGGATTATGGAAGAATAGACTTCAGATTGAGTAAAGAGGGAGTTCCTTACGTTCTTGAGATGAACCCTAATCCAGGCATAAGCCCTACCGTCCCTGACGATCAACCTGACTTTATACCGCTTGCGGCTGAAAAATCAGGTATGCAATATGATGATTTGATATTGAAAATATTCAATGAAGCTCTTGACAGAAACAATATGACAATCAAGATAATGCCTCTGCCTAAGAGCGTCGTTCCAAAGAATATGACTCAGGAAGTTGCAATCGAAGAGGAAAAAGCAGAGAAGAACCTTAAACCGAATACTGATATAATTCTATAAATTGGCGTTTCAGGATGTCATTTGATGATTCAGGCGCTTGATGAAAATGCTCATAACAATAAAATTTAAATTACTGATGCCTATCTTACGAACATGAGAGTGATAACTGATGCCACAACGAGCAAGGCTTTAATAGAGGGCCTAATGAAAAAATATGGCAGGGCATCAGAGAATAATTATTTCTGCTATGTATATAATATCGAAAGTTATGAAAGCTCATACACGCTTGTATTCGATGATGGAACAGCAGTCCTTGCAAAATATGACAGAAACGGGAATTATTTTCGCGTCTTCAGGGAGACTCTCGGACCAAAAGAAAAGACAGGCGAGATGGTGAAAAAATTTCTAGAACACATATACTCTCTTCCAAAGACTCCGAAAAAACTCTGGCTTGAACTCGAGACTGACACGAGAAAGATAGTGATTTCTGAACTTAAAAATTCTGATTATACAGTCAACAACGTGAACTATACATTGATATGGCCAGTATTTGAGATGGATAAATGGACTGGCGATGCGATGAAGGGCGGCGAGTGGAAGAACATGAGATATTATTGGAACAGGTTCTTCAAAGAACATAAAGTTGAGTTCAGGACATGCAAAGATGTGGATAAAGAGGAGATGAGATCATTAGTCAGGTTATGGAAAGAAAAACGGACTGGCGGCGACCGAGCGTTCATAGATTACTACATCCATGCAATAGACCATGATTTTGAAGGATACGATATCAATAGGATAATGGTCGTTGATAATAAGGTAGCGGCTATAAGTGCAGGATTCAAGTTCAAGCAAGGCTACTATGCAAGCATCGGGCTATACAATCCAGACATAGACAGATGCAACGAGATAGCTAACATGGACGATCTGATAAACCTTAAAAAATTAGGGGTTAAACTTGTGGATTTCGGTGGCGTCGAGAAAAAAGCCCTTGAGTTCAAGAAAAAATTCATGCCAACGAGATATTATAAGACGCATGTGTTCAGCATCGTGAAAAAAGATGCCCATAAAAAGAGATCTTTGGATGGCTCTTGAATGCTCAAACTCACGAAATCCGAGGACTGTTTTATATGCAGGGATTGCTGTACGTTCTATAAAGAGGGTGATGACAGAGACGCTGCTCCGACATTCACACCTGAAGAGAAAATAAAGGCGGAATCGATAGTTCCTGGAGACAATTTTATCTTTCTTCCTGTAAAGAAAATGTTCCAGGCAAAACTTGTGGATTTCAAGAAAGATAACGCTCTTCTTGCATGTTCGTTTCTAGATCATGACACCCATGCATGCAGAATCTATAACGATAGGCCTTTCGATTGCAAAATCTGGCCTTATATAATAGTTAAGAATACAGAAGGCAAAGTTGAGATACGGCTTTACAGGACAGAGTATTGCCCATCGATGGAGAAGCGCGGACCTGAAGTGATAAAAAGATATACAGAATATTTCTTAAAAAAACTTGAATCATACTATCCTATGATAAAAGAGAATCCCGGAATGATACTCGATTACCATCCAGATTATTTCGAGATGACAGAGCACGTGGGATTTTTGAAAGAATTTTATAAATTGTGAAAACAGTTTATTTTACTTCTATCTTCTTTATCACAATTGGTGTCAATGGCTTATCATTTCTATCACGCTGGGCAAGACTTATCTTATTAACGATGTCCTGTCCTTTCACGACATGACCGAATATTGCATGCTTTCCATCAAGCCATGGCGTGGGAACTGTTGTTATGAAGAATTGGCTTCCGCCAGTGTTTGGACCGGAATTTGCCATCGAGAGGATTCCTGGAACGTTATGCTTTAGCCCAGGCCCAAATTCGTCTTTGATGTGATACCCCGGACCTCCTGTACCATCTCCATCTGGATCTCCGGTTTGTACCATAAAATTCGGAATCACTCTATGAAATATTATGTTATTGTAAAAACCGCTCTGCGCGAGTTTTATGAAATTTGCTGTCGTTATAGGAGCCTTGTCCTCAAAAAACTCGACTTCGATATCGCCTAATGTCGTATTAAATGTCGCATGCCTGTTCATTTGTTCACCTTAGATTTGCTATCAATATAATAACTCCTATCAACATTATAAATGCCAACACATACCATTTGTATTCTTTAAATTTTAAGAAGACTCTTGCTCCGTCTGACATTATCGGCAGTCTTGACTCAACGAAATTCTTTTTTTGTTCAGGAAGCCTATTTGCTTCATTAGTTTCAATTTCAGGAAATATTGGTCCTTGAAAACCGCAAGTTAAACATACATATGCGTTACTATATGCTTTATCGCTGATCATGCCCTTTTGGGATACCTGAGTGCTTTTGCATTTAGGACATATTCTTACATGAGTTAAATCCATAAATTAATTCAGTGTCTCAAATTTATAAACTTTTTGTCGAAGAAATTTTCCATAAATCGATTATTACAATAAGCCCCTTTGTCGCTTTAGACCTGTCGAGTATAAGATGCATGGAAAGTTACTTCTTTTACCTTCCTTCAATACGATAGAAATGTAATTATTTATTTAAATTTATTGAAACTATTTAGGAATGTTTATAAATAATCAGAGCATGATACGAATATGAAAGAAATTAACTCTAAACCTAAGTGGTTAAAGGTTTTAAACTGGATGTCTTTGATTTTCTTTGCAATTGCAATAATATCTTTTATAATGTGTATACATGAGGAATTTGGATATATTGGAATATTAATTATCTCATTTCCTGCGTTGGGAATAGGAATGTTATTATTAACTTTTAATCTTGTGTACTACCTAAAGAAAAACAATAAAGAATCGATAGGAAATTTTATTTTATGGATATTATTAATTTTCTTCGGAGCAGTTTTCATAATTTCATCGTTAGGTCTTATAAATGTTAGTCCTTTTGAGAGATGGGATATAGCAGGATGGTTTGCATGGCCATTTCAATTAATAATAGTAATTATGCTGATTGTACTCATAGTTGTTTTAAACAGAGATAAATAGAAAACATGTAATGGAAAAAATATTTAATTCTCCGACTAATACTTCTACAAGAGTATAAGCAATTCTTACAATTCTTCCACTAATAGGAATTTAAAGAGCTATTTAAATTTTGTTTTTAATAGAATATTTTGTTAGTTTTGTAATCAATTCTTCAAGATAGTATTTGGGTGCTGTTTTTTTAATTATTGCATCCTGAATAAATGAAATGGCGGTTTTATTTTTTTTACATATATTTAATATTACAGCATATATGGTGCATGGTTGATGTTTGCCTGTTTCTAATGTGTTTAGCATATCAATCAACACAGGTATGATTTTCTTCATATTAATATTACAAACTTGTTCCACTATTTTAGCATCTCTTTCGAACAATTCATCGCCATATAACATTACTTCATCATAGAATTTATTAATTATTTTTTGTTGCTCCATATTTAATAGACTCCTAAATTGCTGTAGGTTTGGTGTCTTTTGTAGTCTTAATTCTTTATTCAAAACAAACAAAATCCATTCATCAGAAAGATTTACTAAACTATGATAAAAGCCGACCCCATTTTCTTTCACAACAAAAAACTCTTGTTTTGATGATTTAATCTCTTCTTTATAATTTTCTCCTCCAACATAGGGATAGGGTATATCAGAGTTTATTTTCACATTACGAACAGTATAATATTGATATTTTACAATATTTTTTAAGAGATTGAATCCTGTCTTGTTAGGTTTGACTCCTCCTTTTATCTCTATTTTTGCCTTTCTAACTTCTGGATGAGGATTTGTCTCTTTGATTTCATTTGCAGTAAAACCTTTTGGAGGCAATAATATTATTCTTATGGCTTTATCTTCTGATTCTTTTTGTAAACGAATTATTATTGATGCAGGTCTTTTTATTATTTCAATAGCTTTATTCTTAAACAATACATTTATAGAGGATTTTACTAAAGTAGAATTGAGTATTGCCTCTAATGTAAATATTTCGGTCATGTTTTGTAGTAATTTAGCTAATTTATAATTTTTTTGATAAAACGAAACCTATATTCGAAGAGTATGACATCTCCTGACGCGCATTAAACATTTTTCCATTATTTAGGGAGTGTTAAGTTTATGTTGTTCTTAATTATTTTTTTTATGTAGAAGCGTTATCTTCTAGAACGTTTAGTCCTTTTATCATCTCTTCATTAAGCTTTTTTGTTCTATCTATGAGTTCCACTGTTAAGTTAGCAGAAGATGAAGCTTTATAGAATATATCGAGAATTCCTTTCATAACACTACTAAATGGAAGAAAGTCTATGAGTATTACAAGTGCATCAGAGACCACAGAGACGTATGCAGTTATTTTAGGAAGTATTCCTCTAATGTACTCTGTTTTTTCTGCAGTAGTTTTTATTAGAGAGTGTTTTTGTTCAAATTTTTTTAAATCATTTTCTAAAGATACTATAATACCTAGAACTTCGTTTTGTACAATATGTATACGCTTCTCAATATCTGAATTCATATCCTCAAGCTTTCTGTCCAATGCATGCTCTGTAATCTCCTCTTGATTCAGCTTCGCAAGATATTTCAGCGGCAGTCCATTGTTAAGAGCGGTGTTTATATCTATTATCTCTAATTTTAGGTTATTAATGCGTAGTTTCAATGTATGGAGAATTGTTTCATGATATTGAAACAATTCTTTACCACTGGATAATCTCGTGTCAGGAGTCATCCCTTGACTGATATTCCCCGAATGAATGTGTATTATAGAATGTAGCAAGTTTGTATACGGCAGTTCAGTATGCTCTTTTATAGCTAACAATCTCTTTACCTCAGATTCGGCCTTTTCATAATCGAATTTATTATTATCTTCTTTTAGTCTATTAATTACGATAACTTCTTCTGCCTCCTTGATTTTTTTGAAACATAAATCACTTCGCGCTTTCATCACTCTGCTTTCTTCCTTCATTTGATCAATCTTATTATCAAACTCTTGCAGCAAAAGTTTAGGATGCTTAGAAGAAATATCCATGCATAAAATCAAGTATAATAGTTTAAAAATGTTTCTACAAAACACAAAATCTATTAGCTCTAATCTTTAAATAGGATTTATAATGGTGCTGCCCACGCTATTATTCTATAATTCAGCATTTTTCGTATTAGAATTAACAAATGAAAAATGTTGTAGACGGTTTGTTCTTCATAATCGGAGAAAATAAGACGAGCCCCTGACGAGAGTTGCACTCGTGACCTTCGGTTTACGAAACCGACGCAATAGCTACTATGCTACAGGGGCGTGATATCAGAATGAATAAACACTTTATAAATTTAATTTTGTTTTTATCTCCGAAGTCGAGAGTTTTCCCTGGCATCCTTTGCATATAGGATATTGCTTTTTTCCATAAGTGTATATAGTGCCAACGATTTTGTTCATAAATGTCGTCTCTATTTTAGAACTGCAGATGGAACATTTCATTTTCTTATGACTAATTTTCCTTTCTTAGGTTTCATTCCATCATCGACCTCTTTGGTCTCGAAGTCTTGTAGAAGTTTCTCAATCTGGTCGAACATCTTTTTGACATCTGTAAGGTCAGTTTCAAGTTCCCATGTGGTCTTGTTGTCTTTCTTCTCGTTGTTCACTGCGATGTTCATCTTGTTCGCGAGTTTTTCGAGAAATTCAAGCGAATCTATCATACTTTGCTTATCCTTGAATGAGCCCTTTTTGAGAAGTCTTCTTATCTCTTCAAGGCTATCTCTTTCGTATTTCTCAAGCTCATATGGAGTATACGCCCTGTCCTTGAGCTGGGTTTCAGATACTGATTTTAGATAATCTTCTGTTAATGGCATGATTATATAGAATGTTGCTTATTTTAATAGTTTATGATTTGTCTCTAGAATTCTCTTTTTCAAGCAGTTCCTTTATGCGTGGCCACTGCTCTTCAGCTAGTATGTACCCTACGCAATTTTTTGAGCCGCACCAGCATGGATGGTGTTTGAAATCGTATGGGTCTTTCTCGTTTATCTCGTAACCGTAATTGAATGTTATCTCGTCGCCTTTCTTTATGTCTGCTATTGTGTCTATCCATATCTTGCCATCCTCTATGTTTACCTCGCAGTTCGGGTTGCAGCTGTGGTTGATGAATTTTGGATCGTTGCTTGGGATGTCTCCGTCAAGGTCCCATTCATCGTCAATCTCGAAGATATATGTTGCGGCGTTATTTTTCTTATCATCTTTGTATTTATTGAATGTTTCTGTCTCAATCATCGTTCCCATCTCTTTTGTGATCTTTATACCTATATATTCTGCGACTCGCGTCCCTTTTGGTATGTCTTTTCTTGCGAAAACACCGTGACGGTGGATGTCAGAATTCATGACGGTTATATACTCATTACTGATTGGCTTATCGTTTTTTTCTTTACTGTTGTTCATCTTATCCTTGCCTCACGAAGTATACAAATATAAGGAATGCCGCTACTATTACGGTTGTGAAATATGCCTTCCTGTTCCATGCGTATATCTTTGCCCCGTCAAAATTCATGAATGGAATCATGTTGAACAGCGCTAGCCATGCATTTATCAGGTATCCTGATACTATTATCTCTGAGAGCAGATTACTACTTATGTTTATGAATAGCAATGGCAGAAGAAGTATTGCAAGTATTATATTTGTTAGCGGTCCTGCAAGGCTTATCTTGCCGTTCTGCCTATAATCTATATTACCGAATATCATGACGGCGCCTGGCGCTATGAATACTACTCCAAGAAAACTCATCAGAACGCCAAGCCCTAGCATCGTTAGGTCTGCACGGAACTCTGCCCAGCACTTATACCTTTGCGCAACAATCTTATGAGCCATCTCATGGAATATGAAAGCTATTCCAACAGTAAGTCCGGATATAAGCATGAACACTAGAAATTCTATGCTGAAAAATGAGCTGAAGCTTATGCCTTTATCCACCGTTCGAGCTATAGCAAACGCGAAACTTACAAAAAGCCATCCGGTCAATAAGTCCTTGAGTTCTTTTGATGATGTATGCAACTCGTATCTGCCAGACTTTGACTTGAAATGATAATTCTTATGCATATTGATTTGGAACAGGGAACTATTTTTAAATTTGATGTAATAACCGTCTTAATGGTTAGGGAGGTATTATATTAATTATAGAGTAGTTACGACAGCAAACTTTATAAATGCTCATGCCTCACTGTCATAGGGGATACTTATGAGAAACACTTTTGCATTATTCATAATTCAGGCTTTAGTAACATTGCTTTTATTCTTTTCTGACGGTCCATTCAGATATATCACAATAGCACTCTTCCTTGTGATTGATATAGTATTATTCATAAATATATTAATGAGAAAATGGTCCTATGAAGAGCTCCTAACATTTGCCGCCCTTTTCTGTTCAGTGATATTTCTTGTATTCTACCTAGTCAATGCAACAACTATAACTATAGTATTCGGCATATCATTAATGCTCCTATTCTTGGTGCTCGCGATGATCGAATATGCATCGCCCGTAGTAGCAGCGAGTACAGATGGAAGGCTTCCAAGGCCAAAGATGCCTGATTCAGAAGATCCATTATATTATTATGATATAGAGAGTGCGCAGGAAAAAATTCCGGTGAAGGCCTCTACAGAGCGAGTCTATGTACAAAAAAAACCAGAAGCAGTGCATCATGAAATCAACAGAAGAGATCTACATAAGGATGTATCTGCACCAAGACATACGTCGTCCCAGCAAGTCAGTAGGAGCAATACAGTTGCAAAAGCCCTTGCTTATGAGCTTGAGAGAGAGGCTTCTCAGATTAAAGAGGCAGAACGGGCTATGAATGAACTTGAGGTTTACAACGCTGAAGATGAATTGCTGAAAGAGAGCGAGGCGATGGAACGGGCTCAGGGACAGATAGATTCTATCAATAGAAGACTTAACTCAAAAGAAATCTCGAAGGAGACTAAGGAGATATTGAACGTCCAAAAACAAATAAACAATCTTAACAACCTTAAGAGACAGAGCCAAGAGAAAGAGTTGAAAAAACAGGCAAAGATGCTCGAGACTGCTGAAAAGCAGGTAAAACAGCTCCAATTCCTTGACGCCCAAGAAAAGATAGTCAAGAAGGCAAGAGAGGCTGCAAGGAAAGAGGCTAAAAAGGAAATAGGAAATTCTAAAAAACCTAGCTCTCTAAAAACTATCAAATCAAAAGTAGAGTCATTCTACTTCGCAACAAAGAACGGCAATAAATTCCACGACCCAGGATGCCTAAGGATAAACAAGGTTCCGAAGAATAAACTTGTGCCATACACATCAAGAAAGGCAGCAATGAAGAAAGGTCTTCAGCCTTGCAATGTATGTATACCTAAATAGATATTCTGATAAAAATAGGTTCGATACGGCCAGATTAGAATTTTTTGTTTTACTTTCTAGGTTAGAGATAATCCTTGATTCGTAGTTGGGTGTTCATCTCTTTGTGCAGAACGCTTTTGTCCAGAAATCCATCAAGTTCATATCCGAATCTTTTGACGTATTCGGTCGCATATTTTATCATGTCTTCTTTAGTGTTGAAATTTATCGATTGATTATTCATTGCGTTCTTTACAGCTTGGCGAACGACCCAAACCCCTAAAGGTGCCCAATATTCATCGGAGACAAACCTTAAAGCCAGAACTGTTGATTGTCTCTTCATCACTTGTAGCCGCTCAAGTATGCTTAATCTTGCGGCGTAATATCCTCCTACTGTTTCAGTTGCGTAATCTTTTCTTCCATAATATTTCTCGAAGTCATGGCTCGAATCCTTGTTGCCTATCATTGTCTCAAACAGTTCATATGACCACACTTCTGGATACATCAGGATAATGTAATAATTCCCAAAATAATCGCCAGTATACACTTGATAATTATCTATAGACTTGTGCTCTTTTATTTCTGCTATAATGTTTTTCCCGACAGTGTCATCGACTGCGGTTATCGACCATCTTGTAGGCACCAATTTTTTATTTGTATCAAGACCAAGATTTCCGCTGCTAAGGATCTTGGTGAGGTAATGGTTATCGAAACCTTTCTCATGGAGGATGTTTAATGACTCTGTCGCCTTCAATTCGTCATTGATTACACTGTCGACTTTCTTCGGGACATGGACGTTTTCTGTTATCCTCGCTTTTTCAAGTTCTACTTTAGGCCCGTGAGGACTCAGCTCGTTATGGAATACTAGTTTGAACTGCGGTTTCTTATTAAGAGATATCTCAGTATCAACTGGCCTATCGCTGAGTGATACCTCGCTGAACACATCCATGAGCCTGTCGTTGAAACCTCTAATATTTGATTTGAAATTGGAATTTATGAGCATCGATCGCTTCTGTATTATATCGTTTATATCAAATCTATGACTGACCCATTCTCTTGGATCGTCTAGTGTCTCATCCTTCGTATTAATATCGGTGTTCAACAATCCTACATTGACGTTCGGATATCCATAATGGCCGACGAATACGTTATAATTCTCTCCTGAGAAATCTTTCTTGGAATTTTCATTGAATGATTTTCTTATATGTAGATGCTCTTTGAGTATGCATACTGGTCTATCGCATTTGCCCTTTCCGGCGCATCTAAAGCAAAGTTCGCTCATGATTACAGGATGATATATCCGTTTAAATGGTTTATGCGTAGATGGCCTGTGAATGACGTAGCATAAGTTTTATAAACAATCTATAATCCTTTGATATAATGATTACAAAGAAAGAATTGAAGATGCTGTGCGAAGAGTTGCTCTCTTCTGCAAAGCCGCTCATATTCTTTGATGATGATCCTGACGGTACAGCGTCATATATACTGTTCTACAAATTCCTTAAAGGTTATGTTGATGATGTGAGAGGAATAATTGTAAAGAGCGGTCCTGAACTTGAGGATGAGATGTTCGTTAGGAACGTTCACGAGTATGATCCTGATAAGGTATTTGTGTTGGATAAGCCTATTCTAAATCAAGATTTTGTCGATCAGCTGCATAAACCCGTCGTATGGCTTGATCATCACCCATTGCTTGAACGCCGTGGAGTAAGGTATTACAATCCGTTGAAGCATAAATCAAAAAAATATGTCCCTGACAATAGACCTACGTCATATTGGGCATATGAGGCTGTCAAGAATGAGAATGATATGTGGATAGCGATGGTTGGCTGCACGAGTGATTGGTTCATCCCTGATTTTTACAAAAAATTTTCAGAGAAATATCCTGAACTCTTGCCTAAAGATTTGAAGATAAAAAATCCTGGTACTGTATTGTACGAAACAAAACTTGGATTATTATGTAAGATAATTGGTTTCAATTTAAAATATTCTAGCAAGGATGCGATGACGGCTGTGAAAATACTCTCACGTATCACTGATCCATTAGATATCATTGACCAAAGGACTCCTGAAGGAAAATATCTTTATAAGAAATATCTTCATATCAATGAGGTCTATGAGCGAGTCAAATCTTGGGTAAAGATCACTCCTGAACGACTTGTGCTATGCGAATATGAGAATATGCAGGCATTTAGCAAAGAACTTTCCAATGATTTGATGTATGCGTATCCCGAAAAATTTATATTGATAGCGCGGAAAAAAAAATTTAAATTT
>Ga0265322_10000391_pt1 | contig 18201 bp, 17 predicted proteins | sample 41222metaG_FD_193584 | JGI IMG/M metagenome (GOLD analysis project Ga0265322, IMG submission 193584) | Rhizosphere microbial communities from Carex aquatilis grown in University of Washington, Seatle, WA, United States - 4-12-22 metaG | ecosystem: Host-associated > Plants > Roots > Rhizosphere...
TGAATTTGAATTTCTTTTTCGACATCGCTGATATCAACAATAGAAACTTCCATACAACAAGGGAATCCTTTCTTTTGTAATAAACGATCGGAATGGTTCTCGTGGGTAGAGGGGGAGTTGAACCCCCATGGATTTCTCCATTGGATCCTAAGTCCAACGCGTCTGCCAATTTCGCCATCTACCCGTAAACGACTCTATGAACGACGCGCAATAAAAAGCTATCAATGTTCCGAATGCGCCTCATTATCGGCGCTTTCAGAACATCAATAATATACATTTTTTTCAGTGGAACTTCAAGAAACGGAACTGCGGTATGCCTCCCGGAACAAACTCGGCTTATTCTTTCACCACACGCTCGAGACACGCTTTGAGCGTCCGGAAATCGTACGGCTTCATCAGAAAATCGTCGGCTCCGAGCTCCAGGCTATCGCGGGCAATTTTTAGCTCATTCACGCCGGTGAGTAAAATGACTTTCGACTTGATACCTTCTTCGCGGATATGTTTCAGCACTTCCAGCCCGTCGATTCCGGGCATCCGGATATCGAGAATAACGATGTCGAATTTTTTTTCAGCGATCAGTTCAAGCGCTCTTTCACCGCTCTCTGCCGTGTCGACCTGATAGCCGCTATTGACCAATTCGTCATGCACCAATAAACGCAATGAATCTTCATCATCGACGACAAGGAGTTTCAGTTTTTTCGGCATCTTTTCCCTTTCAAAAATTTGCATCAATATAGCATGATTGGCAGGGAAAAGCAAACATTTGCGTCGGGTATGTGCAATGTATCACGAAACACCGATGGAATCGGCAAAACAATGCGATTATCCACCATCGCTTTGATTGGAATATTATTGTCGAAAGGTTCGTTTACCGTTGTTTCTGGAAAAACATCCGGTAGAAGTTCAGCTTGACATCTTTCAGAAGTTTAACCGTTTTTTCGGCATCCTCTTCCGCGACCAGCAATCGCGCCGGCTGGATGAACGGATCCAGCAGTGTCATCTGTTCATTCTGGAAAAAGTATTGAATGTTTTCTGCATCGAGAACCGCCCTGACCTGAGCGACATCGGTGGGATCGTTCGTTTCAAGAATTTTGACAAATGTCGCGTCCGGATGGGGTTCTGTTTTTTCTTCGGGAAGGACTTCGACCAGCGGGACGGAACAATCGACACACGTCAGATATCCTTTTTTATATTCCGTCTTGCATCTCGGACAAAACATATTTATCTCCTCAGGTTGTTCACTACCAATATAATAAAAGTTCGATAAGAAAATAGATATACAGGGAATTTGCATGGAAAATTCTCGCAGGTAATTCTCATATTTGACGCGGAACGTATAGGGTCATTTTCATCTATGACAAGCAGATGAAAATATGTATCGAAAGAAGGACATTTTCAGACCTCCATATTCCATTTCAGGGTTTTGTGCCGCTTTTTAATCTTCATTGAGATACAGCGATTGGCATGATGCTTGAAGGATTTACATTGGTGAAATAGATTCGGATATTTGGGATAAAATATGCCTGAACGAATAAACGTTGAAGTGCTGATTGTCGGGGCTGGAGTTGTCGGACTTGCCTGCGCGAGCGAATTCGCTCATGCCGGATACACAACTCTTGTCGTTGAACGCAATGCACATTTTGGTGAAGAGACAAGCAGTCGGAACAGTGAAGTCATTCATTCAGGAATTTATTATACTCCGGGTTCGCTGAAAGCCCAGCTCTGCGTGAAAGCGAACAGAACGACATATAAGGATTGCAAGAAATTCAATGTGTGGCATCGCCCCATCGGAAAACTGATTATTGCGGTAACGGAAACTGAAGAAAAATATCTTCTTCAATTACACGATCAGGGCAAAACCAACGGCGTTGACGGCGTAACGCTTCTCGGCAAGCAACAGGCGGCAAAAGTTGAACCGCACATCCGGTGTACTGCGGCGTTGTATCTGCAATCGACCGGCATTCTCGACTCACATCAACTCATGAGCGCGTATGAACACGATGCCCGTGACAACGGGGCAACTTTCGTTTACGGAACTTCGTTTCTCGGGGCATCCAAAAATGAAAACGGATATTCCGTTCGTTTGAAAGAAGCGAACGGCACAGAATCTGAAATCGACGCCGGGTACATCATCAATGCGGCAGGGTTTCGCGCAACCGATGTCGCCCAATCGATCGGGTTCGACACCGATGCATGCGGCTATCATTTTTATCCGAACCGCGGACATTATTTTCGCGTTTCCATGTCGAAAAGTTCTTTGGTATCGCACCTGGTCTACCCGGTTCCGCTTCACGATCAAGCAGGATTGGGAATTCACATTACGGTCGATAAAGCTGGACAGGTGAAACTGGGGCCCGACACGGAATACATCGATCCGAAAACCCCGCCGGATCAATGGTACCGCTTTGATGAATCGCGCAAAGAATCTTTTTTCAAAGCTGTCGTCCGGTATTTTCCGGCAATTGCAATAAATGATCTTTCTCCGGATCAGGTCGGTGTGCGTCCGAAAATCCAGGCGCCGGGCAAACCTCTGCCCGATTTCATTATCAACGAAGAATCGAAACGCGGTTTTCCCGGCATCGTGAATTTGATCGGCATCGAATCTCCGGGTTTGACATGCGCGCGGGAAATCGCAAAAAAGGTTTTGGAACGGATTCAAAATAGTTGAAATTTTTTAAAATTGTTACTCACTGATTCACAAAGGAGAACACCATGCAAACACCGGAAGATTGCCGCTTTTGCGAAAAGATTCACATCATGGTTCAAACCAATAAACCTGTTCATTCTCTGCTCGAACTTCCGAATACCTTCGATGCGGATTCAAAAAAATACACGTGGAAGACCTACGGACCGATGGGGTATTCTCTCATTCCCCGGGCGATCAACGGAAAACATGCGGATGTCGATTTCTTCATTTGTATCGATGAAGACGATCTCGACGATATCGATGTGCTGACCTACGCGGAACAATTCTTCAAAAAAGAAATCCTTCCGCATTGGACGAATATTGCCGGAACTCATTTCGCAGAACCGATCCTGTCACCGCACGAGAATATTGATTGCTACCGGGCTGAACATTCCTAAGCATAAATTTTTCGACGGATCGAGCGGTAAAATAATCAGGGATAGAAAATAAAAAACGGAGTAGCAGACATCTGCCACTCCGTTTCTATTTAGTACGAGATGCTACTATGGTTAGACGAGACCCTGATCGATCATGGCATCGGCTACTTTGAGGAATCCTGCAATGTTTGCGCCGTTCACATAATTACCCGGCGTTCCAAAGCGTTCCGCAGTTTCAAATGCGGCTTTATGGATGCTCTTCATGATTCCGTGCAATCGTTGATCGACTTCTTCACGTGTCCATGACAAGCGTATGCTGTTCTGCGACATTTCCAGACCCGATGTTGCCACGCCGCCCGCATTGGCTGCTTTACCCGGTCCGTACAGAATTTTCGCATCGATGAACTGCTTGACGCCTTCGATTGTCGTCGGCATATTCGCGCCTTCGGCAACCACGTACACGCCGTTCTTCAACAGGTTCGCCGCATCTTTACCGTTCACTTCGTTTTGGGTTGCACTCGGGAACGCGCAATCAGCTTTATGGTTCCAGAGAGGATTGTAACCCAATTTCGGATCGGCCGGTGTATAGACGGCGCCTTTGAACGCATCGGCATATTCTTTAATTCTGCCGCGGCGAACATTCTTCAATTCCATAATGAATTGTAATTTTTTCTCATCGATACCGGCTTCATCATAAATATAACCGGTGGAATCGGAAACCGTCACTGCTTTACCGCCGAGCTGATTGATCTTCTCGATGGTATACTGTGCAACGTTACCGCTTCCGGAAACGAGACATTTCTTTCCCTGCATCGTTTGTTTTCGTGTCGTAAGCATTTCGGCTGCAAAATAGACTGCGCCGTATCCTGTTGCTTCCGGACGAATGAGCGATCCGCCCCAATTCAATCCTTTGCCCGTCAGGACGCCGGTGAATTGATTGCGAATGCGTTTGTACTGTCCGAACAAGAATCCGATTTCTCTTCCGCCGACGCCGATATCGCCTGCCGGCACGTCTGTGTCCGGTCCGATATGTCTCGACAACTCGGTCATAAAGCTCTGGCAGAAGTGCATCACTTCCGTATCGCTCTTTCCTTTCGGATCAAAATCCGAACCGCCCTTGCCGCCGCCCATAGGAAGCGTCGTCAAGCTGTTTTTGAATACCTGTTCGAATGCAAGAAATTTTAAAATGCCGAGATTCACTGAAGGATGAAAGCGCAATCCGCCCTTATACGGTCCGAGAGCACTATTCATCTCGATACGATAACCGCGGTTCACTTGAATTTCTCCACGATCATCAATCCACGGAACGCGGAACATAATAACACGCTCCGGCTCCACAATGCGTTCCAGCAGTTTCATTGTGCGATACTGCGGATACCGATCCAACACCAATGTTAACGACTCGACTACTTCCTCAACTGCCTGCAAAAATTCGGGCTCGTTGGGATTTTTCGATTTCACCATCGACATGAGGTTTGCTGCATATCCTGACATGAACATAATTGTTCTCCTCTGTAAAATGTTAGTTAATTAATGAACAGCTTGTGAAAGAAATTTTGGGATAGGTTCATCAGTCCACCCTGAACTATCCGCGAAACATTAAGGTGTACTTTCTGATATGCCGCAATATTGCAACTTTTATGCCATGAAGAGGTTCATGAGACAGAGTTTAAACTTCGCTTTCACCCCGCAATCTCTCGAAAATGAGAATTTCCGCACACAAGATTCTTAACCCTGATAATCAAAAAATTAGGGAGTTTTTCTCCGGTGAAAGCAATTTTTTATTTGACAGAGTAGTTCAATCTAAGCAGTTTTTCGGTTGCGCGTTCACGTTGATCTCCCTGAAGCTCGATATTGCCATCCTTCACCGTTCCGCCGGTACCGCAATATTCTTTCAACAACCTCGCAATCTCTTTCATCGTTTCAGGATTATGCTGCAATCCCGAAACAAGAGTAACTGTTTTCCCTTTTCGTCCTTTCGTATCGAGTAAAATTCGTACCGGTTTTTCCTTGCCATCATGTTCTTTGCGAGATTGTTTTTGAGTCGGTTGAGGTGAATCCGGCAAGAGTTGTTGAAGGTCGGAAAATGATTTTAGTTTCATAAAACCAACGGGTTGTCACAATGAACCGACATTGTCAGTATATTCTAAACAGTTTCTTTCGTTAATACGTTCACTCGTTCCGCGAGATCTTCAAATACTTGCTCCAATGCATCCCTGTCTTTCACACGACCACTCGTGCTTCCGAGGAGCCAGACTTCCGAACCGCCGATCAGGAAATCCTGTTTTCCCCGTTGCCGGTTCGCCGAAGGGTAAATTTGTTTGAAGCATTTCTCAAAAATTTCCACTTTGGTGACGAAAGCGACAATCTTCGGTTTAAATTTTTCCACCTTCTTCACAAATTTCTGAAGATCATCCAAAGTCGGTTCAGCCGACGGCCCGTCGTCGTTCGCAACGACCAGCCGCCGGTTGAGATCCGTCAAACCGATATGCTGCTTCAACAATGCCGACTCTTTTTTTTCGAAAAAGAATTGCTTATACACATCGTTCAGCACTCCGCTATGCTTCGCATCTGCCAACGCCTTACGGTCCGATTCGGAGACAACCAGCGTCGGCGTAAGGCGCGAAAATTCGAGCATCTGCCAGAACATATTCTTCGGGCCCACATAATACATCCCGAGTTCATCGGCAATCTCGGAAACAGTTGTTCCGACAAAAACAACGTGTAAATTCTGTACTAAAATTTCCGGAAGCATCGATGAGTCCTTTCATTCCGATGATTACATTTTTCCATTACCGATAATTCCAGATCATCGCACGCTTTTCTTGCGGCAGGAATAATTTTCCTTGCTGATCACAATGGAATGCGTCATAGAATGCCTGTAAATTCACAATCGGCCCGTTGACACGGAAATTAGCCGGCGAGTGCGAATCCGTTTTCACCTGCAATTGTAATTGTTCCGGTCGCACGACGCGTCTCCACACCTGTGCCCAGGAAAGAAAGAACCGCTGTTCCGGCGAGAAACCGTCGATAGCGGCAACATCTTTTCCTTTCAATGAATTTTCCAGGGCAGTAAATGCAATCGCAAGTCCGCCGAGGTCTCCGATATTTTCACCGAGTGTCAGTTTTCCGTTCACGTGCATCGTATCGATCGCAACGAAGCCGTCGAATTCCTTTGCGAGGATTGCGGTGCGTTCTTCGAATTTCTTGCGCGTTTTCTCGGTCCACCACATTTTCAAATTGCCGTCCGCATCGAACTTGCTTCCCTGGTCATCGAAGCCGTGAGAAATCTCATGACCGATCACCGCGCCCATACCGCCATAATTCACGGCATCATCGGCATTGAAATCGAAAAACGGCGGCTGAAGGATTCCGGCAGGAAAAACAATTTCGTTTCGTGTGGAACTGTAATAGGCATTGACCGTCGGAGGCGACATTCCCCATTCGGTTTTGTCGACCGGCTTTCCGATTTTATTGATACTGAACTGCGTCGAAAACTCCTCGCCGCGGCGTATATTTTCCAGGAACGAAGAACGGCCGATGTGCATCGTTGAATAATCGCGCCATTTGTCCGGATACCCGATCTTGACGGTAAATGCATCGAGTTTTTTCAATGCCGCTTCCTTTGTCGAATCATCCATCCACTCGTTCTTTTTTATATGCTCACGCATGGCTTCTTTCAAATTGTTCACCATTTCCAAGGCGCGTGCTTTTGCTTGTGGCGGGAATGCTTTGGCAACATACACTTCACCTAACGCCTCACCCAACATGCCGTCGATGACATTCTTAATCCGCTTCCAGCGCGGCTGAAGTTCTTTCGTGCCTGTCAGGGCAATGCCGTGAAACTTGAAATGCTCGTTGACAAATACGGAACTCAGATAAGGAGCCGAGCCATCAAGAACGCGCCATCGCAAATACTGTTTCCATGAATCTAACGGAACATCAGTCATCATCGAATCGACAGTTTTGAAGAATTCCGGCTGACCAACGTTAACATCGCCCGGATTCGCCCAACCGACGCCGACAAAAAATCTATTCCATTCAAACGACGGAGCCAGCGCCGACAATTCCTTCTGCGTCATCCTATGATAATTTTTCTCTGCATCTCTCCGTTCAACACGCGTTCGGGCAGCTTTGGCAAGACGCGTTTCGACTGTCATAATCGATTGTCCAGCGGCAGCAGCTTTCGCATCGTCGTAACCGATAAGCTTGAACATCGCTGTCATATACGAAATATAATCTTCACGCAACTTTACCGATTTTTTGTCGTTGGCAAGATAGTAATCGCGATCGGGCATACCGAGTCCGCCCTGACCTAACTGACCGATCACTTCGGAAGAATTTTTCGCATCTTGTCCCGAACCGAAATTGAACAACGCGCCGCGACCATAAATATGAAGCCGCGCAATCTCCGATTGCACACCTGCAATATCCGAAAGCCCATCGATTTGCTTCAAGTCTCCTTCGACCGGTTTCCATCCGAGCGATTCGATCGTCGCAGAATCCATTCCGGTTGCATAGAAGTCGCCGATCTTCTGCCGGTTACTTCCCTCAGGAGCTGTACGATCTTTCGCTGCGTCTTTGAGAATCCCGTGGAGTACGTCGGTGTTGTGCTCATCAAGTTCTGTAAAACTTCCCCACTGACTAAACGCAGGCGGGATGGTAGCGTTCTTCATCCACGTGCCGTTCGCGTATTGATTAAAATCATCGCACGGCTTTACAGAAAGATCCATATTCTTCGGATCGAGCGGCTTTGATTGTTTGGACATTTCCTGTCCCATTGCACCGGCGATGACAATCGCCGTGAGGATGAACAGATGGTATACGAAATATTTCATATTGCAGCTCCTTATGAGGTTATTTGTACGTTGAAGGAATATATCAATATGCTTGATAAAATGCTGTTTCATCGTTCGGTTGATTGAAACTTGTACCGGAGAAATAAATGATTTTCTGCTTTTTTTATTTCTAAAAGCTTTCCCCATGAAGGATTATCCGGTGCGAGGATTTTGCCTGCCACAAGTCCCAACCGCTCCGGCGTATCGGCGCGCCCCGCAACTTGGGGTGAGAGCGTGAGGAAAAGCTCGTCCAAAGCTTTTTCTGCAAAAAAGGTTCCCATCAAATTCGGTCCGCCTTCGAGTAAAATGATACTGGCTTTCGGACGGGCGTTCATGACGGCGTTTAGAATTTCTTTTGCACTCAATAATGATCCGTTTCCTGCTTCAACGATGCTTACCCACTTTGGAAATTTTTCTTTTGGGATTTGTTTGACACCTTTTGCAGTCGAGACAATGAGCACGTTCACATTTCCCGATTGAAAGATCGGAAGCGTTTCATCAAGTTTCGGATTCGCGGTGACGATCACATTGAGAGGGGTTTCTTCTTTTCCCATTTTGCGTCTGAGTTCGCGATACTCTTCGGCAAGTTCCGGGAAGACACGTTCGGGAGTCCAGATATGCTTCGGTGAAGTGGCAAGATTCTTCGAGCCGATAATAATTGCATCGGAAACGGCGCGGAGAATTCCCATCACCGCGTGATCGTGAGGGCTTTTGCCGCTGATGGCGTCGCCGCCAGCTTTTCCGGGAATGCCGAGCGTAACAACGCCATCGATGGAAGAAACAAAATTGCTGATAACGTACGGTCGGTTTGCGACAGACGGAAACTTAAGTTTGCCATACAACCGCGCCAACGTTTCGGTGAGCGGAATGTCGCTGCCCTGTCCGTCGGAGTAAAGAGATTCTATGGGTGAAAGATCAATCATTGACCGCTGATATTAATGAGACCGCTGATATTAATGATATCATATGATTAATTTGATAAAATATACCGTTAATACTTTTGATGTGATGATTTTCACGATGTTTTTGCTTTATCAAATCGATCAGCGGAATCAACGTGATCAACGACCCAACGTCTGAACCGTGGATTAACTTGATAAAATGATACCGTTGATATTTCTGATGAAATCAGGTTCACGATCTTTCTGTTTCATCAAAATCATCAGCGGAATCAACGTGATCAACGACCCAACGTCTGAACCGCTGATTAATTTGATAATATGATACCGCTGATATTTCTGATGAAATCAGATTCACGATCTTTCTGTTTCATCAAAATCATCAGCGAAATCAACGTGATCAACGACCCAACGTCTGAACCGCTGATTAATTTGATAAAATGATACCGTTGATATTTCTGATGAAATCAGGTTCACGATCTTTCTGTTTCATCAAAATCATCAGCGGAATCAGCGGTCTTCTTGATAGCAAGTTTTCTTTCGTTCGTGAGTCTTTTGAACTCCAATTTCTTTCCGCCAAAATTCAATAACAACCCAATTTCCAAATCAAACGCCTCTAAGTAATTCAACGCTTGGGCAAGATGAACGTCTTCTAATTTTGTCAACGCCTTAAGCTCTGCCAATACTTTTCCTTCAACAAGAAAATCGACCCGGCGTGCTCCTATTTCTTCTCCTTCATATAGAATTTGCATTTCCACTTCTCTTGCAAACTCCAAGCCGGCTTTCCCCAACTCGATTGCCAACGCCCGCTGATAAATCACTTCTTGAAATCCATTTCCCAGCTTGGTGTGCACCTTCATAGCACATCCGATGATCTTCTCTGTAATATCAGAATACTTGTATTCTTCTTTGATCATATTTCATCCTCCATGAAAAATAATCTTCGTTAAAACCACAGATAAAATCAACATCTGAACCGCTGATTAATTTGATAAAATGATACCGCTGATAATTCTGACAAGTTGATGTTTTTGCTTTATCAAAATCATCAGCGAAATCAGCGGTTCTGACTTTTCCATTTGCCATACAGCCGCGCCAACGTTTCGGTGAGTGGAATATCGCTACCTTGTCCGTCAGAAAAGAGAGATTCTATGGGTGAAATATCCAGCATAGATATCTATCATTGATTGATTAAGATGGTCTTCAACTTGCAGCCTTAAATTCATTGTACCGTTTATCAAGAAATGAGGGATCAGGATATAAATCACGGGGCGACGGGAGAATGATTGTCCTTTTGTTCAAATCTTTTAGACCATGCATCAACATTGGCCCATCTACTTCATCAAGAACGTCTTTGCGTACTTCAATTACATAGTCAGGACGAATCCCTATCAGATATGAATCAAAAGCAGCGTGGTGCAACTTGCACATGGCAATACCATTTTGAACAACAGGTATGCCCTCAGGTTTAGAATCCGGAATGATATGAACAGCATCAAGCAATTCTGGATGCCTTAAACGACAACACGCACACTGTTCCCTGTATGCATACAGAACTCGTTCCCGAAATCCCCTTTGATGCAACCGACTTTTAACTGCTGAAGTAATGTAAGCCCGCCGCACATCAGACCCCGAATCAGCAATCCGAGAACTTGCCATTTCCGAAAAATCTTGATGAATATAATTCAGATCATCCGCTGCAACTTTAAACGCCAGTTCTTTAAGAATGTCACCGACAATAAAAACTGGCCAAATTGCAAGATACTTTCCAGGAATAACTCCGTGAAAGTAAATAAGTGGAACCCCTTTAGACATTGCCAGACGCAAAGATTCATTGTCACGATGATTGGGATTAGTTCCACGGTAACGATATAATAACATGCCATCCGTCCCAAAACTATCATTATAGGGACCTGAAGGTGCTGTAGTAATAGAAAGAGGCATCTCTGGAAGTAGTTGGGGTTTAAATATACCTTGTGGACTTACTAATGGAACGCGTTGATTCTCAAATTCAAATCCTTTAACAAGTAACTCACGAGATAACACATCGCCGTGAATTGTCGTTTGTTTCGACAACCAATCGAATGCGGACAGCCTAACTCTTTGATCAATATTATTCAGAAAAATCCTTTATTCAGGATAAATTTTTTTACAAAAAACCTTCAATAATCAAAAAAGTGAAAACTGTACCAAAATAAAAAATGCCAACAAGATTAGCAATATTTCACCTTCATCTCATCCACCTGAAACCCGATGCGTCGCTTCGGCGGGTCGGGCGGAGCCATCAATTGCCGGATGGCTTCGAACACAACCCGAAACTGTTCGTCGTATTTAGTTTCCAATTCTTTCAGCTTGCGGGCAAGATCCTTGTGCGTAGAAAGAATCTCGCGTAGCCGCACGAACGTTCTCATAATTTCAATGTTCACGAACACTGCCTTGTCGCTCCGGAGGACCGATGATAACATTGCAACACCTTGTTCCGTGAAAGCATACGGCGGATATCTTCCACCGCCCCAACTTGAGGTGCCAATTTGGTACCTCAAAGTTTTCCATTCCTGCGGTGAAAGTTCGAAACAGAAATCCAGCGGAAACCTTTTCCGGTTCCGTTTCACAGCGCGTTTCAGTGCCTTCGTTTCCACACCATAAAGATCGGATAAATAAAAATCAACAATTACTTTCTGTCCGCGGATCAGCAGTATCCGCTTCTCAATCACTTCAGGAACCAATGTTTTAAGTCTTTTCATATCGCCTCCCGTATGAATTATTACGTTTCCATCCACTTCTTTCTCTTCCTCGGATCGGCATCGCTGAAAATCTGGTCGAGGTGATGCTGCAAGTGGCGTACATAATCCTCCGCAACGAATTGCAATGTCACCGGCTTGACGTAATCGATATCACAAATGCTGTTCAGCGATTTCGGATCGATATGGCCTATGATATATGAAAGATGCTTGTTGTAAAAATACCAGAGATTCACGATATCGGTCCACGGCTCCGACTTGTAGTGCTGGGCATTCACCCAATGCAATTGTTCATACGAGAACTTACCGATGTCGGGCCTTGCCTGCATACGGACGATACGCTGGTGGTTACTGCTTGCCGAATCGATAAGGTGCCCGAGTGTTTCTTTGATAGACCATTTTTCGGAATACGGTTTCTCAGCAGCGCGGTTTTCTGCAATGGAGAGCAGCCGCGGCTTTGTTTCATCAATTATTTCTTGGAGACGGCGTGCAACGATGATCATATCAGGAAATGTCCTCACGTGGAGAAAATTAATTCGACAACATGATAAAAAATATGGGTGAAATTAGCAAGGAATCTTCACGCAATACCGGTTGCCATCCACCGGCAAAAGGATTACCGGCAGCAACTCCGTCGGTAGGAATAAAATATATCCATATAATCGGTATATTAGCTATATTGACAATGCGAAATTGAACTATTATATTTCAACAGATTTCCATCGAAGAGCCCGTAGCTCAATCGGATAGAGCATCAGCCTTCTAAGATGAGGGTTGCGAGTTCGATTCCCACCGGGTTCACAAGACTTTTCGACGTTTCCCGCACAATTCCGCTATAAGGTATTTCCCCGTTAGTTGCGTTTCGTGACGTCGCTCTATAGTCGCTGATACAATTGCTAACTTTTATAAAACCGATTGAAATAAGATGGAACAATGTCGTTTACTCTGAATGTTAAGAAAATAGTATCATAAACCGATCCGTACGATTATCGATAAACACACAACCCGGGGAAACCGCAATGCTTATTCATATCACGACCGCATCACCGCCGTACAAAGTCACTCAGGTCAAAGCAACTGAAGAATTAAAAACCCGGATGGCCGACCGTCCTGCAATCGCTCGCCTCATCGAGGCTGCCTCACAGCATTCCGGCATTGATACGCGCTACATCGTTATCCCGGACGCAGAATCTACTTCCGTCAAAAAATTTTATTCCGCTGAGAATGATGCAAAGAAACCGGACACGAAAGCCCGGATGTTGGAATATGAACACTGGACAAAAATCTTAACCAAAGAAGCCGTTGCCCGGCTCCTCGACGATACACATAGCGATCCGTTTTCTATCCATCGGATCATTACTGTTTCATGCACGGGATTTTACGCGCCGGGAATCGACGCCTACCTGGCAAAGGAATTTAATCTTCCTGCAGATATCCAGCGCACGCATATTGGATTTATGGGATGCGCAGCAGCCCTTGTTGGATTTACTTCCGTACTTGAATCACTTCGTGTCGCAGGTCAGAGCAAAAGTACAACACTTCTGGTTGCCGTAGAACTCTGCAGTCTTCATTTGCAAACGGAACCCACTCGAGACAACATTCTAGCAAATATGATTTTTGCCGATGGATGTGCCGCTGCATTGTTTTCCAAACAATCATCGTTCACCCCGCGGCTGCAATTGATCAGCACACATTCACATTTATTTTCGAATTCTGATCACTTGATGGGCTGGAAAATCGGTAATACCGGATTCGAAATGACGCTCTCATCCGAACTCCCTCGGATTATTTCGGAAGAAGCAGTTCCGGTCATTCAAAATCTCCTTGCACAATTGGGAATTCAACGAACCGCGATCCGTCATTGGGTGCTGCATCCGGGAGGTAAGGCAATTCTCGATGCGCTACAAAATGGATTGAAGATCAGTGACGAAGAAATGCTTCCTTCGCGGACGGTATTGAAGAATTTTGGCAACATGTCCTCCGTCTCCATTTTGTTTGTCCTGAAAGAACTCCTCGCCACACGAACGATTGACAGCGGTGAATATGTTTGCGCGATTGCCTTTGGTCCCGGTTTGAGTATGGAAATTGCGCTCATGAAAGGTGTTTAGTGCTTTTTAAACGCAGCCCGAAAAAAGAAATCATGGACGATATGTCAATCGGGGGTGAGCCTCTTGATCAGGCGCTTCGGGAACTTGACATGATTAATGCAAAGCTCGGCGGGTATTCAACATCACTCCAAGGCATACGAATTCTCGCACAACATCTTCCTCAAACAGAGACATTAACTATTTTAGATGTCGGGTCAGGAGGCGGAGATCTCGTAAACATAGTTTCATCGATCCGAGCCAATACGAAGATGACAGCACTCGATTTGAATCAAAACGCGTGCGAATATGCTGCCAGAGAACACCCATCTCTGCATGTTGTCCAAGGATCCGTTCTTGCACTTCCTTTTCGTGATCGGTCATTTGATATTGTTCACGCCTCTCTTTTTCTTCATCATTTCACGGAAAGCCAGCTCAATGAAATCCTTCAATCTCTGTCGGCGGTTGCACGGTATGGAATCGTTATCAACGACCTGCGACGATCTGTTTTTGCATACATAGGAATTACACTTTTGACACGTTTATTCTCGCGAAGCAATATGGTAAAACACGACGGTCCACTTTCCGTATCCAAAGGATTTACAAAGAAGGAACTCCAACAATTGTGTTCAACGCTTTCATCCGTTTCAATCAGCATACGGCGAAGATGGGCTTTCCGTTGGTTGGTCTGCATTAAGAAGATTTCGTAATGGAATTCCAATATGATGTCGCCGTCATTGGAGGAGGGCCGGCCGGTTCTACTGCGGCATTGTATCTTACACGAAAGGGATTCCGGACATGTGTCATAGAAAAACATATATTCCCGCGGGAAACATTATGTGGTGAATTTCTTTCGAGAGAAGTTATACGGATCATAGAAGATCTTGAACTTACTGCTGAATTTCAATCTCTTCGTCCAAACCGGATCTCGACTTTTCGATTTTGCCCTGAAGGAACCCGATCCTTCGCTACTGATCTGAAATTTACGGCATATGGTCTGAAACGAGGAGCATTCGATTCGATGTTACTTGATCAGGCACGCCGTTCGGGTACGACAATATACCAACCGATGACGGTTGAGCGGGTTGAAAAGTTGGAAAATGGATTCGTACTGAATCTTGACGGGTCCGAAGGGAAAGCACAAATCAGAAGCCGGTATGTTGCGTGCGCATACGGAAAGTCCAATGTTCTCGATAAGGTTCTACAGAGAAATATTCCGCATCGCAGATCAGGGTTTTTTGGAGTTAAGTTCCATCTCCAAAAAGAATATCTGAACAATTTGCCGAAGCATGAAGTTCAGATTTATACAGGATACAAGATGTATTGCGGTACAAATACGGTCAACGACAATACCGTTACGCTTTGTTTTCTTACTGACCGGTCGGACGTCAATCGTCAGCCACGCACCAAAATCCGGGACCTCTTAAAATCCAATCATCACTTTGCCGGTGTCATATCGAATGATGGTATTGAGAAACTATCAACCTTCCCGATTTACGGGACAGCCGATATCTATTTTGGAACGAAAGCTAAAATTGTAAACGGCATGTTCATGATCGGCGATACCGCCCAGGTCATAGCACCTCTCGCAGGAGACGGCATCGGTATGGCAATGGAAAGCGCTAAAATACTTGCCCTCGTATTGGAGAAAGGTCGTAACAAGAAACTAAGCACCGATGATATCTTGCATAGTTACGAAACACAATGGAGGTCGACTTTCCGGAAACGCATTATCATTGCAAAGACCATTCAGCAATTGCTCTTTTCAAAACCCGGAAAAACGGCAAGCGGACTTGTTCTTTCTGTATTTCCTTCCCTCCTTTCATACACAGTTGAAAAGACAAGGGACTAACGGTTGAATGAAAAGATTAGTTTTGTATCCTACCAAAACGCAACAAAATGGCAAGGTTTAACGTAGTACATCAGTAAATCTAAAAGTTTATGAACGCTAAAAATATGCGAGCAATAATTTTCCTTCGGATTTTTATTTTCGTTTTATTCGTTGTAACAATGGAAGTGGAAAACGCTACTGCTGCGGATTCTTTAGATACCACAAAAATGACCGTCGTTGCAGCAAAAACATCGGGCAAAATCCAATTATCCGGAAAACTCGATGATCCGAACTGGATGCTCGCCCAACCGGTGTCACTCCGCTACGAAGTTACTCCGGGGGAAAATACACCGGCTCCACAACAAACAACCGTCCGCGTAGTTTATAACGATCAATATGTGTACTTCGGCTTTGATTGCAAAGACACTCATCCGGACGAGATCCGTGCTCATCTTACCGACCGCGACAAACCGTGGGACGACGATTGGGTTCTCGTCATTCTCGATACGTATGGCGATTATCAACGCTCGTATGAGTTCCTGGTAAATCCTTACGGTGTCGAGGCAGATCTTTTGCGAACCGCTAACAATGAGGATGACAGGTTCGATGCGCAGTGGGAATCTGCCGCTGCGATCGATTCATCAGGATGGACAGCAGAGATGGCGGTGCCTTTCAAAAGTCTGCGATTTCCATCGAAGCCAGATCAACGATGGGTTGTAGAATTCATAAGAAACTATCCGCGAGCCAGCCGCGTCCAAATTGCATGGGATAAAAATGACCGAAATAATCCGTGTCTCCCATGTCAGGCAGGCGTCATCGAAGGCATTCGAGATATTCAAAGTTCGGCATCGTCGATTGATTTGTTGCCATATTTTCTTGGACAGCAAAATGGCTCGCTCAACGATCAAAGTAATCCCAACTCCGGATTTGAGAACGGGAAGTTAACCGGGCGCGTTGGCGGCGGAATCAGCTATGCTCCGACAGCCGACTTTGCCGTCGAGGGCGTGATCAATCCCGATTTTAGCCAGGTTGAATCGGATGCAACGCAAATAAGTGTGAACTCTAACTTCGCACTGTTCTATGCGGAAAAACGACCGTTCTTCCTGCTTGGGGCGGATTTATTTCAGAATAACACACAGACATACTACTCTCGTACTATCAATAATCCTCTGTTTGCAACCCGTGTGATCGGAAAAGCCGGATCTCTCTCGTTCGCATATCTTACGGCATCCGATCGGAATACACCATTCATCATACCGGGTGAAGAAACGAGCGACTACATTGCGACGAACCTGAGTTCGATTTCCAATGTGGCGCGCGTGCGATATGATTTTGGAAAAGAGAATTTTCTCGGAGGAATGATCATCACGCGGAATACCGGCGAATCGGCGCACAATTATCTCGGAGGAATCGATTGGAATTATAAGTTCTTGGAAAATTGGTATTTTAATGGTGAACTATTCTATTCCGACACGAAGGAAGTAAACGACACGACCATATTTTCCAGTACGCGGATGTTCGGCAACACGGGCAATGATGCGTCATTCAACGGCGAACAATATGAAGGGAGCTCTGCAGAGCTGAGTTTACAGCGCAACGCCCGGGATTACAGTTTTAATCTCCAATATCTCGACAAGTCTCCGACCTTCCAGGCGCAGGACGGATTTGTTCCCAACAATGACTTACGCACGGCAATTCTCAATCAACAATACACATTTTATCCGAACAGCGCGCTTCTCGACCAATGGTCACTTTCGCTCAATACGGGACTCCATTATAATTATGATAGGGTCCGGAAAGAAAAATGGGCATTGCCGAGTCTCTACCTGCAGTTGAAAAGCCAGACCAATGTGAACATCACCTATTTCGGCGTCAATGATGAATTGTATCACAGCGTTCAGTTCGACCACATCAACAGAACTGAAATCACCGTTAACTCCCGCCCGGCGAGTATCCTGACGCTCTCGTTCGACGGATCATTCGGAAGATTTATCAAACGGACTGACCCGGTGGATTTGGGAAGAGGGCACAACATCACTCTCAGTGCTCAAGTGAGACCTACTTCACAGTTAGAGGTCGATTTTTCCTACGAACGTGCGCGGCTTGTGAATCTTACGGGCGATCAGCTTTTTTATGACGGCTATATCGGCCGCGTAACGACAATATATCAGTTCACGAAAGAAATTTTTCTACGCGTCATCGGACAGTACGACGAGTTCGGAAATGACATCGAGATTTATCCGCTTCTCAGCTATAAGCTTAACCCCTACACTATTTTTTATGCCGGTTCAACATACAATCTGACGGATTTTGGAGACCCGTTCGGAACAAAGACGACGTCACGCGAGTACTTTATCAAATTTCAATATTTGATTCGAATCTAATCACCATCAATTTTACCTCCCACCCGATCGAGATGGGTTTACTATTCCGATCAGGATCATTCTTTCATTGAATGTCGCATCAAAAAAAACCCCGGTCGACGTACTGTCAACCGGGGTTTTTTGAACAATGGCTTGCGTGTATCTATTTCATCAACAGCATTTTTCGAACGTCATTATACACGTGGACTGCACCCGCATCGTCGGTTGTTTCTACGGTCAACCGGTAGAAATACACTCCCGATGCAAAGTTGTTTCCATTGAACCCGATTTCCTGCAAACCCTGATCCATATCTTCCCTGTTTAATAACGTCTGTACTTCCTGACCGAGAATATTATACACGCTCAGGGTCACGAATCCCGG